>Ga0156223_143_pt1 | contig 20626 bp, 12 predicted proteins | sample RifCSPlowO2_12_FD_107871 | JGI IMG/M metagenome (GOLD analysis project Ga0156223, IMG submission 107871) | Acidobacteria bacterium RIFCSPLOWO2_12_FULL_66_21
ATAGCCCTCGCCATGCGGAATGGCCGAGGGGGCCCCGCCCTCGGTGATCTCGAGCGCGTTCTTGTCGCCGAGCGTCACCGTCGTCAGGTTGTAGTTCTGGAAATACCCCGGCACCGCCGGCGCGAGGCCCATGCGTTCGAACCTGGCCTTGATCCACTCGGAAGCGATGAGGTTCTCGGGCGTGTTGGTGAGCCGCCCCTTCATCGCGTCTGACGCCAGAAAGAACAGGTCGGCGCGCAGATCGTCCTTCCGAATGGAATCGAGCGCCGGCGCGCCCCCTTGCGCGAGGAGCGCGGGCACCAGCAGGACGAGCGCGAGGGCAGTGCCTGACATTCGTTTCATGACGCCTCCGGGTTGCCAGATTCTAGCCCCAACGCGTTGTGTGCCGTGAGCGGCCCTCCGATCGCGTTCTGAAGGATGTCGGCCGGTCTTCGCTCGATGTTCGCCAAATGTCCGGAATCGTTCCCTCCCGCGTTTACTCCCAGCAATAGCCAGCCCCAAGCCGGCACGCATCACAACCGTGGTGGCCGACGCCACCCGCCGAGGAGGTCGATATGTACGCGTCCGGTGTTGTTCGGAGATTCGCGTTTCTCGTGCTGTGCCTGCTCCTGGCTGGATCGCAGGTCGGAAAGACGCGCGCGCTCCTCGAGGCCGTCGAGCCGGCGCTGACGACGACAACGGTGGGATTCGAGACCTTTCCCGGTCCCGACGGCCTCCTGAACACGTCCGACGATGTGCCGGTCGATGTCAGCGGCTACCCGGCGTCCGCGGCGTGGTTCACCACGGAGTTCGCGTCGCTCGAGGGCGGCGTCGGGGTCGTCTTCGACAGCGGCTCGACGGCCACGAGCCTCGCGGCGGTCGTGCCGAGGAGTTCTGGAGCCACGAACAACATCCTGGTCCAGGCGCGGCCCGATGCGGGGCCGGGACTATACAGCTACGCGAACATCGCCGCGAGGTTCGTGAGCGCCGCCGATGGCGTTACCGCGGCGGCGGTCAACGACGTCAGTTTCGCACTCGTCTCCGGCATCGCCGCTCCGGTGACGAACACGGTGCGGTTCTTCGATCGATCCGGCGGGCTGCTCGACCAGCAGCAGTTCGACAGGGATGGCGTCACGGTGTCCTACAGCAGTGCGGCCGGGATCGCTCGCGTCGAAGTGTCCACGACCTTTTCCGTCGCGACCGACAACTGGTCGTTCAGCTACCAGCCCGCGCCCCCCGCGCACACGCTTTCCGGCACGGTCTACGGCGGTGGATCGCCGCTCGCAAACACAACCGTTGAAGCGCTCGACGACGGAACGACCACGGTCGCCGCAGAGACGATCGCGGACGGCGCGGGGCGTTACTCGCTGGCGCTCCCAGACGGCACGTACGATCTTCGCGTGACCCCGCCGGAGGGAAGCGGCTACGGGCAGGAGACGGTGCAGAACGTCACGATCAGCGGTGCGGACCGGACCTATGACGTGATCCTGCTGTCTGCCGCCGGAGGATCGATCTCCGGCACGGTGTCCGGCCGGAACGGCCAGCCCTTGCCGAATGTGAACGTGAGCGCGTACAACGCGCAGACGGGTCAGTACCTCGCATCCGCCCAGACCGATTCAGCCGGGCACTACGGTTTTGTCGTGGGGCTCGGCACGGCCTATATCTCGCTGAATCCCGGGTATCCGCCGTCGCCGAACGCGCCGTCGTACTGGGGCGCGAGCAAGTACAACATCGCGGTCGCGGGGCCGACCGTCGCCGACGTCAGCCTGCCGGTCGTGGAAGTCAGCGGGACGGTGAAGGGGGACAACGGCGCGATCCTGGCGGGCGCGTCGGTGTCGGCCAACGGCAACGGCTACGACAGCACGGCGCAGGTGTCCTACTACGCCAACGGCTACGCGACGAGCGACAGCGCGGGGCACTACGCGTTTCTGCTGCTGAAAGGGACAGCGAGCTTCTCGGCGTATCCGCCGAGCGGGACGGCGTATACGCCCTTGTCCGAATCCGGCGTGGTCCTGAGCGGGGACACGACGCACGATCTCGTCCTGCCGTCGGCCGTTACGTTGTCGGGGACGGTGCGCGGCCGGAACGGCCAGCCGCTGCCGAACGTGAGCGTGAGCGCCTACAGCTCGCAGACGGGGCAGTATCTCGGGTCCGGTCAGACGGACGCGGCCGGCCACTACAGCGCCGCGGTGAGTCCGGGCACGGTCTACATCTCGCTGAATCCCGGATATCCGCCGTCGCCGAACGCGCCGTCGTACTGGGGCGCGAGCAAGTACAACATCGCGGTCGCGGGGCCGACCACGGTGGACGTGGAGATCCCCGTCCTGCGCGTCGATGGCCGCGTCACCGACTCGAACGGCGCGCCCGTGCCCAACGTGTCGGTCTCCGCGAACGGGAACGGGTACGACAGCGCGGCGCAGTTGTCTTACTACGCCAACGGCTACGCGACGTCGGACACCACCGGCTCGTATTCGTTCCTGCTGCTGCGCGGGTCGGCGAATTTCTCGGTCTATCCGCCGTCACAAAGCGGGTTCCTCCCGTCGTCGCTCTCCGGCATCGGGCTCTCCTCCGACCTGACGCAGCGCATCATCCTCCAGCGGCCCGACCTCTCGCCGCCCGAGATCGTCGCCGGTCCGGCGGTCGTGCATCTGAGCGACACGTCGGTGTCGATCTCCTGGACGACCAACGAAGCCGCGAGCTCCCGCGTCGAGTACGGCATCGGGGGCCTGTCGGAGACGATCCTGGACAACGCCATGACCACGAGCCACACGGTGACGCTCGTCAACCTGTCGCCGCTGGCCACCTATGTGTTCCGGGTCGGTTCGACCGATGCCTCGAGCAACGGCCCGACGTTCAGTGCTCAGGACGCGTTCACCACCCAGGCGCCGCCTGGAGACGTGACACCGCCCACGATCACGGATGGTCCGACCGTCACCTTCGTGGATCAGACCAACGCGATCGTCCAGTGGACGACGAACGAACCCGCGGGCTCGGCCATCGCATATGGGCCCACTGAGGCGCTGGGCTCGACTGTCACCGGCGCGTCGGGGACGTTCCGGCAGACCCACTCGATCACGCTCACGGGTCTGACGCCAGAGACCACGTACTTCGCGCAGGTGACCTCGGCGGATCCCGACGACAACGCGACGCGCAGCAGCGTCTTCAGCTTCGCGACGCTCGCCGCGCCGGACACCACGGCACCGGTGATCACCGAGGGGCCGTCCGTACCGTCGAAGACGGACACGAAGATCACGGTCGCCTGGACGACGAACGAGCCGGCGACGAGCGGCGTGTCGTACAACGACGGCACGCAGTTCTACGTCGTGAGCGACGCCACGCTGACGCGCGCGCACGAGATCACGATTTCGGGTCTCGGTCCGCAGACGACCTACAACATCACGGTGTCGTCCGTGGACGCCGTCGGCAACGGTCCCACGCTCGGGGGCCTGATCCAGGCGGTGACCGACGCGACACCCGACACCACCGCGCCGGTGATCTCGAACCTGCAGGTCAGCGACATCACGGTGGCCGGCGCCGTTCTCACGTGGACGACGAACGAGCGCTCGACGAGCGCCGTCGCCTTCGGCATCGTGGCGGGAGCCCCGGACAACTCGCTGGCCGACGTCACGTCGGCCGTCGAGCATCGTGTCGCGCTGACCGGCCTGGTCGAGAACACCGTGTACTACCTGACCGCCAGCGCCACCGATGCGTCGGGCAATACGGCGACGAGCGCGCAGGTCAGCTTCAAGACGCTCACGACGTTCGTCGACGGGCCACCTTCGGCCCCGGGACCGATCACGGCGCCGGCGTCGCCGACGAGCGCGTCCGTGTTCTCGATCGCGTGGGGCGCGTCAACCGATGACGTCGGCCTCGCCGGCTACGACGTCATCCGCGACGGCAGCGTGCTCGCGTCCGTCGCGGCCGACCTCACCAGCTACGTCGAGAGCGGGGCGGCGGAGGGCACGCATACGTATCAGATCCGCGCGACGGACACCGCGGGCCACGCGACACTCTCGGTTCCGCTGACGCTGATCGTCGATCGGACGGCGCCGGTGGTCGGCGTTCCGGCAGACATCATCGCGGACGCCGTGGGAACGAGCGCCAGGGTCAGCTACGAGGGCGCGTCGGCGACGGACAACCTGGACGCGCAGGTGGCCGTCGCATGTCTGCCGCCCTCCGGCAGCGACTTCAGCCTGGGCACGACGTCGATCACTTGCACCGCGACGGACGCTGCCGGCAATGTCGGCAGCGCGACGTTCTCCATCACCGTGGTGGACAGGACGCCGCCCACGGTGGCGGTGCCCGCGGATCTCGTGCTGGAGGCAACGGGCCCCAGCGGCGCTGTGGCGACGTTCGCGGCGTCCGCCAGCGACGCGGTCAGCGGATCGCTCGATGCGACGTGCTCGGCGGCATCCGGCTCGACCTTCGGCCTGGGGACGACGATGGTCGTCTGCCGGGCGATCGACGCGGCCGGGAACACGGGCGACGCGTCGTTCACCATCACCGTCCGCGATACGACGGCGCCCGCGATCGCGTCGGTGACGCCGAGCCAGACTACGCTCTGGCCGCCGAACCATCAGATGGTGCCGCTGACCCTCGCCGTGCGCGTCAGCGACGGCGCGGATCCGGCGCCCTCGTGCCGCATCGTCGGCCTCGTCAGCAACGAGCCCGTGAACGGCACCGGCGATGGAGACATGGCGCCGGACTGGACGTCGGGCGAGGGCCTGAGTCTCGCGCTGCGGGCGGAGCGCGCGGGGAATGGCGCGGGACGCGTCTACACAATCTCGGTGCAGTGCACCGACGCGAGCGGCAACACGTCGGCCGTCAGCACGACTGCCGTCACCGTGCGGAAGAGCCAGGGCGGACGGTGAACACGACCGTACCGGTGATCCCGCCCGGAGGACGGCGCGGGGTCACCGGTCGCGGTGTTCGATTCCCAGGCGTGAAGCCGGTCTGCCACACCGCTTCACGTGCGCACGCGCTAAAATGGCGCATGGCCCGCGCAGGTTACGTATCCCTCATCGGCCGGCCGAACGCAGGCAAGTCAACGCTGCTCAACCGGATCATCGGCACCAAAGTCGCGATTGTCTCGGACAAGCCGCAGACGACCCGGACCCGCATCCTGGCGGTCAAGAACTACGACAACGGCCAGATCGTGTTCGTGGATACGCCGGGGATCCACCGGCCCCTGCACCGTCTGAACGTCAGAATGGTGGATGCGGCTGTCGACACGCTCCGCGAGGTGGACGTCGTCGTGCTCATCTTCGACGCGTCCACCAGACCGGGCCACGGCGATCGCTACGTCTCGAATCTTCTCAACGACGTGAAGACGCCGGTCGTCCTCGTGCCCAACAAGATCGACCTCGTCGCGAAACCGAACCTGTTACCGCTGATGGCGCAGGCGCAGGCCTGGCACGACTTCGCCGCGATCGTGCCGGTGTCGGCCGCGACGGGTGATGGCGTCGAGCGGCTCGAGCAGGTCCTCCTCGAACAGCTGCCGGAAGGGCAGCCCGGGTTCCCCGACGACTACCTCACCGATCAGCCGGAGCGCGCGCTCGTCGCCGAGACCGTGCGCGAAAAGGTGCTCCAGAACACGCACGCCGAGCTGCCGTTCTCGAGCGCCGTCGTCGTCGACCAGTTTGACGAGGAAGACCGCGGCCGGATCCTGCGCCTGTATTGCACCATCTACGTCGAGACGGACTCGCAGAAGCCGATCGTCATCGGGCGCGCCGGGGACATGATCAAGCGGATTGGCACGGAGGCGCGCCTCGATCTCGAGAAGTTCTTCGGCACGAAGGTGTTCCTCGACCTGCGCGTCAAGGTCAATCCGAGCTGGCGGGACAGCGAGCGCGCGCTGGACGAGCTCGGCGTGCCGCGCTCGACGGGCAAGCCCCGGCGATAGCCCTCGTCTTTCTGGAACTTTCCGCCTCTCCCAACTGAATACCTGGTGTTGGCGTCGAAAACCGGCGAGTCCATGAGCGTCCAGCACAGTCCCACCGACGACACCCTGGTCGCCGGAATCGCCGCCGGGGATCGCGCTGCGTTGTCGGCGCTGTTCCGGCGCCGTCAGGGGGACGTCTTCCGGTTCGCGCTGCACCTGACGGGCAGCCGGCTGGTTGCGGAGGATGTGACGCAGGAGGTCTTCCTCGCCGTCATGCGGGACGCGGCACGGTACGACCCGTCGCGCTCGAGCGTAGTCGCATGGCTGTGCGGGATCGCGCGGAACCACGCCCGCCAGCGGTTCGACAGGGACCGGCCCCTGGTGTCGCTGGACGACGAGGATCGGCGGGAAGTGGCCACGGATCGCGCCGATACGCTCGGCGACCTGACGCGTGCCGAGGGGATCGAGGCCGTCCGGAAGGCGGTTGTGAGCCTGCCGATGCCGTACCGCGAGGCGGTGGTCCTCTGCGACCTGCAGGAGCTCAGTTACACGGATGCCGCCGCCGCGCTCGACTGCCCGACCGGGACGGTTCGATCGCGGCTGCATCGAGGCCGGGCGATGCTCGCGGCGAAGCTGGCGGGAATCACGAACGCACGGTGGATCGCATGAATGCCCACGACTACGACGAACGTGCCGTTACCGCGGCGCTCCGGGCGCTTGCGAGCGCGGACCGCGGGATGGAAGCCCCCGCGGAGCTGGAGTCGCGCCTGCTCGAGGCGTTCGCTGCGACGGTCACTCGTCCGGCGGAAGTTCGGACGGACCGGCGCTGGATGGCGATCGCTGCCGCATTCGTCCTGACGGTCGGCAGCAGTGTGGGGTGGCTCGCCTGGGAGCGCACGTCGGGCATGCCGGCGCGGCACGAGGCGGCCGCGGCAACAGACTTCGTTCCGTGGCCCGGGGCGACGGCGCTTCCCTCATTCGAGAGCGGCGAGCTCGTACGCACGGACCTGCCGGTATCGGTGCTTCCACTGCTTGGCATCACCGATGTGCGCGAGTCGCATGATGGGCTGGTGACCGCGGATCTGCTGATCGGACAGGACGGCATGGTGCGGGCCGTCAGGCTCGCGCCGAACGAGGGCGGCCGGCCCTGAGTGATTGAGGGCCGAAGAGGCAGCCCTGAAGGGCTGCGCAACAGGGTCAGGAGAGAGATTTCCTGTTGCGCAGGGCTTTAGCCCTGCTTTAGCCCTGCCAACGACGACAAGGAGACACCATGAAACGGATACTCGTTTCGTTCGGAGCGGTGATGTTGATCGGCGCGGCCGCGGCCGCGCAACCAACGAAGTCCGCGGTGACGGCTGAGAAGATTCGCCGCCTCGACCAGGAAGCGGTGGCCGTGCTCAAGGCCACTCGGGTGCCTGTCGAAGCCAGCGTGATCCAAGGCGCGCCGTACTCGGCCGAGGTCGTGACCGAGTCGGTCCAGGTTCTCGGCGATGGCAATCGCATCGTCCGCAAGACAACCGGGCGGGTGTATCGCGACGGCCAGGGGCGCACCCGACGCGAGCAGGACATCGAGCCCGGGCGCGTGGGCACAGTCTCGATCAACGACCCGGTCGGGAGAGTCTCGTACTCACTCGACGTGGATCAGAAGATCGGATGGAAGAGCGATGCGACGATCGCGGGTTACTTTGCGTTTGCGAAGGTCATGCCTCCGCCGCCACCGCCAGCGGATCCCGCCGCGCTCGAGCGGCGCAAACAGGTTGAGGCGGAAATCACCAAGCAGGTCGCCGAGGTGGCCGGGGCCCGCGGGGGGGGACGCGGCGGCAGGGTGAGGGTCAGCCCCGTGGACGCGCCGCCACCCCCTCCGCCGCCGCCCGAGCCGAGGCGCGGCCGGGCGACGACGGCGCCGCCGGGATGGGACGAGAAGACCGAGAAGCTCCCGGCGCGGAACATCGAAGGGGTCATGGCGGAAGGGGTGCGCACGACGAGGACGATTCCGGCGGGAGCCATCGGGAACGAGCAGGCGATCGTGACGGTCACCGAGGAGTGGCGATCGCCGGAGCTGAAGGTCCTCGTCCTGACCCGCACGTCCGATCCGCGCACCGGTGAGTCGACCTACAGGCTGCTGAACATCGCGCGCGCGGAACCGGCGCCATCGTGGTTCGAAGTGCCGGGGGATTACACGATCCGAGGAGGCGCCATCAAGAAGCTGGCGCCCGTCATGAAGTAGGCCCGACCTTCCGCCTTCGCGCGCAGCGCTTCGGCGGACTCGCCAGAGCGTGGCGCAGGCGGTCAGGTCGGGCGTGGGAAACCAAGACAGCCGCGAAGGACGATCTCCTTCGCGGCTGTTTTTTTGTGCGCGGAAGTGTGTCATCGAGCGGCGAGTCCGTGTTAAATTGAGCAGTTCGCGCGCATCCTGTTGCAGCGGCCATGTCCCAGCGAAAACTCGACGTCGTCCTCGATTCGGTGAAGCGCCTCCAGCGCATGGGCGCCACCGCGAACCTGGTGAACCTGCTCCAGAAGCAGCACCCGGCGGACCTGGCGCACCTGTTTTCGGAGCTGCCCGGCAAGGAACGGCATTCGGCGTTCTCGCTGCTCGCGGAACGCAACAGCAAGCTCGCGATGGAGGGCCTCTCGGAGCTCGGGCCCGAGGCGGGCGCCGCCCTGCTGGCCGATCGCTCCGCGGAAGACATCGTCAAGCTGACCCAGGAGCTGCCCTCGGACGACGCGGCCGCGCTGATCGATTACCTGCCGGATGAACTGTCGGCGGCCGTCCTCGAGTTGATCCAGAAGCGGCCCGCCGGCGGAGACGTGGGCGACCTGCTCGAGTACGCCGAGCAGACGGCCGGCCGCATCATGAACCCGAAGGTCTTTGCCCTCTCCGAGGACATGACCGCGGGGGAAGCGATCACGGCGCTGCAGGAATCCCGCGACGTCGAGATGGTGTTCTATCTCTACGTCATCGACGCGCGCCGTCACCTCGTCGGCGTCGTGTCGTTGCGACGGCTGCTGCTGGTCTCTCCGTCCACGCCGCTGAAGCGGATCATGACGACCGATCTGATCAGCGTGCGCGCCGACACGGACCAGGAGGAAGTCGCGCGCCATGTCGCGTCGTACAACCTGCTCGCGATCCCCGTCGTCGACGAGGAGAACAAGCTCGCGGGCGTCATCACGGTCGACGACGTCATCGACGTCATCAAGGACGAAGCGACCGAGGACGTGTATCGCCTGGCGGGCGTCGCCAGCGACGATCGCGTCTTCTCGACCGCGCAGGAGTCGCTGCGCAAGCGGCTGCCGTGGCTGCTCGTCAATCTGGCCACCGCCTTCGTCGCGGCGGCCGTCGTCGCCTCGTTCCAGAGCACGTACGCGCAGGTCACCCTGCTCGCCGCGTTCATGCCGGTCGTCGCCGGGATGGGCGGCAACGCCGCCACGCAGACGCTGACGGTGATCGTGCGCGGAATCGCGCTAGGCGAGCTGACGTGGAGCAACACGCGCAAGGCGCTCCTCAAGGAAGCCGCCGTCGGATTGGGCAACGGGATCGCCTGCGGCCTGGTCGGCGCGCTGGTCGTGTGGCTGTTCAGCCGCGACGTGGTGCTCGGCGGCATTCTGGGCATGGCCATGGTGATCAACATGTTCGTGGCCGCCACCGCCGGGACGCTGATTCCGCTGGCGCTTCGCGCCCTCAAGGTCGATCCCGCCCTCGCCTCGTCGGTCTTCATCACGACCCTCACCGACGTGTTCGGCTTTTTCTCCTTCCTCGGACTGGGCACGCTGTTCCTGAGATTCCTGAACAAGGCGGGATAAGATAGGAACGTGCCCGTCTACACGTCGGAAGCGCTGATCCTCCGGACCTACAAGCTCGGCGAGGCGGACCGGATCGTGGTGTTCCTGACGCGGGATCGCGGCAAGAAGCGGGGCGTGGCCAAAGGCGCCCGGCGCGCGCGATCGAAGTTCATCGGCGCGCTCGAACCGATGACGTGCGGCGGGGTCGCCTACTACGAGCGCGAGCAGCGCGACCTGGTCCGCATCAACTACATCGAGCCCTCGCGGTCGCCGCTGTCGGCGATCGGCGGGAGCGCGGACCTGCTCGGCCACGTCGGGTACTTCGCGGAACTGATCGATGAATGGGCCCAGGAGGCGCACGCCGACGAGCGGCTGTATCGCCTCGGGTCGTCGATGACCGACGCGATCGCGCAGGGGGCGCCGGTGGAGCGGCTCGCGCGCTATTTCGAGTACTGGATCCTGCGGCTCCAGGGTGTCTACCCGGCGATTGCCGGCTGTCCGGGGTGCGGCGAGGTGTTCGAGCACGGTGCCGTGATGCCGCCGCGTGACGACGTCTTCCTGTGCCGGACGTGCGCGCCGCCGGCCGGTGGAAGCGCGCTCGGTTCGGAGGCGCTGCAATTCCTCAAGTCCTGCGGCGCCATCGCCCCGGATCGGCTCGGCTCCCTGCCGCTCGGCACGCGAGCCGCGCGGGAGATCGAGACGGTGCATCGCCGGCTGCTGAACCTCCACCTCGACAAGGAGCTGAGGTCCACGAGGGTTCTGCGCGAGATGCGCAAATAGCGACGCATGGTCACATTGCAACAGCTCGTGTTCAAGCTCTCCGAATTCTGGGCGTCGCGCGGGTGCCTCATCCAGCAGCCGCTCGACATCGAGATGGGCGCGGGCACCATGCACCCGGAGACCTTTCTGCGCGTGCTCGGTCCGGACCACTGGAACGTGGCGTACGTGCAGCCGTCGCGGCGACCGGCCGATGGACGCTTCGGCGAGAACCCGAACCGCCTGTTCAAGCACCACCAGTTCCAGGTCGTCCTCAAGCCGGCGCCCGACGAGGTGCAGCAGATGTACCTCCAGAGCCTGGAGGCCTGCGGCATCGACCTGCGCGCGCACGACGTCCGCTTCGAGGAGGACAACTGGGAGTCGCCGACGCTCGGCGCATGGGGCATCGGCTGGCAGGTGCTGTTCGACGGCCAGGAAATCACCCAGTTCACGTACTTCCAGCAGGCGGGCGGCGTCGACCTGTCGCCGATTTCCGTCGAGCTGACGTACGGCCTCGAGCGCTTCGCCATGGCGCTGCAGGACGTGGACGACGTGTTCGATCTCGAGTGGGCGCCCGGCGTCACCTATCGGGAGGTGCGCCATCGCGACGAAGTGGAGCAGTCGAAGTACGCGTTCGGCCAGATCGACATGCCCGCCGCGGAGCTGCACGCGGTGCACCGGCGGTTGTTCGACGAGTATCGCGCGATGTCGGAAACGCTCCTCCGGAGCGGCCTGGCGCTGCCGGCGCTCGATTACTGCCTGAAGTGCTCGCACATGTTCAACCTGCTCGACGCGAGCGGCGGCATCGGCGTCACCGAGCGCATGGCCTACATCCTCAAGGTGCGGCAGATGGCGGTCGCGATCGCGAGGAAGTGGACGGGAGTGGAGGAAATCGTGAAATTGTGAATTCGTGAATTTGTGAATTGAGCGCAACCGGCTCGTCCCAACGCTCGGACGACTTCACCGCCCGCTGCCGAAGCCGTCCGGACGTTCGATGGAGCATGTGGTTCTTCAACTCACAACTCACAATTCACCAATTCAGCAATTCTCCAATTCACCAATTCACCAAATTCATGGATAGAGAGGTCCTGATCGAGATCGGCGTCGAGGAGTTGCCGGCGGCGTGGCTGCCGGCGCTGACGCGGCAGCTTGCCGAACGCGTGAAGGCGCGGCTCGACGAGTACCGCATCCCTCCGGACGGGCCGGTCGAGAGCTTCGGCACGCCGCGGCGGCTGACGGCGCGGGTGGCGCGCATCGCGGAGCGGCAGGAGGATCTCGAGGAAACCGTGTCGGGGCCGCCCGTCTCAGCCGCGTTCGGCGCGGACGGGCAGCCGACTCAGGCGGCGCTCGGCTTCGCGAAGAAGCAAGGCGTTCCTGTCGAGCAGCTCGCCCGCGTGCAGACGGCCAAGGGCGAGTACCTCGCCTGCCAGAGGCGCCAGCGCGGGAGAAGTGCCGTCGACACCTTGCCCGACATCCTCACGGCGGTGCTGCGCGATCTCACGTTCCCCAAGCAGATGCACTGGGACGCGAAGCTCGACGACGGGCGCGGCGAGCTGCTGTTCGGCCGTCCGATTCGGTGGCTGCTGTTCCTGTACGGCGGCCGCGTCGTGCCGGTCACGATCGGCCGCACCGCGGGAGCGTCGGGGCCGCAGGTGCAGGACGTCCAGTCGGGCGCGCTCACCTACGGGCACAGGTTTCTCGCGACGAGCGGCCGCGCGGGCCGGTCGGTCAAGGTGCGCACGTTCGAGGAGTACCGCGCGCGGCTGGCCGAATGCTTCGTCGTCCTGGATCACTCGGAGCGGCGCGATCGCATCGCACGGGATCTCGAGGCGCACGCGCGCCGGCTCGGGGGCCGCGTGCACCTCAAACGGCACGCGCCGCTCATCGAGGAAGTCGCCGATCTCGTCGAGTTCCCCGGCGTCGTCGCCGGCTTCTACGACCGCGCCTTCCTCGCCCTGCCCGAGGAGGTGCTGACGACCACGCTCGTGCACCATCAGCATTATTTTCCCGTGACGACGGATGGCGGCGCGTTGAAGGAAGCGTTCCTGGCGGTCGTCAACACGCAGCCGGCCGACGAGCGGGTCATCGCGAAGAATGCCGAGCGCGTCGTGACAGCGCGGCTGCGCGACGCGAAATTCTTCTGGGAGTCGGATCGCAAGGTGCCGCTCGAATCCAGACTCGAGCGCCTCGATACGGTACTCTTCCATAAGAAGCTGGGGAGCTACCGTGACAAGACGGAGCGAATCGAGAGACTAGCTGGATGGATCGCGGCTGAAGCCCTGGGACGCCCAGAAGACTCTCGACACGCGACTCGGGCAGCACGACTTGCAAAGGCTGACCTCACTACCGACATGGTGTTTGAGTTCCCGGAACTGCAGGGAGTGATGGGTGGTATTTACGCAGAAGCCGAGGGCGAGCCGGAGGAGGTCTGGAAGGCGATTTATCACCAGTACCTGCCCGTCGGTGTTGAGGCGGACTCGCCGCCCGACCGCATCCAACTTGGCGCTGCGACGATTTCGTGGACGGCGCTCTCTCTAGCGGACAAGCTGGACACTGTGGCGGGTCTTTCGATCGCCGGCGAACGGCTGTCCGGCTCGCGTGATCCATTTGGGCTCCGAAGACAGCTGCAGGGGATCGTACGGATTCTGGTGGATCTTCACGAACTTACCGGGTTGTCCGCGGAACCGCGCATCGCGGATCTTGTCGCCCGCGCTGGTGTCGGCTTCGGTGTGCAGCCAGACAACTGGCTGCCAACGGTTCTGGCCGACTATGCCGTCGCGGAGCGCGCCAGGCACCTGTTCCGCACGCGCGGCTTCGATTTCGGGGAGCTGAACGCAGTCGTGCCACCAGATTTCGATGGCTCACCGCGCCGTGCCCGGTTAATCCTCTCTGCGCTCCAGACGCTGCGGGGGTCGGAAGACCTCCACGCTCTGGCCATCCTGTTCAAGCGCGTCAAGAACATCACGAAAGAAACCGCGACGGGCGGCGAGATCGACCGTGACGCGCTCGCCGAGCCGGCCGAGCGCGCGCTGCTCGAGCAGATTGACGCGCGGCGCCCGCGCGTGGACGCCGCCGTCGGGCGCAGCGACTACCGCGGCGCGTTCGCGGAAATCGCCGGGTTGCGCGCCCCGGTCGATCGATTCTTCACGGAAGTATTCGTCATGGCCGAGGACGCCCGGCTGCGGTCCGCGCGCCTGGCGCTCATGGCATCGTTGAGGGATCTCGTCCTTCATCTCGCGGACATCTCCGAAATCATTCCGCAAACGGAGTAGCACTCATATGGCGAAAAGGCACAGACGCGCCGCGACCAGGGTCCGGCGTGATGCAAAGAAACCGGCGAAGAGAACCACTCGAGCCACGAGCCACGAGCCACGAGCCACGGCCAGGCGCAAGTACGTGTATTTCTTCGGCAACGGCAAGGCTGACGGCGATCGCACGATGAAGGATCTGCTCGGCGGCAAGGGCTCCGGCCTCGCCGAGATGACCAACGCGGGGCTGCCCGTCCCGCCGGGATTCACGATCTCCACCGGCGCGTGCACGCTCTACTACAAGGAGCACCGCAAGACGCCGGCGTCGGTCGACCGCGAGATGCTGGGGAACCTGAAGAAGCTCGAGGCGGCGGCGGGGGCGAAGCTCGGCGACGTGAAGAACCCGCTGCTCGTGTCGGTCCGATCGGGCGCCAAGTTCTCGATGCCCGGCATGATGGACACGATCCTGAATCTCGGGCTCAACGACGAGACGGTCGCAGGCCTGATGGCGCGCACCGGCAACGGCCGCTTTGCGTACGACAGCTATCGGCGCTTCATCCAGATGTACGGCAACGTCGTGCTCGAGATTCCCAAGGAGGCGTTCGAGCGGAAGTTCGAGGACATCAAAGAAGCGTACGGCGCGCACCTCGACACCGACCTCGACGAGCAGGCCCTGCGCGAAGTGGTCATGCGCTACAAGGAGGTCGTCCGCGCGAAGAGCGGCAAGTCGTTCCCGCAGGACCCGCTGCAGCAGCTGCGCGGCGCACGCGACGCCGTCTTCCGTTCCTGGAACAACGCGCGCGCGATCGAGTACCGCCGCATCTACGAGATCCCGGATTCGATCGGCACCGCGGTCAACGTCCAGATGATGGTCTTTGGCAACATGGGCGATCGGTCGGCGACCGGCGTCGGCTTCACGCGCAATCCCGCGACCGGCGCGAACGAGTTCTACGGCGAGTTCCTGATCAACGCGCAGGGGGAAGACGTCGTCTCCGGCGTCCGGACGCCGCAGCAGATCAGCGAGCTCCGGCAGGTGCTGCCCAAGTCGTACAAGGAGCTGCGCCGGATCACGTCCCGCCTCGAGCGCCACTACAAGGACGTCCAGGACTTCGAGTTCACGGTCCAGGACGACCGCCTGTTCATGCTGCAGACCCGCAACGGCAAGCGCACGGGATACGCCGCCGTCATGATCGCCACGGATCTGGTCGCCGAGAAGCTCATTACGCCGAAAGAAGCGGTGCTGCAGGTCGATCCCGAGTCGGTGTCGCAGTTGCTGGCGCCGGTGTTCGACCCGAAGGCCTGGAAGGCGCTGCCGGTTGCGACCAAAGGCCTGCCCGCTTCTCCCGGCGCCGCGTCGGGCCAGGCGGTGTTCACCGCCGATCACGCGGTCGAGTGGACGCGCGACGGGAAGCGCGTCGTCCTGATCCGCAAGGAGACGGTGCCCGACGACATTCACGGGATGTTCGTCGCGCAGGGCATTCTCACGGCGACCGGCGGCATGACGTCACACGCGGCGGTCGTGGGACGCCAGATGGGCAAGCCGTCGATCGTCGGAGCGGGCGCGCTCGAGGTCAGCGAGGCCGCCCGCACGTGCGTCGTCGGCGGCAAGACGATCAAGGAAGGGGACTTCGTCTCGTTCGACGGCCTGACCGGCGAGGTGAAGGTCGGGCAGGTGGCCACCAAGCCGAGCGAGATCCTCCAGGTGATTGCCGGCGAAATGAAGCCGCAGGATTCGGACGTATACCGGCGGTTCGACAAGCTGCTGTCGTGGGCGGACAGGTTCCGCAGGCTCGGCATCCGCGCCAACGCGGATCAGCCGGATCAGGCGGAGACGGCCTATGCCTTCGGCGCGCGCGGCATCGGCCTCTGCCGCACCGAGCACATGTTCTTCGGCGAAGGGCGCATCCCGATCGTCCAGAAGATGATCCTCGCCAACAACGAGGCGGACCGTCGCGCGGCGCTCGCGGAGCTCCTGCCGCTGCAGCGCGGCGATTTCTACGGCGTGTTCAAGGGGATGCACGGCTCGCCCGTGACGATCCGCACGATCGATCCGCCGCTGCACGAGTTCCTCCCGAAACGCGAGGACCTGATGGTCGACCTGGCGCGGATGGAGGAGAAGGGGACGAAGGGGAAGGAGGTCGACGAGAAGCGCGCGCTCCTGCGCCGCGTCGAGCAGCTCCACGAGTTCAACCCGATGCTCGGCCACCGCGGGGTCCGTCTCGGCATCACGTACCCCGAGATCACCGAGATGCAGACGCGCGCCATCATCGAGGCCGCCTGCCAGCTCGCGAAGGAGGGGACCAGGTGCGTCCCCGAGATCATGATTCCGCTGGTCGGACACGTGAAGGAGCTGCGCGATCAGAAGACGATCGTCGACCGGGTGGCCGCCGAGGTGATGAAGGAGCAGGGGGTTGCGATCAAATACCTGGTCGGGACGATGATCGAGGTGCCGCGCGGCGCCGTGACCGCGGACGAGATCGCGCGCGAGGCGGAGTTCTTCTCGTTCGGCACCAACGACCTCACACAGCTCACCTTCGGGTTCTCGCGCGACGACATCGGCAAGTTCCTGGGCGCCTACCAGGACAAGAAGATCCTCGACAAGGATCCCTTCGCGACCATTGACACGGTGGGCGTCGGCCAGCTCGTCGCGATGGGCGTGCAGAAGGGGCGCGCGGCGCGTCCCGGCCTCAAGGTGGGGGTCTGCGGTGAGCACGGCGGCGATGCGTCGTCGATCCACTTTTTCGAGAAGGTCGGCCTGGATTACGTGAGCTGCTCCCCGTACCGGGTGCCGGTGGCGCGGCTGGCGGCGGCGCAGGCGGCGCTCTCGGTCAAGGTCGGCGATTGATCAAGATCTACGTCAGCGAAGGGGGATCCACGCGGACGGTAGACCGTGTGGATCCCGCCTGGCTGAAGAGTGACAGCGGCGTGTGGCTGTGGGTGGACATGAGCGCGCCCACGCCCGAAGAGACCCGCCTCCTCTCGGACCCGTTTCACTTTCACGAGCTGGCGATCGAGGACGCGGTCGCCGAAGTCCCGCATCCGAAGGTCGAGTCGTACGGCAGTTACCTGTATGCCGTGCTGCACGGCATCGACTTCCGCGCCCGCGAGCACTATTTCCGTACGCAGGATGTGGATTTCTTCCTGAGCTCCACCTATCTGGTGACCGTGCACGGCGGCATCTCGCGGTCCGTGGCGAAGATCCGCGACGTCTGCGAGCGGAACGTGCGCGCCCTCGGCGAGGGGCCGGCGGCCCTCATGCACCGGATCATCGACGCGATGGTCGACAACTACCGGCCGGAGGTGGACAAGCTGAACGATCGGCTCGACCGGTTGGAGAAGGAAGTGTTCGAACGGCCCCAACCGCAGCTCGCGCGGAAGATTCTCGATTTCAAAAAGGACATCTCGTCGCTCCGGCGCGTCGTTCAGCCCGAACGCGACGCCGTCGGCCGCATGGCGCGCCGCGAGTTCCCGTTCATCGACGAGGCCCTGTCGTACCGCTTCCGCGACGTGCACGATCACCTGGTGCGCCTCACCGACGAGGCGGCGTACTTCGGGGACCGCATCACCAGCCTGCTCGACGCGCACCTGTCGATGGTGTCGAACCAGTTGAACGCCGTCATGAAGGTGCTGACGATCATCGCCACGCTGTTCATGCCGTTGACCGTCCTGACGAGCATGTACGGCATGAACGTGCCGCTGCCGCACCTGCCGGGTGGTGAGGGGGCGCAGTTCTGGTGGGTCCTCGCGATCATGCTGACGATGTCCGGCACGATGCTCGGGTACTTCAGGGCCAAACGCTGGATCTGACGGCTGCCAGCTGTCTGCTGACTTCGACTACGACAAACGATTAGCGCCGACGATGTCTAGAATCCACCGTCTCCCGTCACACCTTGCGAACCAGATCGCCGCCGGCGAGGTCATCGAGCGCCCGGCTTCGGTCGTGAAGGAACTGCTGGAGAACGCGCTGGACGCCGGGGCGCGGCGGATCTCGATCGCGATCGAACTTGGCGGCAAGAAGTCGATCCGGGTGGAGGACGATGGCGAGGGGATGGATCCGCAGGACGCGCGGCTGGCGCTGGAGCGGCATGCGACGAGCAAGATTGCGAGTCCTGAGGATCTCGGCGCGATCCGGACGCTCGGGTTCCGCGGCGAAGCGCTCCCGAGCATCGCGTCGGTGTCGCATTTCACGCTGCGCACGCGCGCGCGCGGCAGCGCCAGCGGCACCGAGATTCGCGTGAACGGCGGCACCGTCGCCAGCGAGAGGGAAGTGGGTGCGCCGGAGGGTACGTGCATCGAGGTCGCGGACCTCTTCTACAACCTGCCCGCGCGGCGGAAGTTCCTGAAGTCGGATGCCGCGGAGTCGGCCCAGATTTCGCGCCTCGTCACGCAGATGGCGCTCGGCTATCCGGAGACGGGATTCCTGCTCACGAGCGGATCGTCCGCGGGTCCCGGCATGCGGAAACTGGTCGAGTGTCCTCCGGCGAACGGCCTGGGCGAGCGGTTCTTCCAGCTGTTCGGCGAACGGCCGGACCTGATCGAGATTCGGAAGGAAGCCGGCGGGCTCAAGGTGCACGGCTACGTCGCTGCGCTCGGCGACCAGGGGCCGGTGCGCGGCGCGCAGAACGTCTTCGTGAACCGGCGCATCGTGAAGGACCGCACGATTGCGCATGCGATCGGGGATGCCTACAGCGTGGCGACGATCAAGGAGCGCAGCCCCGAAGTCCACCTGTTCATCCAGATCGCGCCGGATCGCGTCGACGTCAACGTGCATCCGACGAAGGCGGAAGTGCGGTTCCTCGAGCAGTCGCTCGTGCACGAGGTCCTGCGGCGCGCGCTCGGCGAGGCGCTCGGCCAGGGCCGCGCGCCGGAGCTGCAATTCACGCCCTTCGCGCCCCCGCCCGCAGAGCCGCGGCCCATGGGGATCCCCGGCGTCATGTCCGGCGCGACCGTCGGCAACCGCTGGACGCCCGAATCGGCGGAAGCATGGCGTTCTTTCGTGGCGCCGAGCGTCGATCCGAGCGTCGAGCAACGAGCTGCGAGCGGCGAGCTGCGGACTGCGAGCAGCGAGATCCGTCCCATGATCCCCCTGGGCCAGTTCCGCGACACTTTCATCATCGCGATCGACGACGAAGGCATCGCGATCATCGATCAGCACGTGGCGCACGAGCGCGTGCTGTTCGAGCAGGTGATGGACAAGCTGACGGCCGGCCGTCTCGAGAGCCAGCGGCTGTTGACGCCCATGCTGATCGAGCTGTCGCCGGCGCAGCGCCAGGCGCTCGTGCCGCATGCGGCGACGCTCGATCGGTTCGGGCTCGAGATCGAGGAGTTCGGCGGCGACAGCGTCCGCCTTTCCGCCGTGCCTGCGGTGCTCGACCCTGCCGAATGTGAGGCGGCGGTCCGCGCGCTCGCCGAGGATCTCGAGGGGCTCGACACGGGCTCGCGCGTGGAGGACGCGCTCCGCCGCATTGCCGCCACCATGGCCTGCCACGCCGCCGTGAAGGCGAACTACCCGCTGACGATGGAGAAGATGCGGTACATCCTCGAGGAGCTGAGGCGCACCGCGTATTCGAGCGTGTGTCCGCACGGCCGCCCCGTCGTCCTGCGCATCACGCGCCGGGAGATCGAGAAGAACTTCCAGAGAATATGAGTCGAACGGTGGACGGCCCCTATGCGCGTTACGGTTCCACGCGCATTTGGAGGATGTCCAGGAGACTTCGCGCCGGAGTGCGGAGTTCCTTCACGACGTGGGTATAGATCATCTTACAGTATGTAGTCGTCCACATAAGATGATCTACACACACGTGATGAACCGTGGTCCGCTCGGGGTGAAGAGCCCGGCGGATACGTGACGCCGCATTGGCCGCAACGGCTGCAGCCATTGTCGGCCTGAGCGGGGCACCGGCTCGGGTCCGGGGTTGACGGGTAGGCACTATCGCGGCGCGGTCCGCGGACCTTGCCGACACTCTAGCCGCGTCCGTCGCAGCCAATGCGACCATGTCGGATGTTGTCATTCGCCGCCGCCGCCCTCGGCCATCGGCCATATGGCCGTTACCACCGCTGGCGACAACTCGTTATCGTGGTGGACGTTAGCTGTCGCCGGCAGATCTACGGGCAGGTGAACAGCCGCGAAGGCCCGCAGCGAAACGTCCCCGCAGCCCGCCACCCGCCCGGCAGCCAATGACCAGCCGTCCCCACCATCAGCCGGTGCTATCATCCACCGCATCTGTAGAATACGGAGGATCATCGACCCGGGCGGCGGGTCGTTGGCCGCAGACGTGGGTTCGGGCGGTCTAATGAAGAAGTAGTTATGCCGACAGGCGAAATCATTTTGTTGTCAGGCTTCTTACAACCCTGGGGGTTCAACGGGCGTCGGGGCGCGTTCGCGGTTTCGGTCGGAAGGCACCGGACTCCTTCGAGCATCCGGGTGGTTTGCCGGAGGTCGATGTCGGCTTCGTCGGGCGTGGTCCTTCGAGCGTCGGCGCGCGGTGGCATCGACGAACGTGGCGGTGCGTAGGCCTTCGCTCCATCGGCCCTTGATGTGGCGAGAGGCGCGCGCCTGCGGGTCATTCGAAGGCCGGTGCTCTCGCTACCGTTCCGTCGGCGCGGGGCTCCTTCGACGGACGGCATAACACCTATCAGCCCTCCGTTTGTCAATAGCTAGATCTTCTCCCTGCGGTGCCGGTCATCACCCGACCGCTCGGTCGAACACCTGGTCGCGTTCTCCTTCAGTGCGGTCTTCGTTTCCAGATCTGGTGTGCGCCCATTGGCGCAGCGCCCAACATCCGGCTGCACCTGACGGCGCCGCGCGAACATTGTTCACATTCAGGCCGCGGCGAATCGCCCGTCATCGAGTACAGTGCGGGCGTTCGGGCTCAAGACCATCGACGTCGGCTCGTCTGGCGTTCGGGGGCTGGTGCGGGCATCTCGGTCGAAGTGCGATTCGCCACGGCCTGAGCGGGCGGGCGGCGCCGCAGGTGAGCCG
>Ga0156223_145_pt2 | contig 19665 bp, 23 predicted proteins | sample RifCSPlowO2_12_FD_107871 | JGI IMG/M metagenome (GOLD analysis project Ga0156223, IMG submission 107871) | Acidobacteria bacterium RIFCSPLOWO2_12_FULL_66_21
GCGTGCAGTCCGACGTCTGCCCGATGTTCTTCCAGCTCGGTGCCGCCGATCGCCTGGAGCGCGTCTTCCGAGATGCGGGGTTCGACGGGGTCACGACTGAGCGGATGGCGACGGTGCTGCACTACGAGTCGGCGGCCGACGCGTGCGGCGCCGCGTTCGAAGGCGGCCCGGTGGCGCTCGCCTATTCGCGGTTCGATCCCGCGACGCGTGAGGCCGCGCACGCCGAATACCTCGCGTCCATCGGCCCGTGGCAATCGGGGGCAGGGTACGACGTCCCCGGAGAGTTCGTCCTCGCCGCCGGCACACGTCCCTGAGGCAATCCGGCCCCCGGCACGTTCCGCTCCATCTCCTTCGCGGTGCGCTGTCGGCGCCCTGAGCCGGCCGGAGTATCATGCTCGCGCGGTCATACACGTTCCGGAGGCATTCATGTTCCCAGCACAGACCTATACCCGGCGCCGCGAGCGGCTCCAGGCGGCATTCCGCGACGGCCTGCTCCTCTTCCTCGGCAACGAAGAGAGCCCGATGAACTACGCGGACAACACGTTTCATTTCCGGCAGGACAGCACGTTCCTGTACCTGATGGGGGTCGATCAGCCCGGGTGGGCGGCGGTGATCGACGTGGACGCGGGCACGACCACGGCGTTCGCGAACGATCTCGATCTGGACGCGATCGTGTGGACGGGCGTCCTGCCCACCGTCGCGGAGCTCGCCAGAGGTGGCGGCATCACGCGGACGGCGCCCGCGGCGGCACTCGGCGATGTCGTCACCAACGCCAAGGCGCAGGGGCGGACCATCCGGTTCCTTCCGCCGTACCGGCCGGAGAGCGCGCTGAAGCTGTTCCGCATGCTCGGCGTCCACCCGGACGAGGCGAAGAGCCAGGCCAACGTGGAGCTTGTGCGCGCGGTGGTCGAGATGCGCGCGCACAAGGACGCGGAAGAGATTGCCGAGATCGAGACGGCGGTGGACACCACGGTGGACATGCATCTGGCGGCCATGGCGATGGCGAAGCCGGGCCTGTTGGAGGCGGACATCGCCGCGCGCGTCACCGAGATCGCGCTCGCCGCCGGCGGGAACCTTTCATTCCCCGTCATTGCCACCATCCATGGAGAGACGCTGCACAACCACTCGCACACGCACAGACTGGAGCCGGGCCGCTTGTTCCTGCTCGACGCCGGCGCCGAGACGGCGTTGCACTACGCGGGCGACCTCACGTCCACCTTCCCCGTGGACCGCTCGTTCACGCCGCGTCAAAAGGAGATCTACGACGTCGTGCTGGCCGCGCACGTTGCCGCGGTGAAGGCGCTGACGCCGGGCGTCCCGTTTCGCGACGTGCACCTGCTCGGGTGCCGCACGCTGTCCGAGGGACTGAAGGGACTCGGTCTGATGAAGGGCGACATCAATGCGGCGGTCGAGCAGGGCGCCCACGCCATGTTCTTCCAGTGCGGCCTGGGTCACATGATGGGGCTCGACGTCCACGACATGGAGGATCTGGGCGAGCAGTGGGTCGGCTACGAGGGGCAGCCGCACTCGACCCAGTTCGGCCTCAAGAGCCTGCGCCTGGCGCGGCCGATCGAGCCGGGGTTCGTCTTCACGGTCGAACCGGGCGTGTACATCATTCCCGAGTTGATCGATCGCTGGAAGGCCGAGGGCAAGTTCCGCGAGTTCCTGAACTACGACACGATCGAGCGGTATCGCGACTTCGGCGGCATCCGCATCGAGGAGAACTTCGTTGTGCGTGAGCGCGACTGCCGCAGGCTCGGCAAGGACCGGCCGCGGACGACGTCGGAAGTCGAGGCGCTGCGATAGGCTTACAGTTTCCCCGCGGTCAGTTCGTCGTACGCGGGACCGAGCGGCCGCGGGATGAGCGGACCGTAGTCCTCGAACCCTTTGATGAGGTCGGTCGAGGCGATGACCTGTTCGCGCGTCTTGCCGGCCTTCACCGCCGTCCGGACGTAGTCCAGCAGCGCGGCCAGATAGCTCGCGTGATACAGGAGATCCGCGCGGCTCCCCGTGACGTCGCGTCCCTGACCGGCATGCCCGAAGACGTAGATCGTGTCCGCCGGGAGCTCTGACGCCACCTTCTGGAGTACCTGCGTCCAGTTGGCGATCGAGGCGCCGTTCACCCTGTCGATGACCGGGTGCAGCCGGTTGAACATCAGGTCGCCCATGTGCGCCACGTTGGCCTTCTCGAATCGAACCACCACGTCGCCACCCGTGTGCGCCGGGCCGTAGTATTTCGCCGACACGCGCTCGTCGCCGTGCTCGAACGACCAGGTGTCGGTGAAGGTGCGATCGGGCACGACCGGCTCCGCCGGGGCCGGGGTCGTCGGCGGCGGGCTCAGTTTCGCGCGCTGCGCCATGGCCGAATCCCACGTGGCCTTCATGTATTTCGGCACGTTCGCGTGCCCGACGATCTGCTTCGTCTTCGGGCGGAACACGCCGTTGCCGCCGGTGTGATCGCCATGATGATGCGTGTTGATGAGCGCCGCGATCTCGGTCTTGCCGGACGTCTTCAACAACTGCTCGAGACAGAGTGCGGCCGTGTCCGGGAACTGGCTGTCCACGGCCACCGCACCCGCCGGGTTGATCAGCCATCCGATCGTCCCGCCGCGCGCCGTCCAGAACCCGACGTTGCGGCTGATTTCCTTGAACACCGGCGTGACGGCCGCGGGCTGCTGCCAGGCGAACAGTCGTGCACGCCCGAGGGAGCCGGCCGCCAGGGCGGCAGTGGATGTCGCGATGAAGCTGCGTCGTGTGAGCGCCATGGGCACCATCATAATCCCAAGCGGTCCCGGTGTCACCGCACCGGCGTGCCGATGGTGTCGTGGTGCAAAGCGATCAGCGAGCGCATGTACGGGGCGATCGCGTCCGTGTTGGCGAAGCCCGCCTTCTTCGCGGCGGCGTCCGACAGCTCGGGCGGGATCGTCTCGGACTCCGCGTAGTGCCGCCAGTTGCGGTAGCCGTCGAGCGTGATGACGTCCCACGCGGCCCCCTGTTCGTGCGTGAACAGGAGCGCGCCCGGACGTCCGCGCGCGACGTTGAACGCGCCTTCCATCTTCCGCTCCTCGATGAGCGCCGCCCGCTTCCCCGCCAGCGCCTGGAACATCTCGAGGTGCACGAGCCCGGCGTCCTTCACGTAACTCCGGAACTCCGCAAGCGGCGGTCCCTCGACGTACACATCCTCGTGCCAGCCGACGAGGTCATAGAACTGTCCGGCGAACGCCTCGTTGCTCACGCCCGAGGCGCGCGCGGCCGCCTCGCGCCGCGCCGTCCGCTCGGCGCTGTAGTACGAGGTAAAGCTGCCCGAGGGGTAGATGACCAGCAGGTCCCACCGGTCCCCTTGCGAGTGCCTCACGATGAACGGCGCTTCGTCGCCGCCGGCGGCAATCACCGGCAGACGCCCCTTATAGAGATCGATGAGGTTCAGCAGCTTGCCGGGCGCTGCTTGAATCAGCACAAACCGATACAGCTCGGTGGGTGCCGGAGCCTGTGGTGCCCGCGCGGTCGCCAGCAGCAGGAGAAGCGTCAGCATGGCGGCAATAATAGCCCAACCGCCAGCAACAGCCGCGAGCTGCGAACTGCGATTGTACTTGTCTGGCGACGCTCACAGGATTGACCAGGCGCGGAGTCTGCCCGCGAACGCCCGCGGGCAGTCCGAAGACTTTACCCAGGCCAAGAGCACCGGAACCACGATGAGACGGGCCACGGCTTTTCAGAGAGATCCCGAAGGACACATCGCGACACGGTAAACAAAGACCTGCGATTTAGATGTAGGCTCTAGCGCATGGAGTTCCTCACGTTCCTCATCCTCTTTATCTCGGCATGGGTCCTGTGGCGCCGGTCTGAGAAAGAGCGTCTGGCGGCGCGGCTGCTGATCGCAGGCGTCGTGCTGATGATCTTCCTGTTCACCCTCGGTACGCGCACGTCGCTGCTGCCGGGACTGAACTACTGACTGGCCGCACATGAAACGCAGCCCCCTCTACACAGTCCTTGCGCTCGCGGTCCTGTTCCTGGCCGTCGTGCCCCTCGGCACCTCCGTCTTCGTTCTTGGCTTCTTCCTCGGTGATTCGCCGTGCATCCTCTGCTGGGCGCAGCGCATCGGCATGGCGCTCGTCGCGCTGATCGGTCTCTTCGTGCTGCGGTACGGCCCGAAACCGAAGTATCTCGGGCTCGGCGTCCTGGTGGGCGCCTGGGGCGTGTTCATGGCGATCCGCCATTCCTCGCTGCACCTGGCGCGCGACGTCGGCCAGGGGTTCGCGCTCGAGATGCTCGGCGCCCACACCTACATCTGGTCGTTCGCCGTCTTCTGGGTGTGCATCGTGGTCATGGCGGCCATGCTGATGAAGGTGCCCGCCGAGGACCTGCAGCCCGCGGCGCCGCGCGCGTTACGCGGAATCGACCGCGTCGCGCTGGCCGGATTCCTCCTGGTGATTGCCGGCACGATCGTCCAGGCGTTCGCGAGCACCGGGCCGCCGCCCTTCGTCGGGCAGTCCGATCCCGTGCGCTTCTCGTTCGACCCGCGCCACTGGGTCTGGTCGCTCGACGAGTTTTCGTCCGCGCCGGTCTCGGTCCGCGGCCGCTGGGCGATCGCCAAGCCGGATGTGACGGCAGTCGATCCGGATCCAGCCACCGCGCCGCTCCACAGCGTCCCGCAGCTCACCATCGCCGGGCGGCGGAGCCTCAATCTTGGACTGAACGGCGCACCCACAGATCTGGCGTACGACGCAGCGTCCAATCGGTATCTGTTGACGACGGAGCACGGGGTGTACCTGACCGACGGCGCGCTGCAGAACGTCGTGCGGCACACCGTCATCGATCCCTTGTTCTCGGTTGACATGGGACGCTTTGCCGGTGCGGCGTTTCTCGGGAACGACCGGATCATCGCGGTCACCGAGAACAAGAGCTACCTGGTCCTTCGCGAGACCGGCAAGGCCGACGTGGATCTCAACTACCGCTACTTCCTGGAATCACCGGAGGCATTCGAGGAAGTGTCCCGCGCGCGGTTCGCCACGCTGCGCGCGAAGATGATGTACGTGATGTCGGCCGCCGCCGACCCCGAGTCGCACTCGATCGTGACCCTCACGGTGCCGAACGCGAAGAGCCGCAACATGGTGGTCTCCCGGTTCGACATGGCGGACATGACGCTGTCGGAGGAATTCGTCCCGAAGCTGTCCGCGCAGCCCGGGATCGTTCTGCCGGAAGAGGGGAATCCGCTCGCCGCCTACTACGTGACGGCCGCGACCATCGCAAACGGCCGTCTCTATGCCCTCAGCGCGGCACACAGCACGCTGTTCGTCATCGACCTCGCGTCGCGATCGGTCGTCGCCGTCTACACGATCCCCGGCCTCGCCCAGCCGGTCGGGCTCGTCCTGAAGGACGCCCAGTTCGTCATTGTCAGCCGCGACGGGACGCTCGCGAGCGTGGACGTGCCGGCAGCGGCCGGAGGACACCCGTGATTACCGGTGCAGTCGCGGGCTTGCAGCGCTACGTGGCGCTGCATCCCGCGTTCGGCCGGGCGTTCGCACTGCTGGCGCAGCCCGCTCTGCGCGAGCTGGAGCCCGGGCGTCATGCGATCGACGGAGACCGCCTCTACGTGTCGATCGAGCAGATAGACGGGCGCGGCCATGATGGCGCGCGCCTCGAGGCGCATCGCCGGTACATCGACGTCCAGTTCACGATCGAAGGGGAGGAAGAGATTGGCTGGATGCCGCTCGGAGCGTGCGCCAGCCCATCCGCCCCGTTCGACGAAGCGAAGGACGTCGGGTTCTTCGAGGATCGCGCGCGCACCTGGATCCACGTACCCGCCGGCCACGCCGCCATCTTCTTTCCCGACGACGCGCACGCCCCGCGCGGCGGGCGTGGGGCGATCAAGAAAGTCATCGTGAAAGTCGAGGTGTCGCCTGCTCCGCCACCCGCAACTGACCGAGGCTCCACACAAACAGGATCGCGAACACGGCGTCGGCGAACGCGAAGTACTTCCACATCGCCGGAATGCCGCCGAAATACCAGTGCCATGCGACGGTCGCGACGTAGCAGATCTTCAGCAGCACCCCGTAGGGCACCAGGTTCCGGTTCTCGACCGGGCTGAGCGCGATCCGCAGGAACATGTAGCCGAAGATCGCCAGCATGCCGGCGGCGAAATGGATGTAGCCCCAGTGGTTTGGCGGGGTGATCCCGACCCGGGCGTAGATCTGCGGGGCAGCCGCGATGAAGGCGAGCCCGAGCAGGCCGTCGTAGGCGGCCGCGACGCCGTACAGGACGCGAACGGGCAGTAATGATTGCATTCCAGCCTCCTCAAGGGCGCTTCCCGCGGCCGAGCCTCGTGACGATGTCGAATTCCGCTTTCGTGACGGGTTGGACCGAGAGGCGGCTTCCCTTCCTCGTGACCAGCATGTTCTCGAGCCCTTTCGTGGACTTCAGGGTCTCGAGCGAGACAACCGCCGGGAAGCGCTCGACGAACTCGATGTCGACCATGTACCACGTGGGAGAGGCCTTCGAGCTCGTCTCGTCGAAGTACTTGTGCCCCTTCGTCCAGGCGGTGTGGTCGGGATATCCGCCCCTGGCAATCCTCGCGAGTCCGGTCACGCCGGAGGGCTCGGCGTTCGACGCATAGAAGAGCACGGCGTCGCCGGCCTGCATCTCGCCGCGCAGCATGTTGCGCGCCTGGTAGTTGCGCACGCCTTCCCAGCTCGTGGCGCCGTCGCGCTCGAGATCCGCGATCGTGTACGCCGCCGGCTCACACTTCATCAACCAGCATCGTTTTGCCATCACACGGAGAATATACCCTGCGGTCGAGGTGGCGCTTCTTGCAAGCGTCCGCCGGTATGAAGGCAAGGCTCGCTTGTGTCATGTTGACGGTGCTTGCGGGTGCCGGCTGCGCGGAACTGGGCCGGCTGCGGCAGTTCGTCCAGGCGCCGCGTTTCGAACAGGCGGAGGGACACAACGCCGAGCTCCGGCTCGTGGGGCCGCGATCGGACCTGCCCATCGGCGGCGCGGCCGTGCGGCTGTGGACCCGCGTCACGAACCCCAACGCGTTCGGCCTCACCCTGGGGACGCTGAAAGGCACTCTGTACCTGCAAGGCAGCCGCGCCGCGGATGCCGACTTCCCCCTGGGACTACCCTTGCGGGCCGGCGAAGACACGATCGTGCCGATCGATCTGTCGATCAGCTTCTCCGATCTGCCCGGCCTGGCCGGCGCGATCCGCAGGGCCATCGGCCGCGAGCCGCTGCCCTACCGCTTCGACGGCACGATCGGCGTCGATGCGGGCCGCCTGGGCACGCCGGTCTTTGGCCCGATGACACTCCTTACCGGGGATATTCGCCCGCTCGGCCGGTGACGATGGCTCAGCGGCGGCGCGCGTTCAACTGCTCGAGCGTGCGCTTCAGATGCTCGAGTTTCTGACCGGCTTCGCCGAGCTTCCCTTCTGACGTCAGCCGCTGATAGTCGGCGAGATCCGCCGCCGCCGATTTGATCAGCGCGTCCACGTCGTCGCCCGCGGCCGCCGGCGGCGTGCCCGCCGGCGCGGGCGCGGCGGCGCTCCCGGGCGCGCCGGACGCCGCAGTCGGCGAGGCAGGAACCGCGCCGCCACCGAACAAGCCCGACAGCGCCGACTCGAAGGTCGGGCCGAACGACAACCGCTCCTGCAGCGCCAGGACCACCATGCGCAGCTCCGGCATGGGGCTGTGCTCCGCCTGCAGATAGATCGCCTCGGCGTACAGGAGCGCCCGCCCTATCGGAATGACGAGCAGGGCGCCGCGGCGCACGTGCGAGCCCTGCTGGTTCCAGAGCGTCAACTGGCCGGAGATCTGCGGGTTCTGATCGATGCGCGCCTCCACCTGGAGCGGCCCGTCGACGAGCCGGTTCTTGGGAAAGTCGTAGACGATGCCGTCGCCGTAGTGCGGGTCGTCGCTGCGGCCGGCGATCCATCCGATCAGGTTGTTGCGATTCGCCGGCGTGAACGGCAGGATCTCGACGAACTCGACCCGCTTCTCGCCCGGCAGCGTCATCAGCACGAAATTCGGCTCGATCGCCTGCGCCGATTGTTCCCGCCCGGCGGTGGACGCCACCTCGGTCGCCACCGCCCAGAGATCCTCGCGGTTGTAGAACACCTCGGGGTCGGTCATGTGGTACAGCGCGTACGCGTCCGCCTGAAGACCGAGCAGCAGTTCCGGATACCGCACGTGACGGCGCAGGTCGGCGGGCATCGCCGACGCGTCGCGAAAGAGCGCCGGAAAGACGCCGCGGTACGCGGCGATGATTGGATCTTCCGGATCGAAGACGTAGAACGTCGTGGTGCCGTCGTACGCGTCGATGACCGCTTTCACGCTGTTGCGCACGTAGTTGATGCGCGAGCGCTCGAGCCGGTAGTGGCGCGAGTAGGGGTAACTGTCCGACGTGGTGAAGGCGTCGACGATCCACGACAGCCGCCCGGTGTCGCCGACGACGATGTAGGGATCCTCATCGAAGGTGAGGAACGGCGCGAGCGCGGCGACGCGGGCGCGCACGTTCCGCCGCATCAGCAGGCGGCTGTCCGCGGTCACATCATCGCTGAACGGCAGCTTCGCCAGATCGCCCCGGTCGAGCGCGATGAGCAGCCTCCGCCCCAGTCCGCCGAGGACGATGCCGCCGCTGCCTTCGTACGACGTCAGATTGTTGCTCTGTCCCTGCGGATAGTTGAATTCCTTCTGGCGCGTCTTCACGTAGACGTCGGCGTTGGTCAGCTCGCCGAAATACACCTCGGGACGCGTCACCGTGATGGACGATACCGTGCTCTGGACCGGCATGTTGCCCAGAATCAGTTCCGGCAGCCCCTCGGGCGTGAATCCGTTGACCGGGTTCATCGTGACGCCGTAGCCGTGCGTGTAGATCAGCTTTTCGTTGATCCAGTTGCGGCTGCTTTCCGGCAGCTTCTCGATGCTCATCTCGCGCGTGGCCAGCATCACCTGCCGCATTTCGCCGTCGATCATGTAGCGATCGAGATCGATGTCGGGAAAGTCGTAGTACGTGCGGATTTCCTGGATCTGGCGCAGCGTGTCCTGCAGCGCCCGCCAATCCCAGAGCCGGATGTTCTGAATGGTCGCACGGTTGTTCGCCGCGTCGGCCGCCTCGACGCTCCGCTCGGCGGGAAACGGCTGTTGCGCGATGCGGTTCAGTCCGTAGGCCCGGCGTGTCAGCTCGATGTTGTGGCCGATATACGGCTGCTCGCGGACCAGCTCGTTGGGCTTCACGATGAAGCTGCTGACGTACATCCCGACGAGGCTCACGACCAGGTAGCAGACCAGCGCCGGGAGGGCCGCGACCACGAGCCAGCGAATCCGGGGCGCGACGAACGCGGCAACCGCGGCAATCGCCGCGCCGGCGGCGAGCGCGACCGCGACGATGAGCATCCCGGTGAGCGTGACGTGCGCCTCGGTGTAGGTCACGCCGGAGAAGATCGTGTGGTCCTCGAACAGGCGCTGGAATCGATTCAGATAGACGCGGACGCCGAGCATCAGCAGGACCGACGCCCATGCGACGGACAGGCCGCGCCCGCCGCGGGCCAGCGCCCCGCGGCGGCCCTGCAGCATCCGCGCCCCCCCGGTGGCCGCGAACAGCAGCACGGCGACGACCAGGACGATGACCGCCATGGTCATGAGCCATCCCGTCACGAGCTGCCAGGCCGGCAGCGTGAACAGGTAGAACGGCAGCGGACGGCCGAAAATCGGGTCCGTCATCCGCGCGGCCGCGGACACGGCGTCACTGACCGCCGGGCGGCCGTACCACCAGAGCGCGAACACGGGCCACTCGGCCATCATGCCGGCGCCGCTGATGAAGGCGATGACGAGCGCCAGGGCCATGGCGATCGGCCGCAGCACCCGTCCAATCGGCAGGTCGACGGCACGCCCGTTGACCATCACCGAGCCGATCGTGAGCTCCCCCGGGTTCATCGCGAGGAACGAGCCGTACAGCAGCAGGAACGTGATCGCGCCGAAGATCGCGAACACCACGCCCTGCAGGTTCACCGTCTTCCAGAACACGCTGAGGTAGCCGAGCGAGTCGAACCAGAGCGCGTCGACGTAGTACGAGACGCTCGTGCGGCCGCCCAGGAGCAGCGCCGCCAGCACGAGGAGGACGAACAGCGCTCCCCGGTGTCCCTTGCGGGGCGGCCAGTCAATGACGTCGGGCATGCGTGGATCCATCTCAAGCTCCGCGGGCAGCGTATCACGCGTCCGGCCGCGCCGGCCGTCTCGCGCACTACGGGGCGGATCGAGGGAGTCCGTTATCTCGCCCGGCGGGCATCCAGCGGCGAGTGGCGCTCGAAGACGACGCTCCGGGACGCCATATTGACCGTGGCGGTCCGGCTCGCCAGCGCCCAGGCGTCCGCCTGCGCGGATCGAGGCGCGGGCGGGTCCGCGCCACCCCACCACTGTGGCTGCATCCTCGCCGCCTCGGGCAGCGCGAAGCCAAGCAGATCTTCGATCTCCCCGAAGGTGAGAACGATCCGATCCGCGAACCGATCCTGCAGGTACTTGTGGAGCGCCTGATACTCCCCAGTCACTCCATGTCTCCGTATGACATCGGCGCCGGCTTGCCGTCGGCGGGGATTTGCGAGATGACCGCTTCGGTGGTCAGCAGCAGGCTGGCGACCGACGCGGCATTCTGCAGCGCCGACCGAACGACCTTGGTCGGGTCGATCACGCCCGCCTCGACGAGGTTCTCGTAGCGGTCGGTCTGCGCGTTGAACCCCTCGTCGCCCGTCATGGCCTTCACGCGCTGAAGGACAATCGACCCCTCGTGGCCGGCGTTGGTGGCGATCCAGCGCAGGGGCTCCTCGATCGCGCGGGTGACAATCGTGACGCCGACCTGCTCGTCGCCCTCGAGCGTCAGCGCCCGCAGCACCGCGGCGGCCCGCAGGAGCGCCACGCCGCCGCCGGCGACGATGCCCTCTTCGACAGCGGCCTTGGTGGCGTGCATCGCATCTTCGACGCGCGCCTTCCGTTCCTTCATCTCCGTCTCGGTCGCGGCGCCGACCTTGACGATCGCCACGCCGCCCACGAGCTTGGCGAGCCGCTCCTGGAGCTGGTCGCGCTCGTAGTCGGAGGTCGTGTCCTCGACCTGGGCGCGGAGCTGCTTCACGCGCCCTTCGATGGCCGTCGCGAGGCCCGCGCCCTCGATGATGGTCGTCTTGTCCTTGTCGATGGTCACCTTCTTCGCCTGGCCAAGGTCCTCGATCTTCATCGACTCGAGCTTGATCCCGAGCTCCTCGGTCACGGCGCGGCCGCTCGTCAGCACCGCGACGTCCTCGAGCATCGCCTTCCGCCGATCGCCGTAGCCCGGAGCCTTGACGGCGGCGACATGGAGGCTGCCGCGCAGCTTGTTGACGACGAGCGTGGCCAGCGCCTCACCGTCGATGTCCTCCGCGATGATGAGCAGCGGACGGCCGGCGCTCGCGACCAGCTCCAGAAGCGGCAGCAGATCTTTCATCGCGCTGATCTTCTTCTCGTGGATGAGGATGACCGGATTCTCGAGCACGACTTCCATGCGCTCCGGATCCGTCACGAAGTAGGGCGAGAGGTAGCCCCGATCGAACTGCATCCCCTCGACGACCTCGAGCGTGGTGTCGAGCGTCTTGCCCTCTTCGACCGTGATGACGCCGTCCTTCCCCACTTTGTCCATCGCTTCGGCGATGATCCGCCCGATGGTCTCGTCGTGGTTCGCCGAGATCGTGCCGACCTGGGCGATCATGCCGCCGGTCACGGGCTTCGACATCTTCGTCAGCTCGGCGGTCATCGCCGCGACCGCCTTCTCGATCCCGCGCTTGACGGCCATCGGGTTGGCGCCCGCCGTGACGTTTCTCGAGCCTTCGCGATAGATCGCCTGGGCGAGGACCGTCGCCGTCGTGGTGCCGTCGCCGGCGACGTCGGACGTCTGGCTCGCGACTTCCTTCACCATCTGGGCGCCCATGTTCTCGAGCGGGTCCTTCAGGTCGATCTCCTTGGCGACCGTGACGCCGTCCTTCGTGATCGTCGGCGCCCCGTATGGCTTGCCGAGGATCACGTTGCGGCCCTTCGGTCCAAGCGTCACCTTCACGGCATCCGCGAGCCTGTTGACCCCGCGCAGAATCGCCTGCCGCGAGCCGTCGCCATATGTAATCTGAGTGGTCATCGGATCCCCTATTTCTTCTTCCGTGTGAACCTATCGCCGGTCGCCGCCGGTTGAGCGTCCGCGGGTGCCCAGGCCGGCGTGATGCGCGATCGCGTGCCGTCGAACGAATGCCATTCCGGCAGCCGCGACGCCAGACCCCACGTAATCCGCAGGCCCCAGCTCAACCCGGTGCGGGCGTCCTCTGGACGTGCGGACGGAGGTGCGGGTTGGCGTGTCATGATCCACGTTCACTGTAGACCTGGCGCGTTCTATCGGATGTACACAATTGCACAGCGTCCCCCGCCGGCGATAGGGGTGAAAGGGTGCACCGCCTCGTGAACAGGCTGACGATCGGACCGAACGAGGGTTGAGCGGCCGACAGGGGTGTTCAAAACTGTACAGCTGGTTCCGGCTGATGAGTTTAAGGTGTCGGCATGACTTGCGGCTACTGCACACAGCGGGCGACCTCGCAAATCCCGTCGATTCCGGCCGACGTCTGTCTCACGCACGCCATCGAGTACTGGACCGGGCTCCTGGCGTGCGCGAGAGACCAACCTGTGTGCGAGCAGGCCCCTGGCGCCGACGCATCCGAACGCGCCGCGGACGATGCACCGAAAGCCGGGATCAGGCGCTCGCGCATGGAGAAGTCCCGCCGATCGGCGGCGGGTCCACTGCGAACCTCAGCGCCTCATCGACGCGGCGTTGCGGCAGGAGCTGGGGCGTCTGCTGGTCGGTGACGCCTTGCGGGGAATTGTCGGGGCCGTCGTAGTCCGGGTGACACGGGCGCATGAGCGGTGCCGGTCGGAATGCGCACCACGCCCGCAGTCCCTCCTGAATGAGCGCGACGACCCGTCTCGCTGGAGGGACGGGTGTCCCTTCACACGACTCATGGCCAGCGCGTCCCGGCGGGCCGGATCTCTCTAGAGACGGCCGGAGAGCAGCAAGATCACCAGAACCAACAGGACCAGGCCCATGCCCCCGCTCGGACCGTACCCCCAGTTGCGGCTGTGCGGCCAGGCCGGAACGGACACGAGCAGCATCAGCAGCACGACAATCATCACCATGGTGGCCATGACTTCTCCTTGATGGGCACCGACGGGCGGTACCCAAGTGCCTACCGTTAACCGGTTCCCGTCGGGCGCAAGACCCGCAATACCGGACCTGCCGAGCGCCCGCGACGCTTCCAGGTCCGCCGCGCCGCCGCGACCGGTTCCTCGACGTCGATCTCGAGGTATCGGCGCTGCAGCCACCCCATGAGGATCGGATGAAGGCGCGTGGCCCGCCGGTTCGGCTCGCCGTCCCACCGGAGCACGTGCGCGCGGCGCGGCAGATCCGCCGGATCGGGTTGGGCCAACAGGGCCGCGTACGCATCCAAACATACGGGATCGAAGGTTCGCATCATTGCCACGACTATAGTCGTCCGCCACGAGCCTGGCTGTACCCAATGGCACAGCCCCGCTGCGCTTCAGTCGTGGACGACGACGGTCAGGAGGGAAGGATTGATCGTGAGGCCGCTGCCATCGTATTCGATGAAACCGAGCTTCCTGAACCTGTTCAAGAAGAAGTTCACCCGGGACCGGGTCGTCCCGACCATTTCGGCGAGGGTTTCCTGAGAGATGGGCGCGAGCACCCGCTGCGGCTTGTCCGGCTTGCCGTAGCGGGCGAGCAACAGCAGCGTGCGGGCCAGGCGCTTCTCGCTCGAATTGAACAGCTGGTCGACCAGGTCGGCCTCGAGGCGGGCGTTGCGCAACAGCATGTGCGCGATGAATCGATCCGAGAGCGCGTGTTCGCTGTGCAGCAGGTCAATCATCTGGCGCTTGGGAACGACCAGGACCCCGCTCGCCAGCGTCGCGGTGGCCGTCTCCAGGCGGATCGGGTGCCCGGCAAGCGCCCCTTCGCCCAGAAAATCGCCGGGGCCGAGCGTGGCCACGATGGCCTCTTTGCCGGTGTGTGACAGGACCGACAGCTGGATCGCGCCGCTCTGCAGGTACATGACGCTGTCGCACGGGTCACCCTGGGAGAACACGACCTCCTTGGGTACATAGGTGGCCACCCGTTTCCCGAGCCCGGCCGACTCGAGAAAGGCCCGTGCGTCGAACGGACGCTTCTTTTCCGGCGCCATATCGGCTTGGACGACCCGTCTATTATACCGCACGCTGCGGCGGTCGTTCAACCGGTCGGGCAACCCTCAGAAGCGATCGACGTGTGTTCGATCCGGCCGCCTGATCTCAGAGCGAGTGCCGGCTGGACGCCAGCTTGCCAGCCGCCGAGTGCTTCCTGGTTGTCGTGACACCATCGGTCTTGGCGGCCGTCGCGATGCGCTCCACTTCGTGCGCGCCGCGCACGACCGCGTCGGCTACGCCGTCACGGACGCTTTGGCTTTTCTTCGTGAAATCGTCGACCCGGGCGCTCACCTGCTGATAGCCGTCGGAGGCCCGGCTACCCAGCTCTCTCGCCGAGTCGGTCACCCGTCGGCGAAGCCCGGCCATGCGCGGCGCGAGCCAGATCGCCAGCCCGGCGCCGACAAACGCACCGGTCATTACTCCGATCAAGAAACCCGGGTCGCGACGATTCTGCGCGTCTGGGGTCATGTCTGCCACTCCTCTGCGTGTGCTACTTCGGCTTGCGGGCGCCGGCGATCAACAGCACGACCCCGCCGGCCACCGCCACGATCCCCAGCACGGGCGGAAGCGGCACGGTCTTCTGCCGCTCGGCCGTCGCCTGGATGGGCCCGAGGTCCACGACCGTCTCGCGGGTCGTGTACGTGATGCCCTGATAGGCGAGCGCCGCGAGGCCGAGCACGATCAGGACGATGCCGGCTATTGAAAGTGGTTTCATGCGAGTCCTCACTCGTGCAAGACGACGCCCAGAAGCGAGCTGTTGATCTGGATCCCGGCCGCGAGATCGCCGTTGTACTGGATGAACCCGAGCCTCTTGAACTTGTTCATGAAGAAATTGACGCGCGAGCGTGTCGTGCCGACCATTTCCGACAGCGTCTCCTGAGAGATCGTCGGCACCACCTGCCGCGGCTTGTCCTGCTTGCCATAGCGCGCCAGCAGCAACAGGGTGCGCGCCAGCCGCTTCTCGCTGGAGTTGAAGAGCTGATCGATGAGATCCTGTTCGGTGCGGACGTTGCGGGACAGCATGTGCGTGATGAAACGGTCCGACAGCGCATGCTGCTCGTGCAGGACCTTCACCATCTGCTTCTTGGCAATCACCAGGACCTTGGTCGGCGTGATCGCGGTCGCGCTGCCGATGCGGACGGTTTGACCCGCCAGGCATCCTTCGCCGAAGAAGTCGCCGGGGCCCAGCATCGCCACCACGGCCTCTCGGCCGGTCTTGGAGATGACCGACAGCTTCACGCCGCCGTGCTGGATGTACATGACGCTTTCGCAGCCGTCCCCTTGCGAGAAAATCACTTCAGCCCGGCTGTATTCGACGATCTTCTTCGAGAGGCCCGCCGAATCGAGAAACGCCTGCGCGTTGAAGGCAGTTGTGCTCTTTGCCATATCGCGAGCATACCCTGCCCGAACTGTCGCAGGTGTTCAGAACAGCACAGCCGATTCCGGGCCGGACGCGTAGCATACAAGGGAGGTCAACATGCTATCGACAATCGTGATCGTCCTGCTCGTCCTGTGGCTCCTGGGTCTCGTCTCGTCGTACACGATGGGCGGGCTCATCCACGTGCTGCTGGTGGTGGCCGTCATCATGGTGCTCGTTCGGGTCATCCAGGGCCGGAACCCGCTGCGCGGCTAGCTCAACGTTTCACGTCAGTGGAGGGTGAATGTCGGCACGGAACGGCGACAAGGCTCGATTCCAGAAGAACCGAAAACGCAGGTTGTTTCATCGCGCACAAATCCGCACGCTCGTTGCGGGGCTCGCCGTGAAGTCCCCTGATGAGGCATCAGGCGGAACCAAACGCCGCGCCGCTGTCACGCCGAAGGGCTGACTCCCACCGAACCGCCGCCCGGTCATACTTCCCCGGTATGATCGAGACCATCGATGATCATTGTGCTGATGGGCGTCGCGGGATCTGGAAAGACCACGGTGGGGCCACGGCTTGCCGAGCGGCTGGGGTGTCCGTTCCTCGATGGTGATGCGCTGCATCCGCCAGCCAACGTTGCAAAGATGGCTGCGGGTATCGCTCTGACTGATGCCGATCGGCTCCCGTGGCTTGCCGCGATTCACGCCCGCGTCCTCGACGCCTTCCGCAGTGGCGACAGCCTCGTGGTCGCCTGCTCGGCGTTGAAGGCCTCGTATCGCGCCGTCCTCTCCGAAGGGGTGCCGGTCGCGTGGGTGTATTTGAAGGGCGCCGAACAGCTCATCGAGGCGCGCCTCGAGCGTCGAACCGGGCACTTCATGAAACCAGGCATGCTCGCCAGCCAGTTCGACGCGCTCGAAGAACCGTCGGACGCCCTCGTCATGGACATCTCCCGTCCGCCCGACGCGGTCGTCGACGGGATTCTGGCGAAGCTCGGCGGACCGGCCCGCGAAGGGACTGGCGGCGGCTAGTGTAGGATAGGCGCCGGACAGCGATGATTCGCCTCGATCGGCGGCGCACGTTCCCCGAACTGCTGCCGCGCGTCAACCAGCTCTTCGAACTCTCCGCCCGGAAGCTCCTCGCCCTCGACCGAACGTGGCGCCCGGAGGACGGCGCGCCCGTCTTCACGGTGGACGGGCAGTACCGTGCCCGGGGCTGGACGGAATGGACCGAAGGGTTCCAGGTTGGTTCCGCGCTGCTCCAGTTCGATGCGACCGGCGACCGCGCCTTCCTCGACGTCGGCCGCGAGCGCACGGTGACGCGCATGCCCGCGCACCTCACGCATTTCGGCGTGCACGATCACGGCTTCAATACCGTCAGCACGTATGGAACGCTCTGGCGGCTCGCGCGCGAAGGCAGAATCGACGCGAGCACGTGGGAGGCGCATGTCTACGCCCTTGCGCTGAAAGTCAGCGGCGCCGTCCAGGCACGGCGGTGGACGCGGATCCCTGCTGGCGGGTTCATCTACTCGTTCAACGGTCCGCACTCCCTTTTTGTCGACACGATTCGATCGCTGCGCTCCCTGGCGCTCGCGTGGCGCCTCGGCCAGCCGCTCGTCGAGGAGCAGGATGCCCGGGTCGACCTCCTCGAGCGCCTCGTGCAGCACGCCAGCACGACGGCACGCTACTCCGTGTACTACGGGACCGATCGGGATCGCTACGACGTGCGCGGACGCGTCGCGCACGAGAGCCTGTTCAACCCGGTCAACGGGACCTATCGCGGGCCGTCCACGCAGCAGGGCTACTCCCCCTTCACGACGTGGACGCGGGGCCTCGCGTGGGCCATGCTCGGTTTTGCGGAGCAACTCGAATTCCTGGCGGGCGTGCCCGACGGCTCGCTCGAGCCGTGCGGCGGCCGGACGGCCGTCGAGTCGTTCATGCTCGACGCCGCGCGAGCGACGGGCGACCACTACATAGAGGTGGCGGCCGCGGACGGGATTCCGTACTGGGATTCAGGCGCCCCCGGTCTGGCGTTGCTGCCGGGGTGGGAGGATCGCCCGGCGGATCCCTTCAACGAACGTGAACCAGTCGACAGCTCCGCGGCGGCCATCGCGGCGCAGGGGTTGTTGAGGCTCGGCCGCCTGCTTCGCTCACGCGGCGCGGGGGACGATGCCGATCGGTACGAACAAGCCGGCCTGTGCGTCGTTGACGCGCTGCTCGATGACGCCGGGCCCTATCTCAGTGTCGAGCCCGATCATCAGGGGCTGCTGCTCCACTCGGTGTATCACCGGCCGAATGGATGGGACCACGTGCCGCCGGGCGCGTCCACGCCGCGCGGCGAGTCGAGCCAGTGGGGTGATTACCACGCGCGTGAAGTGGCGCTGTACGTCAAGCGCGTCGCAGAAGGGGCGCCGTACCTGACATTCTTCGGGCCGCCACAATGATGACTGGCAAGACCCGGCGCGCGGCACTCGTCACCGGTGGCACGCGGGGCATTGGTCTCGGCATCGCCCAGGCGCTCGCCGGCGACGGATGGGATCTCGCCCTCTGCGGTACGCGCGCGGAGTCCGACGTGACGGCGGTGCTCGACCAGCTCCGCGGCAGCGGCGGACTCGTCACGTATGTGGCGGCCGACATCGCACAGCCGGACGACCGGGCACGCCTCGTCGACGACGTGCGAGCGCGCCACGGCGTGGTGCACGCGCTCGTCAACAACGCCGGCCGCGCGCCGCGTGCGCGAGCGGATCTGCTGGAAGCAACCGAGGAGAACTTCGCCGAGCTCCTGCGCACCAACCTGCAGGGCCCCTATTTTCTGACGCAGGCGATTGCGCGAGAGCAGATCGCACGCCGCCTCGCGGATCCCTCCTTCAGCGCGGCGATCGTCTTCATCACCTCCGTGTCGGCGGAAATGGTCTCGACCAACCGCGGCGAGTACTGCGTGAGCAAGGCCGGCCTGTCGATGGCCGCGCGGCTGTACGCCGTGCGCCTGGCCGCGCATGGCATCCCGGTCTTCGAAGTGCGCCCCGGGATCATCGACACGGACATGACCGCCGCCGCGCACGATGTGTACGACCGCCGCATCGTCGAGGGACTGGTGCCCGAGCAGCGCTGGGGCCTCCCCGTTGATGTCGGCCGCATCGTGGCGGCGCTCGTGCGCGGCGACGCGCCTTATGCAACGGGCACTGTCGTGAACGTGGACGGCGGTCTGTCCATCCCCCGTCTGTAGGATGAGCCATGCGCTACAAGGACAAGGTCGCAATCGTCACCGGCGGCAGCAAGGGGATCGGGGCCGGGTGCGTGAAGGTGTTCGTGGAAGAAGGCGGCGCGACGGTCGTCTTCTGCTCGCGCACTGGGCAGGAAGGGACGGCGCTCGAGGCGGAGGTCAACCGCAAGGGTCCGGGACGCGCGGTGTTCGTGCGAGCGGACGTCAGCCGCGTGGACGACATCCGGCATCTGATCGATACGACGGTCGAGCGCTTCGGGCGGATCGATTGCCTGATCAACAACGCGGGCTGGCATCCGCCGCACAGGCCGATTGATGACTTCTCGATCGAGGACTTCCGGTCGCTCCTCGATCTGAATCTCGTGAGCTATTTCGCCGCCTGCAAGTTCGCGCTGCCACACCTCCGCAAGGTGAAGGGAAACATCATCAACATGTCGAGCCTGGTCGGCTCGATGGGACAGGCGGGCGCGGCGACCTACGTCGCGACGAAAGGCGCCATCACCGCCCTCACGAAGGCGCTCGCAATCGACGAAGCGGGCCACGAGGTGCGCGTGAATTCCGTGTCACCCGGGAACATCTACACGCCGCTCTGGCAGGAGGCTATCGACGCGGCGCCCGATCCGGCGCGGTGCCGGGCCGATGGCGACGCGGCGCAGCTCCTCGGACGCATGGGCACAATCGAGGAAGCGGGCCGCCTCTGCCTGTACCTCGCTGCGGAGGCGACCTTCACGACCGGCGTGGACCACATCCTCAGCGGCGGCGCCGAGCTCGGGTACGGCCGCAAGAGCCGGCGGTAGGCGATCACCGCGGCAGGTCCACGCGAACCACGTCCACCAGT
>Ga0156223_184_pt1 | contig 18218 bp, 18 predicted proteins | sample RifCSPlowO2_12_FD_107871 | JGI IMG/M metagenome (GOLD analysis project Ga0156223, IMG submission 107871) | Acidobacteria bacterium RIFCSPLOWO2_12_FULL_66_21
CAACCAAATGGAGCCGTCGCGCCCGACGGTCTGTGCGATCATGAGGCCACGGCGCGCGGCTCATTTGGCACGTTAGACAGCACGAACGGCCAGAGTACCGAAATGCCAATTCCAGAACTCGAAGTGGCGCGGGTCATGCGATTGCTCGACAAGTTCTGCGATCGCGTACCTGTCGCCGTGCGGTCGGAATTGGCTTACGTGTACCGGTTCGAGGGCAACACGGTGTTGTTGAGCGAGCGTCGACCCCACTACAAGGATCGCACCCGGCACACCGAACTGGCCTTTGCGAAGTTCGTGTACAGTCCTCGAATTGGGGGCTGGTCGCTCCGGTGGTCCGACCGGAACGGGTGGTGGCACCGATACGACGGCTTCGAGAACGTACCCCAGTTTCGTGAGGTCCTCCGAGAAGTAGAGGCGGATCCGACCTGTATCTTTTTCGGGTAGGCTCACGTGGAGAGGCTATATGCCACTTCCTCCGAATCTCGACGAAGACAAACTGAGCGAAACGGCCCTGGCCATGCTTGGGCTGACCGCCTTCACCAGCCATCACATCACGCGCGTGTGGAAGGGAATGGACTGGGATCTGCTCGGCCTTCTCTTTCAGAAGGGCTGGATCGAAAATCCGGTCGGCAAATCCAAATCCGTCGTCCTTACCGAGGCAGGCGAACGCCTGGCCCCGGAGCTCCTCATGCGCCATTTCGCGCGGGAGTCTCCGGATGGTGGCCGTACTGTCTAACCCCGCGCTGGAGCCGACAGCGCGAATGTGTCACGGGAGTTCGCGCTGCGGCTCAGCGCGAATCGTTAGCCCGCAAACTTGCGTTCCCGGCCATAATCGGCTCGTTGGAGGCCGTATGCTTCTGTTCGGCATAGTAGTTCTCGTCTTCGCGGCTGGCTGCGCGGGAGGTCTTGTCAATTCACTTATTGCCGGCGAGTTCAAACTACCAGCCGTCGACAAACAGGCGAACGTATTCCGTCCGGGTTGGATAGGAAGTTGTCTTGTCGGTGGGATTGCGGCCTTGACGTTTTGGGGGCTTTACGGCCCGTTTGCAGAGGCTACAGTGCTCGGGGGGTTCCAGGCCGGTCCCCCTCTGATCTTGAAAGTTGGCGAACTGTTCGGCTCACTCGTCACAGGCATCGGTGGCGGCCGGCTTCTGGTTGCCGAGGTTGATCGACACGCCCTGAAGAATCAGAACGCAGCGTTGACCGTGACCCGCAATGAACTCGCCGATGCGGTGGCCACACTAGCCGCACAAGTGGAGGTGAAATCATGAGCGATAGCACCGCAGCCGACATCGCTGATCTCGTCGAGCGAATCAAGAGCGCTGGCGCCCTAGACTCGGCCGTAATTGCGGCCGAGATCTCCGCCGCTGTTGATTCGTTGGAACCTCCGCCTGCTGAAGCGCTCACTGCTGCAGCCGTAGCGCTCAAAGAAGCGCGACGCGTGAGCGAGGAGTGGACATCGATTTCCGAGCAGTTGCGCCACTCGCACGAACTCATGCTAACAAACATCTCGTTGCCTGATCTGACTGGAAGCGAATTCGTTGCAATGTTGAAGGAGGCGACGAGCCTGGCAGCTCAAATTGAAATGCGCTCGGAAGACATTGCAGCCGTTGCCGCCAATCTTGAGCGGCTTAGAAGCACCGATGTGTTCGACGCTCTCCAGGGTTACCAGCGGCAGCTCGACCAGATCACATCGGACCTTAAGCAAGTGCTCGAGTTGAAAGATCAGGGCGGGCAGGGTAAGCAACCGGAGAGGTAGGCCCGATGCGGGCTAACCAAGCGCTGGAGCCGACAGCGCGAACTGTGGACATTGAATTCGCGCTGCGGCTCAGCAGCTGACCGTTAGCCAGACAGGATTCGAAGAAACTCGAAGCACTCGGCATCAAACAGGAGATGTTCACATGGCATCGATCACAAGTGTCGCCGAAGCGTTCTTTGCCGCCTGCGAGACGGGTAAGGGATGGGGCGGCTGCAGCGCCTATTGCACGCCCAACGCCACGTTTTGCGCTCAGGCCGAGCCGCTGCTCGAAGTAAAGACGCTCGCGCAGTACACAGACTGGATGAAAGGCCTCATGTCGGTCCTGCCGGACGGGCGCTACGAGGTCAAATCGTTCGCCACCGATGCGACGCGAAACAACGTGGCCGCCTACGGCGTCTTCCATGGCACGCATACCGGCCCCGGCGGACCGGTTCCCCCGACCGGGCGCCGCACGAGCACCGACTACGTCTATGTCATGCAGTTCGAGGGTGAGAAGATCGCTCACATGACGAAGATCTGGCATGCCGGCCTGGCGATGAAGGAGCTCGGCTGGTCATAACGGCGATCGGGCACGAACGTCCGTGCAGGCCGCCGCTCGAAGTCGTCTGGTACGACGGACGTTCTGCGCAGCAGGATTGGTACTGTTACCAATCTGCTGGCTAACACGCCGCTGCAGCCGACGAGCGGCGCGCAAATGGATGGCAATTCGGACGATCATGAGCGCCGCTCGCGGCTGAGCGGCAATTCGTTATGCAGCGCAACCAGAGCGACGAGAGGGACGCAGATGCCGGGGGCGGCCTACTACTTGACTCGGCTTTCCGGTGACCGGCTTCGAAGGTGTTACGAGCGGGCGCCTCAGCGTGTCAAGCAGTACCTGGATGCGGAAATCATGTACGTTCTCGGTCGTGTTGAACCGGCCGCGTCAGTTCTCGAACTCGGGTGCGGGTATGGTCGGGTTCTGGTTCCACTCGCTCAGACGGCTCAGTGGGTCATGGGAATCGATACGTCACTGGAGAGCCTGATGCTGGCGCGTGAGGTGACGGCCGGCTACGCGAGGTGTGAACTCGCTGTGATGGATGCGACCGCCCTTGGCTTCCGTGACCGGGCCTTCGATATGGTGGTGTGCATCCAGAACGGGATCTGTGCTTTCCAAGTTGATCCCCGGCAGTTGTTACAGGAGGCCCTGCGGGTGACTCGGCTCGGGGGCCGCCTGTTGTTCTCCAGCTACACCGAGGCGTTCTGGGCGCACCGGCTGCTCTGGTTTGAGGGGCAGGCGGAAGAAGGGCTCGTCGGGGAGATCGACTACGCCGAGACCACCCGCGGAGAGATTGTCTGCAAGGACGGGTTTCGGTCCGGGACGCTTGGTGCCAACGAGCTCAGGCAGCTATGCGGGAAGGTAGGTGTCCAGCCCATAATCGTCGAGGTGGACCAGTCGAGTGTGTTCTGCGAGGTCATAGTGCCAAGCGCTGCATAACATGGCATGCAGCCGACGGCGCTGGCGGGATCGAGAGCGCCGCGGCTGATGCCTGACGTTAGACCGCGGTCATCGGCCGAGCATGGAGGACGCACCTTATGGTTCTGGTTCGACCTCGGGACTCGACACTAAAGCACACAGGCAGCGCACCGACTGATGGCGGCCGTACCTTGAAGTGGTCGAGCCGGGTGGCCGTGCGGTCCGCCCTGGCTGTCGCCTTCCTTGCCGCCAGTTGCTCGGCACCACGCGAAGATCCAGTTGGAGCTTTTGTTCGGGAGAAGATGCAACCTGGGTCGGCGGGGTTCTTCATTCCGTCTCCAGTTCATCGCGGCGAGCCGGTTGAAGCGGTCCTTCAAGTTACTGCGCCAACAATGTCACCTGATGAATTGCAGGCGGAGCTTGAGCGAATAGCTGGGCGCATCGGCGTTGGCGCATCGGGTGCAATTCGTATCGCGTCACGCATGACTGCCACGCTGGTTACAGATCGGGAGTGCACGATTACTCCGAAAGATCCGTCGGACCAGGCGATCAACTTACGCGAAGGCACAACGTGGCGGTGGACTGTTACTCCGAGAACGCGTGGTTCAACGCGCGTGACGGTTACCTTGGCGGCGCCGGTGACGATCAACGGGCGTGAAACATCGTACCGAGTCACGACCTTTGAGAAGACGGTGACGGTAACGGTGACGGGTTCGGACGTTGCTTCGGACGTGTTGACTGTGGCGAAGGAATACTGGGTCATTCTCGCCGCAGTCGGCGCTGGTTTGGGTGCGCTGTTCGGATGGCTGCGCAGACGGCGCAAACGTAAACGACAAGCAGGATTCCGGTCATGATCCTGGGACGGCTGAAGCCGGCATGCAAGAATCCCCGAGCTGGTGGGGCAGTTGCGGGGCCGCGGTCTAACACGGCATGCAGCCGACGGCGGCCGGTGCGATCATCAGCCGCCGCGGCTGATGCCTGACGTTGATATGGCGGGACCTCGGGCAACGTAGAACGGGCGCGTCGCCGCTGGCCTGGACCGGGCTCATCACCTGGCAATTGCTGTTGTTCAGGGAGGTGTGATTTGGTGCTGAAAGCGTCGTGGCGCATGGCGTGGTTGGTAGTCTCGGCAATGCTGGCAGGGGGGATTGCGGCGGGGGCCAGTGCTCAAGCCGTCGACCCGGCTGTTGGAACGTGGAAGATGAACCTCGCGAAATCGAAACTGGCCCCAGGTGATCGGGCCGCAGGGCTCAAGGGCTCGATGGTGAAGATCGATGCGGTAGGCAAGGCCTTCAAGGTGGCGATAGAAAACGTGGACGCCGCCGGGAAGACCTCGACCTGGGGTTACACCACCGAGCCCAACGGCCCGGACGGGCCGGCTTCGGGATCGCAGGCGGTGGATGCCGTCTCCTCGACTGGGGCGCCCTCCTCCGGCACGGTTACCTACAAGAAGGCGGGCAAGGTCGTGAACACCTTCGCGATACAGGTATCCCCGGACGGGAAGACACTTACTCTCACCGCGAAGGTCAGCGATCCTCAGGGGAAAGAAGTCACCAGTGTAATCGTGTACGACAAGCAGTAGAACAACGGAGAAACCTCTCGGCAGGGCGAGCGAGTAAGGTCACATAAGCGGCGGCCGAACACACGAATGGAGCCGGCGCGGCTCTGCTCGTTCAGCCGCGCGGCTCATTCGTAACGTTAGACCGGCGAACGACCGACAATCCAGAACAACAAAGGCCAGGCCCCATCCGTTCTGTTGCGACACCGTCGTTGGCGTGAGAGGATCACCGCATGGAAGCCTCCGCACTGTCTCAGCTCCTGAAGTTGCCGGCCGCCGACCGGGCCGAATTGGCCATGGCCTTGTGGGAGAGTCTGTCCGACGCCGAGCGTCACGCAGAACTGGCACTCAGCGATGAACAAGCGGCGGAGCTCGATCGTCGGTGGGCGGAGCACTTGGCTGATCCCCGGACTGCCGTCCCCTGGCCTGAGGTACGACGCAAGCTCTTGGGCCGCGGGTGACACGTACCGTCGTTTTCCGGCCAGAAGCCGACGATGAAGCGGTTGAGGTCCGCGGCTGGTACGAAGCAAGGCGGCCAGGACTTGGCAACGAGTTCTACGACATGGGTCTCGGGTACTTTTGGAAACCACATAAAGGTTGAACGCGCGGCTCAACAAGGGGACAAAGCTGACAAAGGTCGGTCACCTTCGCAGCAACGGCGCGTCGGGGACAACAAATCCGCCGGTCGCGCCGTCTAACGGTGCATGCTGGAAGCCTTCCTCAAGGACCTGGCGCACTCGCTCCGCATGTTGCGCCAAAGCCCGGCCTTCACACTGGCCGCGCTGGCGGCACTCACGCTGGGCATCGGCGCCAACACCGCCATCTTCTCGGTCGTCAACGCGGTCCTGCTCAAACCCGTCGCGTTTCCCGACCCCGACCGGCTGGTCATTCTCATGAACACCTCGCCGCAGGGTTCCGGCCCCGCGGCGTCTCCGGCCAAGTTCCAGCATTACCGGAAACAATCCGAGGTCGTGGAACAGGTCGCGGCCTTCAACACTGGCGTCGTGAACTTCACGGGCGGCACCGTTGCCGAGCAACTCCGGTCAGGCCGTGTGTCCGCGGATTTCTTCCAGTTGTTCGGCGCCGCGGTCGAGCGGGGACGGACCTTCGACCGCACCGAAGACGCGCCGAATGGTCCGCGGGCGGTCGTGCTCAGCCGTCGATTCTGGCAGACTCGCTTCGACAGCCGTCCCGACGCGATCGGGACCTCGATTTCGCTCGGCGGTGAGCCTTACACGATCGTCGGCGTGCTGAGAGACTTCGATTTCCGGGAGTTCGGCCCGCAGCCGCAAGTCTGGCTGCCGTTCCAGTTCGATCCGAACACGCGCGACCAGGGCCACTACTTCCAGGCCGCGGGACGGCTGAAGGCCGGCGTCACGCTGGAGCAGGCGAAAGCCCGGCTGCACGCCTCCGGGAACGACTTCCGGGCGAAGTATCCGACGGCGCTGCCGCCGACCAACAGCTTCACGGTGCAGCCGATCCGCGAAGTGCTCGTGAGGAACGTCAGGTCGTCCCTGTTCGTGCTGGTTGGCGCGGTCGCCTGCGTTCTGCTGATTGCGTGCGCCAACGTCGCCAATCTGCTGCTCGTGCGGGCCACGGCCCGCCGGCGCGAGATCGCCATTCGCGCGGCCATCGGCGGATCGCGGTGGCGCATCGTCCGCCAGCTGCTGACGGAAAGCGCGGTGCTGTCGCTTGCAGGTGGCGCCATGGGGTTGGCGCTCGGCTGGGTCGGCATCCACGCCCTGCTTTCCGTGAACACCGCGGACCTGCCGCGAGTGGGCGAGGACGGCTCGCTCGTCGGGATCGACTGGCGGGTGCTCGCGTTCACCCTCGCGATCTCGCTGGCGACCGGCGTCCTTTTCGGCCTGCTCCCGGCGCTGCAGAGTGCGAAGACAGACCTGACCACCACGCTGAAGGAAAGCAGCGGACGTTCAGGCACCGGGTTCCGACAGAACAAGGCGCGATCGCTGCTGGTGGTGGTCGAAGTCGCGCTGGCGCTCGTCCTGCTGATCGGGTCGGCCCTCCTGATTCGCACCGCCGTGGCGCTCTCGCATGTCGATCCCGGCTTCGACGCCCATCACGTGCTGACGATGCGGATGTCGCTCGCGGGGACACAGTTCGAGAAGTCGGAAGCGGTGGAACAGATCGTGAGGAACGGTGTCGAGCGGCTTCGCGCTCTGCCCGGCGTCGTGAACGCGAGCGCCACCTGCTGCGTGCCACTGCAAGGAGGCTACGGCCTGCCGTTCCGCATCGTCGGACGTCCCCTCGAGGACGGGCCGTTCCATGGCGGCGGCGGCTGGATGACGGCGTCGCCGGGGTACTTCGAGGTCTTCCGGATCCCGGTCAAGCGCGGCCGCACGTTCACCGAGCGCGACGACAGCCACGCGACGCCGGTGGTCATCATCAACGAGGCAATGGCGAAGCAATTCTGGCCCAAGAGCGATCCGCTGAACGATCGGCTCATCATCGGGCGCGGCGTCATGCGCGAGTTCGCCGCCGAGCCGGAGCGCCAGATCGTCGGCGTGGTCGGCGACACGCGCGATGGCGGCCTCAACGCCGATCCGCAGCCGCGGATGTTCATCCCGCAGGCGCAGGTGCCCGACGCGGCCAACGCGCTGAACGTGCGGCTCACGCCCATGGCCTGGGTCGTGCGCACCGAGGGAGAGCCGCAGGCGTTGCGGAGCGCGATCGAAGATCAGATCCGGCAGGCGACGGGCCTCCCCGTCTCCGACGTGCATTCGATGGACGAGGTCGTGTCGCTGTCCACCTCGCGCGAGCAGTTCAACATGTGGCTGATGACGGTGTTCGGCTGCTCGGCGCTGCTGCTCGCCGCGATCGGCATCTACGGCTTGATGGCGTACTCGGTCCAGCAGCGGACGCAGGAGATCGGGATCCGGCTCGCGCTCGGCGCCCAGACCTCGGCTGTGGGCTCGATGGTGGTCTTCCAAGGCCTGCGCCTGGCCCTCCTCGGCGTGGCGATCGGCGTGGGCGCATCGTTCCTGGCGGTGCACCTGCTGCGCACGTTTCTCACCTCGACGCTGCTCTTCGGCGTCCAGCCGCGCGATCCCGTCGCGTTCGTGGGTGTGCCTGTGCTGCTCACGGCAATCGCGTTCCTTGCCGTATGGCTGCCCGCGCGCCGCGCCAGCCGCATCGATCCGATCATCGCGCTGCGCTACGAATAGGGCTCTCTTGTTTGTCCGGTTGTTTCAACAGGCCACCAGACCTGGCGCCGGCGGGTGGCGCTTGCGCTCGGGAAGAGGGAAGACTACTCTCCTGTCACAGATAGCGCCATGGTTGGGCTATCCGAGTGTTGACCCGCCAAGAGATGGAGGCCATGAAACCTGTTGCTCGTTGCACCATCGCGTTGGCCGTCATGTTGACTTTGACTGCGCCCGCCGTTGCGCAGAAGTATCAAGGAGTTGCAGTCAAGTCTGGACGAGCTGCCTTCAAGTTCGCCGGTAAGGATCTCGCATTCAACCATGTTGAAGGTGGTCTGCAACAGGTTGAGGGTTTCACGCTCGCGACACTGGTTTTCAGGCCGGATCTGAAGGGAAAGTGGAATACACACCTGAATCTCGTTTTGATGTATCAGGCTCCGGGAAAGGTCGACCTCGAGGCAGCCTTCACCATGAGTGGACTCAGCATGTTCTCGGATGGAGATGTCAGCCGGTTCACCAAGGGCAAGAGCAAATGCACCATCACCCTCACCAGAGCGACCCCGACCGAAGTGGAGGGTACTGCGGATTGTCCGCTCCTGCACGACATCGGTGGGGAAGTGAGGCCGCCGCTCACAAACCTGACGTTCTCCGCCACCACCAAGTAGGGTGGCGACCCCGGTCGGCTCTGCCATTAGCGACGCGTGTGTAACATTTGCGCTTGACGGGCCGGCGGACGCAGTCTACATTCGACACATCCCAGCAAGTCGTTTCTGAAGTTCCAAGCGAAAAAGGCAACCCCCGTTTTGGGGCGCGCAAAGCTGGAGCTCCGTGGGGCGGAGCGTCCGGCTGCCGAACTTGGAGTATCCATGTCCACCCGTCGCGCAGTTCCCGCAGCCATCGCCCTTGTCTTCGCCATCGTCTTTTTCGGCCTGGGCAACTATTCTGCTGCCAGGCAGAACGCGGGCAGCGCAGAGCGGTTGTCGGCGCTTCGCGCCGAGGTCGATGAGCTCCGCCGCCACGAGACCGACCGGACCGCCGGAACAGCCGGGCACCTGTCCCGTGCCGATGGGGGGCCGGCGGACGTTGCGAGCCGCGCGGCGATCGTGGCCGACGTCAAGCGCGAGCTTCAGGCGGAGATGGGGTTGCTTCCGCTCACGCTGCTGCGCGAGCGCCGCAACAGCTTTGTCGAGCTTTATTCCTACGACGACAAGGGCTCGAGCAACTACGGCACCGCCGGATATCTCGGCAACGGGTACTTCATCACCGTCAAGCACGGCGTCGTCGCGCTCGGCCAGGAGGGACTGTCCGATCCGCGCCGGATTGACTCGGTGAAGCTGACCTACCGGGGCCGTTCGCTCGGCGCGAGGGTGGTTGACGTCGGCGACGCGCGGGTCGAGGTGGACCCGGGCGATTGGGCGATCCTGAAGGTCCGCGAGCCGGTCGATCTGCCGCCGCTCACCGTCAATCTCGCGTACGGATTCGACTTCGCCGACCCGATTTTCCGGCTGGGGAACGACTATTCGAAAGGCATCCTGCTGGCGACCGGCTACGTGGGCCAGCGGACGGCGAACAATCTCGTGACCTGCCTGACCGACGGCCACCCGGGCGTGTCGGGCGGCGGCGTGCTCGACAGCACGGGTACGCTCGTCGGCATTCCCATCGGACGGATGCAGGGGGACTACCGGTTCTCGTTCATCCTGCCGCTGCGCGACGAAATGTTCCGGAAGGTCGCGCACCTGAACGCGAATTAGCCCGGTTTCTTTCTCAGCGCGTCCAGCCGTTTCCTGATTTCCGCCTCGTGGCCGCGGCTGGTCGGTTCGTAGAACTGTCGTCCGCGGTGCGCCGGTGGCAGGCAGTCCATCTCCGCGACACCCTCCGGCTCGTCGTGCGCGTACTTGTAGCCCTTCCCGTACTCCAGCTCCTTCATCAGCTTCGTCGGGGCATTCCGCAGGTGCAGCGGCACGGGTTCGGCGACGTCGGTCTTCGCCGCCTCTGCCGCGTCGAGGTACGCGCGATAGACGGCGTTGCTTTTCGGCGCGACCGCCAGGTAGATCGCCGCCTGTGCCAGGGCCGTGTTGCCCTCGGGCATTCCGATGAAGTGCACCGCGTCCTTGGCGGCGACGGCCAGCGTGAGCGCCTGCGGCGCGGCGTTGCCGATGTCCTCCGAGGCGAACCGGACCAGCCGTCGCGCGATGTAGAGCGGGTCCTCTCCCGATTCAATCATGCGCGCCAGCCAGTACACTGTCGCGTCGGGATCGCTGTTGCGCATGGATTTGTGCAGCGCGGAGATCAGGTTGTAATGCTCCTCGCCGGTCTTGTCGTACAGGAGCGACCGGTTCTGCGCGAGATCCGAGACGAGGGCCGCGTCGATGTGGCGGTCCGAGGCGGTCGCGGCTGCCGTGTCGAGCATGTTGAGCGCCACGCGCGCGTCGCCGTTCGCGTAGCGCGCGATGCCCGCCAGCGCGTCGTCGTCGGCCGCCGGCGCGAGCGCGCCAAGGCCGCGCTCGCGGTCCTCGAGCGCCCGGCGGAGGATCGTCACGATCGCCTCGGGCCCGAGGGGCTTCAGCACGTAGACCTTCGACCGGGACAACAGCGCGGAATTCACCTCGAACGACGGGTTCTCGGTCGTGGCGCCGATGAGCACGATGTCGCCCGCTTCCACGCGGGGCAGGAACGCGTCCTGCTGCGCCTTGTTGAACCGGTGGATCTCGTCCACGAACAGGATGGTCCGCCGGCCGAGGCGCCGCCGGGCCTCCTCGGCCTCCTGCATCACCGTGCGGATCTCCTTGATGCCCGCGAGCACGGCGCTGAACGAGATGAAGTGCGCGCGCGTGACGCTGGCGATCACGCGCGCGAGCGTGGTCTTGCCGGTCCCTGGCGGGCCCCACAGGATGATGGACTGAATCCGATCGCCTTCGATCGCCTGCCGGAGCGGCCGGCCCGGGGCGATGAGCTCCTCCTGCCCGACGAATTCATCGAGGGTGCGCGGGCGCATCCGGTCCGCGAGCGGAGCTGGCGCCCGGCTGACGGCAGGCTCAGGGTCGTCGAACAAAGACATGACGGATCACGCGCTCCGCTGGCGCGCCGCTTCGTACAGAACCAGCGCGGCCGAGATGGCGACGTTCAGGGACTCGACCGGCGCCCGCATCGGAATGGAGACGCGAGCGTCGGCGGCGTCGAGCAAGGCCTCCGGAAGTCCGCCTCCTTCGCCACCGAGCAGAATCGCCGACGGGGTCCGGAGATCGCAGTCGGGCAGCGCGACGCCGCCGCGCGGCACGGCCGCGATGACGCGCGCGCCACGGTGCCGCGCCCGCGCGATCGCCTCCGCCATCGGCTGCCGGGCCGCGACGCGCACGCGGAAGGTGCTGCCCATGCCGCCGCGGAGCGCCTTCCAGCCGAACGGATCGGCGCAGCCCTCGCTCGCGACGATGCCTGTCGCGCCGCAGGCCTCCGCCGCGCGCACGATCGCGCCGAAGTTGCCAGGATCCTGAATCCCGTCGAGCAGGAGCACCATCTGCGGAGAGATCGACAGCGCAGCGTCCAGCGACGCGGATGGGCGCCGGCCGATGGCGACGACTCCGGATGGGTTCTTCACGGGACTCATGGCGGCCAGCACCGGGGCGCTGACGACGACACAGGTCGCGCCTGCGCGGGCGGCGTGCGCGCCGATGTCGGCCCGACGCTCCTCTTCCATGTGTTCGGCGAGCGCCACAAGGTCGAGCCGCACGCCGGACCGGATCGCTTCCTCGACGAGATGGTCGCCGTCGAGCAGCATCCACTCCCCGGTCCCGCGGGACCGCGCGAGCTCGCGGAACCGCCTGACCGCGGGATTGTGCCGGCTCGTGATCCGTTCCACCACACGGCATTATGACAGGCAAAACGCGGGATGTGTGGGCGGTCGGCCGTGCTACCATGCCGACGATGAAGGCCCGCATCCTGAAGAAGATCGACGACGAGATCCAGGCACTCGACCGCGAGCTGAAAATCGATCTGCCGCGCGAGATCCGGCGTGCACGCGAGCTCGGGGATTTGAGCGAGAATGCCGAATACCATGCCGCCAAGGAACGCCAGCGGCTGGTCGAGTCACGGATCAGCATGCTCAAGAAGCGCATGGGCGAGATCTCGATGATGAATCTCGAGAAGATCCCGAGGGACAAGGTCGGGTTCGGATCGACCGTGCACCTCCGGGAATCGAACGGACAGGCGGTCGTCTACCAGCTCGTGCTGCCCGAAGACACCGATGTCGAGCACGGCCTGATCTCGATCGCGTCGCCGATCGGCCGCGCGCTCCTCAACAAGGAAGAAGGGGACGAGCTGACGTTCGACGCGCCCAACGGTCAGCGCACGTTCGAGGTCATCAAGCTCGTGACCATTCACGATGAATAACGCGCTCCCGCTTCCGTGATCACTCCCGACGCGCCGGATCGGCAGTACTCGACCCGTCTCCGCACGGCGCTGGTGCTCGTCGGCTCCGGCACGGCGGGCGCGTATCATGCGGGCGTCCTTCGCGCGCTCCACGAAGCGGGGGTGAAGATCGACCTCGTCGCGGGGCGTGGCGTCGGCGCCGTCGGCGCGTTCTTTTCGGCGGTGGACGGAGGCATCCGCCTCTGGGATGCCGATGGCCTGTGGCGTTCGCCACATGCCGCGACCTTCTACAACTGGCGGGCGACGCTGCGGATGGCCGGCTGGTCGCTTGCCGCCGCGGGCGTCATCTTCGCCGTCCCGCTGGCACTCCTTGCGCTGGCGGTCGTGGTGGGCATGATCGGCCTGCTGCTGTCGCTCGTCGGCCTCGAGGCGACGGCGACCACGCTGACCGGCGGCTACAGCCGCTGGATTGACACGCTCTTCGCGCCGGCGTCTCTGCCCACCATTATTCCGCGCCTCGTCCTGCTGGCGATCCTGCTGGGCGTCGCGGCGCTGGCGGCCGGCGCGGTGCGGCCGGTCCTGAGCGCGCGGGCACGCCGGCGGACCACCCGCGGGATCGCCGCCCGTCTCGCCGGCGTTCCTCTCTCGACCGCCGCGATCGTCGACCGATCGACGACGGAGTTGTGGAACCTCATCAGGGGAGCCGCGCCGATCGCGCGGCCGGAGGCGGCGGAGCTGGCCGCGAAGTACGTCGAGCTGCTCGGCGAAAACCTGGGGCAGCCCGGGTTCCGCGAGCTGCTGCTGACGGTCCACGATCTCGACGCGCGTCGCGATCTGGTCTTCGCGCTGCTCGCGCCCGCCCACCGGCAGCGCTTCTTCGGCCGCGCCGGGGTCCCGTCGGCCGCCGGCCGGTACATCGAGGCCTTCGACCTTGCCGGCGTGGCGCGGACGCACGCGATCGACGCGTTGCGGGCGGCCCTGGCGGTGCCCATTGCGACCGACCCGCACCTGATCACGTTTGCCGCCGAGGGCCCGTGGCGGGGCGAGGCGCACCGGCTCTGCGATCGGCCGGGCGCGGCCGCGCGCCTGCTCGAGGAAGTCGCGTCGGCCGGCGCGGAGCAGGTCATTCTGGTGTGCGCGGCGTCGCCGCCCGCGCACGCGCACGAGATGAGCGCGGGGCGCGCCGACCTGCGCGGCCGCGCCGGAGAGCAGCTCGCGTCGTTCGAGACGGCCGGCTTCCGCGACATCGGCGAGCATTTCGCGGGGCGCTTTGCCGGCACGTTCGTCGTTCGCCCGGAGCACAATCCGGTGGGGCCGCTCGACTTTGCCGGCGTATACGACGAGCGCTCGGATCGTATCCAGAGCCTCGCGGAGCTGGTCGACCGCGGGTACGAGGACGCTTACCGCCAGTTCATCGAGCCGATCGTCGGCGGCGGAGACAAGGAAGAGCCGGCATGAAGCCTTCGACAGACGTCATCCATCGGGCGGAGGGAAGCAGCCGGGACGCCGTGCCGCTGACGACGCCCATTTATGAGACGACGACGTTCCTCTTCGACACCGCCGAAGAGGTGCGGGCGTACAACACGGGACACTCGTCGAAATTCCTGTACTCGCGCTACGGGAATCCGACCGTTGCGTCGCTGCAGGCAAAACTCGCGGCGCTCGAGGGCACGGAGGCCGCGCTCGCCCTGTCGAGCGGCCAGGCGGCGACCACCACGGCGCTGCTCGCGCTCACCCGTGCCGGCGACGAGATCGTCTGCAGTTCCGCGATCTACGGCGGCACGCTGCACCTGATCGCCGATCTGCTGCCCAAGTTCGGCATCACGCCGCGGTTCGTCTCGCTGGACGATCTCGCGCGTCCCGACACCATCCTGTCGGAGGCGACGAAGGTCGTCTGGTTCGAGTCCCCGATCAATCCGACGCTCCGGTGCGTCGATATCGCGGCGGTCGCGCGAGCGTGCCGCGCGCGCGGCGTGATCTCGGTTCTCGACAACACGTTCGCCAGCCCGATCAACCAGCAGCCGATCGCGCTCGGCGTCGACATCGTGATGCACAGCGCGACGAAGTACCTGAACGGGCACAGCGACGTGACCGCGGGTGCGCTCGCCGGCCCCGCGCGCCTGATCGAACCGATATTCCAGGCGCAGAAGATGCTCGGCACCATCCTCGATCCAGCCGCCGCCTACGCCGTCGCGCGGGGCCTGAAGACGCTCGCCGTCCGCGTCGAGCGCCACAACGCGAACGCGATGGCCGTGGCCGAGTGGCTCGCGAAGGACCCGCGCGTGCAGGCGGTGCTGTACCCGGGGCTCGCGGGACACCCCGATCACGCGATCGCGACACGGCAGATGCGCGGCTTCGGAGGCATGGTGTGCGTGGACGTGGGGGGCGGATACGAGGGCGCCGCGCGATTCTTCGATCGCCTCCGCATCTTCAAGCGCGCGGCCAGCCTCGGCGGCGTCGAGAGCCTGTGCAGCCTGCCCGTGCTGACGTCGCAGTGGGGCCTGTCGGCCGAGGAACTGGCGCGCGCCGGCGTCACCGACAGCATGGCGCGGTTGTCGGTCGGCCTCGAGGACGTCGAAGATCTGATCGCCGATCTCGATCAGGCTCTCGGCTGAAGAACTCCAAACTCCAAATTTCAAACTCCAAAGGACTCCAAACTCCAAACTCCAAAAGAATTGCAGATTCCAGTTTGCCTTTGGAATTTGGAGTGCCCTTTGGAGTTTGGAGTGCCTTTGGAGTTTGGAGTGCCTTTGGAGTTTGGCGTTTGGAATTTGGAATTAACGAGCGACCGGCTCCCGTCGCTTTTCACCGGGCGCTTCATGCAGAAACTGCTCGGCCATCTCGGCGAGGCGGGTGGTGATCGCGGGGCCCTCGAGATTGCCGAACTTCTCCCGGAACCGCTCGATCGGCACGATCGCCTTGGCCATCGCCCGGTGGCCGCCGGCGCTGCCGATGTCCGCGAACCACCGCTTCACGAATTCACCCGCATTGCGCGAGTAGCCGAGGTTGCGCACGCTGACGATCAACGAGCCGTTGACGAACCCGGCGACAATCGTCCATTTGACGTCTTCGAGCTGCAGGAAGAAATCCGCCGTGTACGGAATGAAGTCCTCGCGCGGCGCCTCTCCGATGAACGCGCTGAAGACCTGCTCCTTGAGGATGCCCTGGCTGGCGCGCGTCACGTACTCGAGCCGCTCCAGCGTGATCTCCGCCCCTTCCATCTTGCGGATGAGCGCGGCGTCCGCCAGCGGGTAGAGGAAGGTGAACGCCTCGAGGTCCACGCGGTTCGTGTGCCTCGCGAAGAACAACGTGTCGGACTTGATGGCATAGAGCATCGCCGTCGCCGTGCGCTCCGAGATGTTCACGTCCACCGCGCGCAGGTGCTCGGTGAGAATCGTGGACGTCGATCCGTAGTCCGCGCGGATGTCCTTGAAGACGGCGCTGTAGCCGGCCTGCTCGGGATGGTGATCGACCACGAGGTCGACGCGATCGAGCTGCCCGCCGAAATAGTGCGGCTGGACGTCCACGGTCGCGATGCGCTCGAATTCCTGGAACGAGGCGGGCGTGACCTGCTCGACCTGGATGTCGAGCATGTTGGCCATGCGCAGGTTCTCGGGACGCGTCACGCCCTGGATCGCCCCGATGATCGCGGTGGTCTTCGTACGCCGCAGGAGGTTGCGCAGGGCCAGCCCGCTGGCGAGCGCGTCCGGATCGGGATCGTTGTGCAGGAGGATGAGCACGCGATCCACATCCGCGAAATATCGCTGATACTGGTGGACGCGGGCTCTCGTCATCGACCGGCTGAGCTCGGTCACCAGCGTGGGCCTGATGAGCTCGGCCAGGTCCATGTGCGTGACGTCGGGGAAATCGGCCTTCAGCGCCTCGGGGGTCTTCGCTAGGGACCGCGAGGCGGTGTGCAGCACGTACACGAGGCTGCCGCCGGCGTCGCGCACGGCCGTGAGCACCTTCCTGATGCTCCGCCGCCCGTTGTCTTCGACGATGAAGCAGGTGTTCGGGGAGGTGTCGGCCTTGAGGTAGGTGTCGATGCGCCGCGGGTCGCCGGCGACGACCTGGATCTCCGCGTCGTGCAGGCGCCGCGCGAGCGGCTTGCTCTCGACGAGGAACTCCACCTCGAAGCTCGGCAGGAGCACCTCGTCGAGCGAGCGAATGAGGAGCTCGTCCTGGCAGATCGCGAAGACGCGCACGGTCAGCCGCGCCTCGGGGGGCTGGGCCTCATGTTCCGCCCGATGATCATGACCAAACGGACATTATACGCCCTCGCCGGGGCGATCCTCCAACCGCTTGCGCTGGCACTCACCCCGGCGCTTGCCGCGGCGGGCGCGACGGGCGCACCGTGCGCGCAGTGCGCGGCCGTGATCATCGGTCCGGGGCAGGCGCGCGTACTGCCTGCCCGTCTCGCGGGCCTGGACGTGCTCGTGCGCCTGATCCCCGGCGACGAGACCGCCGCGCGGCGCGCCGTCGAGGACATCGCCGCCAGGGACGGACGCCCTGGGCTGGTGGTGCGGGGCGTCCCCGACGCCGCGATCGATGCGGACCTCGTGCGCCGCACGCGCATGCTGATCGTCGATGTCTCCGATCTCCAGCCCGACGACCGGCTTGCCTACAGGCTGAAGCTGCGCGTGACGGAAGCGCGTGCCGCCGGGCCAGGCGGAACCGACATCGGACTGTCGGCCCCGCCGGCAACGCTCACCGCGCTGTTCAAACACGATCTGGGACCCTACGTCGACTTTCTCGTGACGGACGGTCCATTGCCGGCGGAATTCGCGGCATATCGTGTGTGGCGCGGCCGGCCGCCATCGGCCGGCGAGCTGCCGCCGCTCTCCGACCTTCTCCGCGCGACCGAAGGTGGCGACGCCGAGCGCTGGCTGTGGCGTGCTCCCGACGACCCTGCGACGTTCGCGGCGCGGCTCGGCGATCTCGTCCGGGCCGCACCCCTCCTCCCGCCGGGCCTGGTGTCCTCTCCGACAGGTGTGACCGTGACCTGCGATGGCGTGCCGCTCGCGACGTACCTGAATCCATCGACCCTCGACACGATCGCCGTTGCGAGAGGATGTACGGCGATCGCCACCAATCCGCGCATGAACGGCATCGAGCGAGTGACGACCGCGGGCGGAGATACGGTGGTTCGCGTGCCCTCGGCCCAGGCAGGCGACCGGTTTGCCGAAGGCCTCCAGGTCGTCGGCTCGCGGCGGTTGACTGTCGCAGAGATTCTCGCGCGGCATCAAGCCGCCGCCGCGCGTCAGGCGGCGACCGTACGAACGCTGATCTCCGCTGGAACGCTGACGCTGTCGTTCGAAGCCCCCGGGTTCGCGGCGCCAGTGACCATCAGCGCCGAGACCATCGTCTATACCTCGCCCGGCCGCACCGAGCTTCAACAGCGTGACATTCGCGTGAACGGTCTCGCGTTCACCGGCGGGGGCGTGCCGCGCCTGCCGATCATCGAGCCGGAACGTGTCGCCGCGCCGCCGCTGACGATCACGCTGACCGGCGTCTACCGCTACCGCCTGGTGGGGCGGGACACAAAGGGCGGCGCAGACTGCTACGTCGTGGCCTTCGAGCCGGTCGATCCGACCAGGCCGCTCTTCCGCGGACGTGCGTGGATCGGCGTGACGGACTTCGCGATGGTCCGAGTCGCGGCGGTCCAGACGGGGCTTCGCGGGCCGATCCTTTCCTCCGAACAGATCGACGAGTTCAGGAAGGAGGAGGGGCGCGTCTGGCTGCTGTCGCGCTCGGACGTGCGGCAGGTCTACGAAGGGGCGGCCCATCGCACGCCGATTCACCGCGTGCTGGCGATCGCGCGGCACGAGATCAACCCCGCGGATTTCGCGAAACGCGTGGAGGCCGCCTACGCCTCGAACGCGGTGATGCTCCGCGACACGCCTGAGGGCTACCGGTACCTGAGGC
>Ga0156223_154_pt1 | contig 17491 bp, 12 predicted proteins | sample RifCSPlowO2_12_FD_107871 | JGI IMG/M metagenome (GOLD analysis project Ga0156223, IMG submission 107871) | Acidobacteria bacterium RIFCSPLOWO2_12_FULL_66_21
GTCAGGAGGGTGAGGTCGACGTCAACCGTCTCGCGAGGCTCACCCCAGCGCTGGACCGCGAGGCCGCCGGTGAAGCAGAACCGCCACCCCTCGGCCACGCAGACCGCCTGGAGCTCGGCCGCCGCGCGGATGACCTCGTTCACCGCCGCAGCTTCCGAAAGACGCGCTGCTGCTCGATCAGGCCGGAGGTGGGTTTTGGCGCACGGGGTGCCTCCCCGTAGTCCGCTGGTCCGCAGAGGAGGGCGATCGCCGCATAGGCATCCAGCTGCCGCAGTTCCCGACGGCGGATGCGCTCCAGCTCCGGGCCCGCGTTCTTCCAGGCCTGAACCCAGCGCCGTCCGAGCGCGATCTGCTCGGACGACCACGATGCCAGGGCCGACGTGTCCGATCCCATCCAGCGCATTCTACTGTCCCGCAGGGTCCAAAGTCGCTGCGGCCGGGGGGGCTGGCGAGGGGGCGTGGGACCTCCCAGCCGAGATACTGCTCGAACGCTTCCGCGAGGATTCCCGAGGATCGCGACGCGTTCATCGCGGCGTGGTGCTCGAAGCCGTTGCGGCAGATGACCTGCATCAGCGTCTGAAGCCCGGGCACTTCGACGACGACCCTCGTGCCAAACGTCTCCAGCGGATCGACGCGCCGTACATCGGTCATCGTCCGTTCAGGGGCACTCTCGGCCGAGGGTAAGGTCTGCGATCCGCACCTCAGAGGTCAATGCTCATGTCCATGGCGACCATTCCGCGAGCGATTGACGCCTCCGCGCCTCAGGCACCGCAAAGACCCTGTGAGGGCCGGGCTACCGGGTAGTGGGTAAAGGCACAGGCGCGCCGTCGCCAAACTGCAGCTGCAGGCCGGCGGCCTCTTTGGGCGCCGCAAACAGCAGGATCACGTCGGCTTTCCTCTGGTAGATCGCGAGTACGTTCTCCTGGTCCTTCAGTCTTCCCAGATAGAAGAGTTGCTTGTTGGATTTCCCATCCAGGAAATACGCCTTGCCCACGGGTACCATCTGGCGCTTGTCCGGAGTCATGTCGAGAATCGGCGACCAGACACCACTGGTGCTCACAGATGCTCCCGGCGCGCGCAGCGCCTGCAACGGATCGGCCGACGCGGCGGGACCCCCGAGGAATTGAAACACCACGGTGTGCGTCGGTTTCGACGTATGCGCGACCGCGCATGAGGGGTGCGTCACTGAGGCTCCATCGGTGAGCGTGACACGCGCCTCACCACGCGCCCTGTCGGTAACTGTATCGTCGCTGTGACCTGCAGCCACTGCTCACCCTCGGCCAGGGGTGGTGCCGCTCCCCCATGCACGTGCTGGACTTTGTCCAGCCGGACAACCTGCACCACCTGCACTGTAGTCCCCGGCCCCTGGGTGAGGACGCCGCTCATCGTCAGGCCGAGCACGTACAAGCAGCACATCGACGCAATCGTGCTCATGACAGCCTCCTGTTACGACACTCGAGACAGAACATGGAAACCGTCCCGCCAGAACACTGCCTTGTCCGCCGTCAGCCACATGATGATGCTGTGGAGGGAGACGAAGCCCCCTGTGGTTGTTGGAAATGCCGTTTGCGACTGCAAGCCAAGGTGCGGCTTCGCCGCATCGACGAACACAGTCACCGGCGGTTGGGCGACTGTCTGGGGTGCGAAGTGGACAAGGGCGCCCGGTCGATCCCCTCCCCTGATCATACGAAAAGTGACGGCCGCCGCCGGCCGGCAGGGAAAGCAGGACGTCCCCGGGGTGTGAGCGCCCGGTCAGGAACCGCCGGCGAGCGGCTCCAAGCGCAGGTCGTAGATGCGGGCCGAGAGCAGCCGCGTGTCGCCGTTTCCGTTGAGACTGTCCGGCACGAACTGCGCCGACGTGTCGATCGACAGCTCCCCCCACGACGGTCCGCCCACGCCGTTCAGCTTCTGGGTCACCTGAAACGTCTCGCCGGTGATGCTGAATGAACCCAGGCGAGTCCCATTCAGGGACAGCGTGAGCTTCAGCGGACGGCGATAGTACTTCACCGGGACGCTGCCCTGGATCGACAGCAGTGCGGGCCCCTCGGGAAGGTAGATCGAGGCCCGGGCACGCGGCCCGATCCAGCGGAACAGGGCATTGGTCTCGTCACGTTCGGGACTGTAGAACCCTCCGGCGGGACGCACGACCGGCGTGTCCACAGGAGCGAGCCAGACGTCGGTGAACAGCACGGGCGACGACGTCCTGAACGAGAAACGCTTGTACTCGTCGACGGCCGGGAGCGGGCCGTAGAACGTGTGCAGCATGAACTGTCCGTCGACCGACCAGTGGTTCTGCGGCTGGCCGTCGATGTAGAACGTGACGTCGGTCGATCCGGGCGCCTGCGCCGCGCCGGACAGGGCCAGCGTGCTTCGCAGGTGGCGTGGCCTGACGTACATCACGTGGCGCTCTCGCGCCACGGCATCGGGCGGCCCGGCTTCGCGCGTGACGAGAAAACCGCTCTCGCAGAACCACCGGGGCGGATCGATGCGGACCAGCTCGATCGCGTTCGGACGCTCCCCCTTCATGAATCCACGTACGCTGCGTGGCCAGCGCCAGTGCCCCTGGGGCGCGATGGCGTTGCGCGAGATCAACATCAGGCTGGTTCGGCTCGGCTCTCTCAGGAAGAGGATCGGACGCCGCCCACCGCTCTTCCAGTACTCGCCCATCGCGCGCCACTCGGTCCGCGGCGATGTCACGAGCACGTCCAGGTGGTCGGGCAGGAGAGCGAGGTAACGCGTGAACATGTAGTGGCCGGCCACGACCACCGGCCGCCCAACCGCCTCCGCGGTCACCCGTCCCAGCGCCTGGATTGGTGGACTTGGAATCGTGTGATAGCTCCAGAGCGCCGGCAGCGTGATCTGCCCCGTGGCAAGGATGACGACCGCACATGCCGCAACCGCGAAGCGCCGCCACGGGCGGCTGGCACAGCGCGTCGCCGGGACAGACGCGAGGAAGGCGACCAGAGGGACCGTTGGAATCGTGTACCTGATCGTCTCGGTCGACTGAAGGAGGAAGTGGTACACCGCGTAGGGAAGAAACAGCGTGCAGGCCATCGCAAGCGTGCGCCGCTCGGCGCGCGCGAGCATGACCACGCCGGCGGCGGCGAGCAGCAGTACGACCGCGGCGATGCCCACCTGCTGCCACGGCGCGACGGCGACATTGAGCGCCGCAACGACGGCCGCGCGCGGCGACCACGTCATGACGAGCGGCTCGACCGGCAGCGAATCCCGAAAGAGCTGGGCTACGCTCGCAGCCAGCCGCGCCGCGCCGCCTGAGTACCAGACGAGCGGGACCAGCCAGAGCAGCACGCCGCCGATCAGCACGGCCGCGCCCGAGACAACCAGACGCGCGCGCTTCATCCGCACGGCGCAGTACAGAAGCAGGGGAGCGACCAGGACCAGTGCCTGCAGCCGGACGCCGATCGCGAGCCCTCCGGCGAAGGATCCGGCATGCCACAGTGCGGTGCCGCGGGTGCTTCCCTCATCCTGCTCGATCGCGAGCAGCAGCAGCGCCTGGCAGGCGATGACCACGAAGAAACCGGTGACATCGCTCATCGGCCGCACGCCGTTGAACCAGACGACCGGGTTCGTCAGCGTCAGGGCGCACGCGAGCGCCGCGCCCGCCGCGGATCCGAGCCGCTTCATGAGGACATAGAGAGGAACAAGGGAGAAGGCGCTCATCAGCGCCGACAACAGGCCGAGGGCCCTCGCGTCGGATGCGACAACGGCATGGGCGAGCTTCGCCAGAAAGATGTACACGGGATAGCCGGGCGGGTGCGGCTGGTGCGCGATCGGATTGAAATCGTTGACCCCAAGATAGAAGTTCACCGTGTCGATGTCTTCCAGCGTAGACGGCAGGAACGGCAGCCGCAGGCAGAGCGCCAACATGACGCCCGCTCCCAGCAGCGCCATCTCGACACGACGGCGCTTCTCCGGCACGCGCACGTGGCACGCGTGGGCGAGCGACGCTATGGCAAGCCTCATAAGTCCAGGGTCGCCCCTCAACGGGCAGCAGCGGTGATTTGCGGAAGTGAGGATTATAGGAGCGACGGTCCGGGCGGGGCAAGTTCCGCGATTCCCGCCCGCGTCCACCGGCTGGCAGCGTCGGCGCTATCGCGCTTCTGATAGCCTCAGCTGGCTCGATGGGTTCGTTCGTCGTGGCCGCCGCCGTGATAACGACGCCGTCGACGCCTGCAGCGACTTGCGCGCGAAGTCCACGACTACTCGCATTTCGCCCAGAGACGGGCAAGGCTGGCGCTGTTGCCGTCAGGCGCGGTGGGGAACCATGCGACGTGCCGCAGGCACGCTTCTTCTTCGTCACCGAGCTCGTGATCGAGCAGCCCCTGCTGGTGCAGCCTCCGGTGCAGCGCCGTGACGTTGTCGGACGGCCGCATCTCGACGAGCTCGAGCGCCCGGTTGAACGTGTACAGCCAGGTCGCGTCCCCGCAGCGGACACCTGCGACGACGTTCGCGCCTTCGTTGGCCAGCCGGTTGACGAACGGAATCTCCCCCAGCACCGAGCAGGCGTCAGGCCGTGGCAACACGACGTACGCGAGTTCCCGTGAGGTGAACGGGACGTCGAGCGCGACCAGGACGCCGTGACCCAGGCCGCGACCCGGATTGTTGATCCCCGCCAGCAGCACCTCGTCGAATTCGTCACCGTCGAGATTCATCACCGCGAGCTCGCGCAGACCTCCCGGATGCCAGTACTCGGCGGCAAGCGCGCCGGAGGCGCTGTCGATCAGGGCGACCTGCGCCGGAAACCACAGATTGTGCCACGCGACCGCGAGGACGGCGTGTCCGCGTGGCGTTCGAATGTGGCGGGCGAACCGGCCGCCATAAGTGGCGCTGAACTCGCGCCCGTACCACGACCGCGCCCTGCCGTACACGAACGTCCACCGTTCCCGGCCGTTCGCGTCGAAGCACTGCAGCCGGCCGGAGGTCGCTCCCGATGCGCTCGCCGCGACGTCGACCAGGACTTCCTTCCGGCCGTCGCCGTCCACGTCCTCCACGATCGGCGCGCCGGATGCGCCCTCCACCGTCCGCCGCCAGCACTCACGGTCTCGCGCGTCGAGGACGCTCACGACGCCGCCGTCGATGACCGCGCGGTGAGGCTCGCCGGCTCGCTCGGGTCGCAGGATGTAGGCACCACCGGCCAACGCAATCGCCACGACGATGACGGCCGCCGCCAGCGCACGCCTGCCGCCACGCCGCGCCCTCTCCGGCGCGGTCTGCCCCCGCACGTCCGATTCCCGGATCCAGCGATCGAGTTCGTCGGCATAGACCACGGGGTGACTCCGCTCCAGCGACGGACGATGGAGCGGTAACGGCGTCTTCTTGTGCCAGCGCTGTGCGGTACGGACGTCGACTTCGAGGTGAGCGGCAATCGACTTCCACGAGCGAAGCAGTCGCCGCTCTGCGGGGACGGGGTCTGACATGGTCGTCCGGGTACAGGAGCGGGTATAGCACACGCGCTCCGCGCGCGACAACCCCGGAATTCCAACGGCCCCGTCGCGGCAAATCGCGGCGTCGCGCCATGTCGCGACTTGCCGGTTGCGCCGCTGATTTCCGACGCGCATAAGTGCGAGGTCGGACGTCTTCCTGCCCGCCGGCATCCTCTCGACCAATGTCGCAAGGAGCAGTCATGCGCCTGTCCCTGAAGCTTGGTTTCATGCTCGCTCTGCTGCTCCCTGGCCCACCCCGAGCCGCCGCGCAGACCGATCTCATCGACGTCCTGATCATGAGCAAGGACTACCGCCAGGACCCTGGGCTGGTTCGCGACCGCGACTCGATCGCGTCATCCTTCCAGGCCGTCCTGGAGCCAGACAACTTTGGCGAGGCTCTCAATTACATCCGCCGCATCGGCCGGGGCGGGCGGATCCGCCGGCTGGTGTTTCTGGGACACGGGGACCCCAACCGGCCGGACTGGTTCAGCGCATGGAAACCGTGGACCTGGGGCAGCGAGCGCGGCGGTGTGATGGTCACCCAGGAGGGTGCAAACGCCGAACTCATCACCGAAACCACGCTGAGCGGCCTGGCCCGCAGGCTCTGGCGCCTTGGCGATTCCTCGCTGGCCGACGCCTTCGCTCCCCAGGCCGAGGTCATCTTCCTCAACTGCTACGTGGGCCGGGATCCCGAATTCGTGCGCAACGCGACCGACCTGCTGCTGGGCTTCTCGGGGGGCACCGTGTATGCCAGTCCCGACGGAGTGGTGTCGGACGAGAGCGCCGGGAGCCGCCTGCTCTTCTGGCTCTCGATCGTCATGCCTTCGGCCGAAGAAGCTCGCTCTCACCGGTCCCCCAGCAGGGTGGACTATCACAAGTTCAACGCCGGCATCCTCCCGGTCTTCCCCGCCAGGGACCTGCGCGACGTGAGCCTGCAGGTCACCGGCCCGGACCTGGCCCTCACCGGGGAAAAGGTGGCCTTGAGGGCCGTTGACCGCTCGGGACGGCTGCAGTCCCCCCAGATAGCCCCCTACATCCGATACACCTGGAGGCGTGCCGGTCAAAGGTGGCCACTGTCCGACGGCATTGGCAGCGCCTCACCGCCCAAGGCCGGTTACGAAGTCCTGCTGACCGATGCCACCACCAGCGCCGACATCACGGTGGAGGCCTTCCTGGACAACGGAATCGCGGCTCGCAAACTGGGAGAAGCGAAGTTCGCCCTCAAGGTCGAAGAGCCTCGCGAGGTTGCGCTGCGGGCCGTGCCGACCTCGAACCAGGACTTCTCCGTGACGGCATCCGTGGCCAACGGCCCGATCCCCGCTGCGGCCTTCTGGACCTGGGGAGTCACGGGAGGGGTCCGGTACCAGGGTCGGGGGGCCGAGGTCCAGGCTCATTGCCAGAACGCGGGTGAGCTCACGGCCTGGCTGCAAATGTACGACTCGCAGGCGAGCGTCCACACTCTGGGCACGGCGAGTGTGCGGCTGGCCCCCAAGGAGGCACCCGCGCTTCCGGTCCCGCCGAGCGCGCCCCCCGTGGCGGGCACGCCACCGCGAAACGCGCCGCCGGTGGAAGCGCCGGGAGCCGCCCCCCCGTCACCCGGCCCCGCAGCCGCAGGCGCCTGGGTGTTGGAAGGCGTCAAGGATGAGACGCAGGCTCACAAGGCCATCAAGGATGGCTCTCGAACGCTCTCTCCCGGCACGATCGCGTTCAAAGGACCGTCGGTGGAGTCGAGCGACGTGATGACGAACCGGGACGGCACGACTGTCACGCGCCAGTCGAGCACTTCGTGGACCGAGTTCCCGAAGATCCTGATCCCCGGGGCTCCGGTGACGATCATCAGAATCAACACACGACAACAGCCGGATAACATGCCCTTCAGCACCCCGCAGACGAGGATCAGCGAGGACAACCTGGCTTCTGTAACCGCGACCGGCACCGGATCGGAGACGTTTCAGTTGGTCGAGCGGCGCGGACGATCGGGCGGGCAGAGGGTGTTCTGGGTCCACTATGAGGGCCCCGGAGGGACGGCCAACCGCGTCTATACATATACCTGGCAGGTTGAGGCGACACCTCCAGGCCTGCCGTCGGCTCCGAAGACCACCAGTCTGAACGTCCAGATCGAAGTCGACAAGCCGACGATTGTCCCGGGCGAAACGGCCCTCCTGAAAGCCGTGGCGACTGGCGGCACGCCGCCCTTCACCTTCGCCTGGACCGGCCCGGTTGGGGGAACGGCCGACCAGCTCGCGGTCACCGCGGTCAAGCCGGGCACGCAGGCGTTCACGGTCACGGTGAGCGATTCGACCGGCGCGTCGGCCACCTCGTCGGCCTCTATCACGACCGAGGCCGTGACCGTGACGATCCGGCGCGCGTCATCCGGCACCGTCGTGCTGGGACAGTCCTTCGGCTTCCAGGCGGAACTGTCCGCCGCAGGCAAGCCCGTGCCCGGCGCCTTCGTCTATCGCTGGCAGCCCCATCCGGAGGTCGCCTACGCACCATTCGAGGACGCGGGCACGCAGACGACCGCGGTCTTTACGCGGCTGGGTCGCACACGCGTCTGGGTAGAGGTCTTGAGGAAGGAAGGGCCTGTTCTGGCGACCGTGGCCGAGTCCGATCAGATCGAGATCGACGTCGTCGGACCGCAGCTCTCTCTGACGGCCAACCCGTCCCCGCCCTATCCGGGACAGGAAGTGCGCATCAACGTCACCATGAGTCCGGCCATTCCCGACAAGTACGTCACTTTCTGGTGGGAGATCCAGGGCAACGCGTTGAACGCGGGACCGGTGGTCGTTGGGGACGACTACTCCCGCGCCTACACCTATAAGCCCAAGGACACGACGCCGGTGACGGTGACGGCCCATGCCAAGGCCAAGGACGGCGGCGACGATCTCGGCGCCAAGGCCATCGTCGTCACGGCGCGTCCGCATACGGTGCAGGTCACGCCGCCGCTGGCCCGCGGGCCGAAGCCCCGGATCTGGGACCCGAAGCGGGGCGGACTCGTGGAGGTCGACTCGCAACTGGCCGTATTCCAGGACGTGAGCATGCGCGCCGACGTGACGCCGGCGCCCATCAACCAGCCGGTGCGCTACCAGTGGACCGTGTCGCCAGAGGGCTGCACGATCTCCAATCCCATCTCGCAGGAGCCGACATTCAACTGCTCGCAGACCGGCGATTTTGCCGCGCTGGTGACCGTGCGAGACAACCTTGGCGCCACGCTCGGCGCGGGAACCGGGAGTATCCCGGTCAGCATCTCACAGGCCGCCTTGCAGAACAGCCAGACGCAGGCGGCGGCCGCGCAACAGCAGTCCGCGCAGGAAGAGGCGAAGCTGGGCACCGGCCTGCGTCTCAGAAGTGAGGGCATCGAGCTGCAGAAGCAGGGCAAGCTGCGCGAGGCCGCCGCGAAGTACCGCGAGAGCCTGTCGTACCGCTCGGATGCCGAACTGGAGACCATCGTCCCGCAACTGGAGACCGAGGCTGCGCGGCGCGAGAAAGCCGCGCAGCAGCAGCAGGCGCGGCTGGCCACCGGCCTGCGTCTCAGAAGTGAGGGCATCGAGCTGCAGAAGAAGGGCAAGCTGCGCGAGGCCGCCGCGAAGTACCGCGAGAGCCTGTCGTACCGCCCGGATCCCGAACTGGAGACCATCATCCCGCAGCTGGAGGCCGAGGCGGCCGCCAAAGACAAGCAGAAGAAGTCGGGTTGGGAAGCGGCACTCGGGGCCATCGCGGGGGAGATCGATGCTCAGTTGGGCCGCGAGCGGGCAGAGGCGGCACGCCGCGAACAGGAGGAAGCCGCGCGCCGCCAGCGCGACGAAGCGGAGCGCCGCCAGCGGGAGGAGGCGGAGAAGAAGAATCGTCCGCCGCAGACACCGCCGGCCACAACGAGCCAGCCACCGGCTCCGCGCCCGCCGGCGACACAGGCGCCGCCCAGAGAGGGGCCGGCGCAAGCCCCGTCCCCTCAGCCGCAGGCGTGCTCGCTGACTGGGGAGTGGCATCAAGTCCTGACGGCCAGGCCGGAATGTTCCGCTTTCAGCTTGAGGTACATCTTGCGCCAGGACGGGACAAACATCTCAGGCACCAAACGCGAGACCGTGAAGTGCGGCGGCGACAATCCCTTCGAGAACTATGACGCGAGCTTCCCCACGACCGGCTCCGTGTCGGGCCGAGAGCTCCGACTGGTGCACGTCATCAAGCTGTTCGAGAACGTATCCAAAGGGTCCGAGCACGTCTTCGAGGCCACCGTATCGTCAGACTGCCAGACCCTGGTGGGCAGCCGTCCCGAAGACAAGGATGTGATCTATCGTCGCCGGTAGCGAGGTGCGTCATGATGACCGCACTCGGGTGTGGAGCTCGGGGACGCAGATGCGCGTCTCGTCGCTGAAAAACGGCCTCGCGGCCGACGTGCGCGGCACAGACCAGGGGCGCTACATTCAGGCTGCGTCCATCAGCGTCGGTCGCTGACGTCTATTCCCTTCGGCGCGCCAGAATGGGATCGTTGTCACGCGTCGCGAAGGCACCCGCTTCGGCCAGCGCGACGAGGATGCGAAAGGTGGCCAGTGTCAGTCCAGGTCCGGGCTCATCGCCGGCCGCACCCCGGATAGAAATCGTACGTAACCTCCCTGCTCCCCGGAACCAGGATCTGCATGCGCGCGCAACCGAGTGACCACAGTCCTATCCTCAACACCCTCGGGTGCAGACCATCCAACGTCTGGTGCTGAAGATCCTTGCCGAGGCCGCGTCCGTTGCCGCAGCGAACCTTGATCTCGGCCCGGGCCGGCCCGACAAACACCGCCCTACCCTGTCTGCCCCAGAACCACTCGAGTGTGGCCCACGCTCCAAAGTCGACAAACCGCGTTTTCCTCATCGCGCGACCTGGCGCCACTGGAACGGCTGAACCTCGCCGTCCTCACCCGGTCCTTAGTCGGCGCACGAACCGCCCGTCCGCGCTGCGTTGAAGTACGCCGGCATCCACCAGGGCCGTGAGCACTGCGCCACACGTTGGCCCGTCAAGGTCCCAGAGCCGCCGCGCCTGCTGGGGTGTGAGACGCAGGCCTGGCTGCTCCTCATAGTCGCGCGCGATCCGCTGCATGAGCACCTGCGAGACGGAGAGTCCCGAAGCCATCGAGCACCTCCGGCGTCTGCTGCCGATTCACACGGGGCGACTACGCGCCGATTCTCTTCTTCGTCGAGGCATCGAACAGCGTATACACCGGACACCAGCCCACGACGCCGGTGACGAACGCGACGACCGCGATCACCAGGAGCACGAGGCTCATGACCCCTGGCCTGGACATGAGACTCGCACTCCCCGGCCAGGTCATCCAGCCCGCGTAGCCCAACACGATGCCCGCGACAATCCGGATCACCCGATCCCACACGCCTTCATTGACCATCATGACTGTGCCTGCCTTTCTCGACAGTCCGGCCGGCCCCTCGCGTGAGGTCCTGCGAAATGGCGCTTGCCAGCTCACTCGGCCGCCGAACAGGTTTCGTAACGTCGTGATCCGGGCGCTCGGCGAAGCGGCCGAACGTCAGCTCTTCTGAACACGCGCTCGCAGACGTCAGCGGGGAGGGTCCCAGGAAAGTGAAGTGTGCCCACGAGAAGCCTCCCGTGTTGTTGCAGAGGCTTTGTGAGGGCTGGGGCTCTGCGACGGGGGACAGCCGTCGTCGGGCGGCAGTTCTCAGAAAAGTACCCTCGACCGTATACCCACGGTACCGCACTGTCAAGATCGGCCATGCCCGGTCAAGTCCTTGCGGTCGCCATCGGGCCCGACACGGTGACCGGCTGCGAGTCAGACGACAGCGCGTCGTCGCAGGCGAGCACATGGTCGAACCGTGCCTCTTGGAGTGGGAGGGTCCCGCAAGAACCCCGACCGGTGTAGACTTTCGCGCATGAAAAGCCCCTACCGCCGTCTCGCCGTTGCCATACTTGTCGCCCTTGCCGCCAGCACGCTCATCGCCCAGCGCGGCGGCCTGACCCCCGATCAGGCCACCCGCCGCCGGGATCTCGAAAAAGAGCTCCAATCAATCGCCGTCGTCGAGCGGAAGGTCATGATGCCGATGCGCGACGGCGTGCGGCTCGCGACCGACATCTACCGCCCGAAGGACGCCTCGAAGAAGGTGCCGATTGTCTGGGTGCGCACCCCGTACAACTTCAACTACTGGGACGTCCGCAACCGCGTGCCGAGCGACATGACCGCGGCGCTGAACGCGGTCAAGCGCGGCTACGCCTACGTCGTCCAGAACGAGCGCGGCCACTTCTTCTCGGAGGGGAACTACGACATCCTCGGCCCTCCGATCTCTGACGGCGACGATGCGCTGACGTGGATGGCGAGGCAGCCGTGGTCGAACGGGAAGGTGGGGACGACGGGGTGCTCGTCAACGGCCGAGTACCAGATGGCGATCGCCTCGGTCGGGAATCCCGCGTACGCGGCGATGAACGTGCAGGGGTTCGGCGCGGGGGTCGGCCGGGTGGCGCCGTATTTCGAGCAGGGAAACTGGTACCGCGGCGGCGCGGTGCAGATGCTCTTCATCACCTGGATTTACGGCGAGCAGAACCAGGTCCGCCCGATGTTTCCGCGCGATACGCCGCAGCAGGATCTGATCGACGCGTCGCGCCTGTTCGATCTCGCGCCGCAGATGCCGCCGGTGGACTGGTCGAAGGCGCTGTGGCACCTGCCGGTGCAGGACATTCTGAAGGCGGTCAACGGCCCGCGCGGCATCTACGCCGACCAGATGCCGGTCGCGACCGGCGGCAGGATGATTCAGCGCGCGCCGAACGATCCCGCCTGGTACAAGGGCGGGCTGTATCACGACAACATGCTGCTGAACGTGCCGGGGTTGTACTTCATGTCCTGGTACGACGTGTCGGTCGGACCGAACCTCGCGCTGTTCAACCACGTGCGCAAGACGGCGAAGGGAGACGTGGCGAACCAGCAGTGGGCGGTGATCGCGCCGGTGACGCACTGCGGCTACACGCGCGCGATGGAAAACACGATCGTGGGGGAGCGGAGCGTCGGCGACGCACGCCTCGATTACGCGGAGCTGACCTACGGGTTCTTCGATCGGTTCCTCAAGGAGGAGCAAAGCGAGCGTCTCAACCGACAGCCGAAGGTCCAGTACTACACCATGGGCCTGAACAAGTGGCAGACCTCGGATACCTGGCCGCCCGCCGGCGCGCAGCCGATGACGTTGTACCTGTCGAGCGGCGGCGGCGCGAACACGATGACCGGAGACGGCGTCCTGGCGGCGGAAGCGCCTGCCTCGGACAAGCCCGATGCGTTCACCTACGATCCGATGAATCCGGTCACGTCCTACGGCGGCAACGTCTGCTGCACGGGCACCGCGGTTCAGGCGGGCTCGTTCGATCAGCGGAAGATGGAGACGCGTCCCGACATCCTCGTGTACACGTCGGAACCGTTCAAGGAAGGCACTGAAGTGTCCGGACCCATCGTACCCACGCTGTACGTCTCGTCGGACGCGAAGGACACCGACTTCACCGTCAAGGTGATCGACGTGTATCCGGACGGGCACGCGTACAACCTCGACGAGTCGATCCAGCGGATGCGGTACCGCGACGGCTACGAGAAGGCGCCGGTCTGGATGGAGGCAGGGAAGGTCTACAAGGTCACGCTCCAGCCGCTGACAACGAGCAACTACTTTCCCGCGGGGCACCGGCTGCGGATCGAGGTCTCGAGCAGCAACTTCCCGCGGTTCGATCGCAACATGAACACGGGCGGCAACAACTACGACGAGGTCAAAGGGCTCGTCGCGCACAACGTCGTCCATCACTCGCGCCAGTACCCGTCGGCGATCACGATCACTGTCATCAGGAAGTAGGGTGGAACGCGCGGCGCGGATGAAGGGGCTGCGGCTTGCCGCCGCGGCGCTGGGTGTCGTTCTGGCGGCCCGGTGTGGGGGCGACGGTCCGGTCACGCCGACGCCCGGACCGCCCGGGATCACCTGTCCGGCGGACATCTCCATCAACGGCGTGACGGGAGGCTCGCAGGACGTGAGCTTCCCGGCGCCGACCGTCACCGGCGGGGCGCAGCCGGTGAGCGTGGCGTGCACGCGCGAATCGCCGTCGACCTTCACGCTGGGCGCGACGACGGTCACGTGCGTGGCGTCCGATCACCTTGGGCGTCAGGCGGCCTGTTCGTTCGGCGTGACCCTGAGTGCCGCGGTGTTGAGCGTCACCAGGTTCCTCGCCTTCGGCGACAGCTTCACGGAAGGGGAGAACGGCCGGTTGACGGCGTTCGGCACGCCTTTCCTGGACGTGCCGAATTCGTATCCGACAAAACTCGCGGCGTTGTTCGCGGCGGAATTCCCGGACCAGGGCATCGTGGTGGTGAACCGCGGGCAGTCAGGGGAGGCGGTCGAGGACGGTCTCACGCGGCTTCCTGGCGAGCTGGCGGCGGTGCGTCCCGACGCGCTGCTGCTGCTCGACGGCTACAACAACCTGCTGGACGACTGTCCCTTCGGCGAGGCGATCGGCTCGACGTGCCGGGCGACCGTGGATTACGTCGTGTCGAAGCTGCGCGACATGATTCGGACGGCCCGAGGCGCCGGCGTGCGTTACGTGTTCGTGAGCACGCTGACGCCCCCGGGGCCGGTCGTCGGTCCAGAGCCACGTGCCATCTCGCTTGACGCAGTCGCGCAGGTGAACGACCGGATCCGGCCCATGGTGCCGGCGGAAGGGGCCGTGCTCGTCGACCCGTATCCATTGTTCCTGGGCCATGAGGCGGAGTACGTGGACGAAGACGGCCTGCACCTCAGGCCCGCGGGCTACCAGGTGCTCGCCGAGACGTTCTTCTCGGCGATCAAGCAGGCGATTCCAGCGAGCTTTGGAAGATAGTTTCCAGTTCCCGGTTTCCAGCTTCCAGCCTCATCGTTCACGGCTGGAAGCTGGAGGCTGGCAACTGGAAACTGGAGCCTACGTCTCCCGGATCCAGACAATCGACTGCGGCGGCGGTGGCGCCGGTCGGGGCTGAGGCGGCGTGGCCGCGGCGGCCGCGCCGGTTCCGCGCGCCGGCTGCGGCGGCGGCGGCACGTACGGCGGCGCCGGCGGATTGCGGTTGTACCGGGTGAAGTTCGGGATCGCGTTCATCGGCGACCCGTCCGCGAACTTACTCTGGATCACGACCACGCCGCCGAGCAGGTCCGGGCGCCACTCGGCGGTCAGCGGCGCCGAGGGTGCGAGCACGCCGGCGATGTCCTGGTCGACGCGCTCGATGTTGTACACCAGCGGCCCGTACCGCAGCGCGACGCGGTCCTTGGTCGCGGCGATCTTCTCGCTCGCGTGCACGCGCTGGATCCGCATCGGCAGCACGAGCTCGATGCGGTCGCCGGCCTTCCAGCGCCTGCTGATGACGGCGTACCCGTTCGCTGCCGACGGCTTGACGGCGGCACCGTTGACCGAGACGCTGGCGATGCCGTTCGCGTCCGGTGCGCTCGAGTACAGGCTGCTCACGTCGCGGTTCGGCATCCGAATGCGGATGGCGAACGTCTTCGGGGCCGCCGGGTTGACCGTGATCGCCACCGTCCCCTTCCAGGGATAGTCGGTCTCCTGCACGAGCTCCACGTCCGTGCCCGCGACGTTGTCGATCGTCACGGCGCTTCCGGCGAACAGGTTCACGTAGATGCCGTCCGTGCCCTTCGAGTACATCCACGTCGGCAGCATCAGCAGCGTACGCGCGATGTTGCCGACGCAGCACGGGCAGGCGTGCCACGGCGTCCGCTGCGAGTTGGCGTCGAGCGGGTTCGTGTAGTAGAAGTTCCTGCCGTCGAGATCGAGCGCGCCGAGCAGCGCGTTGTACATGGTCTGCTCGTAGAGATCCGCGTACCGCGCGTCGTGATACGCGAGGTGCAGCTTCCACTGGAAGAAGATCTCGCCGCAGCTCGAGCACGCCTCGCAGTACGAGTTGTTCCGCAGCGAGTAGTTCGGCCCGAACCCCTCCGACGTCTCGCCGCTTCCGACCCCGCCCGTCAGGTAGTACTTGCGGTGGACGATGTTGTGCCAGAGGGATTTGACGGCGCTCTGATAATCCACGTCGTGGGTTTCGACGGCGACGTCCGCCATCCCCGAGTACGTGTAGACCGCGCGGACCGCGTGGCCGACCGCTTCGTACTGCTGCACGACCGGCAGGTGGCTCTGGTCGTACTCGGTCCCGCCCTTACGAAAGTCGAGCAGGAACTTCGCCAGCGCGATGTATCGGTCTCCCGGTCCCCCTTGCCCTGAGCCTGTCGAAGGACCTCCCTCGATTTCGTTGACGAACCGGCCGAAGCGCACGAGCGCCTGCTCCATCTCCTGGTGGCCGTCGAACCACTCCTGCTTCGGCGGCGGCCCGATGTGATCCGCCCAGCAGTCCGCGAGCTTCTTCGCCGCGTTGTACAGGCGCGCGTCCTTGTGATCGGTCATCGTGTAGTGATTGATGGCCGACTCGATGAAGTAGCCCGCGGTGTAGCCCTCGTGATTGCCGCGTCCCTGCGCCGTCCAGCGATCCGGCCAGCGCTGCGGGTCGCGCAGCGTGAACGCGGTCTGGAGGTACCCGTCCGGGTGCTGCGCGGCGAGGATCTTCGGGATCCAGTCCTCGAGCGTGGCGCGCATCCTGTCCTGCGCCGCCACGATCTCCTTGTCGCCGCGCGGGTCGACCATCAGCGCGAGGCTCATGGCCTCGACCGTCTGGTGCACCCAGGCGTTCGAGAACACGTAGCCCTTGTGGCGGCCGTGCGGCTCGCCCCTCAGCGCCTTCGCCGCCTCGAGGAAGTTGTCGATCCCGCCCGGTCCCTGCACCAGGTCGTCGCGGTTGATCTGAGCGACGCAGTGCGGGATCCACGACGTGATGAGCGCCTTCGTCCGTGCGGCCCAGAGCGGACTGGTGATCGTGTGCCGCTTCGTGACGACCGGCGTCAGTTGCGCCGCCGGCGGCGGCAGTTCCACGGTGACCGACAGGGCGGACGCCGCCTTCGTCTGCCCGTTATCCGCCGTGGCCTGCAGCACGTAAGTCCCCGGCGTCGAGAACGTTGCCGTCGTCACGACCGCGGTCGCGTCCGCGAACGTGACGGTGCCTGGTCCGGACACCTTGCTCCACGCAACGGAAGGCGGAGGTCCGGGTGGCTCCGCAGGCGGCGTCGCGGGCGCGCCCCGGCCACCTCTGCCGCGCCGCGGCGGCTCGCCGTAGCCGACCCACCCGTTCAGATACGTCTTTCCGTGATTCATCACGACGCGATCGACGCCGGCGATCGCGTTCAGCGGAAGCGCCTGCGCGCTCAGAGCGCCGCCCTCACCGACCGCAAGTTGGACGAGCGGCGTGGCCACCGAGACGGCGGCCATCGTGCCGACCGCCTGCAGCAGTTCGCGCCGGGTCATGGTCGTGTTCGTTCCGTCGCTCATGGGGATCACCTCGGACGAGGGATGTTATCAGAAGGTAGAACGTAGAAGGTAGGTAGAGGTTTAGCGCGTTAGAGAGTATTCGACGCGTGGTGTCCCGCTGTCTCGCTGCACTCGCCCACGGCCTTCTTGCACGAAGAGCACGAAGGACACCAAGGGCACGAAGACACCATTGTTCCTGGATACGAAGGCAGAACGCAAAAGGCGGAACCGATAAACGTGCTGCTGCGCGGGCGCTATTCGACGCGCAGCGCGACGATGGGATCGACTCTGGTGGCGCGGCGGGCTGGCAGCCACACGCTCGCCAGAGCGACCGCGCCGAGTGCGAGTGGTATCAGTGTGAAAACGACAGGATCCCGCGGGGCGACGCCGAACAGGTAACTCGAGATGAAGCGGGTGACGCCGAGCGCCGATACCACGCCAATCACAAGGCCAGCGCCCGCCAGCCGGCAGCCCTCCCATAACACCATGTTGCGCAGCCGCGGGATGTCCGCGCCAAGCGCGAGGCGGATGCCCATTTCGCGCGTACGGCGCTGGACCGAGTACGCGACGACGCCGTAGGTGCCGAGCGCGGCGAGACCCGCCGCAAGCGCGGCGAATACGCCCAGCAGCCAGGCAAGCAGCCGCTGAAGCCCGACCGATCGTCCGATGAGATCATCCATCGTCG
>Ga0156223_160_pt3 | contig 15950 bp, 11 predicted proteins | sample RifCSPlowO2_12_FD_107871 | JGI IMG/M metagenome (GOLD analysis project Ga0156223, IMG submission 107871) | Acidobacteria bacterium RIFCSPLOWO2_12_FULL_66_21
TGTGCGCGTCGAACGCGCGGTGATGGAGCGAGCACAGGGCAATGCCGTTCGGCACGATCGGCTCTCCCCGCGGATGGCCGTCGGGCAGGATGTGTGCGGCCTCCAGCAGCTCCTGGTGTTTCAGCCTGCACACCGCGCAATGGCGCCGGTAGGCCTCGACGACCCTCAGACGGAACGCCTGCTGATGCAGGCGGTACTGGACCTCTCGCGTGACGTAGCGACGCCGGCCCTGCGCGTCTTCATCATCATCCCGCGGCTGCATGCCCGCGAGCCTGCGATCGTCGATGTTCACGGTGAACGTCAACCGCTCGGGCGCGTCGCCGACGATGTAAACGGGCCACTCGGGAAAGTACTGGCCCGCGACGATGCCGTGGAAGTAGACGAGCGGACGCTGCCGCCGCATCGCGAGGCGAAGGCCGACGTTGTCGGGGTGCTGCGGATCCCTCCCGCGATACCTGTACAGGAGGCCGTCGGTCGTCATCAAGTCATCGTAGGGGCGCATCGCGTCGTCTTCGACTGGCGTCGTGGTGATGCTCAAGGGCATCTCGCGAAGCACCCTGGGCTTGAATATGCCCTGAATCGCATTCATGAGAGGAACCCTGCCGCCGTCGAAGTCGAACCCTCGGCGCAGGACCGTCAACGGCAAGACTTCTCCAATTGACCGCACCTCCTCGTCCAGGAACTGGAAGGCGGCCATGCGAACGCGGAGGTCCAAGTCATCGATCATGATGCAAGCGTGAATGTCACGTAGTTAGTTAGATTAGCGGGTCAGCCCCTGTAAACGTTCTCGTTGTGCCATCGCAAGAACGCCGGCGCTGGTGCACATCGCCCGTCGGCCGGCGGCGTAATGCGGTGGCCTCGCAACGGGTAGTACGACCGGCCATTGCTATAGTCCACCCGAAGCCTGTCGCTCACTTCCAAGCGAAACTCGTCGGTGACGGTCACATAACCTTTGTCGAACAACCGATGCAGATCCGACCTGAGCAAGAGCCCGTTCGTGATGTCGTGCGGCCCCTCCTGAGCATACGGCTTGATGTGGGCCGCCTCGAGAACAGGGAGAGAATGCTCTCCAGTCACTGCGCAGTGCGTGTGCGACGACCGCGCGCTGCGAAGCTGGATCCTCGGCTTCGGCGCGCTCGCGCGCGTCGTCTCACCCTCGCGCCTGGCGCGCGACATCGCCGTGGAGATGAACGCCGCGGCTCAGCATTACACGACCCCGGCGTTCGCTCCGCTGAGGATGGTGACGGATAGCCGTATTCCGCGCATGGCCGTTCCTGAGCGAGCAGCGGGGTAAACGGCCGGGGCGGCCCCAGAGACGGTTGTTTATAGTATTATCTACTATCGTAGTAATACTACGATAATATATATTGTTCGAAACGCTACGTTTCGTTGTTTTGATATAATCGTAGCCAGGCTACGACAGATATGAGCAAGATAAACAAACTGTACAGCAGAGTCCGGCCTGGCAGCCCGACGACTACTGGGGAGTTGGCGACGCTGGGAGTGTCAGCAGACCTCGCCGTGCATTACGTGCGTGCCGGTTGGCTGACGCGCCTCGCTCGCGGAGTATACGCGCGACCGGATAGTCCCGTGGAATTGCACCCGAGCCTACGGCTGCTCGAACGTCGTGTGAAGGGCCTGCACCTCGGCGGCAAATCGGCGCTGGACTGGCACGGGGTTCGACATAACGTTGCGCAACAGCCGGAACTGCAACTGTACGGGTGGGCCTCCGGTCCCCTGCCCACCTGGTTCGCCGGACGCTTTCCGAGCTGCTACCACCGGCTTCGTCTGTTCGACGAGCGACCCGATGCTCTGTTGCGCGTGTCACGCTTCCAGCGGAAAGCAGATGGTCCTCTTGTGTCAGATCCCGAACGCGCCGTCCTCGAGCTACTGAGCGACGTGGGGGTTCGCCAGCCGATCCAGGACGCGCGCGACCTACTGGAGGGGACATCATCGCTCCGGGCAGCCGTGCTCCAAGAGCTGCTCGAGCGGTGCAAGCAGGTCAAGACGGTTCGTCTCTGCCTGACCCTTGGCCGAGAGCTGGACCTGCCGTGGGCATCGAAACTCGACCCGAAACGTCTCCCCACCGGCAGTGCGCAGCGATGGGTAGGCAGGTCGAAAGAAGGCCTCTTGGTATTGAAGGCATGAACCCGACGTACCTGGCGACGGCGCGGCTCCTCACTGAGATCGCGCCGGTCGTGTTGGAGCGCGGACTCTTCGCGCTAAAGGGCGGGACGGCGATCAACCTGTACACCTCTTCGTTGGAGGCGTGGCTGAAACTGCAACGGCGACGCCGGGCCTCGAAGCGGACTCCAATGAAACCGGGCGTGACCACAGCGGCACGCTGCTCGCAACAGGCCGCGCCGCGATCCAATCGCGATCGGTGCCGGCTTGAAATAACCCAAGGCCTTCGGTATACTTTCCATGCCTACGTTTGTTCGGCGTGGCGGCTTCGAGATCCGGATTTACACGCTCGACCATCCTCCGCCGCATGTGCACGTCTTCAAGGCCGGCGCGATCCTCAAGGTCGACCTGTCAACGTGCCTGGTGACTGAAATCGCCGGTGATATCTCGGACCGAAACGTGAGACGGGCGGAGCGACTGGTCGCCGCACATGCTGAGGGTCTTCGGCAGGAATGGGAAACATTGCATGGCCAAGAGTGACTTGACAGCGGGCGATCGCGAACGATTCGTGCGCGCTCGCGCGCGCGGGACGATGCATGGCCGTGACGGGTCGGCGGTCCTCAGCGCCCGGTTCGACGCGCGAGGCGAGACGCTCCGCCTCACGTTTCGGGGCGGCGGCTCGATGGCAATTCCGCGGCGCCTGATCCCTGGCCTCGAACGCACTGCCGGCACGGATCTGGCTGCGCCCACCGTCTCGCCGGCCGGCGATGCGCTGTCCTGGCCCGCACTCGATATCGACGTCTCCGTGGCCGGCCTCGTGGCGCATGTCTTTGGCACCCGTCTGTTCGCCTCGGCAACTGGTCGGATGGGCGGGGAGCGGCGCTCCAGAGCAAAGGCCGCGGCCGCGAAGTTGAACGGCGCGAAGGGTGGACGTCCGCGCAAGAAGCTGTCGGCATAGAGGCATCCCATGAAATCGGGCATCACCAGCGCGGCACTCTCGCATGAGGCAGCCGACGATGGGCGCATGCCTGGGGCGAAGAGATGAGACAAGACCTGAAGTTCACGTACGACGACTTCCTGCTGTTTCCCGATGACGGGAAACGGCACGAGTTGATTGACGGGCGTGAACAGAGAGAGGCACCGCGTCCTCGCACGCGTCATCTCGCTGACGCGCCTGGCGCGCGACATTCTGTCTGAAATCGATGCCGCCCGGCAGCGCTGCATTGCTGTGCCGTTCGCGCGGTTGAAGACGACGATCCCGGAGGATAACCAAGCGTTTTCTGCACAGGTCGTCCGGCTGCGCGCGCGCTGATTCTGCGTACGGCGTCCTCCGCGCGAGCCAATTCCGGCGCGTTTGCGCGTGGCATGCCTTCCGCATTCCGGACGATGCTAGGATGGAGGCGCGATGGACGAACGGCCGCTGAACGACCCGGCATCATCATCCGAGCTGCAGGATCTGCGCGCCGAGACGCGTGCGGAGTTCGCCGAAATGCGGGCGGAGTTCGGAGCACTCGAAGCACGTATCGTGGAGCGTATCGTCGAGGAGGCGGAAACGACGAGGCGGCATTTCGACATCATGGTCGAACGGGTGAACGATACCGTCAAGGTCGTCGCGGAGGCGGTATCGCATCACGCGGGCGTTCTGGACGATCACGAGCGCCGCATCAAGACGCTCGCACGGCGTCGTCGCCCTTGAGCCGCGGAACGGCAGGCCTGACCGCCTCCGCCAAGGCTACGGCGAGTCTCGCCGAAGCGGCTTCGCGCGTAGGCGGAAGCCCTGCGCAACAGCTGGACGATCACGAGCGCCGCATCAAGTCGCTCGAACGGCGGCGTCGCTCCTGAGCCCGCGGAACGGCAGGTCTGACCGCCTCCGCCAAGGCTACGGCGAGTCTCGCCGAAGCGGCTTCGCGCGTAGGCGGAAGCCCTGCGCAACACCTGACGCTATAGCCAGTGTTCAACCGGCTCGGTCAGGAACTCGTCCAGCGAAATGCCATCGCCTCCCACGAGTAGCGTGCGCTTTGGCTTGAAGGCCTCGGAGAAGGCTCCCAGGCCTGGAAACGCGTCCGGCGCGCGGCTGCTCTTCACCTCGATCGCCAGGACAGTACGTCCGGCACGTACGACGAAGTCCACCTCGCGATTCTGCTCGCGCCAGTAAAACAACTCGCAGGCCCCCGTGGCGGCCGCATTGGCGAGATGAGCGCCGACGGCGGACTCGACGAGGCGGCCGCGAAACTCCCTGTCGGCCCGCGCTTCGTCCGGCGAGAGACCGGATTGCGCCGTCATGAGCGCGGTGTTCAGCACCTGCAGCTTGGGGCTCGAGCCGCGCTGGCGCACGGCTTTGCCGGCGTACTTCTGAAGGCCGGTGAGCATTCCAGCGCCCGCAAGCAGCTCGAGGTAGTGGGCCAGCGTCGTGGTGTTGCCCGCGTCCTGTAACTGTCCGAGCATCTTCGTGTACGACAGGACCTGGCCCGAATAGCGACAGCCGAGCTCGAACAGCCGTCGCAGGAGGGCCGGCTTGTCCACCCGCGTCATCAAGAGCACGTCCCGGGCAATCGTCGTCTCGATGAGGGCATCGAGGAGGTAGCGTTTCCAGCGCTGCGGGTCCTTGATGAGCGGCGCCGCTCCTGGATAGCCGCCGAAGTACAGGTACTGCTCCAGGGAAAACCCGAAGGCGGCGCGCATCTCGGCGTATGACCAATGCGGCAGGTGCACGACTTCGAATCGGCCGGCCAGGCTTTCTGTCAGCCCTTGGTGCATCAAGAGGGGCGCCGAGCCGAGCAGGACCACCTTGAGCGGACGCCGGGCGCGCGAGTCCTCGTCCCAGAGACGCTTGACCTGTTCCGACCAGCGCGGGATCTTCTGCACCTCGTCGAGGGCCAGCACCGCCCCGGACGTGCCGGCGTCCGCGGCTGCGATCCGCCCGCGGTCCCACTGCGCAGCGAGCCAGGCAGTGTCGCCGACAGTTGGCTCATCAGCGGAGACATAGACGCTCGGGACATCCAGACGGCCCAGCACCTGTTCGACCAGGGTGGTCTTGCCCACCTGGCGCGCTCCCGCCACCACCTGCAGGAACCGGCGCGGCTCGTCCAGCCGGGCCGCCAGCGTGTCCGCCTGGCTCCGCTCGAAGGGCCGGCTCCTTGTGGTGCTCATTACGTTGAGTAAATTTACTCAATGTGATGAGCAGCGTCAAGCCCAGAAGGCAACTGCATGTCGCCCGATTGACGGGTGCAGATTGGCGATTGGCGGATTACCGATTGCCGATTGGCGATCGCCTGCCCCGCCGAAGCCTTGGCGAAGGCGGGACGGATTGACGATTGGCGATTGGCCGGGCCTGTGCCGCCGCTGAAGCTAGGGAGAGGCCCAGCCTACAGTCGAGCGCCGAGCCCCGAGCGCGCCGCCTTCGCGCCGGAGCGCTACGGCGGGCCAGGCGAGCTGCGAGCCGCGAGGTGCGAGGTGCGAGCTGCGGCTGGTCACTGCCCGCTGCCTGCTGCCTGCGCACATGGTTTTCAAAACCGCGCAAGCAGCCCTGAAGGGCTGCGCTACGAGAGGTTTTGAAAAATCAGTAATTCAACCAGTACGACCACTTGATCAGGAACACGTTGCGCGACGGCGCGTCGAAGACGCCGCCAAAATCGCGGCTGAAGTTGAACGTCCCGCGATTGAGCACCGCCTCGCGCCCCTGCTGCCACACGAGGAACAGCGCCGAGCCCGGCTTGTATTCCCACCGCAGCACGTTGGTCGTCCTGAACGACCGGTAGTTGAAGTCCGGGTTGCTGCCGTAGGTCGTCGGCTCGAAACGCGCGGCGTACGAGGCGGCGCGGCCGTCCACCAGGCGCTTGAAGTGGCTGTAGGCGCCCGCCGACACGAACGGCTGCGCGTAGATCTGGATGGACAGCGACGGTGTGACGGTGTAATTGACGCGAGCGGTGAGACTCACGGTCTTCTGATCCAGACGGCCGAAGACGTAGTCGCCGTTCAACTGCTCGATCCACTGCGACTCGTCGCGGTTCTGGCTGAACCCCAGGCCGCCGCTCAGCGTGAGGAACGACGAGGGGCGGAACGAGATCATCGGCGAGATGTCGCGGTACCTCGTCCCGTTGAGGTCCGACAGGAAGAAGACGTTCAGGCCGCCGCCGAGCGCCTTGCGCTCGTCGCTCTGGACATACCCCCAGACGCTGCGCTCGGGGTTCGTGCGGACCGCCGGCCCGCCGCGCGTCGCGCGGTCGTCGACGTTGCGGGAGTTGACGTTGACGCCCATCCCGGTTGACCACATGTTCGCGAACACCGCGTGCGCGTTGACGTTGCCGCCGTTCATGAGCCGGTCGCCGTCGTAGTTCCAGCCCGCCCACTGATTGAGGTTGTACCGGAAGCTCCGCAGGTACCTGGACGGCTTGTCGTACCGCACCTGGATCCAGTTGGAGATCGTCTTCTGATCCGCGCGGCGCATGAACCCGACGTCGTTGATGTCGAAGCCTGGGCTCTTGAGCCCGACGACGCTCGTGAAACGGACCTTCTCGCCACCGATCTTGTTGATGGACAGGCTGCCGCCGTAGCCGTTGAGCGACGTGCGCGACGGATCGAACCGGATCGTCCCCGAGTCCGGCCGCTGGAAGCTGTGCACGTTGCTCTGCTGCAGCGACGCGATCGCGTCCGCGTCGCCCCGCACGGAGCTGCCCGCCAGGAAGCCCTGCACGGAATACTTCTTGTTGAGGCGCCAATCCAGGTCCAGCCCGCCGGTGTACGCCTGGCCGGGCAGGAACCGGGTCGCCGCGTCGAGCCGCCGGTTCGTGGAGGTCGCGATGAACCCCAGCGTGGACTGGTTGACGAACTCGCGCCGCGCGCGCAGCACCGAGTAGCCGGTCAGCGGCTCGATGGTCTGACGGCTCCGCAGCGCGCCGCTCGCCACCTGCGCGTGCTCGTCGGCCGTGATTGCCGTGAGCCCCCCGATCGAGAACTTGCCCACGCGCCCCGTCAGCTTCCCGGCGCCGAGGATCGTCGTCTGGAGCGGCGCGGACGCGAAGCCGCCACCCGGCACGTCAGCCTCGCCGCGCGGCGAGCGGCCGATGCGCCGCGAATAGAACAGGCCGCTGCACGCGCCGTCGTTGCAGTCCACGTCGAACTTGAAGATGCCGGAGCCCTCGACGAAGAATGGCCTCCGCTCCGAGAAGAACGTCTCGAACGCGGAGAGATTGACGACCGCGGGATCCGCCTCGACCTGGCCGAAGTCCGGGTTGACGGTGCCGGTGAAGGTCAGCCCCGGCCGCACCGCGTACTTCAGATCGACGCCGACCGACGCCGTCGGGTCCTTGGCCTGCGCGAGCGGGTTGCCCGCTTCCACCGGCTGCGTCTTCACGTCGCCGACGACGTACGGCACGACCTCGAGACGCTTGGGCGACTTGTCGAGCCGCAGCCCGGTCAGCTCGCCGAACGACGACACGTACCCGTTCGCGCTCTTCGACAGCAGCGGCCACGTCGTCGTCTCGTTCAGCCGCGCGACCCGCCTCGTGATGGCCAGCCCGAACGTCGCGTCGTTCGACGGGTGGTAGCGAAGCTGCGAGAACGGAATCCGGAACTCGGCGCGCCAGCCGCGATCGCCGCGCGAGACCGCGACGTCCCAGACCGCGTCCCAGCCCTGATCGTTGCTCGCGTCGTTGAACCAGTAGGCGTCCTGCTTCACGCCGGCGGGATTCACCGCGAACTCGAACCCCGACCGCCGATCGTGAAACGAATCGACGATGACGCTGATCCAGTCGGAGGGCGATGAGGCGTCGCGCCGCGTGCGGATGCCGACGACGCGCTCGGGGTCGAAGGCCTGCACCGCGATGTACAGCGCGCCATCGTCGTAGGCCACGCGCGCTTCGGTCTCGAACGTGGGCGCGGCGCCGTCGCGCGGCTCGCGCTGACGGAAGCCGTTGATGACCGGCGCCCGCTGCCAGACGTCGTCGTTCAGATCGCCGTCGAGACGAATCGCCGTCGCCGCGGGCACGGGGGTCGCCACGATGCGCGGCGCAAGGCCGGCGTCAGCGGATGCGCCTGCGGATGAGACGGCGCAGAGACCGACCAGAATCGAGCACAGTGTTCGCATGCGGACGCTCTTCGCTTGGCGGCAGGGAGTGGCCGCCTCGTTCGCACGTTAGACGACAAAACGCTGGCAACGGTTTAGCGGGCGGCCCTCGGACAACTCCAAACTTCAAACTCCAAACTTCAAAGCCAAACTCCAACGCCAAACTCCAAAGGTGTCTCAGGCTGCGTGCCTCTTGCCTCTCGCCGTCTTCTTCGTCGTCGTCGTCGTGCGCCTGGCGTGATGCGCGGGGGCGCTCTTCGCGCTCTTGCCTTCGAGGCTGGCGCGCAGGCGCGTCATGAGGTCGATGACTTCCGCCTGCTGCGGCGTCTCGCGCTCGGGGCTCGGGGCTCGGGGCTCGGGGCTCGGGGCTCGGGCGTAGGCCGGGCCTCTCAGGCCCGGCGCAGCGTGACAGTGTGATCCACTGCCTGCTGCCTGCTGCCAGTTGCCAGTTGCCAGCTTCCAGACTGCGGTGTTCAGCTGCCCGCTGCCTGCTGCCGTGCGTGCTGCCTGCTGCCCGCTGCCAGCTGCCTGCTGTGCTAGAATCTCGCGCATGCCTGAGCTGAGACCGGTTGATCCCTATCACGGTGTGTTCATGCATACGGCGGTGGCCGGCGGCGGCTCGCAGTTGAGCCGGCACCCCGAGGCCCCGGCCACGCTGCCGGACCCGGACACCGGGCGGGCGCTGCAGATTGCGACCGTGGAAGTGTCCGGCGCGATCTGCCCCGCGTGCGCTCGCAAGACCCAGGGGGGCTTCATCTCCTTCGTATCGGATCTGCGCCTCGTTTTCGCCTGCCCGAATTGCCGCTCCATGCTCTGGCTGGACGGCGCCTAGCCGCAAAGCTCTCCTGCTGACGCCTGCCCTGAGCGAGCCCATGGCCCAGGCGAGTCGAAGGGTGTTAGGCTAGAATGTTTGCCGTTCTACGCCTGCCCAGAGCGAGCGAAGAATTCGACGCGAGTCGATGGGCGAAAGTGGCGGAACTGGCAGACGCGCCGGACTTAGGATCCGGTAGCCGAAAGGCTATGGGGGTTCGACTCCCCCCTTTCGCATACTCCACCGCGAAGCGGTGGAGTATGCGTCCCGCCGTAGCCCTGAGCGACCGCGAAGCGAACCGAAGGGCGAAGGCGGACCTCAGAGCAGGCGCGCAAACGCCCGATCTCACGGTATTGACAGCTATCCTTATTAAATGAAGACCGAGTTCATCGACGTCAGCGACACGCAGAAGAACCTCGTCGTGGAGATCCCGAGCACGGTGGTCGACGCCGAGATCGATAAAGTCGCGCGCGACTACAGCAAGGCCGCGCGCATCCCCGGGTTCCGTCCGGGCAAGGTCCCTGCAAAGGTCGTCCGCCAGCGCTTCCGCGACCAGATCCTCCACGACGTCGCGCACGGGCTGATTCCCCGCGCGGTGGACGAGGCGCTGCGCGAGCGGGGCGTCGAGCCGGTGGACACGCCCGACATCAAAGATGTCCTCGTCGAGGAAGGACAGCCGCTGAAGTTCACCGCGAGCTTCGAGACCGTGCCGCCGATCGAACCCGGCGACTACACCACGCTCACGCTGCACGAGCCGAACACCGCGGTCACCGACGATGCGGTGCAGCAGGCGCTGTCGGGCCTGCGCGATCGCGCCGCCCGCTACGAGCCCGTCGAAGGGCGCGGCGTCGAGGCCGGCGACTCGGTCGTCCTCGATCTCAAGCGCACGGCGCTGCCGAAGACCGAAGAGCCGCTGATCGTCATTCCCGGCGAGCCCGCGCCGCCGCCCTCCGAGCCGCAGACCGACACGCACGAGGGGGTCACGGTCGAGATCGGCGCGCCCGCCAACCCGCCGGGATTCGACGAGCAGCTCGCGGGCCTCCTGCCGGGCGAATCGAAGACGTTCGACGTCCAGTATCCCGCCGACTACGCCATCCAGGAGCTCGCCGGCAGCACCGTCAAGTACGCGGCGGCGCTGAAAGCGATCCGTAAGCGCGTCGTGCCCGAGCTGGACGACGAGTTCGCGAAGGACATCGGGGAGTTCGAGACGCTGGACGCGCTGCGCACGCGGGTCCGCGGGGACCTCGAGCACGAAGCGAAGCACGAGGCGGAGCGCGAGCTGAGAGCGGAACTGCTGAAGCAGATCGCCTCGCGCGTGACGTTCGATGTGCCGCAGGCGCTCCTCGATCGCGAGATCGACCGGCGCGTCGAGGACTTCGCGCGGCGGCTCGTGGAGCAGCGGATCGACCCGATGAAGGTCAACATCAACTGGGAGGAGTTCCGCGAGAAGCAGAAGGAGGCCGCCGCCGAGGCGGTGCGCGGGGCTCTCTACCTGGACGAGGTGGCGCGGCGCGAGGCCATCGCGGCGAGCGACGCGGAGGTGGACGCCGAGATCGCGCGCTACGCGGAACGGACCGGGCGCACGGCCCAGGCGGTCCGCGCCCGGCTCGAGAAGGACGGCGGGGTTGCGCGCATTTACTCGGGATTGCGCAGGGAAAAGGCGATGGATTTCCTGCTGTCCCGGGCCTCGCGGGGGTAGATATCGGCCGCCAAACTGCCGATAAATTGACAACGAGCTGGCGCGTGTTACAATTCGGGGCAGAGCTGTTCCGAAGGCCCGCCCTGTTCGTTTTTACACACTCCCCAGCACAACAACCGTCAACGGCTTAGGTTTTTCATGGCTGAACGCTCGCAGCTCATCCCGATGGTGGTCGAACAGACCAACCGCGGGGAACGCGCTTACGACATCTTTTCGCGCCTGCTGAAGGACAGCATCATCTTCGTCGGCACGCCGATTGACGACAACATCGCGAACCTCGTCATCGCGCAGATGCTGTTCCTCGAGGCGGAGGATCCGGACCGCGACATCCTTTTGTATATAAACAGCCCGGGCGGGGTGGTCACGGCGGGGATGGCGATTTACGACACGATGCAGTTCATCAAGCCGGACGTGCAGACCTACTGCATCGGCCAGGCGGCCTCGGTCGCCGCGGTCCTGCTGGCGGCGGGCGCCAAGGGCAAGCGGTTCTCGCTCCCCAACTCGCGCATCCTGATCCACCAGCCGTGGGTGCAGGGGCTCGGGGGGCAGACGACGGACATCGACATCCATGCGCGCGAGCTGCTCAGGACGCGCGAGCGCCTGAACCAGATCCTGTCGCATCACACGGGACAGCCGCTGAAGCGGATCCAGGACGATACCGAGCGCGATTACATCATGGGCCCCGAGCAGGGCAAGGAATACGGTATCATTGACGATGTCATCAGAAAACGGGCGTAGCAGCTGCCAGCTGCCAGTTTCCAGCTCCCAGCTCCGGACTGGAGAGGTGGAAATCGGAGGCGCTGGAAGCTGGAAGCTGGTCACTGGGAGCTACTCGGTTCCAACCCCATGGTGAAAAAAGCCGGCGACGGCGAGATCCTCCGCTGCTCGTTCTGCAACAAGGACCAGAACGACGTCCGCAAGCTGATCGCGGGCCCGACGGTCTTCATCTGCGACGAGTGCGTCGAGGTCTGCAACGACATCATCGCCGACGACAACCGGTTCGAGTCGCGCGGCGGGGCGCGGGCCGCGCTGCCGGTGCCCTCCGAAATCAAGAAGTTCCTGGACGAGTACGTCATCGGCCAGGAGCAGACGAAGAAGAAGCTCGCCGTCGCGGTCTACAACCACTACAAGCGCATCGAGATCCAGAAGCAGGCGCGCAGCAAGAACGACATCGAGCTGACGAAGTCGAACATCCTGCTCATCGGCCCGACCGGCACGGGCAAGACGCTCCTCGCGCAGACGCTCGCCAAGCTCCTCTCCGTCCCCTTCACCATCGTCGACGCGACGACGCTGACCGAGGCGGGGTACGTGGGCGAGGACGTCGAGAACATCATCCTGAAGCTGCTCCAGTCGGCGGGCGGCGACATCGAGAAGTGCCAGCAGGGCATCATCTACATCGACGAGGTCGACAAGATCTGCCGCAAGGACGAGAACCCGTCGATCACGCGCGACGTCTCGGGCGAAGGCGTGCAGCAGGCGCTGCTGAAGATCCTCGAGGGGACGGTCGCCAACGTCCCGCCGCAGGGCGGGCGCAAGCACCCGCACCAGGAGTTCTTCCAGGTCGACACGACCAACATCCTGTTCATCTGCGGCGGCGCGTTCGTGGGGCTCGACAAGTCGATCGAGCGGCGGACGGGCAAGAAGACGCTCGGCTTCCGCGCCGACGTGAAGTCGCTGTCGAACCGCGACATCGGGACGACGCTCGAGATGATGGAGCCGGAGGACCTGATCAAGTACGGCCTGATCCCCGAGTTCGTCGGCCGGCTGCCGGTCATCGGCACGCTGCACGAGCTCGACAAGGACGCGCTCGTCCAGATCCTGACCCAGCCGCGCAACGCCATCACCCGCCAGTACCAGAAGCTGTTCGAGTACGAGAACGTCAAGCTGCGGTTCACCGACGACGCGCTCGAGGCGATCGCGGAGGCGGCGCTGGCGCGGAAGATCGGCGCGCGGGGCCTGCGCATGATCATCGAGGACCTGATGCTGGACCTGATGTACAACCTGCCGGGCCAGAAGAAGATCCGCGAGTGCGTCATCACGCGCGAAGTCGTGCAGTCGAAGGAGAAGCCCATTACGCTGATCGAAAAGGCGGGTTAGCGCAGTTCCGATTGGCGATTGCCGACTGCCGATTGACGGATTGGCGACTGGCGATTGCCGATCGACGGATTGATGATTGACGATTGGCTGGCCGTATCGAGCGGACCCGCCACAACTCGACAATCGTCAATCCGGCGATCGCCAATCGGCAATCAACAATCCGTTAATCGTCAATCGGCAGTCTGCAATCGGCAATAACAGACCACATGGAACTATACGAAACTCTCCCCATCGTCCCGCTGCGCGACGTCGTCGTGTTTCCGCACATGATGATGCCCTTCGTCATCGGGCGGCCGAGCTCGACGCGCGCGCTCGAGCACGCGCTCGTGAAGGACAAGCGGATCTTCCTGGCGGCGCAGCACGACGCGGCGATCGACGATCCGCAGCCGAACGACATCTACACGATGGGCTGCGTGGCGAACATCGTCCAGAGCCTGAAGCTGCCCGACGGCAACATCAAGGTGCTCGTCGAGGGCATCGAGCGCGCCCGCGCGGTCGAGTGGAAGGAAGACAAGGGCTTCTACCGGGTCGTCGTCAAGGTGATCCCGAAGCACAAGGAGACGGGCGCCGACGCGGAGAGCACGATGAGCCGCGTGGTGTCGCTGTTCGAGCAGTACGTGAAGCTGTCGAACAACCTGCACTACGACGCGATGATTGCCGCCGTGCGCGTGGACGACCCCGGCAAGCTGGGGGACACGATCGCCGCGCACCTGCTCGTCGGCGTGGACGAGAAGCAGAACCTGCTCGAGATCATCTCCCCCGTCGAGCGCCTGAACCGCATCGCCGGCATCCTCGAAGCCGAGGTGGACAAGCTCCAGGTCGACCGCCGCATCCAGTCGCGCGTGAAGAAGCAGATGGAGAAGGCGCAGAAGGAGTACTACCTCAACGAGAAGATGAAGGCGATCCAGAAGGAGCTGGGGCGGAAGGACGAAAAGGGGAACGAGATCGACGAGCTGAAGAAGAAGATCGACCTGTCGAAGATGCCGGCCGACGTGGCCGAGAAGGCGATCCAGGAGCTGAAGCGCCTCGAGTCGATGCCGCCGATGTCGGCCGAGGCGACCGTCTCGCGCAACTACCTCGACTGGCTGATCGCGGTGCCCTGGTTCAAGAAGACGAAGGAGAGCCGCGACCTCAAGCGCGCCGAGCAAATCCTCCACGAGGACCATTACGGCCTCGAGAAGATCAAGGAGCGCATCCTCGAGTTCCTGGCGGTCCGCGCCCTCATCAAGAAGCCCAAGGCGACGATCCTCACTTTCTCCGGGCCTCCCGGGGTCGGCAAGACGTCGCTCGCCAAGTCGATCGCGCGCGCGATGAACCGCAAGTTCGTGCGGCTGTCGCTCGGCGGCGTGCGCGACGAGGCGGAGATCCGCGGGCACCGGCGGACGTACATCGGCGCCTTCCCCGGCCAGATCATCCAGATGATGAAGAAGGCCGGCACGCAGAACCCGGTGTTCCTGCTCGACGAAGTCGACAAGATGTCGATGGACTTCCGCGGCGACCCGTCGGCGGCGCTCCTCGAGGTCCTCGACCCGGAGCAGAACAACGCGTTCCTCGACCACTACCTCGACGTCGAGTACGACCTGTCGAACGTGATGTTCATCTGCACGGCCAACGTGCTGCACACGGTCCCGCAGGCGCTGCGCGACCGCATGGAAGTGCTCCAGTTGGCCGGCTACACCGAGCAGGAGAAGGTCGAGATCGCGCGGCGGTTCCTCGCGCCCAAGGCGATTGCGGGCACGGGGCTGACGAAGGACAACATCGTGTTCCTCGACGAGGCGTTCTCGACGATCATCCAGCGCTACACGCGCGAGGCGGGCGTCCGCAACCTCGAGCGCGAGATCGCGTCCATCTGCCGCAAGATCGCGCGCAAGGTCGTCGTCCAGGGCAAGGGGTTCAGCGAGGAGATCACCGGGGAGAAGGTCACCGAGTACCTCGGCGTGCCGCGCTTCCGCCCGACGATGGCGGAGGAGACCAACGAGATCGGCGTGGCGACCGGCCTGGCGTGGACCGAGGTGGGGGGCGAGATCCTCGTGATCGAGGCGACGCTGATGCCCGGCAAGGGGCGGCTGACGCTCACGGGCAAGCTCGGCGACGTCATGCAGGAGTCGGCGCAGGCGGCGATGAGCTACGTCCGCTCGAAGGCCGACGAGTTCAGCATCCCGAAGAACTTCAACCGCACGCACGACGTGCACGTGCACATTCCCGAGGGCGCGATCCCGAAGGACGGGCCGTCGGCCGGCATCACGCTGGCGACCACGCTCGTGTCGGCGCTGACGCACGTGCCGGTCAGAAAAGACGTCGCGATGACCGGCGAGATCACGCTGCGCGGCAAGGTGCTGCCGATCGGCGGCGTGAAGGAGAAGATCCTCGGCGCGCACCGCGCGGGGCTGAAGACGATCATCCTGCCGAGAGACAACGAGAAGGACCTGGCGGACATTCCGAAGAACGTCCTGGACGCGCTCGACGTATATCTCGTGGACACGATGGACGAGGTGCTGAAGATCGCGCTGGCCGCGCCGCTTCCCGGCCTGACCGCGCCGGCCAGCGCCGTGACGGCCGAGGTCCAGCCCGCCATCTCCGACGAGACGATCACCCACTAAGGCGTAGCCTGAGCGCCCGACCTGAAGGTCGGTCCTTCAAGGTTTGCAGGGTCGTCCGGCCGTGAGCCCGCCCTGCGGGCCCGGCCTTTCGGCCGGGCGTGTACCGGCCGGGTGGCGCCGAATGAAGGTACACGCGGTCGATTTCATCACCAGCGCCGGGTCCGGCGGATCCGCCGCCGGCATCCCGCGCGACGGCCTGCCGCAGGTCGCAATGGCCGGCCGGTCGAACGTCGGCAAGTCCACGCTGATCAACGCGCTCGTCAGGCGCACGGTCGCGCGGACGAGCGCCGCGCCCGGCAAGACGCGCCTCGCGAACATCTTTCGCGTGACGGTCGAGGGGGGTGCCCGCAGTCCGGGCCGCTGGTCGTTCTACCTGGTTGACTTGCCGGGGTACGGCTACGCCAGGGGTGGCGGCGATTCGGCGAACGAGCTCGCCGCCGTCGCGGCATCGTATTTTGCCGTGGCTCGGGGCTCGGGGCTCGGGGCTCGGGGCTCGGGGCTCGGGGCTCGTGACTCGGGGCTCGGGGCTCGGAGCTCGGGGCTCGGGGCTCGCAA
>Ga0156223_102_pt1 | contig 15734 bp, 20 predicted proteins | sample RifCSPlowO2_12_FD_107871 | JGI IMG/M metagenome (GOLD analysis project Ga0156223, IMG submission 107871) | Acidobacteria bacterium RIFCSPLOWO2_12_FULL_66_21
CGCGTCCACGGGGCCGATCGGCTCGAAGCCGCGTGTGATCGGGCGGAACGGCTCCGCTCCTATCGCCTGCGCACGGTCGAGCACATTCTCACCAACCCGGCGTCGCGGATGCCGGGGTGATCGGCGTCGTCGCCGGGGGGCGCACGTGGGCAACCGGCTCCAGCACCGCCGCGAGCAGCGCGCCCAGGGCCACCACGCCAGCTGCCAACCAGGACGGCTTCATCGCTCCACCTCCACTCCCCGACGTTGCAATTCCATTACGGAAGGATCGCTTCGCGGGCCAGATTTGTCTTCACGGTTGGGTGAGTATTGCGTGAAATACCGCAGCTCACAAACATCTCACAAGATGCTCACCGCACGCTGAAGACTCGGGCGGCTCGAACGGGGAGACTGCGGCCCATGAAAAAACTGGCCGCAGCAGTCGCAGCAACAGTCCTCCTCGGCGCGCTCGCGCCGGCACTATCGGCCCAGACCGCCACCTTCACCGGCAAATGGGAAGGCACCTTCACCGTCCAGCGTCCCGACGGCACGGCTGGCGATACCGACCCGATCCTGTTCATCCTGACGCAGAAGGGCAAGACGCTCACCGGCACCTTCGGCGACGCCGAACACCAGTGGCCAGTCGAAAAGGGTGTAGTCAACGCCCGCACGGCGACGTTCGAGGTCCAGCAGCCCAATGGACCGCTCATGAAGTTCACTCTCACCATTACCAAAGGCAAGCTCGAAGGTGAGATGCTGTTCGTGCGCAACGACGTCGTCCGGGCAAAAGCCCGGATCGAAGCGGCCCGGCAGAAGTGAACAGGAGCGGGCAAATGCGCGCTTGGCTCGAGAGTTGGAGCAGCGATTTCTCACACGCGGGCCGGCGGCTGGTGCGCGTGCCCGGTTTCACGTTCATTACGGTCGCCACGCTGGCGCTGGCGATCGGCGCCGGCACGGCGATCTTCAGCGTCGTCGACGCCGTGCTGCTCAACCCGCTGAAGCATCCGAACGCTGATCGTCTCGTTTCGATCAACGCGAGCGCTCCGGGCTCGGATCTCCGCGGCATCGTGGGTGTCGGTGCCGAGTTCTATGTCGCGTATCGCGACGATGCCGAGAAGCTCGAAGACGTCGGGATGTTTACAACCGTGCAGTCGACCGCGCGCACGGAGGATCGCGTCGATCGCCTGTTCATGGTCCTCGTCACGCCCTCGGTCTTCACGACGCTCGGCGCGAAGCCGCTGCTTGGCCGCCTTCCGAATCAGGAAGACGACAAGCAGCAGGCGCAGGTGATGGTGATCAGCCACTGGCTCTGGCAGGACTGGTTCTTCGGCGATCCGTTGGTGATAGGCAAACGCTTCGAGGTGGCCGGCGTCCAGCGCGAAGTGATTGGCGTGATGGGTCCGGGCTTTCGTTTCCCCGACAGCCGCAGGTCCATCTGGGTGCTCGCGCCGATTGCCGACGAAACGCGCATCCGGCCTGGCGGCTTCGACTTCAGTCTCGTCGGACGCATGGCGCCCGGAACGCGCCACGAGGATCTCGCCGCGCAGCTTGCGATCGTCGCGCGGCGTCTGCCCGATCGCTTCGGTGGAACGACGGCCTACAGGCGCAGGATCGAGCTGCATCAGCCTGTGGTCCGTTCGCTCGAAGAAGTCCTCGTCGGCAGCATGGCGCGGCCGCTCTGGATCCTGTTCGGCGTGGTCGGCATCGTCTTTCTGATTGCCTGCGCGAACGTCGCGAATCTCTTCATGGTGCGCGCGGAAAGCCGTCGGCGCGAACTCTCCGTGCGCCAGGCGCTGGGCGCCAGCCGCGGTCGATTGGTCGGCTCGCTCATGGCCGAAGCGCTCCTCCTCGCGGCTGTCGCCGGCATCGTGGGCGCGTTCCTGGCTTGGACAGCCGTCCCGGCGCTCGTCAGGGCCGCGCCGGAAGGCGTTCCGAACATCGACCTCGTCGCGATCAACGTGACGTCGTTGTTCTTCGCGGCCGGCCTGGTGAGCCTTGCGGCGCTCATGTTCGGAGCGGCGCCGGCGATCAGTTTTTCGCGCCCGAAGCTGGTGAGCCACCTGCATCACGCCGGCCGTGGCGGCGTCGGCTCCGCGCAGGGCCGGTTCGCGCGCAACGCGCTGGTCGTCGTGCAGACCGGATCGGCGCTCGTGCTGCTCGTCGGCGCCGCACTGCTCGCGCGCAGCTTCTGGGGGCTGAATCGCGTCGCCCTTGGGTACGACACCCGTGACATATTCACGTTTCAGGTCGCGCCATCAGGGCGCGATTTCAGCGACGCCTACGCGTACTCGCGCTTCCATCACGGCCTGATGGACCGGTTGCGCGCGCTGCCCGGCGTCGAGCGGGTCGGCCTCGTCCTTCAGCTGCCGCTCGACGAGGGCGCCAGGCTCGGCAGCTTCTCGACTGAAGCCTCCATCGCGGCGAACCTGCCGCCCATGCAGGTCGGCTTCGCGCCTGTCGGCGGCGACTATTTTGAGACGATGAAGATCCCCGTGACCGGCGGCCGGCTGTTCGACGGCGGCGAGCAGATGACCGGGTCGACGAACATTCTGGTCAGCCGCGCGGCGGGCGAGTTGTTCTGGCCGGGCGAAAACCCGATCGGCAAGCGTCTCAACTACGGCGCCGCGCCGGCGACGGGCCTCTGGCAGACCGTCATTGGTGTCGTCGGCGATGTCCGGCTCCAGGGTTCTCGTCAAGAGAAGCCCGACCCGATGGTCTATTTCCCAATGGCGGGTCCGCAGCCGCGGAGCTGGGGAGTCGGATCGCCGGCGTATGTCGTCAAGACCGCGCGCGCCGATGCCATTGCGCCGGACATCCGCAAAGTCGTGCACGAGTACGCGCCGGCCGCGCCGATGTATCGCGTCTTCACGATGGAAGGGCTCGTCGCGCGCTCGATGGCGCAGCTGTCTTTCACGATGCTGATGATTGCCATCGCCGCCGTGCTTTCGATGGTGCTCGGCGCGGTCGGTGTTTACGGCGTGCTCGCCTACGTCGTGGCACAGCGCAGGGGGGAAATCGCCGTGCGCATGGCACTCGGGGCCGAAGCGTCGTCCGTGCGCCGCATGGTCGTCATGCAGGGGGCCACGGTCACGATGCTTGGCGTGGCGCTGGGCATTCTGGTCGCGCTTGGCCTCACGGGCGTGCTCGAATCACTGCTGTTCGGCGTGAAGGCGCTCGACGTGCCGACGTTCGTCGCAATGTCGGCGCTGATGCTCGTCGTGGCGTTTCTCGCGAGCTATCTGCCGGCTCGCCGCGCCTCTTCGGTCGATCCGAGTGATGCGCTGCGCGGTGACTGACTCCGCGGAGACACCCCCGACCTTTTCCTCTCCCGCCTGTAAGTAGCGTAATGGAGAAGCGGAAGTAGTCACTTCCGGCGGGCCGGCGAGGCTCCATCGGGAGTCAGCCGCCGGCCATCGACGCCCGCTACGTCTGTTTTCCCTGGCGCGACGATCCCGCGGACATCTGGGTCATGGACGTGCGGAAGTGAGCCGGGCGCTGCCGGAGCTCCCCCGGACCTCGACAAAGTTCTACGAGCATGCACGCCGGCATCATCGCCAATCCGTGACCTTGCCCCCCGCTAATGCACGCTGGCCGTGGAGTTCAAGCGGTAGGCACGCTCGGCGCTCCGACGATGGGGGTCAATTGCCGATTGGCGATTGCCGGACACCGGCGGTTTCTATGCCAACTCAATCTACCTGTGATGGCCGGTTGGCCGCCAGTTCGCTGATCATCTCGACCCACAGTTCGAGTGTCTGATCGAGTCGCGCCTGTGCGCTCTCATGAGTCAAAGCCTAACGACCGCGTGCGGTTCGGTTTGGCAATGATTTGACGTCCCTCATGCCCAGCACCGCGGCGTCCGCCGTGACGAGCGTGAGGTCAAAGACCACCGCCGTCGCCACCAGGAACCGATCGACCGGGTCGCGATGCCGGGTCGTGAGGCCGCGGCTGGCGATGGCCACCTCGCGGGTGACCGGCGCCTCGGTGATCGGCGCGCGCTCGAGCGCTTCGCGCACCCAGGCTTCGCCCGGCCGGTCCACCTCGAGCCGCTTGCGCTCGATCAGCAGCAGCGCCTCCCACACGCTCACGGGCGACAGCCAGCGTTCGGTGTCCGGGCTCGCCAGCGCCGCCGCCACCTTCGGCGACAGTCGCGCAGGCTCGAGCAGGCTCCACAGCCAGATGTGGGTATCGAGCAGCAGTTTCACCGGAGCGCGTCCCACTCGTCGGCATCGGCGACCGGGGTCACCAGGTCGCCGGTGACGCGACCGCGGCCCTGCATCGCGCCGAGCCATGCGGCGCCCGGCGCGTCGGGCTGCGCGGGCACGACATCGGCCAGCGGGCGGCCAAACCGCGTGACCCGCAGCGGCCGGCCAGTGCGGCGCACGCGATCGAGCGCCGCGAGACAGGTGGCCTTGAACTTCGACACCGCGATTTCGTCCATGCCATTATTGTACCATGGTCAAAGACCATGGTCCAACTTGCCGCTTGCGACATGACGTCGGTGGTTGGGCCTATCTGGTGCGTAGAACGTGAACGTCCCGTTGCCTTGGTTGGCGAACGTGCCGACGGCGATCGCTTATTCGAGCGGCCGTCCAACACGCAAATGGAGCCGACGCGCCCGACCGGCTGTGCCATCATGGCGCTGCGGCGCGCGGCTCATTTGCAACGTTAGACCGCGCGAGCGAAAGAGCAAACCATGCGGCAACCGTCCAGAGGTCGCCCCACCGCTCTGCTTCGACGGACCTGCTTGATGTGCGGGCTTGCTGTTGCATTCGGTGCCTGCGCCCAGCCTCGGCACCTCAAAACGACTGGCGGTGCTCCGCTCGAGCGGATCCCGGCGGACTGGATAGACTTGCCGAAGGCACCTTTCGTTGCCACCATAGTCGACGGCAAGGCGGTGCTAGTGAACCGATCGACGGCGTCCTTCGATAGTGTTGCAGCCGGCTGCGTTGTCGAGGACGACGGGGCCGTACGGATCGTTGGCGAGCTTTTTTCCCAGGATATCTCCCACGGCGCCTACGCCCCTGGAGGTCGGGTCGAAGGCCTGTTGCCGATGGTCAACAACATCGATTGGTACGTCGCAAACCAAGGACGGATCATCGGACGGTGCGACCTCATAAAACGCTGTCCGGAAGGGTCGAACACAGCCCTGATCCGCGCACGCTTACGCGACAAGCAGGAGTGGTCAGCGGCGCGGACGCCGTGGCCGAAGTGACATGACCACACCTCCGCGGCCATTGAACGGCTACCGTGGGCCTTCGCAGGTGAACGGCGGCGGCTAGGTCGATCGGAGAACGGCAGACATGCCAACACTAATTGGCCGAACGTGAACTCAACGACGCGGCCCAGTACTACGAACGCGAACAGCCGGGGCTGGGCGCCGTCAGGCGGCGGAGAGTCTCTTGACGCGCAACCTCTTGCGATTCCGTTCGGCCTGCCAAAGGTCGTACTGGAGCTGCTGATTCAGCCAACTCTCGGGCCCAAGTTCCAGCTCGCGCGCCCTTGAGTTCGTGCAACGAGCGAGCCGTCGGACACCGCTTGCGCGATGGCGACATCAACGCTCGCCACCCAAGAGCCCGCGTCCGCGTGAAACAGAAGCGCCCTCGTGTCGATTCGCATCGAAAGTCTCAGCAATCCGCCGGCATCTGGCTCGGCTGTCACCGTCAGCCGCAGACCCGTGGCGTCGATCGGACTGCTGAGGGCACGGACCAGCGCGATCTGCCGCGTCGCGACGTCCTGAGGCGGAGTGGGCGCCGCCAGGTAGCCGGTCCGGTGCCGCACCTCCAGGCCCGGCCGACGCACCTTGACCTTGATCGAGTGAAAGCGCCCGTCCCACGATCCGTCCGGCAGGTAGTAGCCGAGCACGTAGGTGAGCCGCGTATCGTCCACCACGCGACCGATCGCCTCGCCGAGATCGTTCGTGTTGAAGTACGCGCGGCCGCCCCCGCGGGCCACATTGTATAATCCACGTCCCTGAACATCGCCAGAAATTGCTGGAGGCGCCATGAGATCTCACGCGCGTGCCTTCGTGCTCGTCGTCGCCGTCGCGCTGGGTTGCGTTCTCATCCCGCTCCACGCCCAGCAACAGCCCTCGCGGGCGGCCGCGCCTCCCTCGCCGCCTCTCAGCGAAACGATCCCGCTCGATCCGGCGATTACGGCCGGGAAGTTCGACAACGGACTGCATTACTTCATCCGCACGACCAAGCGGCCGGAGAAGCGCGCCGAGCTGCGGCTGGTGGTCAACGTCGGCTCGATCGTCGAGGACGACAACCCGCGCGGGCTCGCGCACATGCTCGAGCACATGGCGTTCAACGGGACGCAGCATTTTCCGAAACAGGAAATCGTCACGTTCCTCGAATCGCTCGGCATGCGGTTCGGGCCGAGCGTGAACGCCTATACGAGCTTCGACGAAACCGTTTATATGCTCCAGGGAAACGCTCTTCCAGTTGATTTACCTTCGCTTCACGCAGCCGCGGACCGATCCCACGGCGTTCTCCGTGCTCCAGGGACAGTTGAGGCCGGGGATGCAGCTCCAGGGGGCGAACCCAGCCTTCGTGTTTTCCGAGACGCTCACATCGGCGCTTCGGCAGGGCCACCTGCGCGCCCGAAGGCCGACCGCCGAGCAGCTCGATCAATGGAATCTCGACAAGTCGGTCGCCTTCTACAAGGATCGCTTCGCGGATGCGAGTGACTTCACCTTCGTCTTCGTCGGCAGCTTCGACCTGGCGACGATGAAGCCGCTCGTCGAGCGGTACCTTGGCGGGCTGCCGTCAACCGGCCGCAAGGAAACCTGGAAGGACGTCGGCATCCGGTACCCGACCGGCGTCGTGGAAAAGCGCGTCGAGAAGGGGGTCGAGCCGAAGAGCAGCGCGGCGCTCGTGTTCACCGGGGAGTTCGAATGGAGTCCGCCGCAGCGCACGGTGATGCGTGCACTCGGCGACGTGCTCGAAGCGCGGCTGCGCGAGAAGCTTCGCGAGGATCTCGGGGGGACCTACAGTGTCGGCGTCAGCCCGGGCTACGCGCAGATACCCGTCAAGGAGTACGAGGTGAACATCAGCTTCTCGTGCGCTCCCGAGCGGACCGAGGAACTGGTGAAGGCGACGCTGAGTGAAATCGAGTTGCTCAAGGCGGACGGACCGACCGCGCAGCAGGTCAGCGACGTGCGCGAGAAACTGCTCCGCGACTTCGAGACGAACTCGAAACAGAATCTCTACTGGGCCCAACAGCTGACGCTGAAGGCCCAGTTCGGTGAAACGCCGGATTCGCTGTTTGGGCAGGCGGACCTGTACCGCGCGCTGACGCCCGGCCTCATCCAGGCGGCGGCGAAGCGCTACCTGAACCCGTCGAACATGGTGAAGGTGACGTTGTTCCCGGAGAAGAAGTCGAACCCGTAATCGGCGAGGCTGCCGCCTCCGCTGAAGCTTCGGCGGGCCAAGGAAGCCTCGCCCCACGACAATGCCTCCGTGTTAGAACAGCCGGGGCTGGGCGCCGTCAAGCTGCGGAGAGTCTTTTGACGCGCAACTGCATAGTGCTCGCGGCTTCACCACGATGATCACGGGACGGTGGGGAAAGCCCTCTGAAGTGCTGCTCGACCTCGTAGTCGAGGAGGACGGAGCGGTCCGGGGCGTCGCGAATCCAGGCAGGCAGAACGCGCCGCTTCGCCGGGGACATTTTGACGCCGTCTCCGGCGTGGTCAATCTCGAAGGTGAACACGTCAGGCCAGACGGGACGACGCAACCGTTTCGCATCGCCGGGCGTCTCGATGGGCGGACGCTTCGACTCACGTACCAGTACGGCGACCTGCGGGGCACGGCCGATGTCGTACGCGTAGAGGAATACACACCACCGCCGCTCACCTTCGGGGATCGCCTGAAACCGCGAATCGCCGGCCTGAAGCGCTGGATCGACGCGCGATCCCGGCCAACGGGTGAGGAGAATGAGCGCAAGCTTCGTGAACGAGGCGAGTCGCTGGACTCGATCACCTTCCGCGACGCGGTTACGGCTGACATCCCGGCGTTGGCCGAACTGCACGTCACGACGTGGAACGCGACCTACAACACCTCGCGGGGACCAACGATTGCGACTCGCAACTGGCAGTGGACCCAGGTCTTCGACAAGGAAGACCGGCGCGACTTCGTGCTCGTCCTGGGGGACCGGAACGGACGACTGATCGGATTCACCTGGGGCAAGCCAAGCGAGGGCGAGTTCGAGGGCCAGCTGAGCAAGATCTACCTGCGCTGGGAATACCACGGCCTGGGCCTGGGCCGGCGGCTGATGGCGGAGACGGCGCGGCGGTTCCTCGACCGCGGCATCCACTCGTTCATCCTCTTTGCGGAACTCAGCAACCCGACGCTGGGCTTCTACGACCGCATGGGAGGCGAGCGCCTGCTCGACGATCGCGGCCAGTTCGGCGGCGCGTATGGGTGGCGTGACGTGAGAACGCTCGTCAGGTGAGCGTTCGAAACACTCTGGGCCCGGTGCGGGACGGTGTAGGCAAATTGTTCCAACCCTGGCCGCTCATCGGCGCGATGAACGCCTCGCCGCCCTGTCCACCCCTGGCACCTCTCGCAGGCCAACGACGACGCGATTGAAGAACGCCCGGCGCGCTTCCGGTGGAGGCCCGGTCCGGCGCAGATCCAGATTGACCACGATCACTACTGGCGGTTTCCATGCTAACTCAATCTACCTGTGATGGCCGATTGGCCGCCAGTTCGGTGATCATCTCGACCCACAGTTCGAGTGTCTGGTCGTGCCATTCGATTCGACCCACGAGATACGGCCGGAGTTCGTCGGCGTATCGTTCACGCAGCGTGTCTGGGTTCAACGCTCCCGACCGCGCGAGCATCTTCACGTCTTCGATGTCGCGGTCGGCGTTTCTCGCGAGCTTCGACAGCGCGAGATCGTGTGGATCCGGAGCAAGCAGTCGGATCTTCGTAAGAGCGCCTGGATACATCTCGGTCAAGCGGTCGGTGTAGTTGCAGGGCATCGTGGCCACACGTGCTTGCGCATCGATGTGGACACCGTGCTTTTTCGCGAGCGCGCTCTCAGATCCGGCGAGTTTCAGCAACGGGTTGATGAGCGCAAAGGGCTCGACCGTGATGATGTCCAGATCGTTCGTCGGGCGCGGAAGCGCGTACAGCACTGCTACGACGAAGGCACCGACGCAGTGGAGGTGCGCCGCCGCTCCAGCGAATGCCGGATCGACAGCGATCGCCCTGTCGAGCTCTTCCAGAAACGCCTTCCACGGCTGTGGAATCTCAGAATGCATGCAGATGCTCGAGTCTCATGTTACTCAGCACGTTCCATTGCCGCGCCTCCTCTGGACGGTGCTCGCGGAGCCAACGCGATTCGGACGCCGTCAGAGCCGAACGACCAAAGACGTCTTCGCGAACCAGCTTGCTGCGCTCGAGCGTCGCTTCGACCGATCGAAGCGCCTCCGCGGGTCCTGATTCCCCACGCCGCTCTGCCAGTTGTCGCGCGAGGGAGACGACGAAACCGAGCCGGTTCTGTCGGTCGTTTGCTTTCACGCGCGGAAGCAGCCAGGTCCAATCGAGGTCCGGGTATCGATTCACGAGCCACGGCAACGCGTCGGCTACGCGCGGCTCCAGGGCGTCGACCTGCAACGCCGCGAAGAGCACTTCCGCCGGATTGACCAGCGGCGTATGACGAGCGAAATGCTGAAATGGCTGGTAGCCGAGTGTCGCGAGTGCCGCGGCGAGATCGCCCGGCGTGGCAGCGGTGGTTTCGTGCCGCGGTGGCAGGGCGGTCGCCGGCCAGTCGAACACTCGGGCGAGACGATTCAACAGCCGTGGAGAGGGGCGCCGCCTGCGGGACTCGAGCAGCGACAAATACGCCTGGGAGACGCCGAGTTTTTCAGCCGTTTCCTGCTGCGTCCAGCCCTTCGCCTCGCGAGCGCTCCTGAGGTCCACAATTCCTCCGATACCCACCAACCAAGTTATAACAAATTTTGTAATAATACAAGTGAACAAAAGATTTACCCCCGTGCCCGGGGCGGGACGGTGTAGGCTAAAAATTTGGAATGTCAGCAACATGAAGAGGTATTCCGACATCGTCGGCGACGGAGGGTCGAGAATCCTGGAGCAGGTCGCCGAGCAGCGCGCCCGCATCGCCGACGGGCTTGCCGGGGTGCGCCATCTCGTGGCCGTGGGCTCCGGCAAGGGAGGCGTCGGCAAGAGCACCCTGACGCTGCACCTCGCGAGTGCCCTGCGCGCCCGGGGGCTTCGGATTGCGATCCTGGACGCGGACTTCAACGGCCCCTCACAGGCGCGCATGGCAGGTGTCCAGGGTGCGGTGTTCGTTCCAGGCAGCCACAAGGTCGCGCTCCCGCGGACCGCGAACGGGATCGGCGTCTTCTCGATGGGCTCGGTGATCCCGGAGTCTGAGGCGCTCGACTTCGAGAGCGCGGCGCACGGAGAGTCCCATACGTGGCGCGCCACGAGGGAGTTCGCGCTCCTCGGCGAGATTCTCGGGTCCTTCGAGTGGGGAGAGCTCGATCTGCTGATGTTCGATCTGCCGCCGGGAGCCGAGCGGACCGTCCAGTACGCCGATTTTCTCGGGCCCTTCGACGATGCCCAGGGCAGGCCCTTTGACGTGGCTCTGGGCGGGCCGCGCGTCTCGTTCCTGCTCGTGACGATCCCTTCCGAGGTGGCACGGGGTGTGGTCGCGCGCTCGGTGGCCGCTCTTTCGAAGGGGCCCAATCGCCTCCTCGGTTACGTCGAGAACATGAGCGGCTACTACTGTCGCGACTGCAACGCCATCAAGCCGCTGTTTGATTCGTCCGGCGGGGCAGATTTGGCGATCCCGTGCCTCGGAACTGTGCCGTTCGATCCCGAGCTCGCGCGGCGCTGCGATCGAGGCATCTCTCTCGCGGACCTTCCCGAAACACCCGTTGGCCGCGCGCTGGATCACGTCGCGCAGCAACTTCTGAACAGCCTTGAATCGCCCTTGGAGCCTCCCCGATGAAGTTCCTCTGTGTCCCTTGCGATAGCCCGATGAAGCTCCAAACCGTCGGTCCGCCCGACGGCGGCTCGCTCTCGGTCGTCTACTCCTGCCCCGAGTGCGGCTACGAGATGGCGATGCTGACCAATCCTTACGAGACACAGCTCGTCCAGTCGCTCGGCGTGCGGATCGGCCCCGCCGAAGCTTCAGCGAAGGCGGGCAAGTGCCCGTTCGGCGCGATGTTGCCCGCAGTGGAAGAACCCGTCCAGACCGGAGACCCAATGCCGGTCCGGTGGACGGCGGCCGCCGAGGCACGGCTCGCGAACATCCCCTCGTTCGTCCGTCCCATGGCGAAAACGGGCATCGAGAAGTTCGCACGCGAACGCGGATCCGCCGAAGTAGATGAGGAGATCCTGGATGCCGCCCGCGAATTCTTTGGGATGTAGCGCCAGGCGCGCCAAAGGCGCGCCCGCGCGAACGGAGCGGGGATCATGGGGCCCCGCGAGTGAGCGCGTAGGGGGGGCCGCGGGGGCGAAGTCCCCCGGATCTGAAATGGACGAGAAGATCCTCGATGAGGCTCGCGACTTCTTCGGCATGTAAACCGTTGGTTGAACCGAGATGCCGCATCCTGCGAGAATTCTGTCTTCGTACCCGTATAGCGGCGGCGCGCGCAGCGCGCCCGCCGGAGCGGAGCGGGGCGAAGGGGGGTCCGGCGGGGCAAAGCCCCCCGGTCAAGAATTTATCCGGCCCTACGTCATCTCCTGGAACCTCACCTACCGCTGCAACCTCGCCTGCGAGCACTGCTATCTCGACGCCGGCGCCACGCCTCTGGTCGGCACGGAGAACTTCGCCGATCGGAGCGAGCTCGGCACCGAGGAATGCTTCAGGGTCATCGACGAAATCGCCGCGTTCGCCCCTGAATGCGTGACGATCCTGACGGGCGGCGAGCCGCTCTTACGGCGCGACATCCTCGAGATCGTCCGGCGCGCGGCGGAGCGTGAACTGTGGGTCGTGGTCGGCACCAACGGCGTGCGGATCACGGAGAACCTGGCGCGGCGCCTGGCGGAGGCCGGAGCACGGGGACTGTCCCTTTCGCTCGATGCGCTCGATCCCGATCGTCACGACCGCTTCAGGAAGGTGCGTGGCGCGTGGCGAAACACGGTGGAGGGAGCGGAGATTCTCAACAGGACCGGGCTCCCCTTCATCGTGCAGACGACCGCGGGCTCGCACAATCTCGGCGAGCTCGACGCGATCGCCGACTTCGCGCACGATCGCCTCGCCGCCAAGGTCTGGAACCTCTATTTCCTGGTGCCGACGGGGCGCGGGCAGTTCGTGTCGGACATGACCCCCGCGCAGTACGACGAAGTGCTCGCCTCGCTCTACCGGATCCAGAGGAAGTACGACCGCCGGATGCTCGTGAACGCGAAGTGCGCGCCGCACTACGTCAAGACGATTCTGGAAAACGGAGGACTGCAGGGCAATTCGACCCCGACGGGTGCCGAATCGGGGTTCTCCGCGATCCGGACCTACTCCGGGGGCGCCGGCGGCTGCCCGGCGGGTACGCACTACATGGGGATCCGGCCGAACGGGGACGTCACGCCGTGCCCTTACCTCCCGGTCTTCGCGGGGACCCTTCGCAGCTCGAGTCTCGCGGACCTCTGGACGTCGTCGGAGCTGTTCGCCGGGATTCGCCGCCGCACGTCGCTCGGCGGGCGATGCGGGGAGTGCGAGATGAACGCCCAGTGTGGCGGCTGCCGCGCCCGCGCCTACGGGATGACCGGCGATCTGATGGCCGAGGATCCGCTCTGCACCCACACCCCCGGCACGTTCGCAGGATCCCCTCTTCTCACCCTGCACGGCTCCGCCGCCGCCTCCGGCGCGGCTTCTGCCCTGAGCGAGCGGAGCGAGTCGAAGGGCGCGATCCAGTACGGCCCGGAATCGCCGAAGACTATTGCGTGGGACGATGCGGCTGCCGAGCGCATGAAGAAGATTCCGGCGTTCGTCCGGGGGATGGTCGTCAGGGCCGTCGAGGATTCCTGCCGCAGGAACGGCATCAGCCGCGTCACGGCCGAGGAGCTGGAGCGGATCCGCGCGCGGATGCCGACCCCGAAGATCTTCGGGTAGACAGCCCGGCCGTGTCGAATTGACATCGGTCACGCCTCAATGGTTAACTTGAGTTAACCATTGAGGTCACGCATGAACGTCCCGATCAACGCCAAAAGGCTGCGTGCGTCGCTTCCGCAGGTCGTCGAGCGCGTGCGCAGGGGCACCCGCTTTACGGTGATCTACCGCAGCCGGCCGGCATTCCAGATCGTGCCGGTCAACGACAGTGGGGAGGCGCCGGTCTCCCTGCAGGACGATCCGCTCTATCGCGCCGAGGCCGTGGGATCCTCCGCGGACGGGCGTACGTCCGCGGAACACGACGCGGTCCTGTACCCGCGATGAAGGCCGTGTTCGTCGATACCGGCGGTTGGATGGCGTGCGCCGACGGCGCCGACCCAGCGCACGTGCGGTGCCGCGCTGCACGCGATGGCGCCCTCGAGGGAGGCTGGACGTTGATCACGACGGATTTCGTGGTCGATGAGACGCTCACGCTGATTCGATTCCGGTTGGGGCTGAGCGCCGCGGATGCCTGGTGGCGGCAGGTGGACGGCAGCGCGCGCGTACGCTGGGAGCGCGTCGAGAGCGATCGCTTCGAACTGGCCCGGCAGCTGTTCTTCAGGTACCGCGACAAGGACCTGTCGTTCACCGACTGCACCAGCATCGCCGTGATGCGGGAGTTGAAACTGACGACCGTGATCACGACCGACCGGCACTTTCAGCAGGTCGGGCTCGAGGTCCTGCCGGCGCTGCGGACCCAGAGAGTCCGCAAGCCGCAACGCTCCTGAGCGCGAGACCGTGTCGCGAGGGCCAGGTTACGGAAGATCCCTTATCAGACGGCGCTCGCCTCCGACAGGCGCCGCACGCGCCTCCGGCCCTGCGTGCGGCAGGGCCTGCCAGACGAGCGCTCGAACGGTTCTGTGGCTACGAGCCGGGATTCTCCTCCAGGTTGATCCCGGTGGTACTCCGAACAAGAAGCGTTGAATGCCCACCGAAGACGTGGAGACGTTACTATTCCCGACCGGTTCAGGCAAGATCGGGCCCGTCTTCGCGGTGGGGCTTTCGATCAGCGCGGCCACGAGTCCGCGGCCTTCCTCATCGCGGCCAGCCTGTTCCAATGCTCTTCGACGGCCGCTCGGCCATCGTCGGTAATCCGAACCGTGGTCTGCGGGTACTTGCCGTTGAACGCCTTGGACAAGGCGATCAGACCTGCCTGCTCGAGCTTCGCCAGGTGCTGAGAGAGGTTGCCGGACTGGAGTCCCGTGAGGCGCTGGAGAAAGACGAAGTCCGCCGACGCGCACGCGGAGAGCGCCGTGAGCACAGCCAGCCGAGCCGGCTCATGGACGATCTTGTCGGCCGATACGAGCTGTTCGAATGGCGGTGCGGGTTCAGTGGACACGGTGAACCTTCATCAGGCTTCTGTTGAGTACCCGGTAGTCCCACAGGCAGACGAAGGCCCAGGCCATACCGAACGCGATCAGGATGGCCGCATTTCCCGCTTGCCAGTCCTCAATCAGGAAGGACCGAAAGGCCGCCGCGACAAGGACAATCGCCGGGGCGAGGAGATGTCTGCGAATTCCCCCGTCATGGAATGCCGCTGCGGCGAACAACAATCCGCCCGCCACCAGCCCAAGATCGACCGGAAGTCGCAACCAGAGCGACACAGCTTGGGCGCCGATGACGAGGCCCGCGATCGTGACCGGCCTCAGGAACCACGGCTTCGGCTCCTGCTGGACCACGACTCCATATCGCCGCCTGTACAGCCGCGAGAGCACGAGCGCCACCGCACCCGCGATGAGGAAAGAGACGAGTTCGGCCGAGGCACTCAGGTATCCGAACTGATTTGCCGCTGGGGCGAGCGTTACCCAGATGGCAATGGGCAGCCACGGCGGATCGCTGAGCGTCGCGTAGCGTTTCGTAAATTGCCGGATTTCCTGAGGATCCTGCATGTTTGCTCTCCTGTGCAGGTATTCTCATCCACAAGCTAGTTATTGTCAATAGCTAGCTTGTAATTCGCCCTATCTCTGCCCGCGTGGAGGCTGGCGGCCCGTCTCACGCTCGCAGCTGGCGGATCGCCACGGTCGCGTCAAGTCCACTGTGGCCGGGGGCGCAGGTCTGAGAACGGGCGTTCTGTAAACCCGCGGAGCGGAAGGCGAGCGGAGAACCCTCTAACTGGACTGGTCGCGCGGGAGTCCGAGCAGGTTTCTCATGATGTTCATGTTCTCGACGCCTTTTGAAGCTCCGACCATTCGGTGTCGAAGTCGATGTCCGCGATGCGCTTCGCGCGCCGGCGGAGATAGAGAAAGAACCCCACGAACATGCCCTGCACCGTCAGCGTGATGGCCAGCATCACCAGGACGCCGAGCTTCGTCCCGTCGACCATCGAGGTCTCCTCGGCCCCGAAGCACAGCGGGCAGGCCAGGACGCTCGAGCCCCCGCCGATCACCCCGAAAGCGGCCGTCATCATTATCCGGGGGGCTTCGCCCCGCCGGTCCCCGCAACACGCTCGCTCGCGGGGCACCCTTCGCCCCGCTCCGCTCGCGTGGCTCACTCGCTGCGCTCGTTCGCTTTTTCACAGCGTCCTCGTCTTGCGCAGGAACCACCGATCGTAGACGACCAAGCCGAACGACACGGCGGGCCCAGGCGATTGACAACCAGTTGCGGCGGGCGCAGCTCGAGCACGCGATAGCGGTGCTCCT
>Ga0156223_134_pt1 | contig 14115 bp, 9 predicted proteins | sample RifCSPlowO2_12_FD_107871 | JGI IMG/M metagenome (GOLD analysis project Ga0156223, IMG submission 107871) | Acidobacteria bacterium RIFCSPLOWO2_12_FULL_66_21
CGTTCACCAGCGAGTCGCTCATCGACGTCGTCGAAAAGGCGCTGACGTGCTGACGGCTCCGGCCCGACTCCTCTGGCCTAGCCTGCCTACGGCTAGCTCGGGAATTCGTATTCGATCAGATATCCTGACGTCGTAAACGTCGGGTCGAAGTTCTGATTGTCGTTCCCCCTGCCGTTCCCGAACATCTCGACGTAGTCCTCAGCGCCGCCGGAGTTGTTCGGCTCGGAGGATGACCAGTTCGAATACGTCAGAGGCTGTCCGGTAACCCACACGAAGGTACCTTCCGTCGCCGCGTCGCTGAGGCCAATCCACGCGCGGAACCCACCACCCACCGCCTGTACGAAGGCGTTCTCGACGGCGTCGGCGATCGTGACCAGGTGTCCGCTTCGGCCCAGAAGCGTCCTGGACTGGGCCGTGGTCTTCGCATCGGTCCACTGCGTGCCGCCGACCGGCACGTACTCGTAGAAATGGCCGTTGTCGCTCCTGTACACGGCCTTCGTGGACGCCACACTGACGCACGGCGAGAACTCCGACGTGCTGCCGTCGGGTGCCGTCGCCGTGGCGCTCAGCAGGGTGCCGTCCGCCACCTCCGGCAGCTCGAACACCTTCGCCCCGAAGCCCCCGTGCACCGTGACGTCGCCGATCAGGACCTCACCCTGTGCGGCGCTGCCGCTGCACGACGTGGCCGGGGCGGTGAAGACCTGGACGCGGTAGTCGCCCGGCGCTGAATCGATGCGCATCTGCATGTACGTCTTGTGCACTCCGTGGTTGACGACGGCGCCGTCGACGTCGACGTCCGGGAAATTCTGCCGGAAGTTCGGACCGCCGTCCGTATCGTTCGTGTCGTTCGCCGTCGGGCCGTCCCCCGCGAGGTCGATGCCCTGCGCCGTGTTGCCGCCGATCGAGTTGCTCAGGATCGAGTGGCCTGTTCCCTCCCCAATCGTCACGCCGGCATTCTGGTTGTTGACGATCGTGTTCTCGGTGATCTGCGCACCGCTCGCACTCTGGTCCACCAACACACCCGCGAGGCCGGCGTTGCCGGCGATCGTGTTGCTGCGGACAATCGCATTGGTGCTGCCATACAGGGCGATGCCGGCATCACCGTCGTTCGGGAGGTAACCAGGCGCGTTCAGCTTGGGGCCGATCACGTTCCCCTCGATCCGGACGCGGGCCGCGGCGTTCACCCAGATGCCCGTGTGGTTCGCCGACACGAGGTTGCCCGATCCGATCGCCTCGCCGCCGATGACCGCGTCGTCGCCGCCCGACATCACGGCGATCCCGGCGTGGCAGCATCCCGGGGCGCCGAACGGCTGCTCGAGCCGGCCGTTCCCGATCGGCTTTACCCCGGTGACGTTCGTGCCGACGAAGTTGGCCCTGACCATGACGTTCGCGGCGTTGACGGTCACGCCGTCGCTGATGTTGCCGGAAATGACGTTCCCCTCGACGCTGCCGCCGGCGACCTCGACGGTGACCCCGTCGAAGTTGCCGCGCTCGTAGTCACCGGCGGTTCCGGTCCCGATGTAGTTCCCGCGCACGGCCGCCGGCGTGGCCGACGCGCCGGTGAGCCACACGCCGTTGCCGCTGTTGCCGGAGATGACGTTCGGCGTGGCGGTCGCTCCAATGACCGTGCCGAGGCTCTGCGCGACTCTGATGCCACCGCCCAGGTTGCCGCGCTGGATCGGACCGAAGTTGACGCTGCTGCTGCTGATGTAATCCGATGCGCCCCGTCGCAGCACGTTTCCGTTGCGGTCGAGCCCGATCGTATTCGACACGATCAGCGCGCCGCTGACCTGCTGGCCGGTGGCCTGCAGCTCGATGCCCCATCCGTTGTTCCCTGAGATGAGGTTCCCGTCGATGCGCGGACTGGTGGCATCCAGGTACATCGTGATGCCGTTGAGGACGTTGGGCAACGCCGCCAGCCCGTCCGGATCGAGGCCGATCGTGTTGTTCGCGACCACGTTGCTCGCGCCGCCTTCCAGCAGCACGCCGCTCCGGCCGTTGCCCGAGATCACGTTCCCCTGGATGCGCGAGTTGCTGATGTAGCGCATCTGGATGCCCTCCTTCGCGTTCCCCTTGGCAGCCCCCGTGCGGTCGGTCCCGATCAGGTTGTTCTCGATCAAGACGCCGGACAGGTTCTGGAACACGAAGAGACCGCTCTCCGGGAACCTCGTGATCGCCAGGCCGCGCACCGCCACGTCGCTGGCGCCGATGTTCAACCCGTCGCCCGTCGCGCCGATCGCGGCCCCGTCGATCTCTACCACCGGCCGGCCGTCGTAGCCAGGCTGTCCCGTCGCGTCGATGACGGAGGCGCTCGAGATGACGGGGAGCGGCGATGTGGGCGCGATCACGTACGGAGCCGCACCGGGAATCGCGAAAGTGACGGTGTCCGGGCCCGGCCAGCTGTTCGCATTCAACAGCGCCTGGCGCAGCGATCCAGCACCCGAGTCGTTCGTGTTGACGACGACGAACGACGGAACGGGCACCGGGAGGACGTCGAATGAGGCGGAGGACTGCGGCGTGAGCGCCGGCACCGCGGGAGCCGTTGCCGTCATGACGTAGAGGGTGCCGACCGGCGACACCTGCACGGTGAACACCGCGACGCCGTCCAGACCGCTGATCGCGTCGCCGCCGGTGACGCTCGCGCCCGCGACCGAGAGGTGCACGGCAACGCCGGGCAGCACCTCGCCGGTCGTGCCGCGGACCTGCACTTTCACGATCATCGGCTGATCGACGATCGTGTTGGTCGGCTGCTGGACGAAGAACATCGTGGACTGGTCGGGCGTGATGACCTCCGGCTCCGTCGCCCCGGCCTCGAGGGCCGGCGTCGCGATCTCCTGCGGCACGACGACCGGGCTCAACGTCTCGCCCGGGACGAACCCTGGATCGACCAGGAGCGTTTCTCCCTTGTCGTTCACGTACGGCACGTTGTTCGTCAGGTCGGTGTCGAGGACGCGCAGCGTGATCTTGCCCGTTTCCCCGGGCGCGAGCCACAGCGTGCCGTTGCTCCCTTCCGGGCTGTTCGGGTCCGGCACTTGCCCCGTGGCCGGATCGATGAACACCGGGTGGAGGATGTTGGCCATCAGCACGGTGTGGCTGCGCAATTTCAGGTCGCAGCTCGTGGCCGCCGGTGTCGTGTAGGTCTTGTACAGCACCAGCTGCAGCTTGACCCCCGTCAACGCCGCGTCGTTCAGGAACATGTTCACGTTGAACGCGGCGGTCGTGTTGCCCGTGTTCGTCACGTTCCACGTGATGTCGGTCAGCGACGAGTTCTCGATATCCGCGTTCTCGATGTCCGCGTTCTCGATATCGGCGTTCTCGATGTCGGCATTCTCGATGTCCGCGTTCTCGATGTCCGCATTCTCGATGTCGGCGTTCTCGATGTCCGCGTTCTCGATGTCGGCGCTGCGGACCGTCGGGTTCTCGATGTCGGCGTTGGTGATCTCGACGTTCTCGATATCGGCGTTCTCGATGTCGGCGTTCTCGATATCCGCGTTCTCGATGTCCGGATTCTCGATGTCGGCGTTGAGGATGACGATGCCGCGCAGGCCGTCGGTGACGGTCGTCGGCGCGCCCACCGAGCTGATCTCCGAGACGTCGACGTTCACCTGCGCGTGCGGGTCCGTCGCGGTCACGTAGACCGTGCGCGAGGCCGTCGATCGCGGCGGCGTGACCACGTCGAGGTACGTGACGGGCGTGTCGCCGAGCTGCTCGAACGACGCCTGGCCGCCTTCCGGCTGGCTGACGATCCGCATCCGGAACGTCATGGTGGCCGTCGTCATGTTCTGTGCGAACACGACGAAGCCACGCTGCAGGTCTTTGCTGAGCGGCTTGGTGTTGCCCGGCGAGCCGACGAGCAGGCCCCCGGTGATCCGCGCGGTGTAGATGTTCTGGTTGCGGATGCCGGTGTTGCTGTTCGCCGCGCACGCGATGATGGCGGTCGGATCGACGAGGCTCGGCCGCGCGATGGCCGAGCCCTGGAGATCCGGGGGCGTGTAGTCCGCCCACGTGGTGCCGGGCGCCGGCGCGCGCACGTCGCGGTTGTCGGTCCAGACCGCGTGGAACACGGGAACCGAGTTGGCCGACGTGTTGTAGGCCCACTTGCCGTTGCCGGTCGGCACGAACGCCGGCGCCGGCGCGACGTCGATGTAATCCCCGATGAAGGGAACCGTGCCCACCTGGAACATCGGCAGGTTCGGCGGGTTGAACTGGAGTTGTTCGCACGGGAGCGTGCTGCCGGGGGCGCACGGCACGATCTTCGAGTTCGCCGTGAAGCCACCAGGCCGGCGGCCGACGAAATAGTCCGACACAGGGACCGACGCGGCGAACGCGGGCACGTCGCCCGGCGTGCCCATCGAGGCGCGGATGTCCATCGTGTGGCGCTTGCCGGTGTACTGCGCGGCCGTCTTGTCGTCGATGAACTTGGTCGAGAGCCCCGTCACGTCCTCGCGCAGGTCGTAGTACACGAGCAGCAGCTTCCCGCCCGCGAAGGCGAGGCTCGGCATGATCTGGTGGCCGGGGGCCGAGGGTTCGGCGACCGCGACGGCCGGCGTCCACGACGCGCCGTTCCTCGAGGTGGACATGACGATCTTCGCGTCGCCGTCCGACGGGTCCGGCTGGACGGTCGAGAACCCGCGCTCGGCCCACGCCATGTACAGGCGGCTCTGGTCGTCAAAGGCGATCGTCGGATACGCGTTCGTGCGGAACGACAGCTCGTCGGCCAGCGTGCGCTGGTCGAACTGCGACAGCTCGGCGACCTCCACTTCTTCCTTCGACTTGCGGTGCTCGAGAATCCGCCCGATGAGCAGGCCCAGCTTCTTTCCGCGCGGCATGCGCCTCGCGACCTTCGGCCCCTCGAAGTTGCGGCCGAGCGTCACCGAACGCGCCACCATCATCGCGTCCTGCGCGCTCTGGCCCGAGCGTGTGAACCGGCGCCACGCGACGTACACGGTGCCTGTGGTTGGATCGATCGCGATCGTGGCGCCCTGGTTGAGGGTGCCGTCGTTGTTGGTGACGCGCCGCGGCGTCAGCCACGTGACGCCGCAATCGAGGGACGCGGTGAAGAAGATGTCGGACCTCAGCGTCGGGCCGTCCCCTGTGAACGCGCTGTACGCGACGTACACCGCTCCCGCCGGGAGCCGCTGCACGATCGGCGGGGCGCCCGCTTCAATGCCCGGCGTCTGGATGCGGCACGTGCCGCCCACGCCGCGCGGAATGTCGACCGCGATCCACGGTTTGTCGAGCAACCGTCCCGTGGTGCCCGGGTCCGTCGCGACCATCCTCGTCCCGAGATACGCGAAAGTGTCCCCCTTCTCACGGTTGTTGTTGTCGATGAACCGCGACACGAACACGCCGCTCGCCCCGTTCGCGCCGCGGTTGAAGGCCAGACCTGCGAAGTACACCAGCCCGTTCGTGCCCGCGCGCACCACCGCGTCCGCGGCCGCGCCATAGACGCCGAGCGGCGAGTGGCTGCGATGGGGATCCTGCGGGTAGCCGGGCAGGAGGGTGCTGGTCCAGCGCTGGCCGCCGTCGGTCGACTTGAAGACGCCAAGCCACGCGTCTCCCGTCTCCAGGTCCCCGGGCAGCCCGGGAAGGTCGATGGTCCGGTAGTCGTTCGCCCCTCCGAGCAGATGCAGCGGGTTGCGCGTCGACGCGGCCAGCGAGGGCTCGTTCTGGCGCTGGAGGAACGGATCGCCGTCCGGCCAGGTGGTGCCCGAGACCATGTTGACGTTGCGTCCTGGCACCTGCGCCCGGATCAACCCTCCGGCAAGGGTGAGGGCGGTCACAACCGCGATGGCAATGGTGCGTTGACGTGGCTGGGGACAAATCGAACGGACCAAAGCCATCGAATTTCCTCCGAATTCGTTGACGCGTGGTTTCCCGGGCTCGGGGATGACGCGAGAGAGCCGCCATTATACGGTAGCGTTCCCGATCTCTGCCGGAAATCCGTCACCCGGGGGTCGCACCGGGGTCGCACCGGGGTCTGACCCCGGTGCGACCCTCCGGGAGGTCAGCGGACGGTGATTTGACCTTTCAGGCTGGTATTGTCGGGGTTCTGGTGGTCGTGGAAGCCGCAGGTCCGGACGTCGATCAGGTTCGTGGTCTCCCGGCTCTGGGTGGGATTGAGCAGCCCGACCGAGTTGATGGGCGGGCAGTCCTGGTGATCGGGATGGGGGTCGGACGCCATCTCATGCGCGCGCGTGTCGTTGTTGACGAACAGCACGCGGCTGCCGGGCGCCACGGTCAACTGCTTCGGGCTGACCCCGCTCGCCGTAATCGTGATCGTGTTCGGATTGGCGGGTGCCGACGGCGTCGACGGCGTCGTCGGGGAAGACGACCCGCCGCCACAGCCGGCCGCCGCGAGACAACAGATGAGGAGCACGCGCCGCGCCATTCCCGATGTTAACGCGCGAAGCGCGGCAGAACCTAGAACCTCTAGAACCTACTGGATTACGATCGTGCCCTTGAGCGCCGCGGTGTCCGGGTTGTTGTGATCGTGGAACCCGCACGAGCCGGTGCCGGCAAACCCGAAGGTGAGCTTCGTCTGTCCGGGCGACAGGATGTTGATGTTGTTGATCGAGGGACAGTTCGTGTGGTCCGGATGCGGATCGGATTCCATGTCGTGGACGCTCGTGCTGCTGTTGACGAACGTGACGCTCTGGCCCACGGCGATGGTGACCTGCGACGGGCTGACCGCCCCATTCGCGCCGATCGTGATCGTCGCGCCGCTGGCGCCGACCGTCCCGGTGGACGTCACGCGAGCGCCTGACCCGCCGCCGCCCGACGGCGAGGTCGGCGACCCGCCGCCGCACGCCCCCAGCAGCGCCATCGTCGAGACCCCCACGGCGACCCGCAGCCAAGCTTTTACTCCGCGCATCTTCCATTCCTCCATCAGAAAAACTTCCGGGCGATGTTGAAGCCGAGATACCAGCTGTCGCGGCTCACTCCGCCGCGCGCGAGCTGACCGAGCGTCGTGCCGAACCCATTGGAGACGTTGACCTGGAACAGGTGGCCGCCCGCGCGGCCTTCCAGCGCGAAGCTCACCTGGTGCGTGCCAGGGTCGAACCCGGCGACGCGTGGCGTGACCTCCGCGCTGATGTAGGTGGAGGGCCGGACGCGCACGCGCGCCCCAAGACCGACCATCAGGGTGCTGTTGGCCGCGCCCGGCACCGCGTCGTTGCTGTTGATCACGTACAACGGCTCGACGTAGAGCGCCGCGCGTGTCCCGGCACTGCGCGACGCGACAAGACCGACGGCACTCTGAGGATGGCGGTGCAGGTTGTCCTCACCTTCGAAGGTGACGAGGGCGTCGAGGCCCATCGGATGGCCGCTGCGCTCGTTCAGGAGGTTCTGCTGGCCGAACAGTTCGATCGAGCGGTCGCTCGTACGACGAACGCCGATCTGCGTGCCCGGACGCAGGCCGTAGCGGAGCTCGAGGCCAACCCGCGCTGACGAGTCGAACGTGAGGAAGTTCGAGAGCAGATCGCCGAAGTCCCCCTCGCCGAGCGACCGTGTGAACCGGTGCGTGACGCGGAACGACAGTTTCTGCGCGGGCAACCTCAGCGTCGTCGGCAGCGCGACGAGATTGAAATCAGGCTGCAGCGGATCGACGCGTAAGTCCGGATCGCTCTGTTCGGCTGGCGGCTGAACGGGCGCGGGGGCCGGCGGCTGCGCAGCCGTCTGATCGGGCGGAGGCGTCGTCGTGGTCTGCGCGGTCGTGGCGGCCGGCAGCAGGAGCGCGAAAGCGAGCAGCGTCGAAGCGCGGAGCGATCTCATCCCCCGCCGCAAACGCAAACGGGGTGCCGCGCGGGATTGCGGAACTTCCTGACAGATATCGAGTTGCGCGGGCCGGGAGCCTTACCCCGCCCGTAAGCGGTTACCCGCGGCGTAAGCCGCGCGTCATTCGACCCGGTGCTTCGCCAGGTAGTAGCTGAGCGCGCGCTGGCTGATGCCCATCGCCTCGGCGGCGTCCTTCTTCACCCCACCAGAGCTTTCGAGCGCGCGGCGCACGGTTTCGCGCTCGGTCCACTCCAGGTTCTGGCGAAGGTTCAACGACGGCAGCCCTGTCGCCGCCGTGGTGGCGACGCCCAGCATGCGCACGACATCGGGGCTGACGATCGGGGTCGGGGAGAGCACCACCGCGCGCTCGACCGTGTTCTCCAGCTCGCGCACGTTGCCCGGCCAGTCGGCCGACTGGAGCGCCTCCAGCACGCCGGGCGCGAGGCCGTCGATGCGCTTGCCGGCGCGCTTCGAGTGCTTCGCGATGAAATGCTCGACGAGGACGGGGATGTCCTCGCGCCGCTCGCGAAGCGCGGGAATGTGAATCGGGATCACGTTGAGGCGATAGTAGAGATCCTCCTGGAAGCGCCCGTCGGCGACCATCTGGCGCAGATCGCGGTTGGTCGCGGCGATGACGCGCAGGTCCACTTTCTGGCTGCGCTCCGATCCGAGCGGCTCGAATTCGCGCTCCTGCAGGACGCGCAGCAGCTTGGCCTGCAGCGTGGGACTCATCGTGCCGATCTCGTCCAGGAAGATCGTGCCGCCGTCGGCGAGCGCGAACTTTCCTTTCTTGCTCGTGATGGCGCCCGTGAACGCGCCGCGGACGTGGCCGAACAGCTCCGATTCGAGCAGCGTCTCCGGGATGGCCGCGCAGTTCACCTTGATGAGCGGCATCTCCTTCTGCGCGCTGTGAAAGTGGATCGCGCGCGCGACCATCTCCTTGCCGGTCCCCGTCTCGCCGGTGATGAGCACCGTGCTGCGCGTCCGCGCGACGACCTGCGAGGTGTTGATCACTTCCTGCATGCGCCGGCTGCGCCCCACGATGCCGTAGTGGTTGAACTCGTCGTCGCGCTCGCTGATCAGGTACCGGTGCTCCGTGCTGAGCCGCTGGTGATCGAGGGCGCGGCTGACGACGACGAGCAGCTCGTCGATCTCGAACGGCTTCTGGAGGTAGTCGAGCGCGCCGAGCTTCATCGCCTCGATCGCGCTCTCGACCGTCGCGTGCGCGGTCATCATCAGGATCTGCGGCCGATCGCCGGGTCCGGCCGACGCCACGAGCTCGCGAATCAAGTCGAGCCCCGTCAGCTCCGGCATCAGGTTGTCCACGATCAGGACGTCGAACAGCCGCTGCGCGAGCAGCTTCTGCGCGTCGCGGGGACTCGACGTCGCGACGACCTCGTGCCCCTCGCCCTTCAAGGCGGAGCCCAGCGCGTTGAGGATCTTCGTCTCGTCGTCGACGACCAGAATGGAGCCGGTGCTCATGTGCGTCCTTCGCTGCGGGCGTCGGGCAGCTCGATGCGGACGGTGGTTCCGTCGCCCGCACGGCTCGACACCGTGATGCTGCCGCCCAGCCCTTCTATGATATTCCGCGTAATAGCCAGGCCGAGGCCCGTGCCCGTGCGGCGGGTGGTAAAAAACGGATCGAATATCCGCGCGAGGTCTTCCGCGGCGATGCCGGCGCCGCGATCGGCCACCTCGATGCCGATCTGTCGCGCCGCGAGCCGGCGCGTGGCGAGACGGATCGCGCCGCTGGACGCGGCCGCTTCCCCATGCGCGGCCACCGCGTGCCGCGCGTTGGTCAGGATGTTCACCAGCGCCAGCCGCAGGCGCTCGCCGTCCGTAACGATGGAGTTGACGGACGGATCGAGCTCCATCCGCACCGTGGCGTGGCGATCGTCTGTCCCGGTCGCTTTGACAGCGTCCGCGCACAGGCCGTTGAGATCGACGGGCGCCAGATCGAACTTGATCGGCCGCGCGAAGTCGAGGACCTCGGACACGATGTGATTGAGCCGCGCGATCTCCTCGTCGATGTCCGCGGCGGCCGCTCTCACCTGCTCGGGTTCGACGGGCTCGCGCTTGAGCGACCGCAGCGCCGACTTGATGATCATCAGCGGGTTGCGGATCTCGTGCGCCACGACGGTGGACAGCCGGCCGAGCGACGACAGCCGCTCGCGCTGGGCGGCCTCGCGCTGGAACCGCGCGATGGAGTCGGTCATCGCGTTGAACGTCGTTGCGAGCAGCCGCGCATCCTCGTCCTCCCACCGGCCCGGCGAGAGCGCAATGCGCCGCGTGAGGTCGCCCGTTGCCGCCATCTCGCGCATCGTGGCCGTGATCGTGCCGAGGGGACGCGTAATCGTCCGCGCGACCGCGTAGCTGAGGATGATGGCCGCGAGGACCGCCAGGAACGCCGCGAGCGCCAGCTCGGTATGGACGATCTTCAGGGTCTGCAGCCACTCGGTGCGCGAGCGCAGGATGAGCGCCGTGGGCGAGCCGGCGCTGTCGCCGGCGCCAGCTGCTCCAGGAAGCGCCGATGCCGTCAGCGGCAGCTTTCGGCTGACGGCCACGTATTCGGTGTTCCCGAGCGTCACGGTCTGGATCTCGGTGCTGCCCGCAAGCCGCGCCAGGGCCTCGTTGAATCGCGGTTCGAGGGTCGAGGCCAGAATCGTGTCGCCGCTGGCGAACGCGATCTCGCTGTTCGTCAGCGTCTTGAACCGCTGCGCGGCCTCCGCGTCCAGGCTGAACCCCACGCTCACCGTGCCGAGCACCTGGCCGAGCACGCTGGGCACCGAGACGACCTGGATGACGCTGCCGCGATCGTGCCACAGCGACACCGCTTCACGTCCCTCGGTCGCCTGTCGAATCGCCTGCTGTGCCGCCGCGTCGTCGCGCGGCGCGCGAAGACGCCCGGCTTCCGCGAGCACCTGGCCCAGCGGATTCGTCACGAGGAACAGGTCGGATCCAATCAGGCGTTGATACTCCTCGGCCAGCGGCTGGACCGTCGCCGGATCCTTCGTATCGAGCGCCGCCTTCAGCTTCGGCAGGTCCGCGACGAGCCGCGTCTCCCGGCTGAAATGCCCGAACAGCGTGGTGCGGTACTCCTCGAGGTGCGTGCCCGCCTCCCGCAGTCCGCGCTGCAGCTCCTTTTCGGCCTGCGCGGTCACCGCCACGTTCACTCGGTAGACCGCCACCGCGATCGCGAGCACGGTGAGCGCCGCGCTCGCGAAGAAGATGCGATTGCTGAGCGACGAGACGATCCTCATCGGCGGCCCAGCGCGAAGTTCACCTCGACCTCGCCGCCAGCCTCGGCAACGACGACGCGGCGCGATTCCTGCGCGGCTGATTCGTTCCACGCGATGAGCGTGTAGGTGCCCGGCGGCACGTTGTCCAGGCGATAGCGTCCCTCGTTGTCGGTGACCGCGAAGTAGCGGTGAGCGAAGACGAGGATGTAGGCGCTCATGTGTGAATGGATGTCGCAGAAGACGCGCACGATGCCGGGGCGATCGAAGCGGACCGACTTCGAGCGACCTGCGGCATACCGTCCCAGGTCGAACGACCGGGTCTTCGACAGCGAGAAGACGTTGTGGTACGTGTGGTCGTTGTTCGGAAAGTCCACGGTGGTCCCGGCGACGATCGCGAGAATGTGGGGGACGAAGGCCTCGCCTTTTTGATCCATGCGCGCGCGCGGCTCTTCGCGCTGATCGAACGCGGCGCGCGGCGCGGTTTCGAGGTACACGACGCTGCGACGCCGATCCGTGGCGCCGTGCGGCGCGGCCATGCCGAGGTCCGCCACGTTCGGCCGCGGCTCCAGGTCCGGCGGCGGCTGGCGCAGCTCCACGCGTCCTCTGATCACGCCGGGCGCGGGCGCGGCGGCACCGGAAGTGAGCGGCAGCAGCAGCGCGGTTGCCGCGGCCAGCACGAAGCCCTGGATCATTCGATATCGCATCAGAACCAGTAGGAGAGTGACGCCGAGACGAAGCCGCGATCGCGCAGGCGGCCGGCCTCGCGCCAGTTGCCCTGCACCCCGAGCCGCGCCACGAGGTTGCGCTGCAAGTACCACCCCGCGGCGGTCTCCAGGCGGGTGACCGGCGCATCCCAGGGCACCGGCGCGCCGGCGAACAGCGTTCCGGCGATCTTCGAGAACGCCAGACGATCGACCCGCGACGCCACGAACAGGCGCGGCGTGACGCGATAGCGGCCTTCAGCCCATGCGCCGAGCGCGTGGACGTCGCGCGAGGTCGACGGCCACAACGCGAAGGGCAGCGCCCACCGGCTCCACACCATCTCGCCGCGGACGATCCAGTGGTCGCGCGAGTACTCCGCGTCGAGGCCGAGCGCCGTCTGCGGGGGCGCTCCGGCGGATGCCGGCACCACGTCGCGCGACAGCCACGGTCCACGGGCGGCCGATGCGCCGACGACGAGGCCGACGCGCGGTGTGACGGCCAGCCGGACCGCGATCTGCTTTCCGCCGTTGTTGTCGCTGAGGCGTGGGTCGGAAAGGGTGCCGTTGGTCACCGATGCCGCGGCTTCAACCGGTCCGGCGGCCCACCTCATCTCGATTCCCGTGTCCCACCGGAACGCGCTGACGAGCGGCAGCCCCGGCGCAGCCTCTGCCGAGCCGATTGGGAAACTCGAGCGCCATCCGCGCGCGCGCATGCGCAGGAGATCGTCGGCCGTGCCGGGCACCGCGTCGGGGCGGAGGGAGGTCAGGTATTGGTAGGCGAGCGGGTAGCCAATCAGGGGATTGTCCAGGGCGTACGCGCGTCGGCCGAACGAGCCAAACGCCGGGGGAATCCGCCCCGCCTGGATGTCGAACCTGCGGTTGCGCCAGGGATGCACGCGCACGTACGCGGCGTAGACGCGAGGCCGCTCGACATCTTCGGAGCGCGCGTCGGCGACGAGCTCGAGCCAGCCGGCAGGGCGGTAGCGTCCGGCCAGCCGCAGTTGCAGCATGCGCAGCGCGTTGTGCTCGTAGTCCGTGTAGTTGAAGAACGCGACATCGTCGGCCGGGCCCACGATCGCATCGACCTGCCCGGTGACGGTGAGCCGCCCATCGAAGACGGTCAACGGCCCGTACGGCAGCGACTGTCCTGAGGCGCCTGTCGTCCAGACCAGCAACACTGCCGCGGCGCGTAGCCAGTGAATCACCATGGGCCAGGTCCGAGTTTCCAGTTTCCAGCTCCCAGTTTCCAGCTCTCAGTTTCCAGGCTCTCAGTTTCCAGCTCTCAGTTTCCAGCTCTCAGTTTCCAGCTCCCAGTTTCCAGCTCCCAGTTTCCAGCTCCTCAGTTTCCAGGCTCTCAGTTTCCCGCAGTTGCGGACTGCCACCGCTCCACTTTCAGCGTTCACGACTGGAAGCTGGTAGCTGGAAGCTGGCAACTGGAAGCTGTCGTCAGTATCTCCGACCGAGGTCAGCCTTGATCATGGTCATGCGCGGGTATATAACGGAGATATAGAAATGGAATGCCATTCCGTATAATGGAATGAATCAGGTCCCTCCGGTACAGGAAACGCGCACGTCGGTTGAAAAGGCGCTGGACGTGTGCGAAGCCCTTGCCGGGGCCGAGCGCGGCGCCACCGTGACGGAGCTCGCACGGGCGCTGAAGCAGCCGGCCGCCACCGTTCATCGGCTGCTGTCGGTGCTCAAGCGCCGCGGCTTTGTCCGACAGGACGAGGACACCTCGCGGTACAGCCTCACACTGAAGATGCTCGATCTGAGCTTTCGGTTGCTGGGCCGGTCCGAGCTGCGCCTCCACGCGTATCCGGTGCTGCGCGAATACGTGTTGCGGACGAGCCTGCGGACGTTCATCGCCGTACCTGCGGCGGGGGAGGTCACGTACCTGTGGCACGCGGGTCCTGATGAGGTCGGCATGCACACGACCTACGGCCGCGAAATGCCCGTGCACTGCGCGATCTTCGTGGATCGGTCCGCGAAGCGACGGCTGAGTTGTCTCAGGCTCGAGCGCGCGCAGGACGCGGCCCGTGCCGATGCGATCGCGGTGCGATTCGGGGCGGCCGAGCCGTCGCCGATCCAGCGCCTGCTGTGCACGTGCGCGCCGGTGCACGACTACACAGGACGCCAGGTCGCGCGCGTCGGCGTGTTCACGCACGCGAGCGACGAGCGCCCGTTTTCGATCGATCAGACCGCCGCGGCGACCGAGCTGGCGCGGTCGATTTCGTTGCGGCTGGGCCATCTGCCGCCGATGGCGCTTGTCAGCTCCCAGTCTCCAGCCTCCAGCTTCCAGCCGGGTGATCGGCTGTAGCGCGACGCTGGACTCAATGAGCTGGCAACTGGACGCTGGGAACTGGACGCTGGGAACTGGACGCTGGGAACTGAACGCTGGG
>Ga0156223_156_pt2 | contig 13664 bp, 16 predicted proteins | sample RifCSPlowO2_12_FD_107871 | JGI IMG/M metagenome (GOLD analysis project Ga0156223, IMG submission 107871) | Acidobacteria bacterium RIFCSPLOWO2_12_FULL_66_21
TCGCGGGGGCCCCTGCGCCCCGCGCCGCTCGTGAGGCTCGCTCGCGGCGCTCGCTCGCGCTGAACAGGGTTCGTGGCGGGGCTTCGCCCCCGGACCCCCGACTCACTCGCTCGCGGGGGCCCCTGCGCCCCGCGCCGCTCGTGAGGCTCGCTCGCGGCGCTCGCTCGCGCTGAACAGGGTTCGTGCGCGTGAGGCACGTTACGGTGTCATTGATGAAGACTTCTCCAGCCGTCCAGGACCATTACCCGGAGGACTTCGCGCACTGCTACGGCTGCGGCCGGCTCAACGTGAACGGGTATCACGTGCAAACGAGATGGGAAGGCGCGGAGGCCGTGGCGCGGTTCACGCCACGGCCCGATCACATCTCGGTGCCTGGCTTCGTGTACGGCGGGCTCCTCGCGTCGCTCATCGATTGTCATGCGATGGGGACCGCCGCGGCCGCCGTGGAGCGCGAGGCGGGACGCGCGACTGGCGACGCGCCGGCCCCGCGCTTCGTCACCGGCGCCCTGCACGTCCACTACCTCAAGCCGACGCCGCTCGGCCCCGAGCTCGTGCTCCGCGCCAGGCCGCGCGAGATTGCCGCCCGCAAGGTCATCGTCGACGTCAGCGTCTTCGCGGACGGCGTCGAGACGGTCCGCGCCGACGTCGTCGCGGTCCGCATGCCTGAGACGATGCATCGGTGACCACCGCCGACGATTCGGGCACGTTCGCCGTAGCCCCTCCCGACCAGTTATACTCTTGGTATGAAAACGGCGGTGTCCATTCCCGACGCGGTATTCGAGAAGGCCGAACGGCTCGCCCGAAAAGCGGGACGATCGCGAAGCGAGGTGTTCAGCGCGGCCGTGGCAGAGTACGTGGCGCGCCACGCCCCCGATGAGGTGACCGATGCGATGGACCGCGTTTGTGCGGATCTGGGCGACCAGCGCGACGGCTTTGTCACCGCCGCCGGACGGCGCGTTTTGGAGGACACGGAGTGGTGATTTCGCAAGGGGAGGTTTGGTGGGCGGATATTCCGCCCCCTGCCGGCTCGGAGGCAGGTTTTCGAAGGCCGGTCGTCGTCGTTCAGGGCGACGCCCTCAACCGAAGTCGCATTGCGACCGTGGTGTGTGTGCCGCTCACGGGCAATCTCAAGTGGGCTGACGCGCCCGGCAATGTGCTTCTCGGTGCCCGCTCAACCAAGCTCTCCAAGGATTCGGTTGCCAACGTGTCGCAGATTGTTGCACTCGATAAGTCGTTTCTCACGGAAAGAGTCGCCAAGCTGTCGCCATCGAAAGTGGAGCTGGTCCTCTCCGGCATCGACGTGGTACTCGGGCGGTAGGTCATCCGAGCATCCGACCGTCGTCATGCTAGCATCCGCGCCATGAAAGCCGCCATTCTTGTCGTCGCGCTGTCTGCGGCTGTCGCGGCCCCGGCCGCGGGCGCTGACAAAATCACGAAGAAAGTGTTCAGCTCCGAGGGCTGGACTCGCCCCTATTACCTGTACGTGCCGGAGCGTGCCGGTGCAGGTCCGTCGCCGCTCATCGTCTTTCTGCACGGATCCGGCCGCAACGGTCTGATCCTGGTGGACAAGTGGAAGGACCTCGCGAAGAAGGAGGGCATCATCCTCGCCGGGCCGGACTCGAAGGACTCGCAGGAGTGGAACACGATCGGGGACGGGCCGGACGTCCTTCACGACCTCGTCGAGACGATCTCGAAGCAGCATCCCGTCGATCCGAAGCGGGTCTACCTGTTCGGTCACTCAGCCGGCGCCATTCACGGCCTGATGATGTCGCTGCTCGAATCGGAGTACTTCGCGGCCGTGGCGGTCCACGCCGGGGCGCTGCCGCCCGATACGTACTCGTACGCGGACCGGGCCACCCGCAAGATCCCGCTCGCCATCTGGGTGGGCACCAACGACCGGTTCTTCTCTCTGGCGGCCGTGCGCGCCACCCGCGACGCGCTCGTCGCGAAAGGGCTGCCTGTGGAGCTCACCGAGATCAAGGGACACACGCACGACTATTACAGCCGGTCCTCCGAGATCAACAAGGCCGTCTGGGCGTTTCTGAAGGACAAGGCGCTCACCAAGGCGCCACGCTTCGAGAAGATCGCGTTCATAAAGTGAGAATCGCAGCTCGTGGCTCGTTGCTCGCAGCTCGTGTGTCACGCTGTCCCGTTGCTCGTGCACCCGCCTTCGCACGCTTGAGATGAACGCGCCGCGGCGAGGTGGGCTCGGTTCTTGAAGGTCTTCCGGCAAGGAGGACACAGATGAACCGCGACGAAGTGCAGGGCAAAACCGACCAGGTCAAAGGCAAGCTGAAGCAGGCGGCAGGCGATCTGACCGACGACGAGCGGCTCCACGACGAAGGGGTGGCCGACGAGGTGCGCGGCAACGTGCAGGAAGGGTTCGGACGCAGCCGGCGCAAGGTCGGCGAAGCGATCGAGGACCTCGGCGATCGGATCAAGCGGTAATCCCCGCCGGTCTTCTCCAGACCGGTCCTGCTCGGCCCTTGTTGACAGCCACGGCCCTGCTACATCAAGCTCTGCCACATACGCGCTTCGAGAATGCCCGGCCGGGTTGTCGGCCGTCGACCACAGCATCGGTGGAGGGCCTGTTTGGCTGTGCAGACGCTGAGTTCGGTCGTTCTCCGCGCGGTGATCGACGAGCTCAGCCTTCCGTTGCTGCTGCTGTCGAACCTCCGCGTCATTTATGTGAACCCGGCGGCCGAGCGGCTGTCGGCTCGCCTGAAACAAGAACACGGCACGCAACTGCGGATATTGATTCGCGACCACGTCGAGGCGGTCGGCGCGGACCTGGAACGGGGCCCCGTCGTCAGCCTCGTCACCGCCGAGAACGGCGAGACGTTCTACGTTCATGTCAACCGCCTGCCGTCCGATTCGGGCGAGGCGCTGGCGCTCGTCACCGTTCGCGATCTTGCCCCCGACCGCAACGCGTTCAAGCGGCGGTATCACCTGTCGGAGCGGGAAGCCCAGGTGGTCGATCTCGTGCTGCGCGGCCTGGGCAACCGCGACATCGGGACGACGCTGGGGATCACGCCCGGCACGACGAAGAAGCACCTTACGAGCGTCTTCAATAAGGTAGGCGTCGACAGCCGCACCCAGCTCATTTCCAAGCTCGCCTGACCTCCGCAGGGTGCTGCAAGGTGCTGAAGGGTGCTGCAGGGGTGCTAAAGGGCGCTGAGTGTGTGTCAAAAAATAGACATACCACTAAAGTAGAGTTGCGTCCTCTAGAGCTCGACGTTAGTGTTCGCGCACAACCTAACTCGTCGGGCTGCCCCAGCCGGCCAGATGTTGCGAGCCTTCGCCACCACGGACCGTGGTCCGATCCGCCGGACCAACGAAGACGCCTTCGTCATCGACGACGAACTCGGCGTGCTGATTGTCGCCGACGGCATGGGCGGCCATGCCGCGGGGGAAGTGGCTTCCCGCCTCGCCGTCGAGGCCATTGTCGGGTTTCTCAAGCGATCCCACGGCGAGCATGAGTACTCGTGGCCGTACGGCATCGAGCCCCACCTCTCGCTGAACGGCAATCGCCTTCGCACGGCCATTCACCTCGCCAACCGCCGCGTGTTTCGCGCCGGCGAAAGCCACGACGAGTACACCGGCATGGGAACGACGGTCGTGTGCGCGCTCATCGCGGGCCACCAGATGATCGTCGGCCACGTCGGCGACAGCCGTCTCTATCTCCTGCGTGACGGCTTGCTCACGCAGACCACGCAGGACGATTCGTGGGCCGCGATGGTCCTCGGCAGCAGCGCGTTCGGTCCCGACGCGGCGCAACAGCATCCGATGCGCAACGTGCTGACCAACGTGCTTGGCGCGCGCGAGCAGACCGACGTCCACCTCCAGGAACAGATCCTCGCCGAGGGCGATCGCCTGCTGCTCTGCACGGACGGTCTTCACGGGACGCTCGATCTCGATGCCCTCGCCGCCGTGCTGGCCGAGGGCACGGACGCGCGCGAGTGCGCGGACGCGCTCGTGAAGAAGGCCATCGACGGCGGCACGCGTGACAACGTCACCGCGCTCGTGGCCTTCTGCGAGGGAGCCAGCCATGGCTGATCTCGCGCCGGCGGGCGCCCGTGACTCGAAACTGCGGCAGATCGGGCGATACCGCATCCGCGAGCGCATCGGCAAGGGGGCGATGGGCGTCGTCTACGCCGCGCGCGACGAGACGATCGGCCGCGACGTCGCGCTCAAGGTCATGATGGCGGATCTCGAAGGCGATCCGGACATCCGCGCGCGCTTCTTCCGCGAGGCGCAGGTCGCCGCAAAGCTCGCCCACCGCAACATCGTCACCATCTTCGACATGGGGGAGGAGGACGGGCGGCTGTACATCGTGATGGAGCTGCTGCGCGGCCTGACGCTCACCGACCACCTGAAGCAGGCGAAGGCCGACGGCCTCGAGGACAAGCTCGATCTGATGACGCAGATCTGCGAGGGGCTGTCGGTGGCCAGCGCCGCGGGCGTGTTCCATCGCGACGTCAAGCCGGGAAACCTCTTCGTGCAGGAGGGCGGCAGCCTGAAGATCCTGGACTTCGGGATTGCGCGGCTCGCCAGCTCCAGCATGACCGCCAGCGGGTTCATTGTCGGGACGCCGGACTACATGTCGCCCGAGCAGGCGAAGGGCACGGTCGTCGACGAGCGCTCCGATATCTTCTCGGCGGGCGCGGTGTTCTATTTCATGCTGACCGGGCGCAAGCCGTTCCAGGCGCCCGACCTTCCCGCGGTTCTCCACAAGGTGATTGTCGAGGACCCGCTGCCGTTGCGCGACGTCGAGGCGCCGGCCGCGCTCGCGCGGATCGTCGGCCGGGCGCTGGCGAAGGATCCCGCACAGCGCTACCAGCGCTTCCGCGATCTCCTCGGGGATCTCGTCCGCGTCGGACGGCGCTACGACGCGGAGACGCGCGCCGCGGCGTCGGCGGCGTGGACGATGTCGGAGGCGATGGCCGGGTTGCTCGAGGAGGAGCGCAGCCTGTCCGCCGCGCTCGACATTGCCTTGCCTGACACGCGCGCGGATCGCACCGCGGCCATCATTACGGAGCATCCGGAGCTCGGCGACCGCGGCCTTGCGGCCCTCAAGACGCTGCCGCTCCGGCGGGCGGTTGTGGAGACGATTGCGGGAAAGCTGAACGAGGCCTACGCCGGGATTGCCACGCGCGTGACCGTGCTCCGGGAGGCGCATGACGCGCTCGAGGCAGGCCGGGCGTGCACCGCGGCGGAAGATTACACATCCGCCGTTCGGCATTTCGAGAGGGCGGTGGAAGCCGCTTCCGAGAGCGGCGTCGCGCGGGCCGAACTCGAGCGCGCGCGCCAGATATGCGACGAGCGGCAGAAGCAAGACGATCGCGCGCGGGCGCTGCTGTTGCAAGCCGCAGACGAACGCCGGGCGGGACAGTTTGCGACCGCGCTCGCGCTGGCCGAACAGGCGGCGGCTCTGTTGCCCGAGGACCGCGAGGCCGCGAACGCCATCGGCGCCTTGCGGAATGAAATCGCGCGACAGGACGAGGAGCGGCGCCGGCGGACCGACTACCATTTCGAACGAGTGGACCGCGCGGCGGCCAAGGGCCGGCTCGACGACGCCGAGCGCGAACTGACGCTTGCGCGCGCGGCGGGTGCGGCAGGTCCCGATCTCGACCGCAGGACCGCGGAGGTTGCGGCGCTGCGGGAGGCGGCGGACGCTGCGCGGACGCTGCAGTCAGAGGCGGCGGCAGCATTGACCAACGCTCGTGGGCTCTTTGCCGCGGGCGATCGGGAGCCGGCCATCTCGGCGCTGCGGGAGTTCAGCGTCTCGCACCCAGGTGCTCCCGGCATCAATGCGGAGTTGAGCCGGCTGGCGGCCGAGCACGAGCGCCTGGTGCGGGAAGCGCGCCTGGCCGAGGAAGCGGTTGCGAAAGCGTGTGAGTCCGAGCAGGCCTGGGCCGGCGGTGACGCCGGTACCGCCCTGCGCCTGGCGGAAGCCGCGCTGGCGCTCGCGCCGGCGGAGCCGCGGGCGCGGACGGTTGCCGGTCTCGCGCGCGCGCGGCTGCGCGAAATCGCCGCGCGCGATGTCCGGATCGCGCGGGCGGTCGCGCACGCGGTCAAGGCGCGCGAGCTCGTCGGCGCCGGGCACTACGATCGCGCGCTGTGCGAGGCGCAGAAAGGCAGCGAACTCGACCCGGCCAACCCGGATTTGGCAACGGTCGCCGCTGACGCGCTGCGCCTGCAGGAGGAATGGGCAGTGGCGCGGGCACGGCAGGCCGCCGCCGCGCAACGGGTCCGGGCGGCCAGGCCGGCTCTTGTCGCCTCGCGCGCCGCGCTGGCCGCCGGCGATTCCGTCCGCGCGAAGTGGGCCGCCGAGAACGCGCTCGCGCTCGACCCGGATAGCGCCGACGCACGCGGCTTGATCGAGGCCGCCGAGGCGGCCGCGAAGGCGCCCGGCGCGACCGACGACGACACCGTCGATGCGTTGACGCCGGCGACCGAGGACACCGCGGCGATCCGCATCGGCATGGAGTCGCGGCTGCGCGATCGCGCCGAGGTCTATGCCGCCGCCATGCGCGAGACCGTCGAAGCGGCCCGCGGGCGCGCCTCGCGCGTGCTGGCGCGGCTCAGATCCTCGCGCGGGCAGACGACGACCGAGTGGCTGATGATCGCGGGGCTGCTGACCGCCATGGTCTTCCTGGGCATGCGGTACCTCCCGGACCTGCTCCGCGATCTCGTGCTGAGCATCGCCTGGGGCATCCGGACCATCGCGCCATGAGGTCCTGGCGCGCGCGGGCCGCGCAGTCGATCGCGGACCGGTCGGGACAGACCACAACGGAGTACCTGATGATCCTCGGCCTCCTGACGGCGATGATCATCGCGCTCACCAAGATCATTGTTCCGGGAATGACGTACGTCGTCGTGACCCTCGCCAAGCACGTGGCCATTTTCATGTCGAGTGCCGGATGAACGGCCAACACGAGAGATCCGCAGGAGGACGATGTGACTGAACGACTGATCGACGGCGCGCGGTACGGGCACATTCAGATGATCCGGCTCGGGGCGGCGCTGCGCGAGCGGATCGACCGGCTCCGCCGCGACGAGGCGGGGCAGACCTCGACCGAGTACCTGATGATCGTCGGCCTCATGGCCGCCGTCATCCTGCTCGCGTTCGTCACCTTCTTCTGGGACACCGTCAAGGGGGCCGCGAGCGAATGGTCTGCAAAGGTCGCGAAGGCGATCCGCGGCGAGAACATCCAGTGACCATGCCGAGATCCCGACGACGGCGCGACCGTGGCCAGGCGACGACGGAAACCATGCTGATGATGGCGTTCCTCACGCTCTTCATCGTGGGGGCCGTGCACCTGTCGATGTTCGCGGTCACCCGGTCCATGGTGAACCTCGCGGCGTTCTCCGCCGCGCGCACCGTCATGGTCCGGGCGTCGCAGCCGGGGCCGATCGACATCCCGATCATCGGCGAGATCGACATTGACATCCCGCTCAACTGGCGCCTGCAGTCGGGATGGTTCGCGGCCAGGGAAGTCATGAGTGGACTGCAGTGGTGGGGCGGCGGCTGGAACGACGTGCCCGGGTTCATCCTGGACGGGCAGCACAGGAACCGCCAGCAGTTGTCCGTTACCTACCAGGTGCCGTTCGGCATACCGATCTTCAACGACGTTCCGAATGGCGGCCTGCGCGTCCGCGGATTCGCGCCCTACGTCATCCAGGACGTGGGCGAGGAGGGCGACAATGCGCGGTAGGCGCGAGGCGGGGCAGTCGACGCCGCTGGTGATGTCGACGGTGTTCGCGCTGTCGCTCTTCGCGGCCGTCGTGGTGGACGTCGGCCAGGCGGTCAACAGGCGGGTGGCGCTGCAGCTTGTCGCCGACACGGGCGCGTACACCGGCGCGTCGGAAATGGCGGTCGGGTTGAACAACATCGCGTACTGGAACGGGTGGATCCAGAAACTCTGGGCGCCGATGACCTGGATTACCGGCGCCTTCATCGCGACTCCGCTCAAATGCGAAGTCACCACGGAGGCCGCCGACTTCTATGACACGGCCCGATCTGTGCTGGGCGGGTTCATCAACGTCACGAACTGGGGGTATATCGCGTTGCCGGCGACCGCAGCACGGGGGGTGAGCGACTACAACGCACGCGATCTCTTCCCGGGAGAGACGCTCGAGTACAAGGAGTACGACCCATTCAACACCGAAGTCATGATCCCGCCGAAGCGCAACTTCCTTCCGTGGATCGACCGCGGGCTTTACGAGCTCGAACAGGTCCCGCCGGGAAGCGAGGCGTACGCCGCCGGGGGCTGGGCGTTGACCGGCGCGCGGAAGGAGGCGATCTGGGGCTGCGTGCCCTCGGCGCCGCCGCCGTGGGACTGGCCGGTCCGCACGCACACGTTCCAGCCGTGGTACCGCAAGGCAAGCAGGGCGGGGACGAACTACTTCGTGTGGATCGTCAAGGCAAAGCCAGCGAAGGGGCTGATGTTCAACGATCTGTTTGCCTTGTTCGGGACCGACATGATCCCCGAGATGACTGCGGCCGCGGCGGCCAAGCCCGTGGGCGGATCGATCGAACGGGGCAAGAACACGTACCGCGTGAAGATGGTGCCCCTCAGCGAGGTGGTGACGACGAGCGTGGGGCCGCTCTCGGCTATCTACGACCGGACGGTGGGACGATGGCGACACGTCGTCCACTGAGGCGCGACGCGCGTGGACAGGCGGTGACGGAGACCGTGCTCCACACGTGGATCCTGCTCGTCTTCATTGCGGCGATCTACCAGCTGTTCCTCGTGAATCAGACGGTGTACTCGTCGGTTGCCGCGGTGCACCAGAAGATCTTCGCGCGGGCATTCGAGCGGAACTGCTACGAGGCCGAGGATCGGTGCCGCTACACGACCGACCGCGCGGGCAGCGAACTGGGTGCACGGGTGATCTGGAGCACCCAGGAAGTACCGGAGGTCGTGGTGCCGGTCGTGGGAATGTTCCGCGAGGCGATGCCGCCGGACCTTCGCCTCTGGAGCAACGCGCGTTCGTTCGACGACGACTGTCCGGGGCTCCCGTGCAAGCGCACGAAGCTGGGATCGGGCACCTATGAACCGCCGTTCACGACGCTCTTTCACGCGACCGGCCAGTTCTTCGACCCCGATTACTGGGGTTTCTTTCTCGACAACGCGGTGGGAATCCTCTTTTCGTTCCTCTGAACGGGGTGCATATGATGCGCGGACGGGCGGCAATCGTGCTCTCGGTGGCGATGGGACTGCTGGCGGTGGTGCTGATGTCGGTGTACATCAGCGGGCGCGAGCGCAGTCTCCTCCAGATGTCCTCGATGAAGGACGTCCTGGTGGCCAACCAGGACATCCTCAAGGGAACGGCGGTTGACGAGCGGATGCTCCAGCGGATCCAGGTGCCCGCGAAGTTCGTGCAGCCCAACGCAGTCGCGGATCCGCGCGAGATCATCGGGCGCGTCGTGGCTGTGCCGGTGCCGCGCGGCGCCCAGGTGCTCGGCACGTACCTGGAGGACGCCGGCCGCACGGCCCTCGCCTACGAGGTGCCACGCGGCAGGCGCGCCATCACGATCGCGATCAGCGATATCACCGGGGTCGGCGGGCTCCTGCGGCCCGGCAACTTCGTGGACGTGTTCGGAACCTTCGAGTTCGGGCGCCCGATTGGCCAGTCGGGCGGACGGATCCAATATGCCGACGAGCGCACCGAGGCGCGGCTGTTGATGCAGAACGTGCTCGTGATCGCGGTGGGCCAGGAACACCAGGCGGCCATGCAGGCGACGGCCGCCGCCGAGGCGCAAGCGAAAGAGGACGGGGGATCCCCGCCCACGCAAGTGCAGGCCCGTTCAACCAACGTGACATGTCTCGTCGATCCGCTGCAGGCGCAGCAGCTCGTGCTCGCGCAGGAGATCGGGACGCTGACGCTCGCGCTGCGCTCGAACCTCGATGCCGGCCAGGTCGTCGATCTCGGCACGCTGGATCCGCTCGGTCTGCTGAACGTCCAGATTCCGATCAAGCCGCGGGGGGCGCCCGCCTGGCGCGAGATTCGCGGCGGCGGATTCTAGGCCATTATGCGGGGCCTGTTCTCATTACCGCATGACGGCGGCGCGCACGGCGCGCCCGCGAGCCGGGGCCCCCGACGCGCGTTTTCCGCGCGTTGGGGTGGGAGGGAGCGGCGCGGGGTGGAGGGGTCCCCGCCCTTCGGCATGACTCAGGGCGTGCTGAGCCCCGGTCGAAGCACGCGAGCGACCGGGCCGGGGTCCGGGGCGGAGCCCCGGTTGAAGAGGTGCTCCATGCGGCGCATGACCTTGTTCCTTCTGATCGTGGCGGTGTCCCTGCTGCCGTCGGCCGCCTCGGCGCAGCCGGCGCAGACGGCTGAAACGCTCGCGACGGGCGAGCAGAAGTCGCTCACGCCCGGCTACGCCATCGGCGACATCGCGATCGGCAATTCCAGGGTCGCCGACTTCAAGGTGATGGCCGGCCGGCGCGAGCTGCTGCTGTTCGGCCGCGCGGACGGACAGACGACGCTGACGATCTGGGATCAGCGGCGCGTCAAGCGGCACGAGATCACCATAACGGTGCATCCCCCGATCGATCCGCAGATCGAGCGCGATCTCAAGGCGCTGCTGCAGGATTTTCCGTCGGTTGAAGTGCGAACGCTCGCCGGCGCGCCGGTGCTCGCCGGCGCCGTGAGTTCGAAGGACGACCTCGCGGCGGTGGAGAAGATTGCCGCCGCGGCGAAAGTGCGGAGCCTCGTGCGCTTCGTGCCCCCGTCGCCCGTCGGCGGAGGTGGCACCACCGCAACGCCAACGATGCCGCAGCCATCGACCGCGGCTCCACCGAAGCCGGGTCCGCCGACCGCGGGTCCACCGAACGTGCGGTTGGCCGGCGATCCGGCGGCTCCGGTTCCTGCGCCGGTCCCAGTGACGAAACTGGACACCGGTCCGCAGGTCGAGTACGAAATCGAGCTGCTCGAAGCCAGCTCCAGGTTCCGCAGCGGCTCGTACGCGACCGGTGTCGAGCCGAGCGGCCGTCGCCTCTACATCGGCAAGATGACCACGCCCATCGGTGCCGACGGAGAGATCTTCATCGGCGGAAAGGCGGTCACCGGCAAGGACCCGAAAGTCAAAGGGGGCACGCAAGTCGAGCAGGGAATCCGCCTGACGCTGCGTCCGCAGATGCCCGACAAGGCGGGACGGTTCAAGACCGCCATTCTCGTGCAGACGAATCTCCCCATCGGCAGTGATGTCTACGACCCGGACACCTGGCGGCGGGCGCGCTGGGAGTTCAATGCGGTGTCGGGTGAGCCGTTCGGCATCACGGGCGCGGATCTGCTGGCCGTTGCCGCCCTGCCGTCGGGCGGAGGTTCGGCGGTGGGCAGCGTGACGCAGGGCGCATCGAAAGCCTCGCGGATTCCGGGTGTGTCTTCCCTTCCGGGCGTGTCGTCGGTGCCGGTGTTCGGCAGCCTGTTCGGGTCCTCGTCCTACAAGCAGAAACAGACGCAGCTGCTCGTGATTATCCGGCCGCGCGTCGTGCCGCCGGGCGGCAACTGACATGGTACGGGCCAAGACCATCGCGGTGTATTCCGGCAGCGGCGGCGCGGGCAAGACGCTCGTGGCGACGAACCTCGCCGCGAGCCTGCACCTGCAGGACAGCGGACGGGTGCTGCTCATCGACGCCTCGCATCCCCTGCCCGGAGAAGCGTCGGCGCTCCTCGGCCTCGAGCGCGCGAAGGCGCTCGGCGAGATGGTGCCGATCCTCGGCCGGCTCACGCCGGAAGTGTTCGCGAGCTACCTCGTGGCGGCGCCGGTCGGCGTGTCGGTGATCCCGCTCGTCAACGACGTGCTGCAGTTCAAGATGCTGACGCCGGAAGTCGTCGGGCGCATGTTCGACCTGGCGTGCGCCGCGTTCGACGTCGTGGTGATCGACATGCCGGGCGGGGTCGCCGCGCTGACGCCGCTCATCCTCGAGCGGTCCGACGCGGTCGTGGTCGTCTGCGACACGTCGGCGGCGGGCGTGACGCGGGCGCGGTTCGCCCTCGATTACCTGCGGTCCGTCCAGATTCCGCTGACCTCGGTGCTCTTCTGCGTGAACCGCGTGCTGGAGCGCGGCGGCGTCTCGGTCGAGCGGCTGGAGCGGCTGCTTGGCGTCCACGCGGTGGCGACGCTGCCCGACGACACGGAGACGGTGGAAGCGGCGGTCGCGCGCGGCGTGCCGCTCATTACGAGCGCGTCGCGCCACGCGATCGCGCGCGGCATCGACAAGCTCGCCCGCGAGGTCTCCACGCTCGGCTTGCGCCAGATTCGCGGCGCCGGGTACGCGGGTCCGAGCGCCGTGCAGATCCAGGATGAAGAGCTCCTCGCGCTGAAGCTGAAGATCCACCGCCGGCTGGTCGAGGAAATCGATCTGCGCAAGGCGGACCTCACGTACCTGCGCGATCCCGTGAAGCTGCAGGAGGTCCGGACTCGGGCCGAAGCCAAGGTGCTGGCGCTCGTCGAGGAGGAGGCGAGCCACATCGGGGAACGCGATCTGCGGCGGAGGCTGGTCAAAGAGGTGCTCGACGAGGCGCTCGGCCTCGGTCCGCTCGAGGATCTGCTGGCCGATCGCTCGGTCACCGAGATTATGGTCAACCGGCACGACCAGATCTACGTCGAGCGGGACGGCAAGCTCGAGCTCACGACCGCGCAGTTCATCAACGTCGAGCAGCTGCGCGGCGTCATCGAACGCATCGTCGCGCCGCTCGGGCGCCGCATCGACGAAAAGGTGCCGATGGCCGACGCCCGGCTGCGCGACGGGTCGCGCGTGAACGCCATCATTCCGCCGCTCTCGCTGCGCGGGCCGGCGCTGACGATCCGCAAGTTCTCCAAGCGGCTGCTCGGCTCCAAGGACCTGGTCGGCTTCGGCTCGATGACAGAGCAGATGGCGCTCTTCCTGGGCGCGGCCGTGCAGGCGCGGCAGAACATCGTGATTTCGGGCGGCACGGGATCGGGCAAGACGACGCTGCTCAACGTGCTCGCGTCGTTCATCCCTGAAGACGAGCGGATCATCACGATCGAGGACGCCGCCGAGCTGCAGCTCCCGCAGGACCATGTGGTCGCGCTCGAGTCGCGCCCCGCCAACATCGAGGGGGAAGGGGCCATTGCGATTCGCGATCTTGTGCGCAACGCGCTACGCATGCGTCCCGACCGGATCGTCGTCGGCGAGTGCCGCGGCGGCGAGGCGCTCGACATGCTGCAGGCGATGAACACCGGCCACGATGGGTCGCTCACGACCGTCCACGCGAACACGCCGCGCGACGCGCTGAGCCGCCTGGAGACGATGGCGCTCATGGCCGGGCTCGAGCTGCCGTCGCGCGCCATCCGGGATCAGATCGCCTCGGCCGTGAACCTGATCGTCCAGCAGTCGCGCCTGCAGGATGGGTCGCGGCGGATTACCCACGTGACCGAGGTCACCGGCCAGGATGGCACCTCGTTCACCGTCGCGGATGTGTTCGTCTTCCGCCAGACCGGGCTCGCGGCGGACGGGCGCATCGTCGGTCAGTTCGTGCCGACCGGCCACGTGCCGGCCTTTGTCGAGACGCTCGCCCGGCGCGGCATCAAGGTCGCCCGGGAGATCTTTCTCCATCAGACCGCGTAGCCATGATTGTCCTGAAGCTGCTCTCGATCCTGCTCCTGCTCGGCGCCGTGATGCTGTTCG
>Ga0156223_113_pt4 | contig 12982 bp, 13 predicted proteins | sample RifCSPlowO2_12_FD_107871 | JGI IMG/M metagenome (GOLD analysis project Ga0156223, IMG submission 107871) | Acidobacteria bacterium RIFCSPLOWO2_12_FULL_66_21
TCGCGCGACGCGCGCGTCGAGCGCACGCAACCGATCCTGGTAATCACGCACCCGCTCCGGGTTTGGCTCAGGCGGCGCGGCGGTCGTCGTCGTGGACCGCGCGGGCGGTTCGGGCCGGCCGACAACGAAAATGATGAGGATCATGCCAAGCGCAACGGCAGCCATGACCCAGGTCTGCGCGTTGCGCGGGAAGACCCCGCGCGGAATCGTACGGTGATCGGTCACAGGCGCCGTGCCGGTCGTCGTTGGAGCGTCAGCCATCTCGGTCACCGTCCCTGTTGTGCAAAGGTCAACCGCTGTTTGCCGAGGCTGAGATATCCGCGGTCCAACACCTTCGGCACGATGTACGTCCCGCCTTGAACCTGGAAGTTGACCAACGCGGGCTCGCCTTCCTTCGTCTCGTACAGCGCGGGTAGCTCGGTTGCGTCGGCCTTGATGTAGGTGAACTGGCCGTCGTGCCAGATCGCGCGCACGAGAAACGGCTTCTCGTACTTGGGCGTGCTGTACGTGAACTGAAGGCGCGCCGGATACTGCTGCTGGTACGTGGCGATCGCCTCGCTTGCCTGTCGTTGCGCCGCCTCAACCGAGGATCGCATCTCCGCCAGCTCCGCCTGGAGCCCTTCCACTTGTGCGGCGCTGTAGTACTTCGGCCTGCCACGTGGAACGCCTTCATCCTTTACGTAGACCTTGAGGTCTGGCATGCCACCACCGTTCTTCTCGCTCAGGAGGAACGAGTACACGGTGCCGCTCGCGCTCACGAGGTTCAGATTCGTCGCACCGCCGGCCTTCGCCGGCTTGACGTGCGCGATGTTCTGCGTGGCGCTGATGACCCAGAAGTCCTTGTCGCCGCAGATGACGTCGAGGATCTCTTCGCCGTCCGGCAGCACGATCATCGTCGTGTAGCGCAGGCGCGCTTGGATTGGAATGACGTGATCGGCTGATGCCGAGACCTCACGGATCCCGCCGACTTGCGCGGCAACCGGCGTGGCGACCGCAGACGTGAAGGCGACCGCGAGGGCCGCGACGGCTATGACCTGACCAGAACGCATGGAACACCTCCGAAGGAAATCACGCCGATGCCACGAGGCGGTCGAGACCCGCGTCGAATCCATACTGTTGAAAAATGGCGGCGACCCGTTCGTTGTCGATAGGCGTGTTCGTGTAGATCCAGTAGCTCTTTGGGTCGACCGTCAGGGTGAGGACCTTCGTCAGGTCCGGGCGTTTGAGCAGAATCTGCTGGCGCGGCATGAGACCCGTCAGCAGGTCGAGTTCCATCTCGTTCAACTGGAACAGGTCCGCGTACTGCCGCCGATCCAGTGCCGGGTTCGCGAGCAACAGCTTCGTCGGACAGCTCTCCACGACCGTCCGCAGCAAGTCGGCGGACGCGAAGTCGTCAATGGTTTGCGTGGCCAGGATCATCGCCGCGTTCCGCTTGCGCCACGTCTTGAGGCCCTCCTGCACGTAGGCCCGCAACGTGGGATGCTGGATGAACCGCCACGCCTCATCCATCACGCACAATTTCAGCGTGCCGGCTTCCGCCGGCTCTTGGATCCGCTCGGTGACCCGGTGGAGGACATAGAACAACAAGGGTTCGAGCAGGGTCGGATACGCACGCATCGCCTCGAAGTCGAAGACCTGGACGCGTTCGACCGTGAGCGTGTCGTCGAGGTTGTCGAAGAGCGCGGCGTATCGTCCGCCCTCGATCCACTTGTGCAGTCGACCCGCGAGCGCGCGGGGCAGCAGGTTCGCCAGCGTGAAGAGCCGCCGTTGGCTCCGATCCAGGACGTACAGGTTCTCGACCGCTTCGTACACCTCGCGGTCCTCGGGCTCGCTCAGGCGGTACCCGTCGTCGCCTTCCAGCAGGACGCGCACAAACGCGTGCAGGAAATGCAGGTGCTCGGGCGTGGGGTTGAGGGCGAACGGGTTGATCGTGACCTCGGGATGTCGCAGGCCGATCTCGAGGTAGCGCCCCTGCAACAACGTCGCGAGCTTGTGGTAGCTGCGACCCAGGTCGAGGATGACGGTCAACGGGTCGTATTTCTGCGCGTGCGTCACCAGGAAGTTGAGCAGAAAACTCTTTCCGCTGCCGGTGGCGCCGAGCACGAGCGTGTGACCGACATCCTGGACGTGCAGGTTGAACGCGTACGCCGTGTGATGCGGGGTCTCGAAGGTGGCGAGCGCTTCTCGACGGAGATGCGGGCTGATGCGCTCACCGCGGTCGAGCGTGAAGAGGAAACTGAGGTCAGCGAGGTTCGTTTCCAGCAGCGCCAGCCGCCGCATGTTGTGTGCGCTGTTGCCAGGCACGATGGTCAGCCAGGCGTTGAGGAGGTTGTACGTTTCCTCGAACAGGCTCCCGTCGTGAACCGCCATCGCCTTCATGGCTTCGGCGGCTTGCTGTTCGAGCGCACGTGCGTCTTGACCGTGCAACACGAGCGTCAGCGAGCAGCTGCCAAAAAAGTGGCCGTTGACTTCGAGTTCCGTGAGGGCATCACCGACTTGGCGGACGGTGGCGCTGGCCGAGTCGTCCACGAGCATCTCTTCCGGGCGCGATTCGGGCGTGATGTAGTTGACGATCGACACACGCTTGTTGAAGAAGTGCCGGCGGCGTGTCTGCAGATTCCGCCGCATGCGATCGTTCGGGATGCGCAGCCATTCCAGACAGGCAATGAATTCACCCGGGATGGTGTAGAGATCCGCGAGCAGGTGCGCGAAGGTGTGGCTCGGTGGCTCCTTCATCGACAGCACCTTGACCCGCTGCCGGCCGACGACGAGGTGATCGCGGTGGCAGTCGATGGCCGAATCCGCGACGAAGTAGTCGAGATGGGTGTCGTGCGTCAGGGTCGCTGCCGCCATCGTTGCCGCGTCGTAGTTCACAAGCTGCCGGAAGAAGGCGAACGCCTCGTCCTTCACCAGCCGCTTCGGGCCGAAATCGCTCAACTGCACGTCGAACGCCTGGGCCTTGTGGTGCAGCGTGGCGATAGCGCGGTTGAGGTCTGCCTCGAGCAGCGTGACCGTGTGGCGCGTTGACAGCCACCGCCGCAGGGCTTCAGCCGGCGAGCGCCCGAGATCCCGGAGGCGTGTGCTGGTGCGTGCGACGGTTGGCACCTCATAGACCAGCACCAGATACAGCGCGAGATCGTAGAGCTCGTGTCGCCGGTCGTTCAGGTACGCCGCTCGGCGCTGAATCGCCTCGTTGGCGATCGGTTGCGCACAGGGCGCGGCCACGATGGGATCGATGGTTCGTTTGAGCAGGTACTGATAGACGCGACAGTGCTCGTCCAGCAGGCGGAGCGCCGCCTCGAACCGGTGGACGAGCGAGCACCGCTGCGGGTGCGTCAGGCCTTCATAGTCGATCCCTTGGAGACGGTAGACGACGCCGACATGCCCGGCCTTCGTCAGGAACGTCTCCTCGTCCACAAAGCCCCAAAGCGCGAGCAGGCCGTTCACGCCGCCGGCGTCCTGGTAGTCACGGACAATCCGGGCGAGCTTCACCACGGCGCAACCTCCAGATCGACCCTGTCGTGTTTGCCGGGGTCATACCGCCGTCGTGCGTTCGATGAGGCGAGCAGGATGCGCAGCATGTCGGGATCGCGCTTCGTAGCCCAGAGGGCGAACCCATACAGGCCGGCGAACATCAGCAAGCCGGCGAGGAACGAGTAGAACAGGTTGAACGTGGCCGCGCCGAGGAGCAGCGCAAGGAAGAACAGGCGGCGGTCAACCCCGCAGATCGTCAGCGGACGATGCAGCGCCTTGTAAACGGGACGACACGTCGGGCGGTCTCGCATGACCCGACCTCCAATACCCCTTCAGGTAATCCTCAGAACAACCACGTCAGGAACTGCCCCGCGAAGAGCGCCAGTCCTCCACCGAACACGATCCCCGAGATCTGCCGCTTCGCTCCTTGCTCCCCATACATAAATAGGAGTCCTCCGAGCACGATCGCCACGAGCGCGAGCGATCGGGCGAGCGGTCCCGTGAATGTGCGCTCAAGATTGCTTGCGGCGCGCTCCCACGGAGACTGCGCGAGGGCAATGGCGGGGAAGCAGACGACGGCGAAGACGACGAAGACGCTGGCGCGCCGAACGATCGAAAAAATGGAGCCGCCAGACATAGTGACCTCCCGCGACTGTGGTAATGTGTAGGACCATCTCCTACTAATCTTACGTGCATGCGCATGCCTAGCAAAAAAAGTACCGAGCCAATGGAGGGTGGGGTGCTGTCAGCGGAGCTCACGCAGATGCTCGGCGCCAGGCGGACAGCCAGCTTGCGCCGGGTGATGCGGCTTACTGGCCTTCCGCCCGAGGCCGTGCTGGATCTAGCGTTCGAGCTCGTCGATATCGCGGCCCGGAAAATCGCACTCCCGCCGATACGGCGCAAGGCCGTCGGCCTGGGTGCCGCTCGGTGGCGTCATGTCAGCCCGGAGGAGCGGAGCGAGGAGCTACGGCGAGTGGCGCAAGCGCGCTGGGCCAAGCAACGCGGAAGGACAGAGTCTGAAAAGGAATAGCCGACAGGGCTACTGCACCGAGGTCTCTAGAGATACGAGCTTACGTATCGAGTCACAAGAAGCGATTTCCTGTCCCTCTCTTCCCCCGTCGCCTCGAAGGACAACGACAGCCAGTTCAGCGCCTGTAGTCGGCGGTTCTAGCAAACCAGTACATCCCTCCGGACTTCGAGATCGCCCGCAGGCGCGCGTCCGCTCACACGGCCATCGAATCGAGGGTCAACCGATCAGTTCTATGAAGGGCGTGTGCGCGAGCAAAGACAGTACCCGCGCTCTTCGGCATAAGCACTCGCCTGCCGGATTGACGCTCGCCTAGAGGGGCTTTGCGCCGTGTTTGAGGGCCGGATTGGCAGTCGTTCGGGCCTGCCGGATGGCGGAAAAGGAGTGTACTGTTTGTTGACGCTTTGGAAAAAATTACCGGGCAGAAATGACTGTGGCGGAGACACCACCAGCGTCGCGGGTCGCCTCCCACGATTGGCGTATCGCAGCCAGCGACTAGCAGAAAAGTAATTCGCTCAGGGTTCTGGCGGACATGTGCGAATGCCGGCGACCCTGCCTTTACAACACGCTATGGTTCGTCACGTCGGCTCGTGTGGCTGAGCTGTTGTGACCCCTTCCTCCGATCCACCTCCTTAATGTCAACACCAGTCGTGCGAGGCGCACAGCGACGCGAGTCTCCCGGGCGACGCCCTCGTCGTGGCCAAGCGCTCTACGGGCACTCGACTCGTTCGCCCCGCGCGAGTGTCAATCGTCACATGCAAGGATTAACCCGTTTTGGGATATCCGGTATTAGGATAGCAGACTGCGCCGGTGCCCAAATCGGCGTTCAGCCGGAAGCATGAGCATTTCCGCGAGCTCCTGGCGGAAGCGCGTCGTGGCGCCGGTCTGACACAGGTGGCACTAGCCAAGAAGCTCGGGCGGCCTCAGTCGTTCGTGTCGAAGTTCGAGCGCGGCGAACGTCGGCTGGACGTGATCGAATTTCTGGATGTCGCCCGCGCTCTGAGGGTCGATCCGGCCCAAGTCATCGCCGACCTCGAGCGGCGATAGCGGGGCTGGCCTGTTAAGGACGGCCGTTTGGCGGCCAGGTGTAGGAGAGTTGCAGATGCCGAAGACGCCCGGTAGGACGCTCAGTGTAGAGAAGATCCGTGAGCTCGCGCGCGCCGGTGCCGAGGTCACGCTCAAGCGGCTTCGCGCCGAGATCATCGCCATCGAGCGGACGTTTCCTGAGCTGGGTCTTCCACAGCGTCCGCGCGCCGCGCGCAAGGCCATCAAGCAGGCGACGAAGCGAACGCGCCGCATGTCTGCGGCTGCCCGCAAAGCCATCTCGGCACGGATGAAGCGGTACTGGGCGGAACGCCGCAAGACCGGAGGCAAGTGACTGACCTCCCAAGCCTACCAAAGGCAAGCGGCTCCATGGCGCAATCAGATGGGTGAACAGGAACTCGTGCCGGTAATTGATCTCTTCGCAGGTCCGGGAGGACTTGGTGAAGGGTTCACGGCACTTCAAACATCTGACAGTCGATCGTGCTTTAAGGTTCGTCTCTCTATCGAGAAGGACGCCCACGCTCATCAGACCCTCTTGCTGAGAGCCTTTTATCGGCAGTTTTCGCCTGGGCGCGCACCCGGCCTCTACTACGAAGTGCTACGCGGCACGTCCGACGTGGAGGCGCTCTTCAAGAAGTTTCCCGAGCATGCCGAGAAGGCCACGAATGAAGCGTGGCACGCAGAACTCGGCGTCACCGAACACGACGACGTTCGCGCTCGAATCAAAACCGCTCTGAAGGGTTCAGGCGAGTGGGTTTTGATCGGTGGACCGCCCTGCCAGGCGTACTCGATAGTTGAGGACGACCAAGCGACTGCGGAGGACCTCGTTGAGGTGTTGCGGTCGCTCGGATGCGACTGTGTGGCGGTACCCAGCTACCAAGAAGCCTTGCAAGCTCTGCAACAGACGTCGTTCTGTCTGATTCTGCTCGACCTTCAGATCAAGCACGCATCGGACGCAATCAAGGGTCATGTCGAACACGGGAAGGCCTTGCTTCGCGAGATCCGCCAGATGCATGGCGACCATTCGGGCCTTCCGTACTGGTTGCCGGTGCTAGTCGTGAGCGGGTTTGCGAGCGAAGTGCCCGCGGCCGTGGAGGTGATGAAGGACGGTGCGAGCGACGTGATCCAGAAGCCGCTCAGCAGCCAAGAGATATCTGACAAAGTGCGGCGTGCGCTCGAGGCGAGTGGTCGACTGACCCATGACCGTTGTAACGAGAAGCCCCCACAGCAGGTGGCGACTCCAAATGGAGAGGTTGTCGTATCGATTCCTGGCGACCGAGTGCGTCGGCGGACCCGCGTCATGATTGGACGGACAGGACTAAATCTGACCGACAGCTTGCTCAGGCTTCTTCTGCACCTGATCGTCGCCCATGGCGACGGCGGTGGAGTCCACAAGACGGATCTTGGCGCGAACGCCGAGCAGGGGTTCAAGGGGATCTCGAACCTGCGCAATGAACTGAAGCCGGCATTGGGGCCAGACGTCGACATCATCGCGAACGACTATCACGGCACGTACAGCCTGACGGCCGGCGTCAAGATCGGAAGCTGCGACATCCAGAAGCTCCGTGCGATTGGTGACGCGACGATATCGGAGCTCGCCGATCGGCTCGCCAAGCAGCTTGAGGCGCGGCCAAAAGTCTGAAGGAAACTGTTCAAAGTTTCCGACACACCTCCACCGATCATTCTGGGCACACCCTCACCTTAGAGTGAAACATGCGCCACGGGTTTCGAGTCGAGACCTGGGGCATGACTTCCGCCCGGCTCCGCTCATTTGCCGGAGCAGGCGGACTCAGGGAGGGGACACGTATGAGCGAGCCGGTCAAGCCCGGTCAACGGGCGCCACGGTCGGGGCAGTACGAAGAGGTTGGGCCGCGCGGCGGCCGAACGGGCCACGAGGTCACGATCTCCAAGGGCGAGCGAGTTCCGCCAACGCGCCAGCCGGGAGGCGGCTTCACTATGGTTGATCCGACCAAGAACAAGAGCGGAAGGGGTTAGCGCGCCGTGGGTAAGTGGGCGACCGCCGACAGCGGCTCGTGTTGCTGCAGGACGAGACTCTTGCGATGACTTCTCGAGTCCGCAGAGAAAAGCCTCCAACGTCTCTGGCTGCTCATCACGTGCCGTCCAGGCAGATCGCCGCCACCGTGCAGACCATGCTGTGGGGACGGTCAGCTGGCCGCTGCGAGTTTGCCGGTTGCAACAAGCCGCTATGGAAATCGTCTGTCACTCAGGAGCGCGTGAACATTGCGCAGAAGGCTCATATCTACGCCTTCAGTGACAAGGGACCGCGCGCACGCGTCAACATCCCGGTGTCGCTGCTCAATAGCGTCGACAACCTGATGCTCGTCTGCCACGAGTGTCACCAGAAGATTGATCGCCGCAGCGACGGAGGGCGGTACAAGGCTCCGCTCCTCCAGCAGATGAAGGCGGCACATGAGGAGCGGATCCAGCGGGTCACTGGAATCTCGCTTCGCCGAAAGAGCCACATTCTGCTGTACGGCGCCAACATCGGTGACCACGGCTCGCCGCTCGTGTACGACGAGGCAGCGTCCGCGCTCTTCCCTCGGCGCTATCCAGCCGCTGACACGCCAATCTCCCTTAGCGTAGTGAACAGCCTGTCGTCCGACCGGGACGCCGACTACTGGGCCAGCGAGTCGAAGTCCCTTGAACGCGCGTTCACCCATGCCGTTCGGGATCGCGTCAGGCTCGGCGATATCCAGCATCTGTCGGTGTTCGCGCTTGCCCCGCAGCCTTTGCTGGTCTCGCTCGGCGTTCTGCTGGGAGATATCAGCGACGTGGACGTGTACCAGCGGCGCCGCGAGCCCGCTACCTGGGAGTGGGCTACTCACCGCCAGCGCACCTCCTTCGTCATTGAAGAACCGACCAATCGCGCGGGCGCGCCGGCGCTGGTCTTTGCGCTGAGCGCGACGGTGACGCCGGACCGGGTTACATCGGTTCTCGGGCAAGACGCGAGCGTCTGGCGCCTCACCACGCCAACGCCTCACAACGATTTGATTACGTCGCGAGATCAACTGTCCGAGCTACGCCAGTTGATGCGGACACTTCTCGACAGGGTGAAGGCCGTGCACGGTCAGACAACGCCAGTTCACATCTTCCCGGCACTGCCGATCTCAGTGGCTGTGGAACTCGGTCGAGTCCGAATGCCGAAGGCCGACTCGCCTTGGAGGCTGTACGACCAGGTCAACGCGCGCGGCGGCTTCATCGACGCGCTCTCGATTCCGACAGGAGTATGACCATGACCGATACGAAGGCCGCGTTCACCGCTCTGCTGAAGTTCGTCGTCGAGCACATCGACATTCCGCTCTCGTACTATCAGAAGGCAGCTGTGAGACACCGCTCACTTGGCGACTGGCTGTGCCGACGTGAATCGCGCGTGGCGCACCTGAGCCCACACGTGTCTCCTCAGGGTTCCTTCCGCTACGGCACCGTCATACGTCCGTTGACGGCCGACGCCGAGTACGATCTGGACAACGTGACGACGTTGAAGCTGCCGAAGGATGCGATGACGCAGCGGCAACTCAAGGACTTGTACGGACTGGAGATCAAGGATTACGCGCGAGCACACGACATGTGTGCTCCCGCCGAAGAGAAGAACCGCTGCTGGCGTCTCAAGTACGCGGATGAAGTGAGTTTCCACCTCGACACGTTGCCAAGTGTGCCGGAAGATGCCGCCAGAATCGCAGCCCTGATGGCAGTCGGCGTGCCCCGTGATCTCGCGGAGAGGGCCATCGCGATCACCGACCGCAGGCACCCGCTGTACGACCAGAAAACGCTGGCCCTCCTGAGCAGCAACCCTCGAGGATTCGCGCGCTGGTTTGAGCAGCAGGCGAGGCCGATCGCGGTATCGCGGATCCGACAGCTGGTTGAGAGCCGGGCGTACGCAACGGTCGACGACGTGCCGCCGTACGAGTGGAAGACGCCCCTCCAAGTGGCTATTCAGCTGCTCAAGCGTCATCGCGACGTGATGTTCGTCGACACACCGGACCTTGCGCCGATCTCCATGATCATCACGAACCTCGCGGCCCAGGCATACCGCGGCGAAGTTGACCTAGGCGAGGCGCTCTCGAACATTCTGGAGACGATGCCCTCCCTCGTGAGGCCCAGTGCACCGCGCGTGCCGAATCCCGCGGATCCAGCAGAGGACTACGCCGACCGGTGGCGGCAGGATCCACGGCTGGAGCGGAGCTTCTGGGCCTGGCACGCTCAGGCCAAGGCCGACGTCGCGCGGTTGGTCCGCGCTCTGGGGAGTGGGACGTTGGAGGTGGAAGTGAAGCGGGTCTTCCGCCTAGAGCTCACGGAGGCCGAGTCGAGAGCCACTGGGAGGCTGGTGTCAGTGGTCAGCGCGGCTCCCGCGCCTGACATTCACATCGCAAGCGCCCCGAGGCCGTGGGGGCATGGCGAGTGAGACGTGGTTCCAGCGGCTGCGCAGATGGGGCGTTGACGACCTCTTAGCCGCCTATGGTGGTCTGAAGCTCATTCCCGTGTCGGATGGCCCGGTCAAGGTCTCGGGCCTACTCGCCTTCAAAGCGTCAGCGCTGAATCGTGGGACCATCAGTGACGAGTATGGTGTTGAGATCGCGGTTCCAGACGACTTTCCGCGAAGCCTTCCAGCTGTAAGAGAGACGGGCGGCCGGATACCGAAGTCCTTTCACACCAACCCGGACGGCACTCTGTGCCTGGGGTCGCCGACCCGCCTTCGGCTCTTCCTGTCCGGCGGGCCGTCCCTTGGGAGATTTGTGACCAAGTGCGTCGTGCCGTACTTGTACGGACATGCGTACTTCGAGAAGCACGGCATGATGCCGTTTTCCGAGCTTCGGCATGGGGAGTCCGGCATACTTCAGGATCTCGCGTCGATCTATGGCGCGCCATCGGCTGCCGCCGTCGTCGGCTTCGTGCGCTTGACGGCGTTGAGCAAGCAGGTGGCGAACAAGGCGCCCTGTCCGTGCGGAAGTGGTCGCCGCCTTGGGAGATGCCACAGCCGACGTGTCAACTACTATCGACGTCGTCTCGGCCGCGGATGGTTCAGGATGCTCCTGCGCGAACTCCATCGCCACGGTGCTGTATGAGGCGACGCCGGTGCCGAGGCAATGATAAATGACGACAATACAGAACTGGCACGACGAGTCCATGGAAGTGGCGCGGAGCAGCGGCGGTGTTTTGGCGGCGGTCAACCCTTGGCACAACGTGATTCGCACAGGCGTTCGCCCTTGGCCCGCGCCGGAGCTGATTCAGAAGATCTATCAAAGCAGGCAGGTAAGAGCGTTTTCTGGTGACGAGCATCGATTGGCCACGGCCACGCTCGGCTTCTACTCGGACCTGCAGTCGATTCACAGCGAAGACGCGATCACATGGAGCGTGTTCGGACCGGTGATCTACGCCACCGCAACGGTGCGAGAGACCTTCGTCAGGGATCTCCTCAACGTGATCGGCGTGCCCGCTGTTGCGACCAACGCCCACATCTGGCTGTGGCGTCGCCTACCCCATCCTGACACGCTGGTACCCGGTGGCCCGGAGATCGATTTTGGCGTGCAGACCGACGACGTGTTCCTGTTGGGTGAAGCCAAATGGCGCTCCTCGGTTGGCGTGGCCCAGGGCGTGAACAGGGACAAGGACCAGGTGACGCTGCGCCGAGAGTTCTGCGAAAAGTACGGTCCGCGCCTTCTCCCAATGGTGAAGCACTTCGTCGTTCTTGGAGTGAGCTGGAAGGGTGGCATCACCACTCGGGCGCAAAGCGAATCGGCCGGCGTCTGCCTGTATGCTCGCGATTGCCCCTGGCGGGCGTTGGCGGACATCTCTTCGCACCCCTGCCAAGACGAGTTGCGCCGGTACTTGGACTGGAAGATACGCAATTCGCAGTCAGAATGAGGCCGTCCGACCGCCAATCTCTGGGGCGGTCGCGCCGGCGCACCTGGGAAGGAGCACTAGCGTGTCGACAGTGTGGTGGGTGAATCACAGTGACAGCTACGACGACGAGCGACAAGGCGGATTCATTTCTGCCCCGAAGGCGCCAGACGAAGATTCGCCCTTCCACGAACTGTTGCACGGGAAGCTGCGCCCTGGAGACGCCACGATCCATTTCGCCAGTGGCGAGATTCGCGCGGTTGGCGTGGTCCGCGACTCGCCTCGTGTCGAAGGGCGGCCAGCACAATTGCCGGGAGGTGTCTGGGTCGAAAAGCGACGCATCGCCAACGTGGACTACCACGACTTGGCGCGCCCGATCTCATTGAACGAGATCTCCGAAGGCGATCGACAGTCCGGACCATTCGACAACGCCGGCGCACTCAGGCGCGATTACCTCGTCGCTCTGAATCCAGCTTTCGCGACAACGCTCTACAAGCAGTTCGGGTCGCGGTGGCCCATCGCGTGGATGCCTACGGCGACCGCGCCTCCGTCAGGCTGGGACGAGTTCATTTATTGGGCGAAACGGTTCAAGGAGTGGCCCGGATTCGATGGGTCCGAGCGCGATTACAAGCTGAGTCTTGCTGAGAGACTCGCTATCGCTCGACGGTCGCTCCTAGATGGGAACGATGAATGGGTGGAGGCGCTTCGGAAGGCGATCACCTCGAAAGACAACAACTTCACGAATTTCCGTCTGCACACGCCATTCCTCGAGTGGACCAAGAAGAACCCAGCCGACGCGCGCCTGGCCATCAGCCACGTCTGGAACGAACCGCTCGGCGAAATATCGGACGCCGTCGAGGGATTCGCGTCGGGTCTCGCTCTACCAAAGAGCGGAAAGAGCAGCCTCATTACACTCGCATCGGTACTTCTCATGGGTGTGGATGCGCGCACCCTGCCGCCTTACCGGAAATCGCCATACGTGAAGAGCTACGACCTGACTGGCTACGATCGTCCGGCCGATAGCGCCAACCGCGGAGGGATTTACGCACACGCCCTCGCCTTCCTGGACCGGATTGTTGCTGAGGCGGCATCGCGCGGACTGGCGCTTCGTGATCGTCTCGACGCCCAGAGCGTGCTCTGGGCGATCTCTCAGGAGAACGCCGTCGACGAATGGTCAGACGGGGACAAAGCGCGGCTGAAGGCGTTCGTGACTCAGTCTCAGCCGCCGGCACTTCCCTCCGCGCCGCCGAAGCCGCCAAAGAGTGCGGATATCGACGGTCTGGCTCGGGAGCTGCATCTCGATGCCGACTATCTGCGCCGGATTCAGCGCCTTCTCGAGCACAAGCAGCAGGTGATCTTCTACGGACCGCCGGGCACCGGGAAGACGTACGTTGCCAAGAGGCTGGCGCAGTTGTTTGCCGCGACCGGTGGCGTGGTCGAGATCGTCCAGTTCCACCCGTCATATGCGTACGAGGATTTCGTAGAGGGATATCGTCCGCGCCTGACGAATGGGCAGGCGGGATTCGCATTGGTACATGGGCCTCTGCGCCGAATCGCGGACGCGGCTGCCAAAGCCAG
>Ga0156223_105_pt2 | contig 11928 bp, 12 predicted proteins | sample RifCSPlowO2_12_FD_107871 | JGI IMG/M metagenome (GOLD analysis project Ga0156223, IMG submission 107871) | Acidobacteria bacterium RIFCSPLOWO2_12_FULL_66_21
ACCGCAGATTGTGGCTTCGTTCCTTCCCCTTCCACTTCGGTCTGTATCTCATCGCCAGCGCGGGTGTGGGCCTCCTCGTCATTGCGGGTGTCGCGCGGCTGGCAGGGCTTGACTGGCTGGGCGCACCGGTGGGGCAGGCCGCCGCCTGGATCGTGGCGGCGACAGGCTCGCTGGGATTGGTGCTCGCCCTCTTTGGCGCTGTCGCGCTACTTCATCGCCGAGCCACGGAGCCAGCGCTGCGGGCCTACACTACAGCCGGCGACGTCTTCAACCTCGTCTTCTTCGCGGCCGCGCTCGGGACGCTGGGTGCCGGTTATGTCACGCGGCCCGAAGGTTCTCCCGGCGCTTTGTCAATCGTCATAGGCCTGCTGTCGTGGGACCACAGCGTGAGGGTGCCGGCGTTGCTCGCCGCCGGTCTGATGTCCACGGCGGCCCTCGTCGCGTACGTCCCCTTGACGCACATGTCTCATTTCATCGGAAAGTACTTCACCTATCACGCGGTCCGCTGGGACGACGCGCCGCTCGGCCGCGACCCGAAAATGTCCGCCGCGCTGGCGGAGTACCTGACGTACCGGCCGACGTGGGCCGCGGCCCATATCAGGGCGAAGGGCAGCCCCACGTGGGGCGAGGTGGTGACGACGAATCCGACCGAAGAGGGCCGGCGGTGACGCCCCGCACTCGATTCTCGGATCTCTCACGGCGCGACCCCGAGCGCCTCCTGCATCTCGAACCAGCCGATCTGCCGCCCCTGCCGCTCGACACGACGGCGCCGTCCCGTCCGTTCCCCGTGACCCGCCCGATCGCCGATACGGTCGCGTACGCGCTGGATGACACGCGAGCGCTGGCGCTTCCCAATCCGAAGACGCGGGAGGAAGAGGACGAACTGGTTCGCGCGTTCCTGTCCGGGATGGAGAAGCTCTTCTCGCGCGAGAACAACTGGACGTTCCTGCAGCCGCTCGTCCTCAGCATGGAGCACTGCGCCCATTGCCAGACCTGTTCGGAGGCGTGCCATGTCTTCGAATCCTCCGGCCACGCGGAATTGTATCGTCCGACCTTTCGCTCCGAGATCTTCAGGCGCCTCTACTTCGAGTACGTAAAAGGGGGCGGACTGGTGTCGGCGTGGCAGCACGGGTCTGTCGACCTGGACTGGCCGCTGGTGGCGCGGCTGGCGGAACTGGCGTACCGGTGCAACCTGTGCCGCCGCTGCGCGCAGACGTGTCCCATGGGTGTGGACAACGGTCTGATCGCTCACGAGATTCGGAAGGTGTTCAGCCAGGAGATGGGGATCGCCCCCGGCGAACTGCACGCCGCGGGGTCGATGCTTCAACTCAAGGCCGGGTCGTCGACTGGCATGATTCCCGCCGCCGTCAAGGACAACGTGCAGTTCATCGACGAGGAGATGACGGAAAAGACCGGCACGACGATCGAGACGCCGTGGGACGTCGAGGGGGCCGACATCCTCCTGATCCACAACGCCGGCGAGATCCTCGCCTGGCCCGAGAATCCGGGTGCGTTTGGGGTCATCCTGAACGCCGCGGGCGTCTCGTGGACAATGTCGTCGGAGATCGCGGGATACGACGCCGTGAATTACGGCCTCTGGTACGACGACGCCCAGATGGCGCGAGTCGCCCTGCTGCACGTGCAGGCGGCCAGGAAACTGAAGGTCAAGAAGATCGTCGTCGGCGAGTGCGGGCACGCGCACAAGGCCCTTCTCGTGACCGCCGACCGCCTGCTGGCGGGCGACATGCGGATCACGCGCGAGAGCTTTCTCACGGTGCTTCGCGACATCGTCATGAGCGGCCGGTTGAAGTTCGATCCCGACAGGAACGATTTCCCCGTCACGCTGCACGACCCCTGCAACATGGTGCGGCTGATGGGCATCGTCGAGCCGCAGCGCGAGATCCTCCGCAGGGTGTGCCCGCGGTTTCGCGAGATGCACCCGCACGGTGTCGATAACTACTGCTGTGGCGGCGGCAGCGGCTTCGCAATCATGAGCGGGAGCGGCTTTCGGGATTGGCGGTCGCAAGTGTCGGGGCGGAAGAAACTCCAGCAGATTCTCGACGCGTTTTCGGACTGCCTCGACCCGTCGATCCACAAGTACGTTTGCGCGCCGTGCAGCAATTGCAAGGGGCAGATCCGCGACATGCTGGCGTACCACGATCTGTGGAAGCGGCACGGCATCCTCTACGGGGGGCTGGTGGAGTTGGTTGTCAACGCGATGGAAGACGTCGATCCTGGCTTCATCGAATGGGAGTGGCGCTAGCATGAGGGGGCGTCACCCGCTCCGCACGGGAAGGACGACGCCAGTGGAAGGACGACACTGATGGGGCCGACCGCCAGGGCCTTTGCGGAGCGGTTCCGCGACGTGCCTGGCTACGATTGACCCGACCCGTCATTGCTGCGCGGCCGCTGGGGGCCGATCGCGGCCTTCCGACAGACCACCTGCCGGTTTCGCGGCAGTGATCCGTACGTTACATGTGTGTTAACTCAGCGCGGCCTCGGCCCCGCGCGCCGTGTACCGCGGGAAGATCTGTTAACATTCCGGCCCGGGGGATGCTGTGGCTTTCAGACTGATACCGCGGGAAGAGCGCTTCTATGACGATTTCGTCGCGCTCGGCGAGGAAATCCGGCGCGGCGCGACGCTGCTCGAGGAGATGCTCGCCCCCGAGCGGCCGATCTGGGACAAGGCGGACGAGATCAAGGAAGTCGAGCACAAGTGCGACTTCCTGACGCACGAGATCATCCAGCGGCTGCACCGCACGTTCGTCACGCCGCTCGACCGCGAAGACATCCACGCGCTCGCCCGCTCGCTCGACGACGTCATGGACGCGATTGACGCGTCGGCGTCGATCGTCCGGCTCTACCACATCGATCACGTGCGCGCCGAGGCGCGCGAGCTGACGCGCATCATCATGGCCTCGGCCGACCAGGTGGTCATCGCGCTGAAGGCGCTCGATCGGCGCAAGGGGGTGGCCGAGCCGGCGGTCGAGATCAACCGCCTCGAGAACGAGGCGGACCGGGCGCACCAGAACGCGATCCGCACGCTGTTCGAGGACGAGCGCGACGCCATCCAGATCATCAAGTGGAAGGAAATCCTCGACTTCCTCGAAGACGCCACCGATCGCTGCGAGGACGTCGCCAACGTTCTCGAGGGCGTCGTCGTGAAGCACGCCTGACGCGCGGATGGATGCGAATCTCGTCGCGGTCGCCGGGCTGGTTCTCGTCGCCCTGACCTTCGACTACATCAACGGCTTCCACGACGCCGCGAACTCGATCGCGACGGTCGTCTCGACGCGCGTGCTCTCGCCGGCCAAGGCGGTCATCTGGGCCGCCTTTTTCAACTTCGCCGCCGCGTTCCTCTTCGGGACCGCCGTCGCCAAGACGGTCGGCGCCGGCATGATCGATCTGCGCGTGGTCACCTTCACGGTGATCTACGCGGGGCTGCTCGGCGCGATCCTGTGGGACCTCATCACGTGGTACTACGGGCTGCCGACGAGCTCCTCGCACGCGCTCTTCGGCGGGTACGCCGGGGCCGCGGTCGCGAAAGCAGGCTTCGCCGCCATCATCGCCTCGGGCTGGACCAAGACGCTGATCTTCATCGTCGTGTCGCCGCTCATCGGCCTGATTGTCGGGTACGGCCTGATGGTCATGAACTTCTGGGTCTTCAGCCGGATGTCCCCCGGACGCGTGGATCACTGGTTCCGGCGGCTGCAGCTGCTGTCGGCGGCCGGGTTCAGCCTGATGCACGGCGCCAACGACGCGCAGAAGACGATGGGCATCATCGCCGGCGCACTCGTGACGGGCGGGTAGATCGTGTGGGCGTGGGTGCTGACGATTCCGGCGGCGGCCGGGATGGGCGCCGCGCTGTATTTCCTCCTGGCGCTCACGGGCGTCCGGTAGCCCAGGACGAAGGTCCGGCGGCGGGCCCGAGTCGGAAGGGCTAGCCCTGAGCGAAGGCCCGACTGAGGCCCGAGTCGATGGCCCGGTCAGGAGGACGGCAGATCCACCGTGAGCAGCGCGCCGCCTTCAGGCCGGTTCGCCGCCGTCACCTTCCCGCCGTGCAGCTCGACGAGGTGCTTGACGATCGCGAGGCCGAGCCCGGTACCGCCGGGATCGCGCGTCCCGCGCGCGCGTGCCTTGTCAACGCGATAGAACCGCTCGAACACGCGCCCGAGGTCCTCGTCGGGAATGCCCGGCCCTTCGTCGGCAACGGTCAGCGCGATGCGCCCGTTCTCCGCGCGGCTCCCGACGACGATCCGGCTGCCCTCCGGCGCGTGATTGCTCGCATTCTCGAGCAGATTGCGCAGCGCGTCCTGCAGTTTCGCCGCGTCGCCGACGACGGTCGCCGCGGCCGGATCGATCGCGAACGCGACGACCTGGCGCCGCGCGCCGAGCGCGTCGGTGAGGTCGGCCACGGCGGCCTCGAACAGCGCCCGGACCGGGGAGGCCTCGGGCGCAAGCATCTCCTGCCCCGCGTCGAGTCGCGCCAGCCGCAGCAGGTCGCGCACCAGCCGCTCCATCCGCAGCGTGTGCCGCTCGATGGTCTCGACGAACGTTCTTGCCTGCGGCTGATCGCATCCTTCGTCGAGCAGCGCCTCGACGTAGCCTCGCACCGCGGTCAACGGCGTCCTGAGCTCGTGCGAGACGTTCGCGACGAAGTCGCGCCGGATCCGATCGGACCGGCGCAGGTCCGTGATGTCGTGGAGCACGAGGACCGCGCCCCGCGCGCGGGTGGAAAACACCGGGGCGCTGCGCGCGACGAACACCGTGGCGGGATCGTCAGCGAGCGTCAGCTCGACGCCGTCGGTCGCGCTGCCATGGAGCGCCGCCGTGATTTGCGCGGCGATTCCCGGATGGCGCACCAGCTCGAGGTAGTGCTTGCCCTCAAAGGGATCGCGGGCCCGCAGCATCCGGCGCGCGGCCTCGTTGACCAGGCGCAGGCGGCCCTGCTCGTTCACCACGAGGACCCCTTCCACCATGCCCGCCACGATGGCTTCCATGCGCACGCGGTCGGTTTCGAGCTCCGCCGCCCGGCGTCCGATCTCGTGCAACGACGCGTCGAGCACCCTCGAGACGGTCCCGATCTCGTCGTCGCCGTAGCCGCCCTCGGGCCGCGCCACATCGCCGGCGACATACCGTTCGGCGATCTCGGCGATGCCCCGCACGCGGCGGCTGAGAACGACGGCCGCGATCCACGCGAGCGCCACCGCGACGCCGGCAGCCACCGCAAGAGCGATCGCCTCCTGGACGGACCACGTCCGCAGCGCGGCGGCGACGAGGATCGCGCCTCCGGCGGTCATGAGCGAGGCGAGGAAGAGACGGGCACGGAAGGTCACATCAGCCGACAATCACCGTTGGTGAATTTGTGAATTTGTGAATTTGTGAGTTGTGAATTGACGCACAACCGGTACAAGCCGTCCGTTGGGACGACTTGACCGATAACCGCTCAATTCATAACTCACAATTCACAATCCGGTCGAGCCACGAGCCACGAGCGACGAGCCACGGGTCTAGATAAGTTTGTATCCAAACTGTTTGACCGTCTCGATCGCATCGTTCAGCACCGGCAGCTTCTCGCGGAGGCGGCGGACGTGCACGTCCACGGTGCGCGTGCCGCCGGTGTACTGGTAGCCCCAGACGTCGGTGAGCAGGACGTCGCGGGAGAGCACCCGCCCGCGGTGCTGCACCAGGTATCGCAACAGCAGAAACTCCTTGGCCGTCAGCCGGACCGCCGTGCCGTCGGAGGTGACCGTGTGGCGCGCGACGTCAATGACGATGCGATCGTAGCGGACGACGTCAGCCTGCGCGGGCGCCGCGGCGGCGGGGCGGCGGAGCCGCGCGGCGACGCGCGCGACGAGCTCCTTCGGGCTGAACGGCTTCGTCACGTAATCGTCGGCGCCGAGCTCGAAGCCCGCGACACGGTCCGACTCCTCGCCTCGCGCCGTGAGGATGATGACGGGGATCGCGCTCGTCGCCGGGTCCGCCCGCATCGCCTGACACACGGCCAGGCCGTCAACCTCGGGCAGCATCAGGTCGAGGATGACGAGGTCGGCGGCTGACGCGCGCAGCCGCGGCATGACCGCGGCGCCGGTCTCGAGTCGATCGACGGCGTGTCCCGCCTTCTCCAGGTAATGCGCGACCAGCGCGGCGATGTCCGCGTCGTCCTCGACAACGAGGATGCGGCTCATCGCGCCGCCACCATGCCGATCGCCTGCCCCTCGACCGGTTCGAGCGGAGCCGCGTCGAGCGCGGCGCGGAACGCGTCGGCGGACGCGTAGGTGCGCGCTTCGACACGCCGCGCGGGGACGGTGAGCGGAACGGGGGCGCCGGCGAACGGATCCGGCGCGAGCTCCAGCGTCCCGCCAGTCAGCGCCGCCCGCGCGCCGACCGGCAGATCGAAGCCGTCGCGCCAGCCGTTGCAGAAGATGAGCGACAGGAGGTCGGCCGATCGTACCCAGCGGTAGTCGTCGTCGAGCGTAGCCGTTCCGCCGGCACGCGCGGCGAGCTCGTCGCGGCGGGCTGCGATCACCCCGAAGAACGACGCCCACGACCTCTCGCGCCGCATCGGCGCGTGGATGGTGAGCGCGTGCTGCGCCACCAGCGCGGCCACGTAGGGGTCGGCCTGCTCGAGCCGCGAGACGGCCCGCGGCCAGATCCGCTGCTTGACCGACGCGGGCACGGCCACGAACTCGAGCGGCGATCCGTTGGCGTCGACGTGGGTGGCGGCATCCTCCTCGATCCAGCCGTTGTCGTGATCGCGGATCGCGTGCAGCACCGCGGCGCGCCGCGGGTGGTCGTCGAGCGCGCGCCAGCGCGCCATGAGCTCCGCCGCAAGACGCGCGTGATCCGGCTGGGTGATGCAGATGAGCGCAGACCCGGAGGTGCGAATGATCATGAGCTGTTGTCCGGCGCGCGGGAACCGCTGAGCCCGCCGGAGGACACTTCCATCTTGTCACCGTCCGGCCCGGCCGCAAAACACGGGCAGAATCGCCCCGATCGGCCGATCGCGGCGTGGCACCCCTCTTGGAGTCTGGAGGAGTGACGATACCGGGAGGTGAGGACATGAGAGTCATGCGAATCAGTTCGCTCGGGGCACGCGCCGCCGCGGCGGCGGGTCTCGGCGCGTTGCTGGTGACATATGGATGCGGCGGAACGACGGCCGGCGCCGCGGGCACGCAGACGATGGCCGCGAACCAGGCGGCTGGCGCTCCCGTGATCGTCAGCTGCGAACCGAATCAGCGGGCGCTCGTGCGGCCGTCGACGGTAAACGGCGTGGCCGTCTCGCAGGTCGAGTGCGTGTCGAACGGAGAGGCCGCGGCCTACGCGCAGATGGGCCTCGCGCAACCGGCCCCCGTGGCGTATCGCTACGTGGCCCCGCGCACGGTCGCAACGACGCGCGGGTACGATCTCGGAGACGCGCAAATCGTCCAGGCGCCGCGGTACCCCTCGGCGGCCCGTCCCGTTCGCGCGCGGCAGGTCGTCTATGCCGATCCTGAAGTGCGCGTGAAACGCGGCCGCTCGGTCAAGAAGAGCGCCATCATCGTCGGCTCCTCTGCCGGCGTCGGCGCCGGTGTCGGGGCGGCGGTCGGTGGCAAGAAGGGCGCGCTCATCGGCGCGGCGATCGGCGGCGGCGGCGCGGCCATCTGGGATCAGCTCACGCGCCGCAAGTAGCACAACGAAAGGCGTTGCGGCCACCGTTCCACCAAAAGGGGGCTGGCACCTCCGCAAAGGTGCCAGCCCCCTTTCTGCGTGCTGGTTTACAGCAAGCGCTTCCGCATCGCGCAGGAAGTCACCGTTGCCAAAGGCGGCGTCGCCGGCGTCATCACAGGCACGCTGCGCTACCAGGCGTGCGACGATGCGATGTCCTACATGCCGGTGACGGTCCCGCTGACGTGGCCGAGCTGATACAATCCCGCGGTGCTTTTCGTCGCCTCCGCATTCGTCCTCGGGTTCCTGCACGGCCTCGGCGCCGATCACCTCATGGCGATCGCGGCGCTCGCAGTCACCGAGACTGGGGAGACCTCCGCGGTGCGACGGGCGCGCGCGCTGGGCGTTGCCGTGCGGTTCGCGCTCGGACACGCGGCGCTGCTGGCGGTGGGCGCGGGCGGGCTGATTGCGCTCGGCTGGTCGCTGCCGGTGGTCATCGAGCGCGGCGGCGAAATGGCCGGCGGGTGCCTGCTGATCGTGCTTGGCGGCATCGCGCTCTGGAGCGTGCGGCCCGGCCGGCTCTACGGCCACACGCACGTGCATGGACGCGAGCCGATCGCGCACTGGCATCTGCACTTCGGCCGCCCCGATCGGCACCCGCGGTCGTCCGTCCATTCGCACCTCCCGACACTCATCGGCGCCGCCTTCGCCGTCAGCAGCCTCCGGGCGCTGGCCCTGCTCGCGCCGTTCGGCAACCGGGCCGGCGCTGCGCCGCTGCCGGTTCTCCTTGGCCTCGTCACGGTGTTCGCGGCGGGCGTCCTTCTGTCGATGTCGCTCTTCGGGGTTGCGTTCGCGAACCTGATGTCGGCACGCGTCGTCGGGCGGCTCGGACGCACGGCCGCGGGAACGATGGGGCTGGCCTCCCTGATGATGGGGACGTACTGGATGGGGCGGCCGTGGTGAAATGTAGAACTTAGAATGTAGAACGTAGAATGCAGAATCCTTGCTACTGCCCGTGACTGGGCATTCTACGTTCTACATTTCACCGTCAGAGCTCCCTCACCCCGTGGCTTCTGATCAGGAAGTAGATCGCGACGAGTGAGAGCAGCACGCCGTCGCCGGCGAGCACACGCGGGGCGGACGACAAGGTCGCCAGATACCCCGCTACGAGGCTGCCGAGCGGCATCCCGCCGCGAAATGCCACCATGTAGATGCTCACGACGCGACCTCGCAGGTGATCGGGAACGATCAGCTGCACGAGCGACGCGGTCATCGAGAAGAGCGCAATCATCGCCCCGCCGGCGAACGCCAGCAGGAGGCTGCTCAGCCAGATCGTGCGCGAGGAGGCAAAGGCCACCAGCAGCCCGCCGAAGACCGCCTGCACGAGCAGCAGCACCAGCCCCATGTGCTTGAACCGGCCGAGCCACGCCACGATCAACGCCGAGACGACGGCGCCCGCCCCCGAGCAGGCCACCAGCCGCGTGTAGAGCCCGACATCCCCGCGGAAGATCTCGCGCGCGAACACCGGGAGGAACGTCATCAGGGGCAGCGCGAGAAACGTCGTCAGGAATGCCAGGATCGTCAGCGCGATGATCGCGGGCTCGCTGCGGGCGTACGCGAGCCCGCCTTTCATCTCCTCGAGAATCGGCCGGCGATCGACCGGGTTGATGTGTTTCACGTGCAGCGCCAGCAGCGCGACGATGACGACGAGAAACGACAGCCCGTTCAACGCGAAGCACGCGGCCATGCCGATGGCGAGCGCGAACCCGGCGATCAGCGGGCCAAAGACGCGCGCGAGGTTGAACTGAATCGAATTCAGCGCGATCGCGTTCGGCAGGTCCTTCTTGCGGACGAGCGAGGGCACCAGCGACTGATAGGCCGGGCCGCCGAAGGCCTGCGCCAGCCCGGTCACGAACGAGAGCGCCAGGATGTGCCAGATGTGGATTTTGCCCCAGAAGACCAGCGCCGCCAGGGTGAATGCCGTCGCCATCTGGATGTACTGCGAGCCGAGCAGCAGGCGGCGCCGATCGTGGCGATCGGCGATCACGCCGCCCACGAGCGTAAAGAGCAGGATCGGCAACTGTCCCAGGAAGTCGTCGAGCCCGAGGAAGAACGACGATTTCGTCAGGTCGAAGACCAGCCAGCTCTGGGCGACCTTCTGCATCCACGTGCCCACCGTCGAGGTGAACGCGCCGAACCACAGCACCCGGAAATCCCGATACGTGAAAGCGGCCAGCGCGCGCTGCAGGATGGGGTTCGTAAGAGGCGTGGACGCGCCGGCGTACGGCTCCTCGGCCGTGATCCGAATCTTGGACGGCGTGGACAAGAGACATCTATCTTAACAGCCATTTCTGCAGATATTTAACGGCGCAGGAGAGGCGGCGCTTGATCGGCTGTGCGGCCCGCACTATACTCACGGGCGTGAGGCGAAGAAAAGGCGAAAATGACTATGGGCCACACGGCGCGCGCCGACATCGAATCGCTGCTTCGAGCCCGGAAACTCGACGTCACCCTGACGTCCGCCGTTCCCTGGACGCGCACCCTTCACGATCCCGCACCGGCCGGAATCGGTGCGATCGATGCCGCGCTTGGCGGCGGGCTGCCGCGCGGGCAGCTCTCGGAGATCGTGGGACCGCGCTCGTCGGGCCGGACGCTGGTGTGCCACCGCGTACTGGCGTCGGCGGCCGAACGCGGTGAGGCGGTCGCGCTGATCGATGCGTCCGACCGTTTCGATCCGGCGTCGGCCGCCGCTGCCGGCGTCGATCTTACGAAGCTACTGTGGGTGCGCGATACGGGCGACGCCGCGCGCGCGCTCAAGGCGCTGAATCTCGTGCTGCAGGCCGGCGGGTTCGGCATCGTCGTACTCGATGTGGCCGACATCCCCTCGCCGGCGCTGCGCCGGTTTCCGCACACGACATGGATGCGGATCGCGCGCGTGATCGAGGGCAGCCAGACCGTGGCCCTGCTCGTCGGCGGCGGCCGGACCGGACGGAGTCCGGCAGGTGTGACGATTGCGCTCGACGCGGCGCCTGGCGCATCCCGCGGCCGATGGTCCGGCCCGAGCGATCGCGCGCGGCTGCTCGCGGGCATCGACATCACGCCACGGGTCATCGGGAGTCAACTCCCAATTCCCAACGCCCAACTCCCAAGGACTTTGGACTTTGGAGTTTGAAGTTTGGAGTTTGAGGTTGGGAGTTGGGAGTTGGGAGTTAGCGCGTGCACATCCCCTCTTACGATGAGTTGACGCCTCCGATTCCGGACATCTCCGCGCGCGAAACGTTCGCGGGCGTGGCGGGGCTGTGGCCGGCGTCACCGGCGGAACGTGCCCGTGCAGCCGAGGCTGGCGGCGGACCGGTCGCGCCGGCGTACGCCTGCCTGCGGTCGACGCGATCCGTGCAGACGGCCGTTGCCATCGCGCGTGATTTCTCGCCGCGCATCGAGCGGCACGGCGCGGCCTCCGTGGTGCTGGACGTCAGCGGCCTTGGCCGCCTGGTCGGCGATGGCCACGCCATTGCCGCGGAGCTCGAACGCGCCGCGGGAGCCGCCGGCGGCATTCGCATCGCCGTCGCGCCGTCGCAGACCGCCGCGCGCCTGCTGGCAATCGCCCGATTCGGCCCGTCGGTCGTCACGACGAACGTCGCCGCTGCCGTCGCGGATCTGCCTATCGCTGCACTGCGGCAGTTGCTCGAGGAGTCGTGTCAGCACCCGTCAGCACCCCTCAGCACCCGTCAGCACCCTTCAGCACCTTTCATCGAGGTCTTCGCCCGCTGGGGTCTGAAACGTCTCGGCGAGATGGCCGCGCTGCCCCCGGCCGATCTGTCGGAGCGGATGGGGCAGGAAGGGCTCGCGCTGCAGCGGCTCGCGCGCGGCGCCGACAGCGCGCCGCTCGTGCCGGATCCCGGCGTGCCGCGGTTCCTGCAATCGATGGAGCTCGAGTGGCCCATCGACGCGCTGGAGCCGCTGTCGTTCGTGCTGGCGCGGCTGCTCGATCCGCTGTCGCTCGCCCTCGAGCGCGCCGATCGCGGCGCGGCGGCGATCCGCCTGGATCTGCGCCTGGTGGATCGAACGACGCACGCACGGCTGCTGCAACTGCCGGCGGCCATGCGCGACGCGCGTGTGCTGCGGACATTGCTGCTGCTCGATCTCGAGTCGCACCCGCCGCCGGCCGGGATCGACATCGTCACCATCGAGGTGGACCCTGCGCCCGCGCGCATCGTGCAGTACTCGTTGCTCGAGCGGGCGCTGCCGTCGCACGAATCGCTCGCGACGCTGACGGCGCGG
>Ga0156223_108_pt1 | contig 11528 bp, 7 predicted proteins | sample RifCSPlowO2_12_FD_107871 | JGI IMG/M metagenome (GOLD analysis project Ga0156223, IMG submission 107871) | Acidobacteria bacterium RIFCSPLOWO2_12_FULL_66_21
GTGCAGGGGGTTGACCCCGTCGCTGAACACCCAGTCTCTACCTGAGCCCTGAGCCCTGAGCCCTGCTACCTGAGCCCTGCGCCCTGCCCCGCGGCGGCGTGGCGCCGATCCCGAGCTTCTCGATCCGGCGCGTCTTCATGTTGTAGACGTCGCCGGTCGAGAGCACGTAGTACGGCTTCTCCCACGGCTGGTAGAGGCGCGCGTTGTCGTGGACCGCGACCTTCCACTTGCCCATCACCTCGAACGTATCGCCGGTCACGATAATCGCGGTCCCCTCGGACAAGCCGATCCCGAGAAACTTCTGATGCTTCTGGATGACGGGGATCAAGTCGTCCCACCGGTTGCGCGTGTTGATGTGCTGATCGATGGCGACCTTGCGGAGGAACTTGAACGCCTCCTGGTGGCTCGGCTCGGCGGTCATCATCACGGCCGCGCCTGACGTGTCGCCGCGCACGAGATACTCGCCCTGGATCGTCGCGCCGGCGGAGCTGCCGCCAATCACGCCGCCGCGCTCGAGCACCTTGTGGAATTCGCGGTAGGCCAGCGTGTTCGCATAGGAGTCCACGATGTTCCACTGCCGGCCGCCGTTGAACCAGACGGCGTCGGCGTCGCGCAGCACTTTCGCGAATTCCTCGGTGTCCGCCACTTTCGGATCCGCGGTGTGCAGCATCTTCACGTTCTTCACTCCGCGCCTGAGCCACCCCGCGATCACCTGCTCTTCGGTGTACACCTGGAGCGTCCCGTCGGCCCTCTTGTTGCCGCCGGCCGTCGGCACGATCACGAACTTCTTGTCGGGGCCGCCTGCCAGCTCGACGAACTTCTCGACGATGCCGGTGCCGTCAGTGTTGCCGCCGCCGACAATCACGAGCGTGCCTTTCGGCGGCCCGTACTCCGGCCCGCTCTGCGCGGCAGGGGAGCCGCCGAACGCGGCGGCCAGCATCAAGGCGGCGGCGAGACCGAAGAAGAGGCGTCTTCGCATGTACTGTGCTCCTCGGAGTAGTAGGCAGTAGGCAGTAGGCAGTAGGCAGTGGATCACGCTGTCACGCTGCCTGCCGCCAGCTATTGCCACGGCATACTACCGCAGACCTGGGAGTTGGGAGTTGGGAGTTGGGAGTTGACAGCCTCGGCTGACTGCCTACTCCTTACTGCCTACTGCCTACTGCCTACTGCCTACTGCCGCCTGTGTCTTCGTGTCGCACGGCGCGATTGCGGCCGGCGGCCTTCGCCGCATACAAGGCCCGGTCGGCGGCGCCGATGAGATCCACGTGGCGCATCCCCTCGGAGGGCATCATGGTGGCCACGCCGATGCTGACGGTGACGTGCGGCGCCGCGGCCGACGCGCTGTGCGGGATGGCGAGCGCCTCGACGGCGGCGCGGACGATCTCGGCGACCGCGGCCGCGCCGTGCGCGTCGGTCCCCGGCAGCACGGCGGCGAACTCCTCGCCGCCATACCGCGCCGCCAGGTCCGTCGCCCGGTGGACGGTGACCGCGAGCACCGCGGCCACCTGCCTCAGGCTGGAATCCCCCGCCTGGTGACCGTAGGTGTCGTTGAACGCCTTGAAGTGATCCACGTCGATGAGCAGCAGCGAGACCGGCGCGCGCAGGCGGAACGTGCGCTGCCATTCGCGGGTCAGGAAGGTCTCGAAGGTCCGGTGGTTCGCGATGTTCGTCAGGCCGTCAACGGTCGCGAGCTGGTGCAGCAGCTCGTTGGCGACCTCGAGCTGCCCGGTGCGCTCGGTCAGCTCGGCCGTCCGCTCGGCGACGAGCGCCGTCAGCTTCCGCTCGCGCCGCTTCAACTGCCGCACGCGCAGGGCGTAGAACGTCGGACCGACAAAGGCGATGACCGCCGCGGACAGCCAGACGAACCACCGCGTCTGATAGAAGTACGGCGCCATGTCGACGACGACCTCTGTCGGGTCTCCCCACATGCCGTCGGCGTTTGCGGCGGCGACCTGGAAGGTGAACCTGCCCGGAGGCAGGTGTGAGTAATGCACGCTCCGGCGCGTGCCGGCATCGAGCCAGCCCTCGTTGAGGCCTGACATGGTGTACCGGAACTGGATGTGCTCCGCCTTGATGCCGCTCGGCGCCGTGTAGCTGATCTCCAGATCCTTCTGCCCCGCCGCGAGCCGGATGCCGCGCCGGAAATCGACCGGCGCGCCGTCGACGGCGGCCGATTCGACGACGGGCGGCGGAGGGGGCGTGGAGTCGTCGATCGCGTGCGGATCGACGACGACAACGCCGATCTGGGTGGGAAACCAGAGCCGGCCGTCGCGCGCCTTGACGCCGGCGGGCTGCCGTCCGCCGTTGCACTCCGCCGACAGCATGCCGTCCTCGGTGCCGTAGGCGACGGAATTCACGAGCGCGGCGCGCCCGTCGGCGAAGTCGTTGAGCTGCTTCCGGCTGACGCGGCTGATGCCGCGGTTCGAGCTGATCCAGAAGTAGCCCCGCTCGTCCTCGAGGATCTGGAACACGCCGTTGTTGTGCAGGCCGTTCTCGGTGGTGATCTTCGTCAGCCGGCCGTCCTTGAGACGCGTCAGGCCGCTGTCGAAGCTGCCGATCCACAGCACGCCGTCCGCGTCCTCGTGCAGCGCGCGGACGCGGTTGCCCGCCAGGCCCTCCCTTTCGGTGAAGGCCGTGAAGCGGTCCCCGTCGAGCCGCCCGAGACCGCCGCGCGTGCCCACCCACAGTCGTCCGGCGCGATCCTCGAGCGCCTGGCTGATGGCATTGTCGGGCAGGCCGTCGGCGATCGTGTACTCGCGAACGACGGCGCCGCCGTGGAGTTTGACGAGCCCCTGTCCGGTCCCGAGCCAGAGATCGCCCGCGCGATCCTGGAGGATGACGTCGATTTGTCCCGGGAACCCGGCGTGCTCCGTCCACTGCCCGTTGTCCTCGCGAGACATGAGCGTCCGGCCGGCGCCCACCCACAGCCGGCCGTCGCGATCCTCGCGCAGCGAGCGGGCCTCGCCCTCGCGTTCGAGCGTGAAGCGGCCGCCGGCGAGCCGTGTCAGGCCGCCGGAGCCGAACCACATCGCGCCGGCGCGATCTTCGAGCACCGGATACACGACCGGCTTCGGCAGCCCCTGCGCCGGGCCGTACGCCGTCAGGAACCGGCGCGTCAGCCGCAGGAGGCCGTTGCCGTTCGTGCCGACCCAGACGGTGCCTTCGCGATCGCAGAACACCGCGCGCAGGCCCTGATAGTCGACCGGCTGCGGTGTGAACCGGCCGTCGGCGAATCGCAGGAGAAAGTGGTCCGTGAAGAGCCAGATCCGACCATCGCGATCCTGTCCGCCGATCCTGACGGGACTGGTGCCGAGCGGAATACCCAGTTCGTCCTTGTAGTGCGACAGCGTGTCGCCGGCGATCCGATACACGCCGTCGGTCCGGGTGCCAATCCACAGGGCGTCGGACCGATCCTCGTAATGGAACCGCCCGAACTCGTCCGGCGCGACGGACACCGCGAAGCGCGTCTGCCGTCCGTCCCGCGTCCGGACGAGACCGGTCTGGCCGAGCACCCACCGCGCCCCCGCGCGATCCACGTATTCGCGCTGCGGCCCCTCGTCGTTCACCGCCCTCAGCCGCCCGTCCCGCGTCCAGACCGCGGAGGGTGTCTCTCCGCCAAAGAACACGAGGACCCCGTCAGGGCGATCGACGATCTTCCCGACGTAGTCGTCCGGCAGGCCCTCCGCGCGGGTGAACGACGCGAACGCGCCCTCGCGGTAGCGGACGAGGCCTCCCTCGACCGTGCCGCCCCACAGCGTGCCGGTCCGATCGGCGAGCAGCGTCAGGAACTGGTTGTGGCGGATGGCTGGCGTGTTGCCCTTGTCGAAGACGGTGAAGCGGACGCCGTCGTACCGCGCGAGCCCGTCGTAGGTGGCGAACCACAGGTACCCGTCAGGCGTCTGCGCGATCGCGGAGACCGTGTTCTGCGGGAGGCCGTTGCTCGTCGTGAAGGCGTCCACGCGGTATTGCGCGGCCGCGGAGTCAGCCGGCACGAGGAGCGAGGCCACGATTCCGGCGAGTACGGCGGAGCGGCGCGCCATCAGACTCGTTCGAAGCGCGGGAAGCTCCCCTTCATGGTCTCATGCACGTCCGGGCAGGCGGCGTGCGCCACCTTCCGGATGTGGGTGAGGATTGGCTTCGCAAACGGCGCTGACCTGGCGATGTACGCGTCAACACGCGGATCCCGGTTCGACATACACGTCTCCTCCTCGTGGAAGCGGTAGAATAGTCGATTCCATGCGCGTTCGCCGCATTCTGCTGCTGCTCGCGGCTCTCGTCGCGCTCGTCTACGGCGGCGCCATCGCGTGGCTCGTCGCGAACGAGACGCGGATCGTCTTCCAGGCCGGCCGGCCGCTGAGCGCCTCGCGTCCCGATTTTCCGTATCAGCAGGTCGATCTTCCCCGCGACGACGGCGCGCGGCAGTTCGCGTGGTCGATGCCGCGCGGCGACGCGTCCACGTGGGTGCTGTTCCTGCACGGCAACGGGGCGACGGTTGCGAGCCGCGTGAACATCTCCCACTACCGGCAGTTGCGCGAGCTGGGCACGAGCATCCTGGCCCCCGAATACCGCGGATTCGCCGGCCTCGACGGGGTGCCGAGCGAAGCGTCGCTTCATGCCGACGCGCGCGCGAGCTACCAGTACCTGCGCGATCGCCTGCACGTGCCCGTCGATCGGCTCGTCATCTACGGCTGGTCGCTTGGATCCGCGGTCGCGGTCGATCTCGCGTCGGAGGTGCCGTCAGCCGCGGTGATTCTCGAAGGCGCACCAGCCTCGCTCGTTGACATCGGCCACCGCCGGTACCCGTTCTTTCCCATCCGGCTGCTGATGCGCAACCCGTTCGACTCGATTTCGAAGGTCGATCGCATCCGCGCGCCGATGCTGTTCATCCACAGCCCCGAGGACGTCGTGATTCCGATCGACGAAGGGCGGCGGCTGTTCGCGGCCGCGCGGGGCGAGAAGACGTTCGTCGAGGTCCGCGGCGGCCACGTCGATTCCGCGGACACGGACCCGTCGGTGTTCTTCGGCGCGATCCGGGCCTTTCTCGAGCGCCACCGCCTGACGCCACGGATGCACACGGATTAGCACAACCACGGAAGGACACGGATGCACACGGATTATTCTGGTTGCTCGAGGCACACCATGGCTACGTTCTACGTTCTACGTTCTTATCTGGTCAGCGCGTTGCCCTCGGCGCGTGCTGCGTGCAGGGCTCCCCTTCTTTCTTCCTCCTGTTCAATTCCATCAGATCGCGGCGGCACATCGACATGAACCCGCTCAACACTTGCCTGCGTTCTACATTCTACGTTTCCGCATTCACCGCGGCGCTCCACCTCTTCACGGAGGCCGCGCCACTGCATCACGGGCTGACCGTGTCGCTCGATCCCGGAACGCACCGGCTGTCCGTCACGGATCGCGTGATACTCGCGGCGGGCCAGTCCGCGCGGCCTGAGTTCCTCCTGAACGCGCGGCTTACCGTCCTGAAATCGACACCCGCGGCCGATGCGGTGCCGCTCGGCGACGTCCGGGCGTTCGGATCGGCGGGAACCGGGGCGGCCGTGCCGCTCAAGCGCTATCGCCTTCGCAGCATCCCAGCCGACGGCATCGTCACGATCGAATACGCCGGCGTGATGGACTTCGGCTTGTCCGCGCAGAAAGAGCAGTACACGCGCGGCTTTCGCGAGACCGCGGGGACGATCTCGGACACGGGCGTGTACCTCGCGGGAGGCAGCGCGTGGTACCCGCAGTTCGCGGCGGATCTCGTCACGTTCGACGTGGACGTGAAGAGTCCGGCGAACTGGCACGTGATCAGCCAGGGTTCCGGGACATCCAGCGTTGACGGCCGCGCGGGCAGCGCGCACTGGACCTCGCGCGACCCGATGGACGAGATCTACCTCGTCGGCGGGCCGCTGCAGGTGACGCGCGGCCGGGCGGGTGGTGTCGAGGCCCTCGTCTACCTCCATGACAAAGACGACGCGCTCGCGGCGAAGTACCTGAAGGCGACATCCGATTATGTCGAGATGTTCGGGCGGATGATCGGACCGTACCCGTACGACAAGTTCGCGCTGGTCGAGAATTTCTGGGAGACGGGGTACGGCATGCCGTCCTTCACGCTGCTCGGGCCGCAGATTATCCGGTTCCCCTTCATCCTGAACTCGTCGTTTCCGCACGAGATCCTGCACAACTGGTGGGGCAACTCCGTGTTCGTCGACTACCGCGGGGGCAACTGGTCCGAAGGCCTCACGGCGTACCTCGCCGATCACCTGGTGCAGGAGCAGCAGGGCAAGGGGGCGGAGTATCGCCGGGCCTCGCTGCAGAAGTACCGCGATTACGTGAAGGACGGCCGCGACTTTCCGCTCACCGCCTTCACGTCGCGCGATACCGCGGCCACCGAAGCGGTCGGCTATGGCAAGACGTTGATGCTGTTCCACATGCTCCGCCGACGGCTTGGCGATCAGCAGTTCCGCCAGGGGCTCAGCGACTTCTATCACCAGTACCGGGGCAGGCGTGCCGGCTGGAAGGACGTTCGCGCGGTGGCCGAATCGATCGCCGGGGACGACCTCTCGCGGTTCTTCGACGAGTGGCTCGCGCGTCCCGGCGCGCCGGCCTTCGAGGTCCGCGTCTCCCCGGTGCGCCAGAAGGACGCGTTCTTCAGCGTCAGCGGCGCCCTCGCGCAGGTGCAGGGCGGACGGCCGTACTCGCTCGTGGTCCCGATCGCCATACAGACGACGGGCGGGTTCATCCACGAGAAGATCGCCGTCAGCGACGCCGCGGGCGCGTTCGAGATCGCCACGCGCGACCGGCCGCTCGTCCTGTACGTCGATCCGTACTTCGATGTCTTCCGGAAGCTCGATCCGCGCGAGACGCCGCCGTCAATCGGGCAGGTCTTCGGCGAATCGCGGATCCTCGCGGTGCTGCCGTCGAAGGGCTCGGCGGCGATGCTGGCCGGCTACCGGGACATGCTGAAGGGCTGGCAGACCCCGACGCATGCGATCGCGGTGAAGATGGACGCAGAGGTCGCCGCCTTGCCGCCCGCCACGACTGTCTGGCTGCTCGGGCGCGAGAACACGCTGGCCCCGGCGCTCTTCAGCAAGCAGCCGGGCTTGACGATGGATGACAGGAACCTGACGATTGACGGCCGCGCGCTCCCGCTCGGGAGTCACACGGCCGTCCTCATCACGCGTCATCCGGCGAGCCCCGACAAGCGCGCCGGCTGGATCGTCGTCGATCCGATCGAGGCGCTGCCGGGTCTCGCGCGCAAGCTCCCACACTACGGCAAGTACTCGTACGTCGCGTTCGAAGGCGCCGAGCCCGCCAACGTCCTGTCCGGCGAATGGCGCGACGTCGACTCCCCACTGAGAGTGGATCTGAGGTCAGGAAGCCTTGGCGCTCTTGCGCCACTCCCTCCTGACCCCGCCAGGGCGTTGATCCAGAAATAGCGGGTTGGTGAAGTTGTGAGTTAGTGAATTGCGAGGTGAGCGGCAACCGGCCACATCGTCCGTCCGGACGACTCGAGCCTGGTTGCATCACAACTCACAACTCACAACTCACAACTTCAGCGGTTAGAAGTACCACTTCACCCCGAGCTGGATGATCCGCGGCGGCACGAGCGTGCTGGTGATCGTCCCGAAGCTGCCCGAGGTCGCCAGCACGGTCGGAGTCGCGAAGTTGACCGTGTCGAACAGGTTGAAGATCTCCGTCCGGATCTCCAGCCGCTGCCTCGCGATCGTGAAGTTCTTGAAGATCCCCAGGTCCACCTGGAAGTACCCCGGACCGGTGAACAGGTTCCGCTTCGAGCCGGTGGCGCCCACCGCCGGCGTCGAGAACATCGCCCGCTCCTCGGCCGAGAAGTACTCCACGCCGCGGTCCGTGTAACGCACCCCGCCGACGTTGCCGCTGCCGGAATAATCCGCGCGGTTGGTCACGCCGCTCGCGCTGGTCGTCGCCACGCGCGTTCCGCTGTCGTAGAACGTGAAGGTATTGAACCCCGAGAACACCGTGAACGGCGTCCCGCTCGAGGCATCGACGATGCCGTTAATCTGCCAGCCGCCGACGAGCGCGTTCACGAGCGCCGACGACGAGCGCAGGAAGCGCTGGCTGCTGCCGAACGGCAGGTTCCAGATGAAGTTGCCCCGCACCACGTGACGCACGTCGAAATCCGACCGGCCCTTGTCGAGATCGAGCCGCTCCGGATCGGACGGCACCACCAGTTCCGTGCCGGCACCACGCGTATCGTTCGAGACGTCATCGCTCGACTTGGCCAGCGTGTAGTTGAGGCCGAAGGCGACGCCCGCCGCGAACCGCTTCTGGAACTGCACCTGCAGCGCGTTGTACTCGGAGCTCGAGCACGTGCACCCGAGACCCGCGAGGCTGAACTGCGGGTTCGGCCGGAAGAAGTTGTCCGGCAGCCCGACCGCGGCCAGGCCCACGCCCGAGGTCTTGCGATCGAGGGCGTCGGCAATCCGGCCGACGTTGTTGTTCTGGATGTCCGCGTACGCACTGGACGGAATGGTGCCGCCGTAGAGCCGGCCCAGGTTGCCCGTCGGCTCGCCGATATTCGGGTTGCCGTTGCCCGCCAGGTTGCGCTGAGCGGCTTCGAAATCCTTGATGAACCCGTTGCCGACGAGGTCCATCTGGTTGACGTTGATCATCCGGAACAGGTGACTGCCCCGTGAGGCGACGTACGACACCTCGATCGTCGTGTCCTTCCAGAGCTCGTGCTGGATGCCCAGAATCGCCTGGTGCATGTACGGCGTCGTCGCGTTCGGATCGAAGAACAGCGGCTGCTCGTTGCGGTTGTTCGGCGGCGTCCGGTTGATCGTCGCCGGCGTCGTCAGCGCGGGCACGCCGTTGGCCATCGTCAGGGCAATCGAACCCTGCGGCTGCGGAAGGCGGTTGTTTTTCAGCAGCTCGTTGAGCCTGAGCACCTGGTCGGTCCCTGCGATGCTCGTGTCCTTCGGTGCAATCACGAACTGGTTCAGCGACGTCGCCGGCTGGCGCTGTTCGACAACGTTGAGCGCCCAGCTGATCAGACGCTGATACGACAGCCGATAGCTGCCGCGGATCGACGTCCTTCCCTTGCCGTTCGGATCCCACGCGACGCCGACCGACGGCGCGAAGTTGTTGTTGTCTCGCGTGAACCACTGGCGGCCCGTTCCGGGTCCGGCCTGAAGGAACGTGACCGGCCCCTGGCTGCCGTCGAGCGGCTTGTCGGGCGCGACCTGCGCGCCAGCCTTGTCGTACGGCACGGTGTTCAGTTCGTACCGGAGGCCGGCGTTGACGGTGAGGTTCGGTCTGACGCGCCAGTCGTCCTGCACGAAGAAGTTGTATTCCTGCATCCGCTGATCGAGCTTGAGCGGCCGCAGTGGAACGAACTCCGTGCCGTTGCTGTAGAACACCTGGTCGATCTTGCCGATCCTCCCGAGCAGCACGTTGTAGAACGTGTTCAGGTTGTTGAGATCGGTCGCGTTGATTCCGGAGCCGCCGGAGCCCGTCAGGTTCACGAGGCTGCCGTCGGGACGGACGACGCTGTTTGCGTTGGCGCCGCTGAACGTCGCGTCCGTGCGGCTGAACGTGAAGCTTGGGTAGATGCCGAACGGGTTGCCGGCGCCGCGCTGCTGGCTGATGTAGTAGAAACGGCCCGTGAACCCGGTCTTGACCGCGTGGGAGTGGCTGATCCACGTGACGTTGTCGGTGAACTGCAGCTCGGTCGGCTTGCGCGACGTGCCCGGCCAGTAGACCAGCGGGCTGGAGAAGATGCAGCTCCCGCGGCAGACTTCAAACGTGCGGGGGTGCTTGGGATCGGCGAAGTCCAGGATGTTGCGCGTGAACCCGCCGGTCGCTTCGTTCACCAGGTGGTTCGAGATCGTCCACTTGTGCCCGAACGCGCCGCCCTTCTGGTCGGAGATGCGGACGCGCGCCGGCCAGCTCATGGGTCTCGGCGTGGTGTTGATGATGTCGTTGATGAGGTCGTTCCGCCACGCGTCGCTGAAGCGCGCGAACACGCCCTGCGACTTGTTGATCGTGAAATCCAGGCGGGTCGTGATCCCGTCCAGCGGAGATTTCGACGGTGAGTTCCACCGGTACCCGGCGGTGTTCAATCCGTCGCCGATGCTGAAGTCGTTCGGCAGCGGCAGCAGCGCGAGTGTCCCCTCCTGCATGACCGGATCCAGCCCGAGCCGCCGGGGATCGTTTGCGACGAAGTCGTACGACGACACCGGCACGAGCGGATTGCCGGACGTGTCCACGCACGCGGCGAGGTTTCGCGCCGCGGTCTGTCCGGGGCAGGCCTGCGTCACGAACCTGAAGACGCCGTTGCGAAGCGACGCGGTCGGCACCGTCACGAGCTGGCTCGTCTCCTGCGTCCGCCGCATGCCGTCATAATTGAGGAAGAAGAACGCCCGGTCGTGCTTGATCGGTCCGCCCACAGCGGCGCCGAACTGGTTGCGTTCGAGCTGCTCCTTCTCGAGCCCCTGCCGCTTGTTGAAGTACGAGTTCGAATCGAGCCGCGTGTTGCGCAGGAACTCGTAGAGCGTGCCGCTGTACTTGTTCGTGCCGCTGCGCGTGACGAGCTCGACCTGGCCGCCCGCCGAGCGCCCGTACTCCGCCTTCGCGTTGCTCGTGATGACCCGGAATTCCTGGAGCGCCTCCGGGTTCACGGGCGAGTTCGTCAGCTCGCCGCGCGGGATCACCGGATCGGAAATGTCGATGCCGTCCTGCGTCGTCGTGATGCCGCGCCCGCGGTCGCCGTTGATGTAGTGTGTGGCTGTTCCGCCCGACGAGGTCGCCTCCGCGCTGTGGCCCACGACGCCGGGCACGAGGCCGATCAGGTGCAGCGGATTGCGCCCGTTCAGCGGCAGCGTGACGATCGTCTCGCGCGACACGAACGTGCTGAGCGACGACTCGGTCGTCTGCACCATCGGCGATTCGGCGCTGACGACGACCGCTTCCTCGAGACCGCCTGGCTCGAGCATGAACGTCAGGTTGAGATCCGAGCCGACCGTCAGCAGCGTCTTCGGCCGGCTGACCGGCCTGAAGCCCTGGAGCGTCGCGCGGATGGTGTACGGACCCGGCGGCAGGCTTGGAAAAAGAAACAGGCCTGACTCGGTCGTGACCGTCTCCTGTCGCACTCCGGTCTCCTCCTGGAGCGCGACGACGGTGACGCCAGGCACGATCGCGCCGCTGGCGTCCTTGATGAGACCGGATATCCGCCCGGTTCCGGTCTGCGCGCCCGCAACCCCCGCGAGCAGGAATAGGATCCCAAGTGTCACCCCCATCGGACTCCGTTGCATCCGACACCTCCTCCTTCACTTGACCGGGGGGCTTCGCCCCGCCGGACCCCCCATCCGCCGTCGCTCGCGGGGGCCCCTGCGCCCCGCGCCGCTCCGGCGGGGGCGCGCCCTTGGCGCGCCTGACCGCTCGGTCAGCGGCCGCTGCCGCCCCCCTTGGGTACCCGTGTTTCGTACGCCGGACGCGCCGGCGGCTTCGGCGCCGCCGCCACTCTCTCCATCACCTCCTGTACTTGACCGGGG
>Ga0156223_121_pt1 | contig 11311 bp, 1 predicted proteins | sample RifCSPlowO2_12_FD_107871 | JGI IMG/M metagenome (GOLD analysis project Ga0156223, IMG submission 107871) | Acidobacteria bacterium RIFCSPLOWO2_12_FULL_66_21
CACACGCTGCCGCCCGCGCCCGTCGTCCGCCCCGGCGAGCCGGAAAGGGCTCAGCCAGCGGCCTGGGGCAGCGTTCGATGACAGGGATGACGGACTGGCGGTGGCCTTCAGGACGACGAGACGATCACGTGTCAGGAATGGAGTGGGGACAACATGAAACCTAGTCGCACTCTCCTCGCCACGCCGCTACTGCTGCTCCTCGCATGCCCACATCTAATGGTTTTGGGCCGTAACCCGCGTCCCACATCTACTTCGACGGCAGGTAGGTGCGCCGGGCGGGTGTTCTGACTGACGACAATGCCGGCTGGATGATGAAGCCATGAAGCGGCGCAGTTTCCGAGCCCAGAGGTTGCGATTGACGATCGCTCTTGCGATCATGTCGCTACTGTTGCAGCGGGTGGGCGCAGCGCAGCAAGGGGTACCCGCAGCGGCCACCGATTCATATCCCATCCTCTTTGTGCACGGGATTTGTTCGAGTGGCGACATTTGGAATGACATGGCTGCATGGCTCCAGCGTCAGCATCCCGAGAGATATGGCAGCTCGCCAAGTGTAACCCGACTCTATTCTGGGGACGGAGTCCGGCATTCTGAGACAGGGCTCAACTACCCTTCGTTTCTGACCCTTCCTTCAGGGATTGTGCCACTGGATTCGCCATCGGCGAGACTCTTCGCGATTGATTTCTATAGCGGCGACTTCTTTGATTTCTTCAATCCAGGCCTAGTCGCGCAGATCAGCATCTACGACAAAGCACGTGAACTCCAAGAGGTGATCGCCGCCATCAGCAACTACACCAACTCTGGGCAAGTAATCGTTGTCAGTCACAGCCAGGGCGGGCTTGTGACCCGAACGTATGTCGAAGGCCTGAGCATCGCTGCGACCGGTCATCTCCTCCCGTTCCGCAAGGATATTGCGCGAACAATCACCATTGACACGCCGCACCAAGGATCGGAACTATCAAACATCGCTAACGGGCACCCGTTCTTGTCCAGCCTCCTAGAGCCTTTCCTTGGTTCCTGCCTTGCCCAGCCGTCTGTCAACCGAGTCGAGCTTGAAGCAACTGCCAGTGGTTCTTTAATTGCTACTTTGAACTCTCGTGATATCCCGGCCGAAACAGATATCGTGAGCATTGCGAGTTGGTTCTCTCCACACAGGCTCGAACTGAGTGTGTTAGGAGGATCTGAAAAAAACCGCGGTGACATAGTAGTGCGTTATTCCAGTGAAGATCTGACCGCGGTGCCACGATATCGACAAAACGCCCCTGCTAACATCTCCAACGTGGACAACCACTTTGTGAACGCTCCGCAATTGTGGCCACCTTTCGAAATCCATACGACCGCTTATGGCAAAGCCCAGACAATCGAAATGGTGGATCGGCTGGTCGAGGAGACCCAATCTTCGGCGAAGAAGACAGATGGGGCCGTCTTGCTCACCGAGGATCCTCCGGATTACGTCCAGTTTCAGCCTGGCGCAGTGTTTGCCAAGACCTGGACACTGCGCAACAGCGGCCTGAGCACCTGGAACACCGGGTACCGCCTGCACTACGTGTCCGGCTCACTGGGCACCAACCGGTCGAACAAGTACATCACCGGGACCGTTGCCCCGAACGGGACGTTCGCGTTCACGGTCCCGATGACTGCGCCTGCCACGCCGGGCATACACCGCGAGGACTGGGAACTGCTGGCGTCATCTGGAGCGCGCATTCCGGTTGGAACATCCCAGACGGTTTACAGCATCATCTCCGTAGTGAATCCCGCATCGGGCAATCCCCCGAGCGGCTACTTCGATTCACTGTCGTGTGAGGGCGGTTACGGGTGGGCGTGGGATCCGGATATTCCCTCAACTCCGGTTCGCATCGAGGTGCGCGAGGGCAGCACGGTACTACTTTCCCTGGACGCAAACGAGTATCGCCCGGACCTTTCGTCATTCGGCAATGGCTTTCATGCCTTCAACTTCACGTTGCCAGCTGCACTGTTTTCTGGAACGAACCGGCAGATCAGCGTGTTTGCGGACAGTCAGAGCCAGACAACCCAACTGGTCAACAGCCCTCGCACGATCAACTGTTCGAGCGCTGCGCCAACGATAACGACAACGAGTCCATTGCCCGCGGGAACGACGAGCAGTTACTACAGCACGACGCTTCAAGCAAGTGGCGGGAGCACGTCTTACGGGTGGAGCCACGTGTCCGGGTCCCTGCCTCCTGGGCTCGGTTTCAGCGGTGGGACTATCAGTGGAACGCCATCAACTGCTGGCACGTACACCTTCCGGATAAGGGTCGCGGGCTCGAACGGCCCGACTTCGGAGAAGGACTTCAGTCTTACGATTAGCGCGGCGGTCCCCACACCCGCGATTGGGGACCTTTCACCGCTGGCCGTCGCGAACGGGTGGACGGCGTTCACCTTGACCGTGTATGGCACCGGATTCGTCCCCAGCTCTCAAGTGGAGTTCAACGGGCAGGTTCGCAACACGCGGTATCTGTCGAGCACCAGGCTCGATGCGGACATCCTCGCTACCGACGTGGCAAGTGCCAGCTCCTACAGCGTTGTGGTGGTGAATCCGAGCCCGGGCGGGCGATCGGGTGCCGCATGGTTCACCGTCGTGTCCGGGCCTCTCAACCCGGTGCCGACGATCACGTCCCTGCAGCCGGACCGCAAGGACGCCGGAGGCGGGCAATTCACACTCTCCGTGCACGGACGCGACCTGCGAAACGACGGACAGATCCTGTGGAATGGTCAGCCGCGACCGACGAGTTGGGTCAACTACGACACGGTTGCGACGATCATCACCGCCGCCGACATCGCGGCGCCCGGCGTCGTCCAGATCTCGTTCTCGAACCCACCGCCAGGCGGAGGCCCGTCGCTCAGCCTGCCATTCACGATCGCACCTGCGACGGGCCGGATCGCTGTCAGCCCCACCAGTCTCGCGGTCACACAGATCCTAGGCACGACGACGAGCACGGACCAACAACTGGGAATCACGAACGCCGGAGCCGGGTCAATCGAGTGGAGCCTGTCGGTCACCGGATCGAGCGATCTCTCCTGGCTGAATGTGACACCGCACAACGGACTGACGCCCTCGGACGTGGCGATCAGCATGAATCCGGTTGGACTGGCCCCAGGCACGTACCGAGCGGCCTTGAACATCGCATCAGGGGACTCCGACAATTCTCCACTCGTGGTCCCAGTGTCCCTGACGATCACCGCGTTGTCGGGCAATGACCTTGAATGGACCACCAGGCGACCGATGCCCGAAGCGCGGGAGTGGGGGGCGGCGGCCGTTCTCAATAACCGCATCTACGTGATCGGCGGAAACGCCCTGAGCAACTTTGCCTACGATCCCGCCACGGACATGTGGGAGCGGAGGGCCGATCCCTCTGACGGCAGCTACGAGGGGGCTGCAGCCGCCTGGAACGGGAAAATCTACAAAGCCTACAACGGCGGGTTCACACGAACGGTGGAGGCGTACGACCCGGCAACCGACACCTGGGAGAACGAGACCTCGTACCCCGATCCCCTGTGGCGCCGAGGCGTGGCCATGGTCGTGGCCGGTGGGAAGATGTATCTCATCGGCGGAACCGACGCGAGCCTGGAAGCGATCGCGACGGTCGATGAGTACGACTTCAACACCAAGACGTGGCGGACTCGCGCGCCGATGCTTACCGCACGGGGCTTCACGGTTGCGGCGGTGTACCAGGATCGATTCATCTACGTGGCTGGAGGATTGGATGACGCGAACTCCAGCTATGCCCTTCGAGCGCTGGAGGTCTTTGACACGGTTACCAATTCATGGACCCAGCTGTCATCGATGTCGACAGCCAGGTTCGGTGCGATGGGAGGATTCATCTCCGACCGGTTCTACGTCGTTGGCGGCTACGGAACTCACACGGAATTGCTCAACGGTGTCGAGGAGTTCGACACGGCTACACTGGCGTGGACTTCCAGGAATCCGATTGCTTCTGCGCGCGCGGGTCTCGTCGGTGGCATCGTCAACAACCGGATCTACGCAGTCGGCGGCCACGACGCCACTGGCACCTCTTCACGGGTCGAGGAAGGCACGGTCGCCACTGTCGTTGGAGCGCCGAGGATTTCCCTGCCGAGCTCCTCGTTGAGCCTCGTCGCGGCCGTCGGCGGAGCGCCCGCCACACAGGCGTTCCGCGTCTCCAATGGCGGCGGTGGCGCGCTCGAGTGGAGCGTCACAGCGAGCACCGCATCAGGGGGCAACTGGCTCCAGATCACACCGACTTCGGGCACCGCACCTACCAATGTCAGCGTTTCGGCTGGTTTGTCGAGTCTGCAGGCTGGTACCTACACGGGAACCCTGACGTTCCAGGCCAGCGGGGCGTCTAACTCTCCCCTCACCGTCCCGGTGACGTTCTCCGTAGGGTCGGTTACCGGCACAAACATCGAATGGAGCGCGTCGACGAACTTGCCCGCATCTTCGAACCCGGTGACTGCTGTCGTGAATGGAAGGATCCACGTCTTCAACGTTGGCAACCGTCTCGGTCACTACGAGTTCGACCACGTCGGCGGCCAGTGGCTACGTCGCGCGGACGTGCCCGGGTGCGGTGTTGACGAAGACGGAACGGCTGCGACCCTTGGGAGCAAGATCTACGTTTTGTACAGCCTGTGCGACTACGACTATCAGCTGAAGGTGTATGACCCAGCAACAGACGCTTGGAGCAGAGCGGCCGCTCTTCCGATCGGACGGGGCGCCCGTATGGCGGCAGCGAGCGGGCGGTTGTACGTCTTCGGCGGCGAGGCCCAGAACGGGGCGACGTTCGAGTACGACCCCATGACCAACCAGTGGCGATCCAGGCAACCAATGCCGACCGCGCGAGCCTGGACGAATGCGGTCACGATTGACGGTCTGGTCTACGTCGTCGCTGGCATGATCGAATCCGCGGGCGGTCAACGCTTCCGTTCGGTCGAAATCTACGACCCCGCAGCCGACCGCTGGACGACCGGCCTTTCCTTGATGAGGGATGCGCGAGCGCTCAACGCCGCCGTGACCTATCTCGGCAAGCTCTATGTAATGGGCGGCAGCCCCTACGGCGGCGACACAACGGTGGCATCTGTTGAGGAGTACGATCCAGTCAGAGACCGGTGGACGCTCAAGAATCCCTTGTCGTCGGGGAGGTTCTACATATCAGCGGAAGTCGTCAACAATTCCGTCTATCTGATTGGGGGCGACTCCAGCGGTCGACTCGTGGAAAAGGGAACCTTCGTAGTGACGACGCCCGCGTCGGTGAACGTTAGCAGCGACTTCGCGCAGAGTAGCACAGTGGGGCAACTCTATCCCAACTACATCAACGTGGTGGTCCTCGATTCGGCCGGCAATCCTGTTCCAAACGTCGCTGTCACCTACACCGCACCGGCGTCAGGAGCGTCGGGCACATTTGAAAACGGCACGAACACCATCGTCGTGATGACCGACTCCAACGGCAATGCCCAGGTGTGGGGCTTCCGGGCCAACGCGGTCGGCGGATCATTTCGACTCACCGCGAGCATCACGGGCGTTGGCCAGGGGGCCGTGTTCGAAATGCGCAACACTCCATCGGTATCGGAGAACACCTTCGAGTTGAAGGGGGTGTTCGCCGAATCCGTAAACGTGCGTCGAATGCAGGTATCGGAATCCACTCTGTACGTCCTGAAGAACTCGAATCCGCAGAGCCTTGCTGCCTATGATCTGACGACCGGGCAGGAAACGTATTCGATTGCCATTGACGGATATCCCAACGGAGGTTCCAACGATTTCTGCATCGCTGGAGACCATGCCTACGTGCCCATAAGCAATCTCGGGTCGAATGGTCAACTCGCGGTCTTGGATCTGGTGAACCGCAACGTTGTCACATACCTTGCCGCCGGAACCGATCCGTTCGCGTGCGTCGTCGTCCGCCGCACGCTCTACGTGAGCAACAGCGTAAACTACACCGATGGGCATCCTTCGACGGTTCGGATGTTCAATCTCGACACGAATTCGCTCATTGGAACCATGCCGCTCCAAAGTCCGTCGCGTATGGTCGTCGATCAGGCGTCGAACCGGCTATTCGTGACGAGCTGGGGTCAGAAGAGCATCACGGCCATCGATTTGGGCTCGAATGCGGTGGTCGGGTCCACGGTGTTTCCGCGCGCCCCCATCAGCATTCTCGGGTTTGGCGGCGAGGTGTGGGTGAGCTTCGAGAGCAGTGGTTCGGCTGGAGTGATGGCTGCGATGAATCCGGCCTCACTGTCGGTCAGGATGTACGTGTCCGGCAACGGCAGCGTTTACAGGATGGCTTCGATGGCCGGCAGAATCCTGTCGACTGGATGGTCAGTCGGTGCGAACTACAACGTTCAGGTAGTAGATCCGACCGTGGGCGCTGTGACCCAGCGGGTACTGTTTACTGACGAGCCGAGGGATATGGCGGTCGACGCGGTGCGTTCCCGAGTTCTCGTGGCCACCACCAATCAGTCGATCAAGATCGTGGGACTTTCGGTAACTGCTGGCATCTCCATCAGCGGTCGCGTGCTCACGAGCGGTCAGGGTGTGCCTGACGCCACCGTCACGCTGTCTGGCGCCGGAAATCGAACAGCGCAAACTAATGCGTCGGGGTCGTACTCCTTTCCAGGCCTGATGCCGGGGACTTACACGTTGACTGCAGCCAAGGGCGGATTCGCGATCACTCCGGCGCAGATTGCGGCGACCATCGGGACAGCTAGCCTGGCGAACCAAGACTTCCAGGCAACAGCCAAGACGGTGCCCTCAATCACATGGCCGAGCCCTGCTTCAATCGTCTATGGAACCGCCCTCAGCGGTACGCAGTTGAGCGCGACGTCGCTGGTGGCTGGGGCTTGGGCGTACACGCCGCCCGCGGGCACGGTCTTGAACGCGGGCGCGGGGCAGACGCTGTCGGTGACCTTCACGCCGACCGACACGGCGAACTACACCCCGGCCACCGCCAGCGTCACGATCGACGTGACGAAGGCGACGCCGGTGGTGACGTGGGCGAACCCCGCGAGCATCGTGTCGGGAACCGTACTCGGTGACACGCAGCTGAACGCGACGGCTAGCGTGGCGGGGGCGTTTGTGTACACGCCGGCGGCGGGGACGGTGCTGCCGGTCGGGACCGGGCACATCTTGGGTGTCACGTTCACGCCCGGCGATGCAGCCAACTACAGCACGGCGACCGCGACGGTGACGGTCGATGTGGTCGGTGTGGCGCCCGCGGTGACGGCGCTGACGCCTGAGAGTGGCCCGATCGGGACGGTGGTGAGGCTGACGGGGACGGGGTTCACGGGGGGGACGGCGGTCACGTTCAACGGCGTGCCGGCGGCCCACACGGTGGTGTCCGACACGCAGATCACGACGACGGTGCCGGCGGGGACGACGACGGGGCCGGTGCGGGTGACGACGCCCGGGGGGACGGCCACCAGTGCGGCGAACTTCGAGGTGACGAACCAGCGCGGGACCCGGACGCTGCCGGTGTGCTACGTGCCGGGGTATGCGCTGACGGTGACGGTGGACGTGGGGCCGGCGCCCGAGGTGCAGGTGCAGGCGCTCGAGGAGCAGCCGCCCGAGGGCTGGACGCTCGGCGCCATCAGCGATGGCGGTGCGTGGGATAGCGTCAACGCCAGGCTGAAGTGGGGGCCGTTCTTCGATGCGACGGCGCGGGCGATCACGTATGAGCTGACGCCGCCGGCCGAGACGACCGGGGAGGTGACGTTTGCCGGGGTGGTGAGCTTTGATGGGGCCGAGGTGCCGGTGGGCGGCGCGACGACACTGGCGCGGTGCGAGTCGCATCCGGCGGACGGCAACGGGGATTTCCGGCTGGTGATCGGGGAGGTGACCGGGTATGGGTCGGCCTGGAAGCGGGGGCTGACGTGGGCGGTGCCGCCGGTGCCGATCCCGATCGGGTATGTGACGCGGGCGGGGTATCTGTGGCGGCTGGGGGAGACATATTGGCGCGACGCGGGCGTGTGCCCGGCGTGCTGGGTGCCGCTGCCGACCGTGCCGCTGCCGCTGCCCGATGCGCTGCGGCTCCTCGACGAGATCGCGACGCCGCGCGGCGGGCCGTCGCTGGCGCCGGAGCCGGGGACGCCACGCCCGGCGCGGGAGACACGCCGGCCCCGAGGCGGTGTGGCGACGCGCCAGCTGCCGGCGACCTACACGCCGAAGGCGCCGCTGGCGGTGACGATCGCGGTGACGCCGCACGGGGACGTGCAGGCGTGGGCGGTGGAGGAGGTGGTGCCGGCCGGATGGCGCGTGAGCGACCTCTCGGCGAACGGGCACTGGGACGAGGCGGCGAGCGCGGTGCGGTGGGGCCCGTTCTTCGACGCCGACGCGCGGACGCTACGCTACACGCTGACGCCGCCGGCGGGAGCGACCGGGCCGCAGGAGGTGACGGGCACGGCGAGTTTCGATGGTGAGGACGTGCCGATCGGCGGCCGCCACACGCTGCCGCCCGCACCGGTTGTCCGCCCCGGCGAGCCGGGGAAGCAGGCGGGCGTGTGCCCGGCGTGCTTGGCGCCGCTGACGCCGGTACCCGCGCCAGACGCGTTGCTGTGGCTCGACGGGATCGCGACGCCGCGTGGCGGGCCGTCGCTGTCGCCGGAGCCGGTGACGCCCCGCCCGGCGCGCGAGATACGCCGGCGACTGGGGGGTGCGGCGACGCGCCAGCTGCCGGCGACCTACACGCCGAAGGTGCCGCTGGCGGTGACGATCGCGCTGACGCCGCACGGCGACGTGCAGGCGTGGGCGGTGGAGGAAGTGGTGCCGGCCGGGTGGCGCGTGAGCGCCGTGTCGGCGAACGGGCACTGGGACGAGGGGGCGAGCGCGGTGCGGTGGGGCCCGTTCTTCGACGCCGACGCGCGGACGCTGCGCTACACGCTGACGCCGCCGGCGGGGGCGACCGGGCCGCAGGAGCTGACGGGCACGGCGAGCTTCGATGGCGAGGACGTGCCGATCGGCGGCCGCCACACGCTGCCGCCCGCACCGGTTGTCCGCCCCGGCGAGCCGGGGAAGCTGATTCGCGCTCCGAGAGTGGAACAGGGGCGGACCATGTCCATCCTGTCCGCGGGGTCACCGAGTCGAGACCGCGCTGACGGAATCAGTGCCAGCTCCGCGGAGGGTGGCCACCGGACGTCCGCGCTGATCGGCCCCCAAGGATCACGAATAACGCCCGGCACGTTCACGTAACGGCCGTGGAGTATCCGGTTCCCGTGCGGCAGGAATCTGTTCACCTCGAAGGAGGGCGCGTGCGATCCCGACTCACTGGGCGACCGCTGATCAGATCCATCGGCGTTGGCCTTTACTGCGCGACGACGTGGTGCGCGATGGCGTCTCCGGCCCTGGCCGGCTCCGATCCGCCTGTTCGATTCGTGGTCTCAAGCGTCGCGGCGGCGACGGGTCCGCATGCGGCAGGAGCCGTGCCGGTCGTCGTCAGGGACGACGACCGACGGGTCGGCACGCTCGCCTCGGGCTTTACGAATCTCGATCTGGGCTCGGCGAACGCCACGATGCCGATTGGCTACACGCCTGGCGTGCCGTTGACGGTGACCATCGCCGTGACGCCGCCGGCCTCGGTCTCGGCGCAAGCGGTGGAAGATACGCCACCGGCCGGGTGGACGGTCACCAACATCAGTCACTCCGGCCAATTCGACAACGTCAACCACAAGGTGAAGTGGGGGCCCTTTTTCGACGCCGACCCGCGCACCCTGACCTACCAGGTGACGGCGCCAATGGGCACGATCGGCGTGCAGACGTTCTCGGGCCTGGCGAGTTTCGACGGCGTCGACATTCCCATCACGGGTGCGCGCAGCCTGACACTGGCGATCGTGCCGGCGCCCGCCGGGATTAGCCCGACATCCGGGCCGGCCGCCGGCAATACGGCGGTGACGGTGACGGGCCTCAACTTCGGCGCGGGAGCCACGGTGACCATTGGCGGCGTGCCGGCGACGGCGGTTACGGTGGCGAGCGCCACGTCCATAACGGCCACGACCGGACCACATTCGCCGGGGCTGGTTGACGTGGTCGTCACGAATTCCGACGGTCAGACCGGGACGTTGACGAACGGATTCACGTATGTTGCCCCGCCGGCGGCCACGAGCATCAGCCCGGCGAGCGGGCCGTCGGCCGGCGGAACGACGGTGACGATCACAGGCACGGCGTTCCAAGCGAACGCCACGGTGACGGTCGGCGGCGTGGCGGCGACCGGTCTGACTGTCGTGAGCCCAACGTCGATCACGGCGACGACAGGCGCGCACGCGCCCGGCATCGCGGACGTCGTGGTCACGAATCCCGACGGGCAGAGTGGCACGTTGACCGCCGCGTTCACGTACGTGGCGCCGCCGACGGTTTCGGCGATCGCGCCGGCGAGCGGGGCAACAGCCGGCGGAACGGTGGTGACGATCACCGGCGCCGCGTTCCAGGCGAACGCGACGGTGACGATCGGCGGCGTGGCGGCGACCGGTCTGACTGTCGTGAGCCCAACGTCGATCACGGCGACGACAGGCGCGCACGCGCCCGGCACCGCGGACGTCGTGGTGACGAATCCCGATGATCAGGCAGGTACGCTGCCGGCCGCGTTCACATATGGGACTGCGCCGGTGATCGCGACACACCCGCAGAGCCAGACGATCGTGTCAGGACAGACGGCCACGATGAACGTCGTGGCGACGGGCACTGCACCGCTCAGTTATCAGTGGTACGTCGGCGCCAGCGGAAACACGGCGAGTCCGATTGGAGGGGCGACGTCCAACAGTTACACGCCGCCGCCGCTCTCGACCACGACGAACTACTGGGTGAGCGTGTCGAATCCATACGGTACCGCTGACTCCGCGACGGCGACGATCACCATTTCTACACCGCCCGCGGCGCCGACAGGCCTCGCGGCGAGCCCGAATGGCTTCACGCGAGCCAGTCTGACTTGGACGGCCTCGGCGGCTGCGACGAGCTACACCGTGAAGCGTGGCACGACACCCGGCACCGAGACGACATTGGCGACCGGCGTGACGGGGACGAGCTTCGTGGACACGACCGTCGTCAAGGGCCAGACGTACTACTACGTCGTGTCCGCGGTGAACAGCCTCGGTGAAAGCCCGAATTCCACCGAAGTGAGCGTGACGATCCCGACGCGGGCCACGGCGCTCGATTTCGACGGCGACGGGAAGGCGGATCCGACGTACGTCCGCCCGACGACCTGGACGTGGAACAGCCTCGAGTCGCATGCGACCTTCACGACCCACACGGCGGTCCAGTGGGGCCTGCCGGGCGACGTGCCGGTGCCGGGGGACTACGACGGGGACGGGATCGCCGATCCGGCGATCTACCGGCCGT
>Ga0156223_113_pt1 | contig 10952 bp, 14 predicted proteins | sample RifCSPlowO2_12_FD_107871 | JGI IMG/M metagenome (GOLD analysis project Ga0156223, IMG submission 107871) | Acidobacteria bacterium RIFCSPLOWO2_12_FULL_66_21
AGCCTGCCCCGCGTTCTTACTGCTCACGACGACATCGGCCGAAGTGACAGCCGCATTCGCGTACCGTGGGGACTGCCTCAAGTGCACCTGAAGCCGGTCCGCACCGTCGCGAAGATATCGGGGCCGGCTGCCGAAGATTGCATGGACTTGATCCGTCATGGCCTCGATCGCCTCGGCCATCGGGAGCACTCCGGCGGCCTGTCGGCTCTGCTGCTCGGGCGTACCGTGAGCTGCGATCCACTCAGCGGCGAGCCGGTTCTTCTCCTCGTGCAGCGCGAGTTGCTCCGCGCGCTGGCGCAGGTTCTCGTCTCGGCGACCGCGGAGGTCCGCCCGAAAGCGCCGATGAGCCTCGGGCGGCACGTCCCGGGCAATCCCTTCATCGGTATTGATGTCGAACAAAACCCGCCCGTGCTGGGTCGCGAGATAGCACCGTTTCGGCGTGGGTGGGGGATGCACGAGGCTGCGTTGAGCGTGATCGCTCATGAACGCTTGCGCGAGCTGCGCGCGGACCTGGCGGTGCGCATCGCGACGTTCAGTGCGAGCGGCGGTGCGCTGCTGGTGGTACGCGCGCTCGAGCTCGTGGTTGCGCCCAGCCTCTCGGTACAGGTCTTCAAGGGACGGCGGACAGTCGTACGCCGGTGGTGTGTCGACGCGCACCACTCGCTGCTCGCCGTCACGCTCGTACCGTGGCCGAAGCTTCAATCGCGCGACACCCTGGTCGTCTACGCTGACGAGATGCAACCGACTCGTCGGCACGTCGATTGAGAGTTCCTGGACCGCGCGGCCGTTGCCGCCGGCGAGCAGGGACGCTTTCCTCCCTTCCTCGGACAGCAGGTACGTCGCCGTCACGGTGAGGAGGCGAGCGGTGTCAGGTAGCGATGTCGGTGTCTTGTCGGTCGCGAGTCCAGGGCCGCGAAGAACGACGGTATCCATAAGAGTTGTCCTTCCTCATCAACATGACGTGAACGCGTGCGCCAGGCGGCTGGCACTGAGCCGAGCCGCCTGGCTGAGACGAGGACCGTTCAGGCAGTGACCCTCGAGGCGGATGTACGCGTCGAGGAGGCATTCCCGAATCGCGTCCGAATGCCGGGCCGGACACGTCACGCCTTCTCCATCGGTCGCGACGTTCCGAGACGGCGAAGCCGACGAGTGTGCGTCCGCTGAGCGGATCTGCATCGGCTCCGACGACCAGCTCCGTACGAGCAGACTTCCCTGAGGTGGCCTGCTCGTCGGGGATGATCGTGATGGACCCCAGTTAGCCCCTCTGCTTGGATGTTGGGGTCCTCCAAGAACGTTGAGGGCCTGAGGCCTTCAGCGTTGGCTGCGTTCGCCCGGATCGATGTGGATGCGGACGAACAGGAGTGACACGTACGGCCGTGTGGCGCGCGCGTGGTCACCGGAGAACTGGTTCGAGGCGTCATCGGTTCGCCTCCAAAAGGCCGCCAATAGGTTCGCGTCCGTACCGGCGCGCGCGAGCCAGCTTGTCTCTGAGCTCGCACTCGGCCCACGGCGGTTCACAGCGGGCATTCCAATCATTGAGCAGCGTGAGCGCCTCGGCGTCCGAGAGCGCGAAGCCACGCACGAGCCGGCAGCAGACGCGAAACGTATGGAGATCGCCGTGCTGCCCGGCAAACGCCGCCGGCAGTGCGGCCAGGTACCGTCGCGCGCGGTCCATTCGATTGAATCTCACGTTGAGGCCGCGACTCAGTCGAACAGGCACCGTCGCCATCATCGGGGCGATCGGTATCGGGAAGTCGTCGGGCGCGTAGACGCGCGTGGAATCGCGGTATTCGATCGTCACGAGATGCGGCGGCACATACTGGGGCTTATGGTTAAAGAAGCCAGGAACGCGCGTAGTCTGCGTGCAGGGCGTGGCCGCCACGTCGGTGCCGAGCTCGCGGGCGAGCTGCTTCTGCAGTGCCTCTGCGTGCTCGATCGTGAAACCGGCCACACGCCAGAACACATGGACCCGATTCGGCGAAGAGTGCAGCACATATGACGGTGATGGCAGATCGCGACGTGCGGCGATGGCTGCCAAGACGTCGCATCCATCGTGATCGGCTTCGAGAAAGACATGGCGAATCGCACGCACCGACTCGCGCGTTCGTGACCGTCTGCCAGGGCTGATCGCATTCACCGAGACGTAGATGTTTGAGCGAATCAGATTGCGCCAACGCAGCCACGCCTGGAACCGCGCATCGGCGACGAGCGATACCGGCCCCACACGTTGCGCCGTGTGTCCCGTCTCGTACGACTTCAAGAACACCGCGATCCAGTCATCCGGTTCGTAGGCCGTGCGAAGGAACTGCAGCGGCGCGTCGCGATCCACCTGTCGCATGCGCATCAGCCTTTCGTCAGCACCACACGTCCGGAGAACGTGGAGTGGTTGCAGTCGGTCCCGCTGAAGTCGGCGTCAATCCGTGTGGCCTCGGCCATGCCAAAGCTGCCGAAGGTGCCGCGGCAGCCGCGCGGCGAGCTGTAATCGCCCTGCGTGCTGATCTGCGCGGGTGGTGTGTTGCCCGGAATGATGGCGGTCGTCCCGATCGTGTTCATCGTCAACCACGGGTTCTCCGACCGAATCGTCGCCCGGAACGTTTGCTGGTTTGTCTCCGGCACGACTTCAAACGTCCAGGTCGTCGCGCCGCTGGTGGGCGGTGGCGCATCGGGATCGCCAGGATTCACTTGAACCGTCATCGTTCCGTGCCACGTTCCAGCGAGAAACGACTGTGGACCTGATGGCGACGTTGGCGCGGTGCCACCGCATCCGGCACACGTCAACGCCACGGAAAGCGCCAAGCACGAGTTGCGGATAGTCCTGCTCATACGACGACTCCTTCACAGACGCGACGCCCTTCGAGGCACGACTCCAACACGAACCGGTCGTTCTGCCCGTCGTACTCCTTGATGGCCATGAGCTGCGTCACTCGACGATGGCCGTGCACGCGGGCGATGTGCACGACCAGGTGAATGGCGAGCGCGATCGCTTCACGGACGCTCCGGTGTGGCAGGCCCACATTCGCCGTCAGGACGCAGTGCGCGAGCCGCGTCAGGGCCTGCTCCGCGGAGTTGGCGTGGATTGTCGTGAGGCTCCCGAGATGGCCAGTGTTGAGGGCCTGCAGGAGATCAAAGGCCTCCGCGCCGCGAACCTCGCCGACGAGAATCCGATCGGGCCGATGCCGCAGCGTCGCGCGCACCAGATCGGCGATGGTGACGGGCGGCAGCGGAAGCTCCTGGCCGAGCGGCGGCTGCGCGCGTCGCGCTTCAAAGCGCAGGAGATTCGGCTTGTCGAGATGAATCTCCGCGGTTTCTTCAATGACGATGATGCGGTCCGTGTCGGGAATGTGGGCCGCAAGCGCATTGAGCAGCGTGGTCTTCCCGGTCCCCGTGCCGCCGGAGATGAGGATGTTCTGCTGGCTGGCAATCCCCTCTCTGAGCTGCCCGGCCAGGGAGGCGGTAAGGGCACCGACGTCGACGAGTTCGTCGATGCTGTACCGATGCGTGAACTTCCGAATGGTCAGCGCCGGGCCGGCCACGGCGCACGGCGGAAACATGGCCGCCACACGCGAGCCGTCCTCGAGCCGCGCGTCGAGCAGCGGCTGCATGTCGGAAATCTCATCGCCACATGCCCGCGCGATGTTCTTGATCGCGACGGTCAGGTTTCGCGATTCGAGCGTGCGACCGGCCACACATTCCAGCGCGCCATCACGCTCAACGAACACACGCCCGCCGCCATCGTTGACCATGACTTCCGTGACGGTCGGATCACGGAGCAGGTCCTCAATGGGCCTCAGGAACGGCAGGATGCGATCCAGGCTGCTCACAGCGCGCCCTCGGCCAGGTGATCGAAGTAGCTTTTCTGCACATCGAGGTAGTACGGCTTCAGGTAACAGCGCTGTGCAGGCAAGGGGTTGGACCCGTCGTACGGCAACGCGATAGCCTGCGCGTTCTGCAGCTCCGTGAACACCCGCGACGTAAACACGTACTCGTGATACGGCGTGTAACTCTTGCTCGCGGTCAACGTCTGCTTGTTGGCTCCCGCGCGCCCGGTCAGCAGCGAGATGTGCGCGTCTGCACCCGATTCGGACAGCACGTAGTGCGCTTTCAGCTGGTCGCGCTTTCCGCACAGCTCCGACGCAATCCGCGCGGTGAACTCGTCGCTGGTGGCGAGGAACAGCTTCGTCCGGAAGCATTGCAACAGGGTTCGCCAGCTCTCCTCGCCCGGCAGTGCCGATCGCAGGGAGCTGATGCTCTGGGTCGCGACGATCGGGATGAGCCGTGCCTGTCGTGACAGTGCAAATGTCCGCTCGTCGCCCGTCGGATCCGTCTCCCCGACGGTGGCAAAGGCGTGGTACTCGTCGCACACAAACAGCAGGTCACGCCATGTCCGCTTCGGCTGCGCAGCGATGCGCGGGATCCGTTGCAGCACGGCGCGCTGGAAATCGAGCTTGAGCATGACGCCCAGGATGCGCGCCAGGCCCGGATTCATGGCGACGGGGAAGTTCAGCGCGAGCACGTGACCGGTCTCGAGCAGCTCGTCGATCGGTGGCAGCGGTTTGGGCTCGCCTGGCTTTGGTTCCGCCATGTACGCCGTGCGCGGCGGACAGAATGTGCGATGTACGGCGGGGTTGTCGTCGAAGAGCGAGAGAAAGACCACGATGCCTTCGGTGATCGACGACCGCAGGCGGTTATCGAGACGGCTCCAGCCGTGGAGATACCAGCGTTCCACCGCCTCGATCTGGTGACGGCGCGCCGCCCACCCATCCCCGCGCGCGCGCCGGACGGTGTACGTCACCTGCCGGGCGTCCAAGTAGGTCTCCAGGTCGCTGTTGTACTCGTGCGCCATCTCCTCGGCGCTCTCAGCGAACCAGTTGATCCAGGGCGCCGGTGGGCCGCAGTGCTCGCGGTAGTCCCCCGTCGAGATCACGATGACTTCAGGCGCCTCGGCGAGCGAGTTCTTGACGCGCTTGATGTCCTCGTCGATCTGCCGGTCTTCCAGGATGTAGCGATAGACCTCGGACAGTGTCGTGTACCCGTCCGTGATTCGGCGCAAGAGGATGACGAACTTGAGGAGATCCGTGTAGGCCTGCTGCCAGAACGGCTCTTTCGATTTCCCGAACAGGTTGTTGAGCAGCGTCGCGATCGCGTACGCCACCGCGTAGGGATCGAGATCGTTGTGCAGCGGGTTGTAACAGAAGCCGCCGTCCAGGCCGATTTCCACGTAGTCACGCTCGCGCCCGGCCTGTGTGAGGATCGTGCGCACCTGCCCGCAGAAGTCCCCCTTGACCTCCAGCACCAGACCGCCGATCTTCCGCTCGGGATCATCGGCGCGCCACCGAAGGAGCTGCTCGACGTACGGATACATGCACGCCGACGTCTTGCCCGTGCCGACGGCCCCCAGGACCATCACGCCGGTGTATAGGCCGCGCTGCGGAATCGTCAGCCAGCTTGGCGACGGCGCTCGCCCTGGCATCGTGTCAAAGTGCGTCTCGCCCAACACCAACGATGGCGCGGGCCGACTCTCCGGCGCGGGGTATGGCGGGAGCGCGCGCTCGCGGGTGCCAAGCGGGTGCCGGTACGTGATGATGGCCAGCACCGACGTCACCAGCGAGGTCGCAAAGAACGGCGTCGTGAACCACAGCGTGGCATACACGTACGCGAGCACCTGAAAGACGAACGGCTTTCGCGCCTCGATCAACGCGAGAAACACGTCATCCGTCCGGACCGGATAGGTGTGCAGTCCCCAGGTGCCCACGCTGGCGGCCACCAGCATGGCCACCAGCCCGCGCGCTTCCACCAAGGTTCGCAGCATGGCCGCTTCCTTTCCCTTTCTTTCCGATTCGTCGTTACGTGGCCGCCGTGGATGACAGATCTCTTTCCACGTGCGGACTCGTTCGCGTCGCATCGCGCGCGCCGGCGCGTTTCCGGATCCGCGGCGGCCGTCGGGGCACGAACGACTGTGCGTGCTCGGCGCGCCAGGCGACAAACTCTTTGTCTTTGGCGAGCACGGTGTCGATGAGTTCATTGAGCACGTACTCCGCGGGCTCACCCAGGAACTGCGCGTACGCGTACAGGGTCTCGTTCGTCTCGCGTTCGAGGCGCGTCACAAGCCGGACGAATTGCTTGCCGCGCGTGCGGGGCTTAATCAGCGACATAGAGGCTCCTCGTAAATGGACATGACGGGCTCTGTGCCGCCTGCATTCCGGGCGCGTGGCGCGACGACGGGCGGGATCAACGCGGGCGGCATGACATGGCGATTGAGCGATGTCATGACGGGCCGCATGGCACGTGGACGGACAGGTGCGCAGCGGGGGCGTGAGCGACCCTCCGGGATCGGGCGGCAGGGCACCTGCCGCGCTTGGGAGGGGGGTCGCTCACGCCCCCGCTGCGTTGTGGCGCCTGTCGCAGACGATGGCCGGGGGCTCGGGCGGCATAAACCGCCGCCCGTTCGCGTGCGCTGCAAGTTCCACCGCCGTGGAGGGTTACAGACGCCTGCGCCTCGATACGAATGCCACACACCGATAGCTCGGCCGCGAGACGCAGTGCTCGCCAGGGGGGAACACTCCGCAGAGCCAGCGTTCCCCTCTGCGTTCCCCCTCTTCAACCCCTCAGGAGGTGCTGACCAGGGCGGAGAGATGCTGGTAGGTATGCGCCAAGACATGGCAGTCCACCTGTCCCGTCCGCCGCGCCAAGGCATCAGCGGTCACGGGCGACGTTGTGGCGTCTAGCATCCGATTCCCGTATCGCCGCCACATGCGGTACAGGACGCGAAATCGCGGTGCGCCGAACATGGCGGACGCGCGTTGGAACCGAAGGTCGGCGACGATCGCCGGGTCTGCTGCTGCGTCACGGCGTTGCTCGAAATACCAGCGGAGCTCATCAACCGTCGCAGGCGGAAGCGGCATGGCGAGCTCGTCTCGGGCTGCCGCCTCGTGCAGGGCGACGGCACCGATCAAGTGCGGAGGCACCAGCACGCGAACGGTCCACGCCGGCAGCGTGCGAAGCAGGTTCCCGTACCGGTGCAGGAAGACGCGAAAGTCGATCGGTAGCCGCCGCGTCACGAGGTAGATGAAGACATGTCGCCGGCCGTCCGGATCGATGCCGATGGGTAGCTTCTCGGCGAAGTACCGGACAGTTTCATCAGGCTGCACCCCGAAGCTGATGTGCGGCAACTCCGACCGTGACAGCCGAGTCACGCGGGTGAAGTGCGCGATCTTCTCGCGCTCGGTGGCGAGCCATCGGTGGCGGCGGTCAGCGAGGACCCCATCGAGCACCATCAGCCGCTCGATCGCGCGGCTGAGCGGGACGGGCCGGCGGTGGCGGTTGTTTGGTTCTCCAATCGCCCGATAGAGCGTCTTCGCGTGTACATGGTAGAGATGCGTCTTGCGGTGCGCGCGGGAGTAGACGCTCACATGGTTGTTGGCGACGAGATCCCGGAAGAAGTCATGCACTTTCTGGCCGCGGACGATCCCGGCGTAGGCGCAGTACTGGCGACCGAGACACACCCCTGCGTGCAGCATCACCGTCGTCAGAAAGCCCGCCTGCCGCTCGGTGAACCCGTGATCGATCATGGCTTGCACTCGCTCCTCGAACGTCACCCAAGAACCTCCTCAGCCACGCGTGGATCGGAGCCGCGTCCTCCACGACCAGTCCTCCGGCTGCCGCCGAGTCGAGCCCCGGCAGCACGATAGGACGTGAACCCGGCGCGCGCCTTGGCGCCGGCGAGCGCACCGCGGTAATGCTCCGTCGTAACCTCGACATCCTCGACCGCGCGGCGCCCGTCACGCTCGTCGTACTCGATGCGCACGTCGGGAAACTGGACGTGGTCGTCGACCATCGGCAGCTGATGCGCGTGCGCCCAGCGCTCGATCTCTTCCTGCTCGCGATCGGGGCGTCCGTCGCTGTCGCGGCGCCCGCGATTGGATGCCTGCAGGAAGCGCTGATACTCGCGCTTCAGCTCGTAATCGAGCACCACCCGGCGGATACGCGCATCGCGGGGCGCTAGACTCTCCGCGGCGCGCAGGTAGGCGCGGTGGAGCTGCGCATCGTGCGCGAGTTCCCGCGGCTTGGCGATGCCGGCGTAGAACACCTGGCGTTCGCGGTCGTGGTCTCGCCGCGCGTCCTCTAGGACACTGCGGCCCTGCTCGGTCAAGGTCACCAGTGTCGTTCGCGTCTTTCCAACGACGTAGGGCATCGTCCGCACCAACCCGAGGTCGCGGAGGTGCGGGAGATCGCCTTTGCGCGGGTCCGCGGGGCGCCCGTCGTGGCCGCGCAGGTCGCTCGCCGGGACCACGCGAAAGGCACCCACGGTCGCCAGCGTGCGCACCTCGGAGCCGCGCAGCTCATAGGTGCGAATACGGACGTGCACGCGTTCGCGCTCCGGCCCGCGTGGGAGGTCCAGACGGTCCGCAAAGACGTCTCGCGGATCGGTCCGACCGCGGTCGTCCGAGTCGGTACCGACGCGGCTGCCCCGGCTTGGGTCCGGCCGTTCCGGTTCGTGTACACGAGGATCAAGGTCGCGCGACATTCGTTGGAAACCTCCTATGACTTCAGCTGGTGCCGAAGGTCTTCGAGCACCGCATCAGGGGTCGTGAGCTGGCGATCAACGTGAAGCAGCTTGCGCCCGGCATCTCGCAAGAACAGCCACCGGCCTATCGCGTAGAAGATGGCGGAGAGATTCGCAAACAGGAGCAGCGCACCGACGCTGATACGGAGGCCGTGACGCTGGAAGAGCAGGGCTTTGTATGGGGCGAGGAAGGTCAATTCCGCGGCCAACCACCCGGCGAACACGAACACGATCAGTGCAGCGAGGAACGCGGCGTTCGGCATCATTGCCGGGGCTCCTCAAACGCCTGATCGACGCGGAAGTACGCGACCTGCAGGCCCAGCGGATTCACGCGAATGAACTCATTCGGGACGTGACCGCGGATCACGAAGTCAACCTGCGCGATGTACGTCTGCCGGGCCCGCTCGGACCGCGTGCCCGGTGTGTAGAACACCTTCTGGAAGGTGACGGCCGCCTTATAGGGCGGCGTCGTCAGCTCGCTCAGGCTCACGTTCTGGACCACCACATCGACTTCATCAGCGCTGGACGTGGTCAGAAACTCTTCGAGCGCGCGGCTCTGGTCGTTGTGGGCGATCGTGGCGTCCGCGAGGGCCGGCTCCAGGAAGAACAGCGAATCGGGGTACTCCCGCTGGACGGTCGCACGGATGCGGCTGAAGTGTTTCACTACGAACTGCGACAGGAAATAGCGCAGCTCAGGCGGCTGCGGTTGGTACGCCGTGGCGTCGTACTGGACCGCCTCGGCGCGGCCCACGTCGTCGATGCGGACGACGAGCGGCTTCACCTCGGAGTACTTCGATGCGGTGTGGAAGTTGAGCGCCAGTAGCCCGAGCGCGATGAGCGACACGAGCACCAAGGCGATCTTGAGATACGTGTTCATCACCAGCGCGGAGCCATACAGCTCCACGAATTGGCGCTTCGCGTTCTCGAGCGTCTTGGGCTGGAGATCGGCGACCGTGGCACTCATGGCGCAATCCTCGGTAGGACGTGAAACTCAAACAGCTTCCACGCAATCCAGATGGCGCCGGAGACCATTCCGAGCAGGATCGCGATGCCCATCGCCAACCAGTAAAGGCGTGGCACGTCCGACCAGGTCATGAGATCCGGTTCTCGGGTGTCGTTATGAAATCGACGTGGCATAGCGCTTTCTCCGTTCAGAAGCGGCGAACCATTCTCGGCACACCAGGCACAATCGACAGCCCGCCTTGGCCTGAGAAAATCGACGCGGTGAGCGACGGGACCAGCAGGATGCCGGTGCAAAACGTCAAGATCACCGCGACCGCCTGCAAGCCGTACACGCCGTATTCCGCCGAGGTCACCGTCGGCGGCAAGGTCGTGACGTATCGATAGACGAATTGCTCGAAGATCATCAGAAACGCGATGGCCACCACGGGGATGAACGAGTATTGAATGAACGCTTTCAGCCAACCCCAGAAGAGCCAATCAAGCTTCGGCACGATAAAGAACGGCACGAAGATCGGTCCCACAAGCGCGCAGACAGCGCTCGCGATCAAGCCGAACGCAATCACGGCGAGGGAAACTGCCTTCGCGAGAGCGATCAGAACCAGCACTGTCCAGTAGATCAGATTGGCCAGAATGGACCATGCGTCCGGCTGCATGAAGTGGTCACCGAGCTCGTCGAGGTGACGGTAGAGGTTGTCGAAAGCGCGCGCCTCGAGGATGCTCTGAAAGTAGTGCGCTTGGTCGCTGATGAGGTTGCTGAAGGACACGCCGATGCCCGGTAGGGGGCTCTCGTAGAACGTGATGAAGGAATAGCCGAACGCGACGAACAGCAACAGCTTGGCGAACTCGAACATCTGCTCGCCCACGCCGTCGCCGGAGAGCATCATCTTGATGCCTTGCCACGCAATGACAATCGTGGCCAGTGACATGAACAGCCCATAGCCAAAGCGGAGGAACTCCGGCTCATGTGTAGTCAGCAGGTTCGTGATCGCCTGCTGGATGGTGGGGATGAGGTTCAGCGCGGGTTGCGGCTCCATCGCGGTTCTCCAAAACCAAGAATTACGGTTGGCGCCAGGTGCGCAGCGCGTCACCCGAGCCAGTCACGAACGCCTTGTTCGCGTGGTGAGCGTCCCGCCACGTCGAGAGCTGCATGTTGACGGCGGTCGCTTCGGCGTCACGCTCGCGCTTGCTGTCGACGAGGAGTTGCTCGACCACTCCGGCGAGCAATTGCAGGCGTGCCTGGCGCTGCCGTGCCCCGAGCAGGACGGCCCCGCTGATCTTGTCGAGCACAGCCGTGGCGCTTTGCTCGTTCGAGGGGTCGATGACGTGCGCCTCAAGCGCATCGATCGCACGGAGTTCCTGCTTGCGGCCGTTGAATCGAAGCTGCCCCGTGTCATGGGTCGCCGCGATCGTGGCGGCATCGGTCAGG
>Ga0156223_105_pt5 | contig 10224 bp, 7 predicted proteins | sample RifCSPlowO2_12_FD_107871 | JGI IMG/M metagenome (GOLD analysis project Ga0156223, IMG submission 107871) | Acidobacteria bacterium RIFCSPLOWO2_12_FULL_66_21
CGCGTGCCGCGGGACAGCGGGACGGTGGACAGTGGGACAGCGGGACAGCGGGACAGCAATCGATCTACTTGACGGTCTTCGTGGCCTTCGTGTCCTTTGTGCACTTCGTGCCGCTAACGCCGTGGGCGCGTGCCGCGGGACAGCGGGACGGTGGACAGTGGGACAGCGGGACAGCGGGACAGTGGGACAGCGGGACAGCGGGACAGTGGGACAGTGGGACAGTGGGACAGCGAACGATGTTCGAAGAAAGGCCAGATGAAAGGTCATATAATCAGTCGCAATTGAGACTCACAAGGAGGCCTCTATGACCCGGTTCCTCCGGTGGCCGACGGCGGCCGCGGTTGCTGCGCTGACGCTGATCGCGTCGCTGTCGGCGGCCACGCGTGTAACCTTTACCGACACGAAGCTGAAGAACGGGCTTCGCGTCATCATTTCCGAAGATCACACGGCCCCGGTGATATCCGTCGTCGTGACGTACAACACCGGCTCCCGCGACGAACGCAAGGGGCGGACGGGGTTCGCGCACCTGTTCGAACACATGATGTTCAAGGGCTCGGAGAACGTCGGGCCTGGCGAGCACTTCACGCAGATCTTCAACAACGGCGGAAGCATGAACGGCACGACGAACCAGGAGCGCACGCTCTACTACGAGACGCTGCCGTCCAACCAGCTCGACCTCGCCCTCTTCCTCGAAGCCGATCGCATGGCGTCGCTGGACATCACCACGGAGAACCTCGACAACCAGCGGAACGCCGTGCAGGAGGAGCGCCGTCTCGGCGTGGACAACCAGCCGTACGGCAAAACCTTCGAGGCGATCGACGAGCTCGCGTACGAGAACCCCGCGTACGAACACTCCGTGATCGGCTCGATGGCCGACTTGAATGCGGCCTCGGTGGACGACGTGAAGGCGTTCTTCAAGACGTACTACGCGCCGAACAACGCCGTCCTGTCGATTGCCGGCGACGTCAAGTCAGCCGAGTGCCTGGCGAAGGTCCGCAAGTACTTCGAGAAGATCCCGGCGCAGCCCGCCCCGGCGCCCGTGGACGTCACCGAGCCGGTGCAGACGGCCGAGCGCCGCAAGACGCTCGAGGATCCGCTCGCGCGGCTTCCGCGCATCGACATCGCCTATCACGTCCCGCCGGCGCTGTCGCCCGACGACGACGGCCTGACGGTGCTGGCCTCGGTGCTGGGCAGCGGGCGCAGCTCGCGGTTCTACGAGAGCATCGTGCGCCAGCAGCAGCTCGCGTCGAGCGTCGGCGCCTCCTCGACGAGCAACCGCGGGCCGGGCCTGTTCCGCATCAGCGGCATGCTGCTCGCCGGAAAATCCGTCGACGACGTCGAGAAGGCGATCTACGCCGAGATCGAGAAGGTCAAAGCCGGCCCGATCGCCGACTTCGAGATGGACAAGGCGCGGAACAACTGGAAGCGCAGCCAGGTGTCGAGCATTGCGAGCTCGTTGAGCCGCGCGATCGCGCTCGGCCGCTACGCGCTCTTCTGGAACGATCCGAATCTCATCAACACGTACGCCGATCGCATCGCCGCCGTGAAACCGGCCGACGTCCGGCGCGTCGCCAGCAGGTACCTCGTGCCGGCCAACCGGACGGTGGTCATCACCATGCCGAAGGCCGCCGGTTCGGGCAGCGAAGGAGGCCGGTAATGGTTGCCAAACGCGTCATCCCAACCGCCGCAGTCGCCATCGTCGTGGCCGGCGGCGCGATCGTCTCGGCCTCGCGGCAGGGGCCTCCGCCACCGTCTCCACAGGCCAGCAAGGCCGTCGTCATGAAAGGGAAGGCGCCGGTCTCGACCGAGCTGCTGAAGATCACGCTGCCGCGCCCGGCGGAAGTCGATCTCCCCAACGGCGTCCACCTGATGGTCCTCGAAGATCACCGGACGCCGCAGATCGTGTTCCAGATCGAGGTGCCTGGTGCGGGCGGGTACTTCGATCCGGCCGACATGCCGGGGCTTGCATCCATCACTGCCACGATGATGCGCGAGGGCACGACGACGAAGTCCACCACGCAGATCGCCGAGCAGCTCGAACGGAACGCGGCCTCGGTCGGCGCGGGCGCCGGGCTGTCCTCGATTGACGCGAGTGTCAGCGGGTCGAGCCTGACCGATAATTTCGACGACACGTTCGCGCTGGCGGCCGACGTCCTGCTCAATCCCACGTTCCCGGACGAGGAGCTGCAGCGGTACAAGCAGCGGATACGCACGCAGTTGATCGCGCAGCGGACCCAGGCCGGGTTCCTGGCCAGCGAGATGTTCAACCGTGTCCTGTTCGGGACGCACCCGGCCTCGCGCGTGTCGCTGACCGCGCCGGTGCTCGACAAGGTCACGCGCGACATGCTCGTGGACTTCCACAAAGCGCACTGGGTGCCGGACCACGCCGTCATCGCGATGTCCGGCGACATCACCATGGCTGCCGCGCGGAAGGCCGTCGAAGCGAAGCTCGCCGGCTGGAAGAAGGGAACATCCGCGGCGCCTTCTGCCGATCAGCCGCCGCAGCCCGGCGAGGCAAGAATCCACTTCGTGGCGCGGCCGAACTCCGTGCAGACCAACTTCCTGGTCGGCGCGCAGTCGCTCGTCCGCACGTCTCCCGACTACGACGTGCTGTCGGTCATGAACGAAGTGCTCGGCGGCGGTCCGACCGGCCGTCTCTTCACGATCCTGCGCGAGGAGAAGGGCTACACCTACGGCGCGTATTCCGGGTTCTCCGCGTTTAAGGTGCGCGGCAACTGGTCGGCGAATACCCAGGTGCGCAACGACGTGACCGAGGCCGCCTTCAAGGATCTGATGGCGCAGATCGCGCGGATGCGCGACGAGCCCGTTCCCGACAAGGAGCTGGAGGCCAAGAAGCGCGGGATGATTGCCTCGTTCGCCTTGTCGCTGGAGTCGCCGCAGGCCATGCTGAACAACTACATGATTCGGCATCTCTACGGGCTGCCCGCGGATTACTGGGACAAGTACCCGCAGCGCATCTCCGCGATCACGCAGGCACAGGTGCAGGAGGCGGCAAAGAAATATCTCGACCCCCCGCGCCTGCAGATCATCGCAGTGGGCGATCCGAAGCTCGGCGAGATGTTCAAGAAGTACGGGACGGTGGTCACGTACGACACCGAAGGGAAGATCGTCAGCGGGTCCTAGTGCGTCGAGTCGTTGCTCTTCTGCTGTTCGCGGCCGTTGGCGTCAGCGTGCCGCTCGTGCCGCGGATCTCCGCGCAAATCCCGCGCGAAGATCCGGTGGCCATCCGTGTGGATGCAGATCGGCGTCAGGGACCCCTGACGCCGATCTGGGCCTTCTTCGGGTACGACGAGCCGAACTACACCTACATGAAGGACGGGCGGAAGCTCCTGTCCGAGTTGTCGGCGCTCAGCCCCGTGCCCGTGTTCGTCCGCACGCACAATCTCCTGACGAGCGGAGACGGCACGCCCGCGCTGAAGTGGGGCTCGACCAACGCCTACACCGAAGACGCGGCGGGCCGGCCGAAGTACGACTGGGCGATCGTCGATCGCATCTTCGACACCTTCATCCAGCGGAAGATGAAGCCGCTTGTCGAGATCGGCTTCATGCCGGAGGCGCTGTCCACCAGACCTCACCCGTACAAGCATGACTGGGCTCCCGGCCTGGACTACGGGCGGATTTATACGGGATGGACGTATCCTCCCACCGATTACGGAAAGTGGGGTGAGCTCGTCTATCAATGGGTGCGCCACTCGGTGGCGCGGTACGGCCGGGCGGAAGTCGAGAGCTGGTACTGGGAAGTCTGGAACGAGCCGGACATCGGGTACTGGCGGGGCACGCCCGAGGAGTTCCAGCGGCTGTACGACTACGCCGCCGACGGGTTGAAGCGGGCCCTGCCCACCGCGCGCATCGGCGGGCCTCACGTGACCGGCCCCAACGGGGCCCGCACGCAGCAGATCCTGCGCAACTTCATCGAGCACTGCCTTCGCGGCACGAACTACGCGACCGGCAGGACCGGCGCGCCGCTCGACTACGTCGGGTTTCACGCGAAAGGGGCGCCCCGCGTGATTGACGGCCACGTGCGCATGGGCATCGCGAACCAGCTCCAGGCCATCTCCAACGGCTTCAGGATCGTCGCGTCCTTCCCGGAACTGCGCGACACTCCGATCATCATCGGCGAATCGGACCCGGAAGGGTGCGCCGCCTGTTCGGTTCGCACGAACCCCGAGAACGGCTACCGCAATGGAACGATGTACTCGAGCTATACCGCGGCGCAGATCGCCCGCACGTACGAGCTCGCCGATCTTCACGACGTGAACCTGCGCGGCTCGGTGACATGGGCGTTCGAATTCGAGGATCAACCGCCGTTCGCGGGGCTTCGCGACCTGGCCACGAACGGGATCGACAAGCCCGTGCTCAATGTGTTCCGGATGCTCGGGATGATGCGCGGCGATCGCGTGGCCGTGGGGAGTTCGAGTGCCGACAGTGTGGAGGTGATCCGCGATCGCGGCGTCCGCGCGCGCCCGGACATCTACGCCATCGCCGCGCGCTCGGGCGGCGATCTCACCGCGCTCGTGTGGAATTACCATGATGACGACCTGCCCGCGCCCTCGGCGGAGGTGGTGCTCACACTGAGCGGCTTGAAGGACGGCCGTGCGCTGCTGTCCCACTATCGGATCGACGCGGAACACAGCAACGCATACGCGGCATGGCAGCGGATGGGATCGCCCGACCATCCGACAGCGAAACAGCGCGTGGCGCTCGAGAGGGCTGGGCACTTGCAGCGGCTGGTTGATCCCGAGCGGGTGACCGTCGCGCAAGGTGAGTTGCGGGTCTCGTTCGCGCTTCCCCGGCAGGCCGTCTCGCTGATCAAGGTGGAGGGCCGGGTCCCGTGAATCAGGATCCGCGCTCCAGGATTCGTGTTGTCGGGTCGAGCGAATAATCACGATATGAACCTCCGTGCTGACTATCTGAACTGTCCCACGCACGATGATTAACGCGATGTTGTGTTTCCGTTGAGGATGTAAAACCACTTATGGGGTGAAGTGGCGCGTTTCGATGTCGTCGCATCGATCGACACGGCCGTCAAAGCGATGTTGCGCCGCGCACGGGGCATGCGCGATGAAGAGATACGGCTCCTGAAATTGGAGGGCTGCTGACCCGACCCGAGGGTGCGAGCGACTACTGAAACGGCACCGGCACCGTCATGATGACCGGAACGGCCTGGCCATTCAGGATTGTCGGCGCAAACCGCCATTGCCGAACGGCGTCGAGCGCGGCCGCGTCGAGCAGCGGGATGCTGCGCAGTACCCGGGTGTCCTTGACCGTGCCGTCAACGCCGATGGTGGCCTCGAGGATCACGATACCTCTGATGCCGGCGCGGGCGGCCGTCTCGGGCAGCACGGGCTCAACGTTCACCAGTTTCTCTGGCTGCCGGACGCTGCCGCCGACGCGCACGGGTGCCATGCCGTCCACCAGCGGCCGGTTCTCGGTTGGCCCGATCACGCCGAACGAGAGCACGCCGCCGGATGACGTCTGCACCTGAGTGCCGTTCCTGGCGTTGCGCCGAACGGCCTGGATCGTCTGAGCTTCCGCCTGATCGAATGACAACCGGTTCGCGATTGCTCCCGACGATCCCTGGTATCGCAACACCGCCGCGGCGGCCGGATCCCGGAACTCCTCGGATGGCATCGGGAAGAGCTGCACCAGGCCGCGCGATCCGGTGAACCCGATCCCGTGCGCCGCCGGTCCGGGACCCATGGCCCCGGTCGAGTATTCCTCGATGGTGGTCGGCCCTTCCCAGCGTTCCTCCATGGGCCAGTCGCCCGTGACGTTGGTGTAGCTGTACATCCAGTCCACGAGTCCGTCGGGACCGCCCTTGGCGGCGTAGTCCACGAGCAGCACGAGCCAGCGTTCCGAGGGACTGAACACCACCCTCACGTTTGCGTCCCGGCGCCGCAGGATCTTCACCTGCGCGTCGCCCTCGAGGACGATGATGTCGCCGTTCTGTGCGGCGATGCGGGCGCCCTGGGGAAGTGGTTCGGGCCGGCGGACCTGCGCGAACGATTCGCGGGCGGGAACGATTAGCGCGAGGACAGCGACGAGGCCTGCAAGTTCACGTGACGCCATGGGCTCCTCCGTTGCTGAGCCGTGCAACCATCATATGACGGCGGGCCCCAGCCGACAATTATGACCTGGCTCATATGTTGTTTTTCCGGTTTCTCGAACTACAATTCGCGTCGTTATGAAGTTCTTGTCCCTGCTCGTCGCTCTCGTGGCGCTCGTCCTCCAGGATCCGGCCGCCGAAGGCAGGCGCTGGTGGAGTCACATTGAACTGCTGGCGTCGGACTCGCTCGAGGGGCGCAACGTCGGCACCCCGGGATTCGAAAAGGCGGCGGCCTACGTCGAGGCACAGTTCAAGAGCATCGGGCTGACGCCCGGGGGCAGCTCCGGCTTCCGCCAGCCGGTCAAGCTCGAGTCGCGCGTGCTCGTTCCCGATCAATCGAAGCTCGCGCTGGTTCGGGACGGCGTGGAGCAGCCGCTCGCGATCGGGGAAGACGCATCGCTCAGCGCGCGCGGAGAGCTGGACGGTTCGATCGAGGCGCCGATGGTCTTCATCGGGTACGGTCTCTCGATCCCCGAAGCGAAGTGGGACGACCTGGCGGGTCAGGATCTGCGCGGGAAGATCGCGGTGTACTCGAGCGCACGCGCGCCGGTGGAAGTGTCGGACAACGTGCGATCCCACGTCAGTTCCGTTGGCGAGCGCTGGGCGGTGTTGAAGCGTGCGGGCGCAATCGGGATGGCGACGCTTCCCAACCCGCCCGCCGGCACCGCATCGTCCGAGAGCGCTGCGGGCGCCCCACGCGGCGCGGCACCTGGCCGTGGCCGCGGTTCAGGATCCGCAAGCGCCTCCGCTCCTCAACCGATCGTCGTTCTCGCGGATCGCGCGCTCCAGGATCAGGGCGGGCAGCTCGTGTCGATGACGATCACCCGCCGCGGGGCGGAGAAGGTCCTGGCGGGCAGCGGCCACGCCATCGAGGAGCTGCATCAGTTGATCGCGGACAAGAAGCCGCTGCCGCATTTCGCGCTGGCGGGAACGCTTCGCGCTCAGGCGCGGGTCACACGCGAGCCCGTCGATTCCACGAACATCGTCGGCATCCACGAAGGGACCGGTCCGCAGTTGAAGTCCGAGTATGTCGTGATGTCCGCGCATCTGGATCACGTCGGCGTCGGGCGGGCGGTCAACGGCGACGCGATTTACAACGGCGCGATGGACGATGCGTCCGGCATCGCGTCGCTCGTCGAGGTCGCACGGCTGCTGAAGGAATCTGGCGCGCGGCCGAAGCGATCGATCGCGTTCGTCGCCGTCACGGCGGAGGAGAAGGGGCTGCTCGGGTCGAAGTACTTCGCGGCGCACCCGACCGTCCCGTTCGACAAGATCGTCGCCGACATCAACCTGGACATGTTCCTGCCGCTCTATCCGCTGAAAGTCATCGAGGTGCAGGGACTCACCGAATCGTCGCTCGGCGACACGGTGCGCGCCTCCGCGAAGGCGCTGGGCGTGGAGGTGCAGACCGACCGGGAGCCCGACCAGAACCGCTTCATTCGGAGCGATCAGTACAGCTTCATCCGCAGGGGCATTCCGTCGCTGGCGTTCAAGTTCGGCTACGAGTTCGGCTCTCCCGAGGAGAAGATCCGGCGCGACTGGGTGCGCGACGTCTACCACACGCCGAACGACGACGCGAAGCAGACTGTGGACGTCGAGTCGGCCGCGAGATTCAACCACGTGATTCTCGGCCTGCTGCAACGGGTCGCCAACGATCGCGCGCGCCCGAGGTGGAACGACGACAGCTTCTTCAAGCGATTCGCGAAATAACGCGTTCGCCATCGAGAAGTCCGCGCCGCGGCAATGGTCTGACCCGCTGGCCTCCGCCGGCGCCGCTACAATTCTCCAGCGGCACCCTGTAATAGCTGGCCTCCTCGCGCGTCAAGACTGGTGAGGGGGACGAGGTGGCCACGGCCGGCACGCAAATCGACGCGCTGACGATCTCCATGACTTCCACGACCCCGCTTGCGGGGTTTGCCGAGCTGTACGAGCGCCACTACGAGGCGGTATTCCGCGCGGCCCTGCGCGTCACCGGGAATCCGGCCGACGCCGAGGACGTGCTGCAGACCGTCTTCCTCCGCGTTCTGGCCCGGGGTGGAGACGTCGAGGACGTTGCGCTGCCGGCCGCCTACTTCCGGCGCGCGGCCGTCAACGCGGCCGTCGACGTGCTGCGCCGCCGGGAGCTTCATGCGGAGTCGGAGTACGACGATGGGGCGCCGCACGCCGCCGTCCAGCCCCCCGGGCTGCTGAAGGAGCGGCTTCGGCGCGCCATCGCCGCCCTGGACAGCGACGACGCAAGCCTGTTCCTGTTGCGTCACGTCGAGGGGCTGTCGATCGAAGAGCTGGCCGGGATGTTCCAGTTGGAAAAGAACAACGTGACCGTCAGGCTCCACCGGATCCGGCACCGGCTGCAAACAGAAATGCAGCGATAGGCGCGCCGTAGTTCCCGGACTAGCGAGGGAGCGTAGGCGGGCAGGCGGAAATGCAGCGGTAGAAGCTGTCTCGCAAAGCTGCTCGTTCCAGAGTGCGAGCAAGCACCGCGAGCGAGCCACGCGACCGGAGCGCGCCGGCGAAGCGGCGCGCGAGAGAGCGTGTAGGTGAGTCCGAGGGGCGAAGCCCCTCGGATAGAAAATGACCATGAAAAGACTCACCGCTTTGGCACTCGTGCTTGCCGCGCTCGCGCCGGCCGTTGCAGCCCAGACCTCCGCCACCTTCACAGGCAAATGGGAAGGGACGTTCACGCTGCAACGCCCCGACGGCACACAAGCGGATCCGAAGCCCGTCGTCTTCAACCTGACGCAGAAGGGCAAAACGCTGACCGGTACCGCAGGCCCGGCTGACAAGCAATGGAAGATCGAGAAGGGGGCCGTCACCGCCGGCAAAGCCACCTTCGAACTGCAGCAGCCGGACGGGCCGCTGTTCAAGTTCACGCTGACGATCGTCAAGGGACGTCTGCAGGGCGACATGGCAGGCGAGCGCGACGGCGTCGTGCGCGGCCACGCCAAGGTCGACGCCGCGAAAGCAAAGTGATGCTGGAACGTTGGATCAGGGACTTCACGCATGCCGCCCGGAGTCTTGGCCGCGCGCCGGGCTTCACTCTCGTCGTCGTGGTGACGCTCGCGCTCGCCATCGGAGCGAACGTCGCGATCTTCAGCGTCGTCAACGCCGTGCTCCTCGAGCCATTGCCGTTCCCGCATGCGGATCGGCTCGTCCATATCGGGGGTACGGCGCCGGGGACCGATCAGCCGGCGGAGCTCGGCGTGGCGGATGAACTCTATGTCGAATACCGGGAGAGCGTTCCCGCGCTCGAAGATGCCGGGCTGTACGGCACCGGGTCGTCGACGACGCGCGCGGAAGGGCAGGTCGACCAGCTCTTCGTGACCCGGGCGACGCCGTCGTTCTTCACGACGCTCGGCGCACAGCCCCAGCACGGGCGGCTGCCCACCGATGACGACAACGACACCGTCGTCGTCATCAGTGACTGGCTGTGGCGCAGCTGGTTCGGCTCCGATGAGAAGGTGATCGGGAGAAGCTATTTCTTCGCGGGCGGGACGCGCACCGTGATCGGCATCATGAAACCGGAGTTCCGGTTCCCTGATGAGCGCGTCGCATTCTGGGTGCCGCTGGTGATTCGCGCCGCGCAGGTGACGCCTGGTGGGTTCGGACCGCGCGTGGTCGCGCGGATCAAGCCGGGAATGGACCGCGCAACGCTGGCGGCCCAACTCGAACCGCTCGCGCGTCGCGTGCAGCAGCGGCTGGGCGGCCCCGCGCCCTACGTACGGATCATGGAGCGTCACCGGCCGGTGGTGAAACCACTCCGCGAGCACCTTCTCGGCGATATCTCGACGCCGCTGTGGATACTGCTCGGCACGGTCGGCATCGTGTTCCTGATCGCGTGCGCGAACGTGGCCAGCCTGTTCACGGTGCGCGCGGAGAACCGGCGTCGCGACCTGGCGGTGCGGAGCGCCCTCGGAGCTGGACGAGGGGACCTGGTGCGCTCACAGGTAACTGAGGCGCTCCTTCTCGCGGCGGCTGGAGGCGCGGCCGGCGCGCTCATCGCCTGGGCTGGCGTCCCACTCCTGGACCGCGCGGCACCGGACGGCGTCGCGGGCGGCTTTGGCGGCGCACCCATTCCCGGACTCGCCACCGCAGGCCTG
>Ga0156223_157_pt3 | contig 10030 bp, 6 predicted proteins | sample RifCSPlowO2_12_FD_107871 | JGI IMG/M metagenome (GOLD analysis project Ga0156223, IMG submission 107871) | Acidobacteria bacterium RIFCSPLOWO2_12_FULL_66_21
TACAGCAGCGGCGCGCCAATTTCGAGGAGCTCGTGCGCCTCGGCGTCGATCCCTATCCGCGAGCGTTCAAGCGCACCGATACCGTCACCGATCTCGTCAGCGCGCACGGCGCGAAGGACGTGGAGGCCCTCGAGGCCAGCCCCGTGCGGACGACGACGGCGGGACGGGTGATGGCGATTCGGAGCTTCGGGAAGGCCAACTTCCTGGTGATCTCCGACGGGCGCTCCCGCATTCAGATCTACATCAAGAAGGACGCGCTGTCCGAGCGCGACTTCGCGGTTTTCAAGCTGCTCGACTTCGGCGACTACGTCGGCGTGGCCGGAAAGCTCTTCCGCACGAGGACGAACGAGCTGACGATCTTCGCGTCCTCGCTCGAATTCCTCGTGAAGTGCTTCATACCGCTCCCCGAAAAATGGCACGGGTTGAGCGACATTGAGACGCGGTACCGGCAGCGGTATCTCGATCTGGTCGTGAACCCCGACTCGCGTCGGGTGTTCGAGACGCGCAGCCGCGTGCTGGCGGCGCTCCGATCGTTCTTCAACGCGCGCGGGTACCTCGAGGTCGAGACGCCGATGATGCAGCCGATCGCGGGCGGCGCGCTGGCCAGGCCGTTCGTGACGCATCACAACGCGCTCGACATGCAGCTCTTCCTGCGGATCGCGCCGGAGCTGTACCTGAAGCGCCTGACGGTCGGCGGCATCGAGCGCGTCTACGAGATCAACCGCAATTTCCGCAACGAGGGGATCTCGACGCAGCACAACCCCGAGTTCACGATGCTGGAGTTCTACCAGGCCTACAGCGACTACCAGGACCTGATGGCGATGACCGAGGAGATGATCTCCACCGTCGCGCGGGAGGCGATCGGCACCGATCAGATCGCGTTCGGGGAACATCAGATCTCGCTCGCCCCGCCGTACCGGCGCGTGTCGCTGCGCGAAGGGGCGCGGACGGCCGCCAGCGCCCGGTTGGGTACCCCCGTCGCCGACGCGGATCTGCGCGGCCCGGAGACCGCGGCGGCGCTCGCCAGGACGCTCGGCATCGAGCCGCATCCGTCGTGGGGCGCCGGCAGGATCGCGATGGAGGTATTCGAGCGGCTGAACGAGGCGCAGCTCGTCCAGCCGACCTTCGTCTATGACTTCCCGACCGAGGTCTCGCCGCTGTCGAAGCAGAAACCGGACGATCCGGACACCGTCGAGCGCTTCGAGCTCTACGTCGCGTCCTTCGAGGTGGCCAACGCCTTCAGCGAGCTGAACGATCCGGCGGAGCAGCGGCGGCGCTTCGAAGCGCAGCTCGCCGAGCGCGCGGCCGGCGATCTCGACGCCCACGCCATGGACGAAGACTACGTCCACGCGCTCGAGTACGGCCTGCCGCCGACCGCCGGGGAAGGGGTCGGCATCGACCGTCTGGTGATGCTCCTGACCAACAGCCCGTCGATTCGCGACGTGATCCTGTTCCCGCTCATGCGGCCCCGACAGTAAGATCAGGGAAGGGCGAATGGCGAAGAGTGAAGCTGCGGCGGTTGGGTCAAGCCGTCCGGCCGGACGAATTCAGCGTGTAGCGCGTCCTTCACCCTTGACTCCTCGCTCTTGCCGTATTCAGTGATGGATCTGCCATTCGAACTCTTTGTCGCCGTCCGCTACCTGGTGGCACGCCGGAAGCAGGCGTTCATCTCCGTCATCTCGCTGATCTCGATCCTCGGCGTGACCGTTGGCGTGATGGCGCTGCTCATCGCGCTCGCGCTGATGACCGGGCTCCAGGGTGAGCTCCGGGATCGCATCGTCGGATCCGCCGCGCACGTGTACGTGTTCAAGGCGGGCGGCATCACGGACGTGCCGGCGGAAGTCGCCAAGCTTCGCACGGTCCCGCATGTGATGGGAGCGGCGCCGGTGGTGATGGGCCCCGGCATGATCACGAGCGCCGAGAAGGACGCGTTCATCACCGTCAAGGGCATTCTGCCGTCGCTCGAGAACACCGTGACCAACATCGAGAAGGCGATGCAGGCGGGAAGCCTCGCGGACCTCGATCCGCGCGAAGGGCGCGTCGACGGCATCGCCATCGGCCACGAGCTGGCGAAGAAGCTGGGTGTCTGGGTCGGCGACGACATCCAGGTCATCACGCCGCAGGGCAAGCTGTCGCCCATGGGCATGATCTATCCCCCCCGGCGGCTGAAGGTGGTCGGCATCTTCAGTCTGGGACTGTTCGAGTACGACGAGGCGTACGGTCTCGTCCACCTCTCGGTGGCGGAGCGGGTGCTCGACCGCACCCACCCGGACTACCTGGAAGTGAGGGTCGACGATCTGTTCGCCGCGCGCGAGGTCGCGCAGTCGATCGCGCCGCGCCTCGGATCGGACTATCTGGCCGAGGACTGGCGCGACATGAACGGGTCGCTCTTCTCGGCGTTGTGGCTCGAGAAGATGGCCATTTCGATCACCATCGGCCTGATCGTCATGGTGGCCGCGCTCAATATCGTGGCGTCGCTGGTGCTGCTGGTGATGGAGAAGAGCCGCGACATCGCGATCCTGAAGACGATGGGGAGCTCGGCGGCGAGCATCCGGCGGATTTTCATGCTCCAGGGGCTCGTCATCGGACTGGTCGGCACGGCCGTGGGGGCCACGGCGGGTGTCGTGCTGATCCACGTGCTCGATCGCTACAAGCTGATCCGGGTGCCGCTCGACGTGTACCAGATCTCGTACGTGCCGTTCACGCTGGAGCTGCTCGACTTCGTCATTGTCGTAGCCGCCGCGATCCTGATCTGCTTCGTCGCGACCATCTATCCGTCGCGCCAGGCGTCGAAGCTGGATCCAGCACAGGCGCTCAGATATGGATAAAGAAGCTCCCAGCTTCCAGTTCCCAGCTTCCAGCCGGCAGCAGATTCGATCTGGAGACTGGGAGCTGGTAACTGGCAGCTGATCACCATGCCCTTTATCACCGTCTCGGCGCTCTCGAAGAGCTACCCGGTGGGGAACACGCACCTCACCGTGTTGCGTGGGCTCGAACTGTCGCTCGAGCGCGGCGAGATGGTCGCCATCGTCGGCGCCTCGGGCGTCGGCAAGAGCACCCTGCTGCACGTGCTTGGCGGGCTCGATGCCGCGGATGAAGGCGCCATTCGCATCGGCGACACGGAACTGACGGCGCTCGAGGACGCGGCGGTCGTGGCGTACCGCAATCAGAACGTCGGCTTCGTCTTTCAGTTCCACCACCTGCTCCCGGAGTTCACCGCGCTCGAGAACGCGGAGATGCCGATGCGCATCGCGCGGCGCGCCGCGGGGCCGCGGCGCGCGCGCGCGGTCGACCTGCTGACCCGCGTCGGGCTCGCCGAGCGGCTCGATCACCGGCCCGGGATGATGTCAGGAGGAGAACAGCAGCGCGTCGCGATCGCGCGCGCCCTCGTGATGGAGCCGACGCTGCTCCTGGCCGACGAGCCGACCGGCGATTTGGACGAGCACACGGCGGAGACCTTGCACGAGCTGCTGCGCGAGATGCATCGCGAACGCGGCCTCACCTCGATCATCGCCACGCACAACCCCAGGCTCGCTGCTGCCTGCGATCGGATCCTGACGCTCGAGGATGGAAGACTGAGGGCGGCGTAGATCACAGCGCTGTACACCCCGCCGCTGTCCCGCTGTCCCGCTGTCCCGTTGCACGCGCCCACGGCTCTTCCTCACGAAGAACACCAAGGACACGAAGAACACGAAGACGATAAGACTCTTCTTGTGGTTTTCTTTTCCCGAGCCCCGAGCCCGCCGCCTTCGCGCTCTGCGCGTCGGCGCGCCAGGCTGCAGAACCGAGCGGCCGCAGTGTGATCCACTGCCTGCTGCCTACTGTCTACTGCCTACTTTCTTCGCAGCACCGGTATCGGTACCCCGGCCATCGCGGCGACGCCGAGATAGACGAGTCCGTAGGGCCCGAGCACGACCGCGCCGCGCAGGATCGGATGCAGCGTGCCCGTTTCGACGCGCAGGAGCCAGCCGACCGCCGCGGCCGCCAGCGCCGCGCTCCACAGGATGGCGAGCCGTCCGACACCGACGCCGGTCGCGCCGATTCGGCGCGTGAGTGAGCGGCGGAGCAGCGCGAACTCGCACCAGCCGGCGATGCCGGCCGACGAGGTCAAGCCCGCCGCGCCCCACTTCGCTCCGACGCCAAGCATCGGCGGCAGGATGAAGGCGAAGACGTAGCCCAGCACCGTGACGAGGACGACGCGGACGACCGCATATCGGAGCGGCGTCCGCGTGTCGCCGAGGGCATAGTACGCCGCTGAGTACAGCCGTCCCAGCGTCGAGGCCAGCAGGCCGACCGCCGAACCGGCGAGGATCCCCCACACGTAGTCGGCGTCCTCCGGGCGAAAGCGCCCGGTCTGCAGGATGGCGGCCGCGACGATGTCGCCGAAGGCCAGGAACGCCACCGCGGAGGGCACCACGAAAAACGCGATACGCTGGAGGCCGGGCGTGAGCCGCCTCCGCAGCGCCTCCGCGCGATCCACGGTCGTTCCCGTGTCGCCCGACATCGCGGGCAGTTCGGCGGCGGAGATCGACATCCCGAACAGGCTCACCGGCAAGGTGTACAGGATCTGGGCGTTGGTGAGCCCGGTGACCGCGCCCGTCGGGAGCAGACTGGCGAGCAGTCCGTCGATGTAGGCGCTGACCTGCACGACGCCGCGGCTGATGAACACCGGGATGAAATTGCGCATCACGGTGCGCACCTCGCCTGTGACCGCCAGCGCCGGCCCGCGTCCCGCGTGCCGGAAGACGGCGATCACCGACGGCAGCTGGATGCCGAACTGCAAGGCGCTGCCGGCGACCGAGCCGATCGCCAGTACGATGGCAAGGCGATCGAACTCGTGCGCCGGGCCGTAGCGGACGAGCGTCGCGATCATGGCCGCGTTCCACATCACCGGGGCCGTGTACGAGATGAAGAACTTGCGATGGCTGTTGAGGACGCCGAGGCACCAGGCGGACACGACGAGCAGGCCGGCGCCGGGGAAGAGGATCCGGACGAGGGTGGTGGTCAACGCCCGCTTGGGACCCGAGAAGCCGTAAGCGACGACGTCGACGACGAGCGGCGCGAAGGCGACGCCGATGAGCACGAGCACGGACGTGCTGAGCGAGAGCAAGCCGAAGACCGTGCGCGCCACGCGGTCCGCCTCGTCCGCCTTGCCCTTGGACAGCAGCCCCGCGTAGACGGGGATGAACGAGGCCGACAGGGCCCCTTCGCCGAACAGGTTCTGCAGGAAGTTCGGGATGCGGAACGCCGCGTTGAACGCGTCGGCGGCGTCCGACACCTGCCCGAAGTACTTGGCGAACAGGCGGAGCCTCACCAGCCCCGCGATGCGGCTGAGGAGAATGCCAGCCGCCACGAGCGCGGCGGCCCGCGACGTGCTGCGCGCCGGAGTTGACTGCACGGAAGATGGTCCGGGACCCGGCACGGCCGAATCCCGGACCGCGGTCCTACTGGCCGATCGCGAAGGGGGCCGTGGCCATGTTCGTGTCCCACATGATCACGAGCTTCCCGCCGGTCGCCGTGACGTCGGCGAAATCCCACGTGAGCTGATCGATGGAGAGCGGCAGCTTCTCCACCTTCATGGCGATTCGCGCCACGTCCTTGTCGGGCGTGTAGCCGTACGCGCCCCACAGCGCCGCCGTGTTGGCCTTGTCGTACTTCTCCTGGGCCGGCCACGACGAGACGACGAGCGTCCAGTCGGTGGGCGACTTGAGCTCGATGAACAGGCTGTACTCACCGGCGGGCACCGTCTTGCCGGCGATCACGAGCGGGAGCTCGGTCTTGAGCCTCGTGGAGACGTTCGCGCCCGCGCGCCAGATGGGCGCGCCCGCCAAGAGCGCCTTGCCGTAGTCGGCGTCCTTGCCCCAGAGATCCGCGCGGCCGCGCTTGATCGGCCGCCCGTAGGTGATCTCGATCCACTTGCCGGTCGCGCCGCTGCCGATCTGCGTCTGCGACGACCCGGCCGGGCTGGCGACCCGTGCCACCGGTTTCGGCTGTGCCGGCGCCGTCGTTTGTGCCGCCGGTGGCGTCTGCGCCGCAGCCATCGCGACGCTCGCAAGCAGCGCCACGCCCGTCGTCAGTATTCGCTTCATCATGCTGCTGAGTCCTCCTGAACTCGACATTGTACTCGCCTGGCCCGCCGTAGCGCGAAGCGCGAAGGCGGCGAGCTCGTTTCTCGTTCCTCGTGGCTCGTGGCTCGCGGAAACCCCGATCGTTGCTGAGGTCGTCTCACAGTTAGACAGTGGTCGCTACGAGCAACGAGCCACGGGCAACGAGCCACGGCGGTAAGTCGCGTTATCAGTCTCACTTACGCGGAAATCGTGTGATCGGGGCGGATCCTTTGCCGTATAATGCGGGCAGGGACACCCTTCCTTTCACCATAGGTAACACCGGATGTTCGAACGCTACACAGAACGGGCTCGGCGGGTGCTTTTCTTCGCCCGTTACGAAGCCAGTCAGCTTGGCAGCATCTCCATCGAGACCGAGCACCTCCTGCTCGGGCTGATCCGGGAAGGCAAGGGGCTCACGAGTCGGATCTTCGCGCGCTCGCACCTGTCGCTCGAGAGCATTCGCAAGGAGATCGAGGGGCGCACGGTCTTTCGCGAGAAGGTGTCGACCTCGGTCGAGATCCCGTTCAGCGCGGAAACCAAGCGCGTCCTTCAGTTCGCCGCGGAAGAGGCGGACCGCCTCCTGCACAACTACATCGGGACCGAGCACCTGTTGCTCGGCATCCTGCGCGAGGAGCGCTCTGTCGCGGCCACCATCCTCATGGAAAAGGGGATGCGCCTGAACACCGTCCGCGAGGACATCGTGGCGCTCCTCAACGAGAAGACGACCCTCACGCGCGTGAAGGAAACGCCGCTGCTCGCCGAGTTCTCGCGCGACCTGACCGAGGCCGCGATGAAGAACCAGCTCGACCCGCTCGTCGGGCGGCACATCGAGCTCGAGCGCGTGCAGCAGGTCCTCTGCCGCCGCACGAAGAACAACGCGGTGCTCATCGGCGAGCCGGGCGTCGGCAAGACGGCCATCGTCGAGGGGCTCGCGCAGAAGATCGTCTACGGCGACGTGCCGCACTTCCTCGCCGACAAGCGCATCCTCGCGCTGGACATCTCGCTGATCGTCGCCGGCACGAAGTACCGCGGCCAGTTCGAAGAGCGCCTGAAGGCGATCATGAAGGAGCTGACCGAGAACCCGAACATCATCGTGTTCATCGACGAGCTGCACACGCTGGTCGGGGCCGGCTCGGCCGAAGGCTCGCTCGACGCTGCGAACATCCTCAAGCCGGCGCTCTCCCGCGGCGAGATCCGGTGCATCGGCGCCACGACCCCCTCGGAGTACCGGAAGTACATCGAGAAGGACCGATCGCTCGAGCGCCGGTTCCAGGCGGTCAAGGTGGATCCGCCCACCGAGCGTGAAACGATCGATGTCCTGCGGGGCATCAAGGACCGCTACGAGTCGTTCCATCACGTCGAATACACGGCGGACGCGATCGAGGCCGCGGTCTACCAGTCCAACCGCTACATCACCGACCGCTTCCTGCCGGACAAGGCGATCGACCTCATCGACGAGGCGGGCGCCCGCGCGAAGCTGCGCGAGGCGGGCTACAGCGAGGAGTTCGGCGAGATCAACCGCAGCATCCGCGTCGCGGTGGAGCGGATGGAGACGGCGGTCTCGGAGAAGAACTTCGAGAAGGCGCAGTTCTACCGCGAGCAGGAAGTGCAGGCGCGCGAGAACCTGCAGTTCGTGCGCGAGCAGTTCGACGTGAAATCCAGCACGCGCCGCGTCGTCGTCGGCAAGACCGAAATCGACGAGGTCGTGTCGAAGTGGACCGGCGTGCCGCTCACGTCGATAAACCAGGATGAGGGGGACAAGCTCCTGCAGATGGAGCAGGCCCTGCACAACCGCGTCGTCTCGCAGGACGCCGCGATCTCGGCGATCTCGCGGGCGATCCGGCGGTCGCGCGCCGGGCTAAAGGCGCCCACCCGTCCCGTCGGCAGCTTCATCTTTCTCGGGCCGACCGGCGTCGGCAAGACGGAGCTCGCGCGGGCGCTGGCCAACTTCCTGTTCGGCAGCGATCACGCGCTGATTCGCTTCGACATGTCCGAGTACATGGAAAAGCACTCGGTCTCGAAGCTGATTGGATCGCCGCCCGGATACGTCGGGCACGAGGAAGGCGGGCAGCTCACCGAGAAGGTGAAGCGGAACCCCTACTCCGTCGTGCTGCTCGACGAGGTCGAGAAGGCGCACCCGGACCTGTTCAACATCCTGCTGCAGGTGTTCGAGGACGGCCACCTGACGGACGGTCTCGGCAACCGGGTGAACTTCAAGAACACGATCATCATCATGACGTCGAACATCGGCGCCCGCTTCATCCAGAAGAAGGCGTCGCTCGGCTTCCAGTCGGCCGACTCCGGCGTCATCGCCCGCAGCGTCAACGACATGGTGCTCGGCGAGGTGCGCAAGACGTTCAACCCGGAGTTCATCAACCGCATCGACGAGATCATCGTGTTCGATGCGCTCTTGGACGACGACCTCCGGACGATCACGCGGCTGCTCGTGAAGCAGGTCAACGACAACCTGGTCGACCGCAAGCTCCGGCTCGAGCTGGAGCCCGAGGTGATCGACTGGATCATCGAGCAGACGTGCAAGGACCGATCGTACGGCGCGCGGCCGCTCCGGCGCGCCATCCAGCGGTTCATCGAGGATCCCCTCTCCGAGGAGCTCATTCGAGGACAGCTGAAAGGCGGCGACATTCAGGTCTACCTCGACGGCGGCGTGCTGGCGTATCGACCCGCAGGGGCGCCGCAGGACGGCCGCCGGCTGGCATAGCGCCCGCCTCCGCCGGCGCTTCGCGCCAGCTTCGGCGCGGCAGGCTCCGCCTCCGCCGGCGCTAGCCTCGCGGCTTCGGCGAGGCGTGGACGGCCACCGGGTGGCCGTCCACGTCTAAAATCCAGTAAACTGGCAGCTTGGCCACAAGGGGAGGGGCGAGTTCTGCCCTCCCGAAGGCTCGTAACAGATCCCTATATGCGGTATTTGGCCTTGATTTTCGCCGCCGTAGCTGGCGTCAGCTACGGCACGCCAGCGCAGGCGGCCGGCCAGGCAACGCCCCCGGCCCAGACGCCGCCGCTGCCGGCGGTGCAGGCGCCCGCCGCCGGCGGGGCCCTTCCGCTCCCCGCCACCATCTGCGATCAGACCGTCGACAAGCCTGTGCGGCTGCCCCCGGCGGGTTCTCCCCCGGTCGTGACCGCGAGCATGCTGTGCTTCGAGAAGCAGGGCGGGGCCTCGGTCATCGACCCGTACACCTACATCTATTACATCCAGATGAAAGGCAGCCAGACGAGGGAGAACCAGTGGGTGCGGTACGACGAAGCCGCCGAGCGGGTGATTCTCGCGGACTTCAAGCGGCTGTGGGCCACCAACTTTCTCGACGACCTCCTCATCGACGTGCGTGACGTCCGGTACGAGAACGGCGTGATCGGCAAGGTCATCGTCTACAACATGGAGGAGCGCCAGCGCGTCAAGATCGTCGACTACGTGGGGTCCAAGCGCGTCGAGCAGTCGAAGATCGAAGAGGAGCTGAAGAAGAAAGGGATCACGATCCGCCTGGACTCGTTCATCGATCCCGGGCTCGTCCGCAGTGTCGCCGGTGTCGTCCGCCAGCTCTACGCCGAGAAGGGCTATGAGTACGCGGAGGTCAAGCCGGAGATCAAGCCTGTCGAGGGCGGCACGAAGACCGTGAACCTCAGCTTCGTGATTACCGAGGGCCCGAAGGTCAAGATCGGCGACGTCGAGTTTCTCGGCAACAAGGCGTTCAGCGACGGCCGTCTCGGACGGCAGTTGAAGGAGAACAAGGGCAAGAGCTGGCTCTCCTTCGTGACCGGCGCGGGCACGTATAAGGAAGAGAAGTTCGCCGACGACGCGGACAACCTCGAGTCGTTCTACCGGGACCGCGGGTACATCGGCGCGCGCGTGGGACAGCCCGACCTGAAGGTGCTCTTCGACGACAAGGACGGCAGGACGCGCTGGGTGCAGC
>Ga0156223_152_pt2 | contig 9844 bp, 10 predicted proteins | sample RifCSPlowO2_12_FD_107871 | JGI IMG/M metagenome (GOLD analysis project Ga0156223, IMG submission 107871) | Acidobacteria bacterium RIFCSPLOWO2_12_FULL_66_21
GCGGGGCGGAGGGGCCCCCGCAAGCGACGAGCTTGGCGGGGTGCAGGGGTCCCCGCCAGTCAAAAAGGACGTGGAGACATGAAGACAACTGCCGTGGCCATCGTCGTGCTTGCCGCCACGCCCGCCTTCGCGCAGATCGGTGGGCTCGACCAACTGAGGAAGCGCGCCGACCAGGCCGTGAAGCTCAACGAGGAGCTGATCCTGTCCGAGAAGCAGGAGCGTGCGCTCGGCGAGCAGGTCAGCGGGAAGATCCGCACCGAGTTCGGCGTCTACCAGGACGCCGCTGTCACCAAGTACGTGTCGCTGGTCGGCAACGTGCTCGCGCAGGCCAGCAGCCGCTCCGCGTTGAAGTGGCAGTTCATCGTCCTCGACACCGACGGCGTCAACGCGTTTGCGGCGCCGGGCGGAATCGTGCACATCACGCGCGGCGCGCTCGGCCTGATCAGGAGCGAGGCGGAGCTTGCAGGCGTGCTCGGCCACGAAATCTCCCACGTCACCCGCAAGCACACGATCAACGCCATTCGAAAGAACAAGGGTTTCAAGATCACGAGCGACGAGGTGCCCGGCAGCGGCGCCTTCACCATGCTCGCCAACGCCGCGTACGACAACATCGTCGAGAACGGTTTCGATCGGTCCGACGAGGAGGACGCCGATCGCGAAGGCGTGCGGCTTGCCAACAAGGCCGGTTACGATCCCTCCGGGCTGTCGACGTTCCTGGCGAAGCTGATTGAGAGAAACAAAGAGAACACGAGGCGAAACGCCCTGTTCGCGTCCCACCCCGAGACCCAGGCGCGCATCGACAAGATCGGCCGGCAGACCACGGCCGAGAAACTCGCGGCGGCGGCCGTGGTCGCGCCGCGTTACGCGTCGCGCATCTCGTTCGAGGCAAAGCCGATGGCGCAGGTCGCCACGACGGCGGCGTCCGGAGCAAAGGGCGTGGCCGGGGATGCGGCGCCGGCCAAGGACGACAAGAAGGACGACACGAAGAAGGACGACACGGCGGCTCCCAAGAAGAAGGGGTTCGGCCTCGGGGCGCTGACCCTCTCGAAGGGAAAGCAGGCCGAGTCCACGCAGGCCTCCGCCTCCGCTGGCGGGCGCGCGGTCGGCAGTCCCGATCGAAACGCGAAGGGCGGGTCGAACCCTGAGATCGTGGAGGTGACCATCTCGGCCTCCGAGCTGGCGACCTTCAGGAAGGGCATTGCCTGACGTGGCCGCGTGTTGATCTACCCCGGTCACCTGATTGCCGGTGCCGCCGCGCTTGCGGCGACGCTCGGCGTGTCGAGCCTGACGATCAACCGCCAGGTCAAACGCAAGCTGCGCCTGTCCAGTGTCCTGATCGGCGCCTACCTCCTTCTATATGCGGTGGCGCACGCGATCGCGCCGAAGGTGGGCAGCCCGACCGAGGCCGACCTGCTCGGGTTCGCCAACCTGGCATTCGCGGCGGCGATCATCAATTTCCTCGTCATCAGTCTGCTGAATCCGCTGCGCGAGGATCGCATTCCGGACCACTTTCCAACGATCCTCCAGGACGCAATCGTCATCGGCCTCGTCCTGCTCGTCGCGACCTTCGCGTTCAACGACAAGCTCGTGACCACCTCGGCGGTCAGCGCCGTCGTGATCGGCTTCGCGCTGCAGGACACGCTCGGGAACGCCTTCGCGGGGTTGGCGCTCCAGAGCGAGAAGCCGTTTCGCGTCGGCGACTGGGTCCGCGTGGCGGAGTTCGAAGGGCGGGTCGCCGAGATCACCTGGCGCGCGACGAAGCTGCGGACCAAGGCGGGGAACTTCGTCATCCTTCCGAACAACGTCGTCGCGAAGGAAGCGATCACCAACTACTCCCAGCCGGTGGCGCCGACACGCATAGACGTGGAGGTGGGCGCGAGCTATCAGGCTGCTCCGAACGAGGTGAAGGCGGCGCTCGTCGAAGCCGTCGCGAACGCCCCGCGGGCGTTGAAGGCGCCGGCCCCCGATGTGCTGCTCATGCGGTTCGACAACTCGGCGATCGCGTATCGCGTGCGCTTCTGGATCGAGGACTACGAGAGCGACGAAGCGGCTCGCGACCAGGTCCGCAGCGCGATCTTCTATGCATTCGCACGGCATGGCCTCGAGATCCCGTGGCCGATACAGGTCGAGTACCAACGGGAATGGCGGGACCCGGACGCGTCGGCCGCCCAGGCCGAGCGCGAGCGCCTGCTCATGGGGATCGACCTGTTCGCGGGCCTCACCGACGACGAACGGCGCGAGCTTGCCGCGGGAACGCCGACGCGGAAATATGGCGATGGCGAGACGATCGTCCGCGAACAGGAGCCGGGGCAGTCGATGTTCGTCCTCTGTTCGGGCCGCGCGGCGGTTGTCGTCGGGCCGGACTGCCGCGAGGTGGCGACGATCGAATCGGGAGGCTACTTCGGCGAGATGTCGCTGCTCACCGGCGAGCCGCGGTCGGCGACGGTCCTCGCGAAAGGGGATGCGGTCGTCCTCGAGCTCGATGCCGACCAGTTCCGGCGCCTCGGCGCCCGCGATCCGCGTCGGGTGGAACAGATCGGCGTCGCGGCGGTCACGCGGCGCGCGGCCCTCGACGAGATGAAGTCAGCCGCGCGGGGCGCCGCCGTGGCCGACGCCCCCGCGACATTCCTCGCTCGAATGAAGAGTTTCCTGCGTCTCTAACTCGGCGCTGGGCGCTGGGCGCCGGGCGCTCGGCTACGAAGCCTCAGCGGTAGCGTCCTTCGCGATAGCCCCGGTCGTATCCTTCCTTGAAGCCGTCGCGATACACGTTTTTGTACTGTTCACGCGTTCCGTATCGCCGGTCGTAGTGGCGGTCGCCCGCTCGATACCACTCGTGCCGCAGGACGTCGAACGAACGTCCCTTGCGTGCGTCTTCCAGGCCCTTCTCGTAGCCATCCCGCGCGCCGTTCTGAAAGGCGCCGGCGGCGTATCCCGAACCCGATGGATACTGCGACGGGTAGTCGTACCGCGTGTCGGGGTAGCCGCCCTGGCGTCCGCGTCCGTAGCCGCGCCCGTTTCCGTATCCACGGCCGGCGCCGTAGCCGGCCGCCGGCACGTAGCGCTGATAACCGTCGGTGTAGCCCGCCACGTACCCCGTTCTGAACGACTGGCGGTAGCGCTCGAGGTCGCCGAACTCCCTGTGGTATCCGTGGTCGGCTCGCTGGAACGTCTTTTCGTCGCGGTAGTTGAACGCGCGGTCGTCGCGGCCGTCCTTCTCGCCGCGTTTCAGCCCTTCGCGATAGCCGTTGTCGTACGCCGCGCGGGTCGAGTCGTAATACGACTGCCGCTCGAGCGCCCCGTATCCGGGGCGGCCCCTGTCGATCCATCCGCCAGACTGCGCGCGAGCCGGCGCCGCCAGCGCCAGCGAAGCAAGACCGAGCACCGCAACAATGTGTTTGTGTTTCACTTTGCGCCTCGCATCCCTTGGATGGCGGGACCCCTGCACCCCGCCAGGCCGCGCCTGACAGGGAAGGGGCAAGAAGCTTGCCCGGTGGGAAGCAGATGGATTGCGGCGGAAATGGGCCAGATCGGCGCGGGCGCGCGCTTGAAGGGGATCGTGCGCCGTCGTGTGGAGGGGACAGCTATTGGGACCAGACGAGGACACGCTCGCCGTCGGGCGACTTGTGATCGACGATCAGCGTCGGCCCGAAACGCTCGAGGTCCTCGACTGTCAGCCTCAGGTCCTCGAGCTCCATGCGGTTGCCGTTGAAGTCGATCCGCGTGCCCTGCATCTTCAGCCGCAGCAGCCAGAACGGAATGGTGACCTTCACGATCCGGCCGTCGTCCGGATCGAAGGCGAGGATGTTGAGCGATTCCGGTGCGCGCGCGTTGACGGACGCTTCGCGGGTGTTCGTCCTCAGGTACCGGCCGCGATCGTCCAGCTCGATGAGCGGCTTCTGTCCCGTGAACTGCCCCTTCACCTGATCGAAATCGCGCGCCGCGATGGCAGGCGAGGCCGACCTCGTGTTGATGTGCTGCGTGAAGAAATAGACGCCGACGCCGGCGAGGGCGATCACGCACAGAATGCCCGCGACGACGATGCCGACGACCACCCAGACCCAGGTTTTCACCTTACCGGCCATTGGCGCTCCTTAGCAGCTCACGCGCGCGGTCCACGCAAAACGAATCGTTGCCCTTGCGGCACAGCGTCTCCGCCTGCCGCGCTTCAGCGGCCGCTTCCGGCCGGTTGCCTGCCCTGAGCGCCATGCGCCCGAATTCGAAATGGGCTCGCCCCTGCACCCACGGCTGTGCGTCCGGCGCGATCGCCCGGCGGAGATCGTCTGTGGCCGGGCCGGTCCGGCCGAGCGCCGCTCGTGCGGCGCCGCGCTTGTAGCGCCAGAGCGCCTCCTCGCCCGGGATCTTCGCGCGGCCGTCCTTCGCGAACATCGCCAGCCCCTCCGTCAGAATCTCGTCCGCGTCGGCCGGTCGGCCGGCGCGCTGCGCCGTCGCTCCCTGCTCCAGGACAACCAGCCGGTTCCTCGGGTACATCCGGCGGACCCCTTCGAGCACCCGCAGCGCATCGCTGTAGCGCCGCTCCCGGTTGTACACCAGAATCAACGCGAACATCGCGTCGGCGCGGGCGTCGCCGCCGCGGGCGGCTGTCTCTTCGAGCAGCTGGATCCCGCGCTCGCGCCCGCCGCCGAACCCCACCACGTAGGCCATGACTCGCATGGCGAACGACAGCGTCGAGACGACGTAGCGGTACGTGCCGACGACCAGGCCGGCATCGACGCGGCGGGCATTGAGCTCGAGCACTTCCTCGTGCTCGTCGAAGGCGCGCCGCGCCGCCGTGAAGCCCGCGAGCAGGCGCCCTTCCACTGTTGCTACATACGATGCCTGCAGGCCGAGCGCCGATCCCAAATCGTAATGCGCCTGGGCGTCCTTCGGTGAGGCCCGGACGCGGCCGCGCGCGAGCGCAATCGCCCGCTCGACGTGCCGCCGGAACTCCGCATCGAGTTTGGCGGGCGGCCGGGCGAGCTCGACGTTCTGGCGTGAAAAGGACCCCAGGTAATGGTCGACGGTCACGGCGCCGCGGCGGAAGAGCATGTTGAGCCACAGCACGGACGCGAGGCTCCGGTGCGGAGCCGGATCGTCCGGCGCCATCGCGACCGCGCGCCGAAGCAGCTCGATTGCACGATCGTGATCGAGGTTGTACGCCAGGTCGAGCGCCTGCTCCCGCAGTTGTTCCGCGGAAGTTTTCGGCGCGCCGGCGGCCGGGATCACGCTATTCTGGGGAGCCGGGACGGGACCGGCAGCCATGAGCACCAGCACTGCCGCCGCCGGTACCGCCGTGAAACGCGCTGGCTGCATCCGGTGCATGGCGATATGATAGCCCTGCAGCGCTGCAACGACTGCGTGGATGGAATTGAACAGGAGGATGTCTATGCCCGCCGGGCGACCGAGAAAGAACAAGAAAAACGTACTGGTGAAGTCGGCCGAACTACTGGGCTGGGCGCTCGGCGGTCTGGAAAAAGAGATCGCCCAGACCCGAGAGCGGCTGGCCAACCTGACGGCTCAGGCGCATACGCTTCGCGCGCGAGTCGGCGGCGGCACGAAGGGGGCTTCCGCAGCCGCCCAGGCGGCCGAACCGGCGCCGGGCCGGCGCCGCCGCCGCCGCAGAATGTCTGCGGAGGCGCGCAAGCGCATCTCCGAGATGATGAAGAAGCGGTGGGCGGAACGGAAACGGAATAAATAGCCGCTAGAGCACGAATCCGCGGCCAAGGCCGCGCGCCGCGGCTTTCTCGTAAGCCCGGTGCGCGGCCGCTATGTCTTCGACGGCCATTCCCAGCGACTTGAAGACGGTGACCTCCCGGTCCGTGCGCCTTCCTCCGACGCTCCCCGCCGCCAGCGCGCCAAGCTCCCCGGCGATATGCCCCTCGTCGATTGCCCCCTCGCGTATCGGCATGACAATGTCGCCCGCTTCGTTCAGGGCGCCGACGCGTGAGTCGACGAACAGGCGCGCCCGCGCGACGAGCGCTGTGTCCATTTCGCGCTGATCGGGTCTGCACGCGCCGACCGCGCATATATGCGCGCCATCGGCGACCCATTCGCTGAACAGCACGGGCTCCCGCGCGGCGGTGGCGAGCGCGATGACGCCGGCTCCCTCCACGGCTTCACGTGCCGACGCGGTGGCGCGGATCGGTGGGGCGACGCGGGCCTGCATCTCGCGCACGAACGCGGCGCGCCGTTCCGCATCGGGGCTCCACACCCGCACGTCGCGAAGAGCGCGCACGCGGCCAATCGCCTCGAGGTGGCTGCGCGCCTGGACCCCCGAGCCCAGGATCGCCAGCGTGTCCGCGCCGGGGAGCGCGAGAAGCCGCACCGACACCGCTGACACCGCCGCCGTGCGCGCTTCCGTGATGTACCGGCCGTCCATCAGCGCCATCAGCGCGCCCGTTTCCGGGTCGAGCAGCACGATCGTCGCAAGATGGCTCGGGAGGCCCTGGGCCACGTTCCCGCCGTACACGGTCACCAGCTTCGCGCCGAGCGCGGCCGGCTCGTCGATGAAGCTCGGCATCACCGCGAAAAACGCCCGATGCGAGGGGATCTCGGTGACGGCGCGCAGCGGCTGGCGCACGCGTCCCTCCGCAAACCGCACCAGAGCCGTCTGCATGCACTCGATCAGGTCGTCCATGGTCAGGACGCTGCGGACGTCTTGCTCCGAAAGCAAAATGGGCATATGAGATGATGCTCGCAGCTCGTGGCTCGCCTGGCCCGCCGACTTGTCCGCCGAAGCCTTCGCGAAGGCGGCCGAGCGCGAAGGCGGCCGAGCGCGAAGGCGGCCGAGCGCGAAGGCGGCCGGTTCGTTGCTGATGGGATTATATTTGGAACGCCATGATCATCAACACGATCGAGTCGCACACCGCCGGCGAGCCGCTGCGGCTGATTGTCGGCGGCTTTCCCCGGATCGAGGGACGCACGATACTCGAGAAGCGCGAGTTCATCCGCGAGCGCTTCGATCACTTGCGGCGCGCGCTGATGCTCGAGCCCCGCGGCCACCTGGACATGTACGGCGCGCTGCTGACCGAGCCCGAAAGGGAGGGCTCCGACGCGGGCGTCCTGTTCATGCACAACGAGGGCTTCAGCACCATGTGCGGCCACGGCGTGATTGCCGTCGTCACCATCGCGCTCGAGCGCGGACTGCTGACGCTGCCGGCAGGGCGCGACGAGGTGATTCTCGACGCGCCCGCAGGGCCCGTGCACGCGCGCGCCACGCGCGATGGCGCGCGCGTCTCGCGCGTGAGCTTCAGGAATGTGCCGTCATTCGTGCTGCATGCGGCCGTCCCGGTCCGGCTCGGCACGCGCGATCTGCGTGCCGACGTGGCCTTCGGCGGCGCGTTCTACGCGATCGTGGACAGCGAAGCGGCGGGCATCCCGATCGTCCCCGGACGCCTCGGCGACCTTCGTGCCGCCGGCATGGCCATCAAGCGCGCCGTCGAGGAGGCCGTCCGCGTCGTTCACCCGGAGGAGCCGGGGCTGCACGGCATCTATGGCACGATCTTCACGGGGCCTGCGTCGGCGCCCGGCGCGGATCTGCGGAACGTCACGATCTTCGCCGACGCGGAGGTCGATCGGTCGCCGTGCGGCACGGGTACTGCTGCGGTCATGGCCGTCCTCGCCGCGATGGAGGTGCTCCCGCCGGAACAGACGTTCACGCACGAGAGCATCATCGGCACGACCTTTCGGGGACGCGTCACCGGCCGGAGTACCGTCGGCGAACTTCCGGCAATCGTCCCCGAAATCGAAGGCGAGGCCTATATTACGGGGGAGAGCGCGTTTCTCATCGACGAGGCCGACCCGCTCGCGTACGGCTTTCGGCTCTGACAAGGCCTCGCCATTGCGGAAGGTCGATTGCGGATTGCGGATCGTAATCTGGATTGGTGATTGTCCAGTGGTGGGTACCTCAATCGCCAGTCACCAATCCGCAGTAAAGTCAGCAATCCGAACTCCGCAATCAGCATTGTGGGGTAGGCCATGAGCGTGACCGACGATGACGTCCTTGCGAAGCACAAGCGCAAGCTCGAGGAGCAGTACTTCCGGACCGAGAACCGCGAGCTCATCGATCGGATGAAGCGCGTCGCGGCCGCGGACCGCGAGGATCGCGAGCTCGACGCGAAGACCGGCCTGCACGACCCCGAGTTGCTGCGGGAGATTCATTACCTCGGATTCACGGCAGAGACCGTGGGCCTGCTTCCGCTCGTCCCCCTGCTGCAGGTCGCGTGGGCCCGCCGCGGCATCAGTCGCGCCGAGCGCCGCCTGATCGTCGAGCTGGCGCGCACGCGCGGGATTGAAGACGGCAGCGCCGCGGACCGCGAGCTCTCCGAATGGCTGAGGCATCGTCCGCCGGACGCGGTGTTCGCGCAGGCAATGCACCTGATTCGGGCGATGCTCGCGGCGCACTCGGAGGAGACGCACGACCTGACGGCCGTCGATCTGGTGCAGTACTGCGAGAAGGTGGCCGAAGCCTCCGGCGGCATCCTCGGGTTCGCGCGCGTCTCGGTCGAGGAGCGCTACGTGCTCGGGCGGATTGCCGCGGCGCTGGCGGGCGAACCACGAGCCGATCCCGAACGCGCGATCTGAGGATCAGGCCCCGTGCCTTGCGTTCGCGGCGGGGTCCGCTCGGACACGGCTCCATCCTGCCACAGCCGCCTCTCGCATGCGGCCGCCGCTGAGCCTCCCGTCACTGGTTCCGGAACGTGTCGCGCACCAGCGCGTCTCAGAAGAGACCCGCAGTCGTTCCGCTTGGATGGCTTCCAGGCTTCCTCGACGTCTCGCCGTTTCCGTGACGAGGCTGGGCTGCCTCGCCGAACCACCAGTACGCCGTTCGTGCCACCGTTGGCCTGCCGCTGTGTCACAGGTCCTGCCACGGGACCGGCGGGGTGTGTGGTGTTTCTCCAGCATTTCGCGGCGGTACGGGCCTGGCATCTTGCGAGTACATGCCAATCGGCTCTTCGACACCGAGGCTGATGGATCGCGTTCGACAGGCCTTGCGCATGCGCCATTACAGCCGGCGCACGGAAGAGGCCTACACGGCATGGATCCGCCGATACATTCTGTTTCACAAGAAGAGGCATCCGCGGGAGATGGGGGCCGCGGAGGTTTCAGCGTTTCTTGCGGACTTGGCCGTGCGGCAGCGCGTCAGTGCGTCGACGCAGAATCAGGCGTTGAGCGGGCTGCTGTTCCTGTATCGCGAGGTGCTGCGCGCGGCCCTGCCCAGGATCGAGGTTGCCGAGCGCGGCAAGATGCCAAGCGCCTGCCCGTCGTCTTGTCGCGCGACGAGGTTCGGGCGGTACTCCGTCAGCTCGAGGGCACGATGCGACTCATTGCGCGCTGCTGTACGGCGCGGGCCTGCGGCTTGGCGAGTGTCTGGAACTGCGGGTGAAGGATCTCGATTTCGAGCGGCATGCCGTCGTGGTGCGGCGCGGCAAGGGGCAGAAGGATCGCGCGACGCTGCTTCCGGCCACCCTGGTGGAGCCGCTGCGGGCTCACCTCGACGGCGTGCGCCGCCAGCATGAGCGAGATCTGCGCGCCGGGGTCGGCCGCGTGGTGCTGCCCGAGGCACTGGACCGCAAGTATCCGAACGCCGCGGCGGAGTGGCGATGGCAGTTCGTGTTTCCGGCGGCGCGGATCTGCACGAATCCGGCGTATGGGCCGCCGTCCCGTTTCCATCCGCACGAGTGCGTCGTGCAGAAGGCCGTGACCGCCGCGGTCCGTGCTGCGGGACTGGCGAAGCGGGCGAGCTGCCACAGCCTTCGGAGCGTGTCGGCATAGTACCCACCTGTTAGAGACGCCTCATTTCAAAGGCAATTCGTCTTGTCCACGGATCGGGCGTGGGAGTTTGCGG
>Ga0156223_106_pt1 | contig 9823 bp, 7 predicted proteins | sample RifCSPlowO2_12_FD_107871 | JGI IMG/M metagenome (GOLD analysis project Ga0156223, IMG submission 107871) | Acidobacteria bacterium RIFCSPLOWO2_12_FULL_66_21
AGAAGCTGGGGACGCGGTGTGGGTCGTGACGACGCTGGCGCGTGAATCGCATGAGGTTGAGTATCATCGAGTCGAACCGTCTCTGTATGTCGCCCGCGTCCGTGTGAGCTGCACGGCACCGGCCCACCACATTACCGAAGTGTCCACGTCGTACGGCTTTGTCGGCTTGACTGCCGAGGGCAATGACGCGATCGAAGCGATGACCGACGCGTCATACGCTGAGAAGATGAAGCGCTGGGAACGGTGGATCAACCAATATCTCGCGCGGCAGCTCAAGACACGGGAAGGAAGATGAAGCCGCCGAACAACGCGCCGGAGCCGACAGCGCGAACGTGATCTCGGGTGTTCGCGCTGCGGGTCAGCGCGGAATCGTTAGGCGGATTCAGGAATGAATGTTGGCCAAGCGCAGAACGCATCGCGACGGGCCTCATGGCGATACACCCGAAAAGGTCGTTCGGGCCTTTGTTCGCCGGATCAATCGGCGCGACGTTGAGGGTTTGACCCAACTCATGACCGATAATCACGTGCTCATCGATTCGCTCGGTCATCGAATTCCGGGCGGCCGGCCGGCAATGCACGCGGCCTGGACGGGCTATTTCCAGATGGTGCCGGAGTACCAGATCAGCGCGAAGGCGATTTTCCGGCGGGGCAATACTGTCATCCTTGTCGGGACAGCCTCCGGCAACTACAGGGTCTCCACGACGACGGACTCTGTGGGGACGTGGCGCACTCCAGCCACGTGGCGCGCAGTGGTCCGGCGCGGGCGCATCGCCGAGTGGCAGGTTTATGCCGACAACGAGCCGATTCGAGAGCTGATGCGGCGAGCCACCGAGACGGCGGTCTAACGGCGGCTGCACCCGACGGCGGCCGCGCCAGGGTGAAGTTCATTCGAGGAGACTGTGAGCCGCCGTCGCGGGTGAGCCGCAGCCGTCAGGCGACTCGAGCCACATTCATCGTGGTTGAGAAACCACGTCCGGATCGCCAGGGATCAACGATGCAGCATCCCAGCGGCATTCCCGAAAAGATCGTCAGAAAGTCGGTGACGTTCGTCCGAGCAGCGAGATCATCGAGCTTCTGGCCACGACGTCGCCCAAAACATCGCATGCAGCCGACCGCGCCGGCGAATAGAGCGCGCCGCGCCTGATGCCTCACGTTGGGCGGACGAGACACCAAAGAAATGACTGCGCCGCCAGAGACCAAGCCGTGGGGCATGCGCGAGTTCGGCGTGCAAACGCCAGATGGTCACCGCATGACGTTCGGCTGTCCGGCGGAATAACCGAGTCAACTGGCGGCGAGCGGTTCGCCTCATCAGTGGTACTTGCGACCCGTGCTCTTCGTGTCGGACCTTCAGGCCACCCTCCGCTTCTACATCGACACGCTGAGTTTCGAGAAAAGGCGGCATTCAGCCGGCGGGAAGGGCACAGTCTGCCAAATCGACCGTGGGGGGTGCGAGATCATCCAGTGCGAGAACGCCGCGCGCAAGGATAGAGGCCGTCTGTTCGTGGAGCTGAATCAGGTTTCGGCGCCGTAAGAGATCTGCATGCGCCGGACGGCGAGACCGGCGACCCACAGGACGAACGCGGTCAGGAGCAGCAACCCGAGCATCGCTCCTGGACGCGAGGCGGGAGCCGCGGGCGCCGCCAGCAACCGGATCAGCGTCGGCGTGTCACTGTCCATCGGCGCAGGGACGGGACACAGGGACTGCAGGTAATACAGGATGCTCATCTTCTGCAGCACATGCGGAAAGATGCCGTTGACGGACTCCCACGTGAGCAGCACGGCCGCCGGGATAATGGGATTGCGCAGGTACAGGCCGATCGCGAGAAAGACGCTCCCGTAGCCCACGCAGCCGAGCGCGGCCGCCGCCGCATACCAGAACGCGTGTCCCATGCCCCCGGCGTTCCAGTAGGCCTGGACTTCGACAGCATCGTGCGGCCAGATCATGGCCGCAAACGTGAGCAGGGCACCGCCGCCGAAAATCACGGCGGACGCAATCAGCCCGGCGGCATACTTGCCCGCGAGCAGCACATCGCGCCGCGCCGGCGCGAGAAACCAGAAGTGCAGGGTCCGGTTGCTCATCTCCCCGCGGAAGAGATACATGAAGATGCCGAGACAGCCGAAGAAGATCGCGAGCCGCAGGTAGAAGTACTGGAAGATCCCCGCGAAGATCGCCCGGTCCTCTTCGAAGTCGAGCAGTCGGCGGACGTTCCTGTGCTGCACCCTGCCGTCGATGAATACGAGATCGGCCCTCCGCCGCCCGTCGAAGTAGGCGATCTGGCGAACCTCCGTGCGCTCGTCGACGTACCCCCCGCCCGTGGACGAACCGACCGTCGTGAACGTCTTTCCGTTCTCGCTCACCTGGATGTTGAACTCGCGGGTGTCGGAATCCTCGTTCTCGCCGCCCGCGCTGGCGTGCTTCACGACGAAGCGCTGCACCGGACGAACCGCTCCCAGATCCACCTGCAGGAACAGGGGCCAGTCAGCAGCGCACCACCTATCGGCCTGGCCTCCCGTCACGCTGCCGTTCACGGCCTTCTCAGGCCCCTGATCCTGGCCGCACGGAATGCTTCCAGTGGCGGGACGATGGAGCGCGAGGTTCGCCCTGCCGTCCGGCCCGTAGACCTCGAACTCGTAGATCCTGGCGACCGGTTCGCCGTTGAAGGAAGGACGGGTGATATTCAGGCGGACGAAGCGGGCTCCGACCGGCGGCTCGATCGGGTGGGTCGTCGTCCCCGCGTTCCCGGTGCGCTGCCGAACTCGCCGGCTCCGCACCGACCAGCGCTCCGCGGCGGGCTGTCCCACCCGCTTCTTCACGTCGTCGAGCGATTCTCCCTCCCGGATGCTGTCCATCAGGGCCGGCGCCGTCAGGCCGCGTCGGCCCAGCCGCTCGATATCCGTTTTCGCGTCGATGCCGTGCCCGAGGAAGATCACTGAAGGCAGGAGCGCCAGCCCGTAGACCCAGAAAGAGCGCCTGGCGAAAAAGACACGCCGGAGCTCGATCTTGGCAATCGTCCACGCCTGGCCGGCCCTGCCCTGGACGGAACGCGGGGTCATCTCTCACCGCCGATCAGATACTCGTACAACGCGTCCACGTTCTCGTCAGCCGGCACCACACTCTCGATCCTGTGGCCGTCGAGCGCGATCCGCCCGAGCGCGCGCGCGAACTGCTCCCGATCCCGGGTCATCACCAGCATGCCCATCCGGTCGTCGTTCAGCTTGATCTCGGTGATGTGGTCCTCACCGAACAGCAGCGCCGCCACGCCTGAGGCGTCCGATTCGCGGCACCGGACGATGTACTGGCTGGGATGCTCTTCGATCTCGTCGCGCACCTTGCGGATCTTCCCCTCGGCCACGATCATCCCGTTGGCGATCAACACGACCTGATCGCTGATCAGGTCCACCTCCTGGAGGACGTGGCTCGAGATGATGACGTGCTTCCCCTCGGCGGCCCAGGCGCGGAACATGTCGATCGTCTCCGCGCGGACCAGCGGGTCGAGACCATTCAGCGGCTCGTCCAGCACCAGCAGCTCGGGATCATGCGCGATGGCCTGCGCCAGACGCACCCGCTGACGCATGCCCTTGGAATAGGCCGCGACCTTGCGGTTTGCCGCGTCGGTCAGACTCAGGCGCTCGAGCGCCTTCCACGCCCGTTCCTCCGCTTCCGATCGGCCGTATCCGAACAGCAGCAGCCCGGTGGTGATGAAGGTGAACCCGGTGGCCCAGCGCGGAGCGGTGTCGTACTGCGTGGCGTAGCCCGTCATCCGCATCAGCGCTTCGGGATCGCGCGGGGAGATCCCACGCATGAGGATGCGGCCGTGGTCGGGGAAGATCAGGCCGGTCATCAGGTTCATCAGCGTCGTCTTGCCCGAGCCGTTCGGCCCGACCAGGCTCGTGATTCCCGGAGGGATGTTCAACGTGACGCGGTTCACGCCGAGCACCTCGCCGTAAAACTTTGAGATTTCTTCGAAGACGACCGCCGGTTGGGTCATCGCACCACCTCGACCGGCCGCAGCTTGCGTTCGATCACGAGGACGAGCAGCAGCACGAACACCGCCAGCGCCACGATGGAGGACAGGGCCCCCGGACCGTCGAGCGGATCGAGGCCCAGCAGCGCGCGCCAGACGCGGTTGACCGCCCAGGCCGGATCCAGGACGTATCCCCACGTCACGCGAAAGACGCCGTTGATCATCTGGGACACGCCGGTCAGGATGAAGAAGAAGGCGAGGCTGACCGCCCCGGCCACGACCCTCCACTTCACGTACGCGGAGCTCGCCATCGCGACCAGGCCGAGGACCAGCAGCCAGAGGAGGAACCCGGCCACCACCGCGACACCCAGCGTCCAGTTCGCCAGGAACCACCAGCCGCCCGCCAGGCCGACCTGCAGCCCGAACAGAAGGAGGCCCGGGACCCACGTGACGACCGACAACATGCCGACGATCACCGTCAGCCGCGCCAGCGCGTAGCTCCAGCGCGTGAGGGGCCGGCTGAAGTACAGCGGGAGCGCGTTGTTCGCCAGGTCCGGCGCTACGAGGCCGGGCCCGGCCAGCGCCGCGAGGAAGACCGCGCAGGCCCCCTGGACGTACATGAAAATCGAGAAGAACCTGCCGTTGACCTGGATGAACGCGCGAAACTCCGGGTCGAGCCCCTGGAGCAGCTCCACATGATTGGTGAGATAGACGAAGCCGGCGCAGAGGAGCGGCCAGACGAACGCCGCCATCGTGAGCAGGAGGACGAGCCGCTGCTGATAGAGCCTCCGCCAGGCGTAGCGGGGCAGGACCATGAACCGCGTCCAGCGCCCCGTGAGGGGTCCGTCGTACCGACGATAAGCTCGCTTATAGACTGCCATTAGTCTCGAGTTACTAGCTACCAGCTACCAGCTACCAGCTACCAGCTACCAGCTACCAGCTACCAGCTACCAGCTACCAGCTACCAGCTACCAGCTACCAGCTTCCAGCTTCGAGCTCCCGTTTTCCAAGTCACTGAAGGCTGGAAGCTGGAAACTGGTAGCTGGAAACTGGCAGCTCTAATTCACGTGCGGCCGGCGTCGACCGGTGAGTCTTCACCGGGCGTGTGCGCAAGGTGGCCCATCGCTTTCAGGAAAATCTCCTCCAGCGTGTCCCGCCGGTGCGTGAGCTTCCTCACCAGCAGGTTCTGACGCGCCGCGAGCCCCCAGATGGCTTCGACCTCGACCCCCGGCGGCAGGACGATACGCCACCGCCCGCCGCCTTCGGCCACGCCCTCGGCGCCGATCTCCGGCAGCGCCGTCAGCAGGTTCCGATCGTCGCCGGTCACCTCGAGCTCGACGAAGGACCGGTTCGACCGCCGCTCCTCTTCGAGGTTGCACTGGTGCACGATCGCGCCGTCCTTCATGATCACGGCCTCGTCGCACACCTGCTCGATGTCGCGCAGCAGGTGGGAGCAGACGATGACGTTCATCCCCTGCTCCTCTTTCATGTCGGCGACGAGCTTGAGCATCCGCCGGCGCGCGGCGGGATCGAGCCCGTTGGTTGGTTCGTCCAGCACGACCAGCTCCGGACCATGGACGATCGCCTGGGCGAGCTTGGCCATCTGTTTCATCCCGTACGAGTAGGTCCGCAGCTCCCGGTAGCGCGACTCCCCGAGCCCCACGTGGAACAGGACCTCGTGCGCCTTCTCGAGCGCCGCCTTCGGCGGGAGGCCCGACAGCTCGGCCATCTGCCGCAGGAAGGTGACCGCGGTCATCTCCCCGACGAACGAGTCGTTCTCGGGCATGTAGCCGATTCTCGACCGGGCCTCGCCCATGCTGCGCCGGCAATCCATGCCCAGGATACGGGCGCGTCCGGCGCTGGGCCGGTGAAACCCGAGCAGCGCCAGGATCAGGGTGGACTTGCCCGCCCCGTTGGGCCCGAGCAGCCCCACCGCCTTTCCCGTGCCCGAAACGCCGAGACGGCAGGTGATCCCGTGGAGGATCTCCCGCCGTCCCAGTTTGACTTTCAGGTTCTCGAGTTCGACGACCGGTGTTGTCGGCATCCTTTGTCTATCGAGGGGCGCCGGATTGCTCTCCGAGCGTCGCCCGGCCCACGTTCTGAAGCAGCATCAGGTCCATGATCAACCCGGATATACGAGTACGGCTGGCCGCGTGGATCTGTTCCGGCGTTCCATCGAATACCACGAGAATCGGATCGCGCGCCGCCACGAGTTCGCCGAGCGCGGGGTTCGACGTCAGCGTCGACAGGATGCCGAGTGCCCCCTTTGCGTTCACCCAGGCGAAGGCTGACGGGTGGAGTCCGGCCGACGAGGGGAGCTGGCCGAGGAACTCCGGCGACCAGACGAGCGGGAAGCCGCCGTTCCGGGTCGCGATGGCACGCTCGGCGACGGCGCGATCGGATCCCGCCACCATGTAGCCCCGATCGTACGTCCAGGTGATCCCGAACGGAAGCCCTCCGGGTTTGATCGTGGTCCACGTGCGTCCGCCCGCGCTCTCGTGCTCCAACACGATCCGCTTGCCCTGTTCGTTCGGATCGAGCTGCGCAAGCTCCGCATTGAACGTGTCCACCAGCTTCTGAAGGGAGCTGTCGATGACCGCCGGGTTGTTCGCCAGGCCCGCCATGACCCACGTCGGACCGCTCGTCGAGAGTCCCGTCAGCGCGAAGGCCGTTTCGGTGCCCAGCGCCGCGGTCAGGTTCTGGATGAAACCGGCGCCGAACTTCTCGTCCAGCGTCGCCAGGTCGCGCTCGAACCCCGGCTCTGCCTTGGTGATCTGCGCGGTGAACTCCTCGAACAACTGCAAGGGCTCGCGGGTGGACAAGTAACCGGCCAGCAGGGCATCGGCGGGTAGATACTCCGCCGCGCCCCCGGAGCCGGCGTCAGCCAGCCACGACCCCATCCCCTTTCGGGTTCCCTCGAACGCGAACGTGACCTCGTTCTCTTCCGCACCCGCGGGGGCCCGTTGCTCGAGGAAGAGGTACTTCATCCCCATCATGCCGGCGAGCTCGATCGGGGGCGCATCGTCGCCGGCCGCCATCGTAACCACCTGAGATGCGTCAATCCCGACCAGCCACCCGACGCCGCGCCGGTACCGCTGCGCGATGGCCGCCGCAAACGCGGAGCCGGCGCCCTGTCCCACGTGAGCGAGGGTCCACGACAGGTTCGCCGGCGAGTCCGAGACGACCATCAGATCGTCGGAAACCGAATACGCCGTTGGAGACTCGCCCGCCTCGGCAAAGAGCTTCGCCAGCGCGTTCGCGAGCTCCGCGCGCTTGCCGGGCTGTACCCGGGCCATCACCGTCGGAACAGGGTCGCTGAGCCCGGCGTTGCTGGCGCAGAAGACGATTTCGTCCCCGAGCAGCGGATTCACGGCCTGCAGGCGATCCGCCATTTGCTTCATCAGCTGCCCCGTCTCGGAATTCCACCAGGACGCGAATGCGGCATTCAGCCCCGATTGCTCCTCGGCGAGGGAAAGCGCTCGGTTGATCGTGACGCCGGGATTCGGGACCGCGCCGTAGACGACCGCGCCCGCGGGAACATACGAGAGCAGGGTCGAGCTGGTCCGCAGCTCGGTGGGGAAATTCGCGAGCTGGTTCTCGATCTTCACGAACGACCCGAGCAGCTCCAGGTAGGACTCCGCCTCTGGACTCCAGGAGACGGCTGCGGCGACCGAGCTCGCGAGCGCCGGGATCGAGGCGGCCTGCTGGCCGGGGCGGAGGATCACTGCCCGGCCGGGCTGGTTCACCGCCACCGATCCTTCGACCACCGAGACCACCGAGCCGCCCATGCCGGCCGACACCACGAACACGGTTCCCTTCACCGAGGCGATGGAATCGCGGGTCAGCACCCGCAGGCGCCCCCGGCGCTGTTTGGCGGCTTTGACGATGATGTCACCGCGTTGCAGGTGAATCGCCTGGCCGCTCCACGCGGCGGTCACGAACAACTCCGTTCGCTCGTTGACATCCACCATCGATCCGTCGGCGAGCCGCAACACCGCGTGGGCTCCCGGGCCCGTGCGGACCGACTCGTGTTCGCCGATGGCGGCGCCTGCTGCGACCGCGCCAACGGGCAGACGGTACAGACCGCCGTCGGCGGAAACGACCGTGGCCCGCGGGCCGTCGGGGGCCATCATGACGTCGATGGCGTCGCGTCCGAGATAAATGGACCCGAGGATGAGTGCGGCTGCCGCAGCCAACGCTGCCCGGTGCATCCAGCGGGAGGAGGACCGCAGCGGCATGGCGACGATCCGCCGCTCGCCCTTCATGTCGGCGATCCGGGCGCGACAGCCGGGGCAGCGGCTGAGATGATCTTCCACCAGGATGCGGCGGCTGGCGCCCAGCTCATTGACCAGATAGGCGTGGAGGTCCTGCCGGAACTCCGCACAGGTCGCGTTGCCGGCGTTGGTCACCTGCTCCCAGACGCGCGCGCGCGCGGCCTCGAGCGTGCCGCCGTCCACGTCCTCGTCCTTCATCTCCTGTAGCGCTCGTTCGACACGGTCTTCCGACATCGTCCACCCTCTTTCTTCTCGACCTTCATCAGTCTTGACGCACGAGGAGGCCGACTATTACATGGGGGACTATTCCGCCCGCAGTGCCACGACCGGATCCACACGCGAGGCGCGCAGAGCCGGGACGTAGCTTGCCAGCAGCGCGACAGCAAGCATCACGGCAGCCGTCCCGGCGAACGCGAGCACGTCCAGTCGCCCGACGTCGAACAACAACGTCTTGAGGTACGTGGTGAGCCCCACTGCCGCCAGCGTTCCCACGACGATACCGACCAGGGCGACCCGCCCGCCCTGCCACACGAACATCCTCCGTACGGTCTTCGCCCCGGCGCCCAGGGCCATGCGTACGCCGATCTCCTGGGCGCGCCTCGTCACCCGATACGAGAGCACACCGTACAACCCCACCGCGCCGAGGACGAGCGCGAGCACCGCTGCGATGCTCACCATGAGCATCGTGAATGACAGGTTGGCCATGGCCTTCGCGGCCAGACGCTTCATGGTGAAGATGCGATACATCGGAGATGTCGGGATGAGGTCGCGAACGATCGCGCGAACCTCCGGTTCGAGTTGGTCCGCACGGGGCGACTTGATGACGTATGCCGGCGACGAGGACACGGCCGGCAGGTACACCATTGGCTCCGGGGATTTGCGGCGGAGGTCGTCAACCAGGATGTCCTCGACCACTCCGATGACGCTGTACCAATTCGGGCCACCTGCCGCCGGCCGCACCTGCTTGTCGATCGGATCCTCGCCAGGAAACAACAACTGAGCGGCCGACTGACTGATGATCACAAAGCGCCTCCCCTGTTCTTCCTCGACGCGGTCGAAGAAGCGCCCGCGCACGAGCTCGATACCCATCGTCTGGAAGTACGCGCCCCCGGCACCAGCGACGCGAACGAGAGGCGCCTCGGCGCCACTGGCCTCGAGCCTGGGAGTGGTGATGTTCTGCCTGCCAGCGCCCTCGTCCAGGGGGAGCGTGGTGATGTACCCCACGGATTCGACGCCCGGCAGCGCCTTCAGACGATCCATGAAGACGTACTGAAACCTCGACATCGCGGCTCGGTCGTTCAGGTCGGGGCGACCGGCCGCGATCTGAAATGTGAAGATGCCCTTCGTGTCGTATCCGGCGTCGACGTGGCTGAGCTGCCAGAAACTGCGCATGAGCAGCGCCGATCCAACCAGCAGGACGAGCGCAGCAGCGGTCTGCACGACCACCAATGCGTCCCGCGTGAGATTCCCGCCGACGATGCCTCGTCCGGCCTGCTGAAGGCTGCCAAGGCGCGAGCCCGAGAAGCGCATGGCGGGCCACAGGCCGAACGCGCACGCCGCCAGAACCGAGATGACCACTGTGAA
>Ga0156223_103_pt2 | contig 9304 bp, 7 predicted proteins | sample RifCSPlowO2_12_FD_107871 | JGI IMG/M metagenome (GOLD analysis project Ga0156223, IMG submission 107871) | Acidobacteria bacterium RIFCSPLOWO2_12_FULL_66_21
TGCCTTCACGCCGTAGCGCAGCCCTTTAGGGCTGCCTTCACGCCGTAGCGCAGCCCTTCAGGGCTGCCTTCACGCCGTAGCGCAGCCCTTTAGGGCTGCCTGCGATATAGTCAACCGCATTCCCACAAGCCTTCCAGGTGGCGACGACATGATCATCGTTGCGTTCGACGGACTGACGAAAAGCTACGGGCACACGCCGGCGCTTGGCGGCGTGTCGTTCGACGTGCCCTCGGGAGAGATCTTCGGCCTGCTGGGGCCGAACGGCGCCGGCAAGAGCACCCTGATCCGGATCCTGATGGACATCATCCGCCCCGACGAGGGGCGCGTGCTGCTGTTCGGCGAGCCGCGCACGCGCGCGCATCTCGACCGTCTCGGCTACCTGCCGGAGGAGCGCGGCCTCTACACGAAGCTGCCGGTCGTCGAGGTGATGACGTACTTCGGGGCGCTCAAGGGGCTGACGCGCGCCGAGTCGCGCCGCCGCGCGCTCGAGTGGCTCGAGAAGGTGGAGCTGCCCCATGTCGCCTCGTGGAAGATCGAGCGTCTCAGCAAGGGCATGAGCCAGAAAGTCCAGATCGCGGCCACGCTCCTCAGCGATCCGGAAGTCTGCGTCCTCGACGAGCCGACGACGGGTCTCGATCCCGTCAACGTGCGGCTCGTGCAGGATCTCCTGGTCGAGCGGCGCCGCAACGGGCGGACGACGATCCTGTCGACGCATCAGATGAACCAGGTCGAGGCGTTGTGCGACCGCGTCGCGCTGATCAATCAAGGCAAGCTGGTGGTGTACGGCGAGGTCGGCGAGGTGCGGCGGAGGTACTCGCGGCCCGAAGTGCGGATCGCCGTGCGCGGCCCGCTGCCGCCGGTCGCGCTGGCGGTCGCGCCGGTGCAGGAGGACGACGGGACGTGGCGCGTCACGATCTCGAACGGCGCCCAGCCGGGCGACCTGCTGCGGGCGCTGGTTGAAGCGGGCGCGGCGATCGATCGCTTCGAGCCGATGCTCGCGCCGATGGAGGATATCTTCCTTCGGGTGGTCGGGGAGGGACGGGCATGAAGGGCTGGCGGCGCATGGGGACGGTGGCGACCTTCGAGTTCCTGTCGACGGTGAAGCGGCGCGGCTACCTCATCGCGACCTTCGGCATGCCGGTGTTCATGGCGCTGTACGGCGGCATCGTCGCGCTCCCCGCGTACTACTCGCAGCAGAGGGACAAGGAGCCGTCGGTCTTTGCCGTGGTCGACGGGTCGGGGCTGCTGCACCTGCGCGGCGACGCGAAGATCTCGACGGCGCAACTGCCGGCGGAGCTGCGCCGCGCGCTCGAGTCCGCGGGGCAGAAGGCCACGCTCGACCGGATGCAGGCGGACACGAACATCATCTTCCGCCCGATGGCGGAGGAGCCCGCCGCCCGCGCCGCCCTGGCCGCGCGGACGATCAAGGGCTACTTCGTCGTCCCGGCGGACTACCTCCAGAGCGGGAAGATCGACAGCTACGGGCCGGAGACGCTGCGCTTCTCCAGCTCGGATGCGCGCAACGCGTTTTCCGATCTCCTGCGCGCGCATCTCCTGACGGGACGCGTGGACGGGGCCGTTGCCGCCCGTGTGCTGACGCCGATCGGAGAATCGCGGCGGTTCGCCGTGACGCGGGCCGGCGAGGTCATCGACGCCGGCCGCGCGGCAACGGCCGTGCGCATCATTCTTCCCGTCGCCTTCATGGTGCTGTTCCTGATGTCGGTGTTGATGACCTCCGGCTACCTGATGCAGGGGACGGCCGTGGAGAAGGAGAACAAGGTCGTCGACGTGCTGCTGGCATCGGCGAGTCCGGACGAAATCCTCGCCGGCAAGCTGGTCGGGCTCGGGGCCTCGGGCCTGCTGCAGGTGACGGTCTGGCTGTCGGTCGTGCTCTTCGTCGGCATCGGCATCGTCCCGCTCATGATCGCGGCGCGGGTCCAGGTGCCGTGGGCCGCCGTCGCGCTGTCGCTGCCGTTCTTCATCATGTCGTTCCTGTTCTTCGGCAGCCTGATGCTCGGCACGGGGTCGCTCGGGTCGAACATGCGCGAGTCGCAGCAGCTCGCGATGGTGTGGTCGCTGACCGCGGCGCTGCCGCTCATCTTCATGGCGCTGCTGATCCAGGAGCCGCACGGCGTGGCCGCGAAGATCATGACGTGGGTGCCGTTCACCTCCGCGGCCGTCATCGTGCTGCGCGCGAGCTTCGATCCCGGCGCGCTCGCCTGGTGGGAGGTCGCGGGCACCTTCGTCGTGCTCGTCACGTCCACGTGGCTGGCCATCCGCCTCGGCGCCCGCCTGTTTCGGATCGGCCTGCTCAGTTCCTCGCGGCCGACCTTCCGCGAAATCATCCGCCAGGCGCGGCTGAGTCCGTCGACGCGCGCGTGATCCTGCGCGGCAGCGTCGCCCGGCTGCCGCATGTGCACGCGGGTCTACACGCGGAACTGCTAGCGCCGCCCTTTCTGAAACCACACATGGAGGATCCGGTCCAGTCCCATGTGCCGGCCGCTGTTTGTGACCAGGATGACAAACAAGGCGGCCATTTCAACCAGGTTCTTGTTGATAACCAGGTAATTTCCTTCCATGGGGACGGAGTAGAAGTAGCCAACCAACAGCGGATTGCACAAATAATAGACGCCGATCACAATCATGCCCGCGGCGCTTGCGAGTCGGGTGAAGCAGCCCAGGATGAGCCCCAGACCGATGAATGCCAGCCCCCACATGTTCAGGGGATTCACCACACCCAGGACGTCCGGGCGTTCGGCTATCCACCGGAATACACCGGCAAACGGCCCCCGGGACTGCAAGAGAAACCCGGCCGCCGACCAGCCGGGTTTCAGCAGCTTGGCGACGCCTTCATAGAGGAAATGCCAGCCGATCACGACCCTGAGGACGACCAGGGCCATCATCTGCAGCCGGGAGAATCGTTCTTGTTCCATGTTTGTTCCTGAGGCTTCACAGGTCCTGGAGGGGTGATGACAGTGAATTCCGCATCCGGGAATTCCGGGGGCCGTTTCAGACGCTGAATTCGTCCGGGCTGAACGTCAGCCGCGTGTTTGCTTCAACCGCCTCGTTGACCTTCAGTACTGTCACCGCGGTTTCATAGCCGACCTCGGCCGGGCAGTTCAGCGTTGCCGTACCGCGAATCGCACGAAAGAAATTCTCCAAATGGGGCTTGTGGTAGGGATCGCGGAATGAAATGGGGATCCGATGCTCGTCAGGAGACACCGACTCGCGGACATCGAGGACCGCTTCAGCACCCTCCGGCTGGGGACCAAGGACCCTCGGCACGGAGACATAACCCTTCTGGATCCAGGAATCCCATGGCGGCGCGGAAACGTCCCGGTAAATCATGCCGCTGTATGCCGCTTCCGATTCGGAGATGAGCAGGGTGCCCTGGTCGCCCATGAAATTCTCGAAGTATCCCTGGCTGCCGTTGGTGGTTTGCGTCTGATAGTAGGCCCGGATCCGGCCTGCGCTGGTTTCGTAGTCATAGATGGCCATGACCGTGTCGTACCACTCGTGCGTTGCCGCGTCGTAATAATCGGTGCCGCCGCTGGCCACCACGCCCTTGGGCTGTGATTGCAGGAACCAGTTGTAGATGTCGATCTGGTGGGACCCCAGGTCGACGATCGGACCGCCGCCGAGTCCTTTGTACCAGCGCCAGTTGCGGAACTGCTCCATGGACTTGAAGCCGTACTTCTCGAGCCGGTCCTCGGGGATGGTATAGCGCTGCGGCCAGCCGAGATCGGGCTTGACCGCGCGGTTCCACTGGCCGTTGACGGTCACGATGCGACCGAGCAACCCCGCCTCCTTGATGATCTTCTCGAAACAGTGGATGTAGCGCGGATGGCTGCGCCGCTGATGCCCGATCTGAAGCAGTTTTCCGGTCTCGCGGGCGGCATGCACCATGCGTCTGGCGCCGTCCAGGGTATTCGACATCTCCTTCTCGCAGTAGACATTCAGCCCGGCCTTCAGACAATCGACCGTATGCTGCGAGTGCCAGAAGTCAGGCGTGGCAATCACGACCGCGTCCAGGTCCTTTTCCTTGGCCAGCATCTCCTGATAATCTTCGTAGCCGTTGACGTCGAAGTTGTATTTCTTCAGCGTGTTCACCGCTCGCTTCTGGTTGTACTCCGTCCAGATGTCGCAGACCGCGCGGAACCGCAGGCCGGGCACCTTCAACATGGCGCTGAGCAGCACCTCTCCCTGCGCGCCTTGGCCAAGCAGGGCGACGTTGATCTCCGAGGGCTTCGCCGCTGGAGCCGCGGGACCGGCAAGCGCTTCCTTCTGGGCCCGCTCGTAGCCGATCTGTTTGTTGAGGGCATATCCGAACAGACCCAGAACCGGGACCGTCGACAGTCCCTGCAGCAGGTCGCGCCGATTCATCAGCTTGCCGGTTTCCTTCCCGGACTCGCCCTGCTGATCCTTCTTGTCGTCCTCTGCCATGGTGTCCTCTCGAGACGTTATCGCGCCTGCTTCCCGACCCTGCTGATGACGAGCGAGATGAGGAAGAGAATTGCCGCCATCGCCACGGCGATGCCCAGGCTCTGCTGGACGGTCGCGCCGACACTCAGGTTGCCGATCACTTTCGGCACGACCGTTCCGCCCAGCAAGCCCACCGCGAACACGATGCCGAAAATGCTGCCGTAGAGACCGGGCTCGAATTTCGCAAACGTGACCCCGATGATGGTGGGGAAGATGGGCGCGAATACCAGGCCGGTGAGCACCACCGCGATGACCGCGAGCGCCGTGCTGTGCGTCAGCATCATCAGCAGGATGGCAAACACAGAGACGAGCGCGGCGCCGGCGATCACTTTGGCACCGAGGGCCGTCAGGTTCTTCACCGCCGAGGTCAGGAACCGTCCAACCATCATCGCCACTCCGAAGGCACTCAGTACCAGCCCGGCATTGGTCACGGCGTCGGGATTGCTGTCGCCGCCGAAGATCTCGGTCATGTATGGCTTGATCCAGGTGCCCATGCTGATTTCCAGCGCCACGTAACAAAACAGGGCAAATGCGGCAATCAGGACGGCTGGCTTCTCCAGCAGTTTGACAGCCATGGAGAACCGGAATCCGGTTGATACCGTCGCGAAGCGAGTACCCAGCGCGATGAAGAGGAACACCAGCAATAGCGCGCCGATGATCGACACCCCCGTCTTGTAGCCCAGGGCCAGGGTGGAGAAAAGCGAGAACAGCAGGGGTGTCAGGATGTACCCCAAACCGAAGAAGGCATTCCCGAAATTGCTCGCGCGCGCCGGATCACGGCCCTCGAACAACACGACAGGAATCAGCGTGTTGCCCACGGTGTTCAGACACATCGCGCCGACGCCCAGCAGGATGCAGGCGAAGAATACCCACTCGACACTTGGCGCAAACGCCAACAGGAACATGCTGCCGCCGGCAACCAGGAAACCCAGAATCGCCAGAGGCTTGTGACCGAACTTGTCCACCATCGGACCGATGATCAGTTGCACGATCATGCTGGTCAGAAAGAGCGCGAGGACCAGACTTCCAATCTGGTCGTTTGTAATACCGAGCGCCTTCTTCAGTTCTTCCGAGATAGCCCCGATGATGATGAAGCAGATGGCCAGGCTGAACACAGCCATCAGAGCGACGGCGGCAGTTGTCTTTGTTCCTCTATCGTCCATGACGGTTCTCTCCTCTGATCCATCGTGAGGCAGGCCCCGCCCCCACGCGGCCGGCTCTCGAAGGTGTCGTGTTCATGCTGGCAGGGGGGTGCAAGGTAGCGAGGAGCCACCATCCGCAGCGTCAGGCATCACACCATCACTTGACGGGACGGCCGAACACCTCGACTTCGATGTAATGATTCAGCTCGTTGGCACTGTTGCCGTTGCTGTACAACCGAACGTAACGGGCGAGGGAGCCTTTGGCGTCCACCAACCGGCCTTCCGACGTTTCGACGTAATTCATGTCCTTGCCCGCACCCAACCCGGACGCATTGTCGTGGTCGTTGTTGAACAGGGTGCGGACGTTCCTGGTGAACGCCTGGTCATCGGCGATCTGGACCACGACATCGAAGTACACGCGGGGCGTCCGGTGGAAATGCCAGAACAGCACGGCGTAGATCTCGTGCATGGCTCCCAGATCCACGGTCACCTGCTGGCGCCCCGGACCAAGTTCCACCTCACTGCCTTCCTCCGCCGTCCTGTCCCCGTCGGTGATCATGCTCATGTCGCCCATCACCGGTGCCACGTCGCTGCTGACCACCTTCTTGCGCCTGGCGACATTCACGACTCCGGCGGGAGCCAGGAACGGGTCCCGCGCCTTGTAGCGCGGCTTTTCCAGGTTGGGCACCTTCATGTTCTGAGGCGTGCCCTCGAACATCGGCTGGGGCAATACGATGGGGAGGGGCACGAGCTTCTGCCCGCCGGCCGCTGGCGCCTGCGCGGCGGTCGGGACCGGCATCGCCAGCATCATCAACGCGGTGAAAGCGGAGACAGACACCGAAACTGCCATCGAGTTCATGTACCCCTCAACGCCTTTCCCGGTTCCGGTGTCTGTCCCCACGGTTTGGTGCATCAACGTTCAGCTAGGCAAGCGCCCGTTTGCAGTACTCCACGCACTTCTTGATCTCGGTCAGCACGTCGGATCCTTCCGGCGTCGGGTACTCGTACTCGACGCTGGCCGGGAACCTGTACTTGTCTTTCTTCATGAGCTGCAAGACGTCCTTGAGCGGCGTTTCGCCCTGCCCCCATGGCATGTTCGCGCCGCCGCGGCCCGGGCCGCCGGCTCGGGCGCCCTCCGGGGCTGGCGCGGCGGTGCCGGGCCCCTTCCGGTCCTTCAGATGCAGACTGGCGATCCGGTCGTGGTACTTCTGAACCAACGGCACCGGCGACTCGCCGTTGACACCGTAGTAATGACCCACATCGAAGTTCAGCGCCGTGTACGGGGACGCGGCCAGCACCTTGTCGAACCCTGAGGCGCCGCCCTGGCCATGGGTGTGGAACGCGATCCGCAGCTTGCGCTTCGCCGCGTAGTCAGCCACCCGCTTCAGGTGTGCGTCGTCGGTCGGCAGCTCCATGGTGATGTGGTCCGCGCCCAACGTCTCGCCCACGTTCCAGATGTACTCGTACTCCGCGTCCGACATCTCCATGGTTGGCGGCAGTTTGAACGCGTAGATCTTCACTCCCGCATCCTCGTACATCTTGCGGAAGGCTTTGTACTTGTCCATGGACACCGAGAGCCGCCAGTTCTTCAGGTCCTCGGCTCGCTTCCGTTGGGCTTCCTGCTGCTCGGGCGTCAGCGCCGCGCGGCCGCGGCCCCCGCCCTGGCCCCCGGCTCCCGGTGCGCCGGGAGCGCCGGCGGCGGCACCTCCCGGTGCACCCGGGGGTCCAGCCGGCAGTGCACCGGGAGGTCCACCCGGTCCGCGGCCCTGAGCCCCCGGCCCGGCACCGCGCCCTCCCTGCGCCGGCGAGCCCGCATAACTCTCGGCCACATTGCTCATCAGTTCGATTCCACTGAAGCCGCAGTCGAGGCAATACTTGAGCGTGTCCTCTGCGCTTCCAGGCAGTGCGCGAAAGCTGTAGGTGATGACGCCGATTCGCACGCCGCCGAATGTCGAGTTCGGCTGGGCAGCCGCCAACAGTCTGGCCACGCTGGCCGCTGGGAGCGTGGCCAACGCGATCTTCCCGAAATCCCGTCTCGTATAGAGCATACGGTCTCCTTCCGCACGATTGCACGCAGAGCGGGCCGGGCTGGTACTCCGGCCCTCCCCCGGGATCTACAGTCTGACCTCCCAGCCTTTGCGGTACTCGATCTTCCGGTACTTGTTGGCGTCGGCGTTGTTGGTAAACAGGCCGGTCTTGGCGTTGTACAGCAACTTGCCTTCGGCTCGAACCGCAGCCGAGCCGAGGACCAGCCACTCGGTGTACGGGCCGGCGATGCCGAAGTGCGAGCAGGCCGGCGTGCCGCCCTTGCAGGCCCGGATCCAATCACGATGATGCCCGGGTGAGCGTGTCAGGAACTGAGGCGGCAGCGTGTAGTCCGCCCACAGTGAACCCGGAAGCAGTCCCACCCCCTCACCGCGTCCACTGGTGCCCATGTAACCCTTGCTCCCGACGAAGATGCAGTTGTACCCACTTCCCCGCGGTGCCAAACCGCCACGGCCTCCTCCCCGCCCGGCACCCGGAGCGCCCGCCGCGCCCGGTGCACCCGGGGCGCCCGCCGCCCCGCGTCCGGCACCCCCGCCCCGCCCCGTGTTCACCGGTCCGACCTGCGGTCCCTGGCCGGGGATCTTCCGCGCCTCCTGCACCGTCATGCCTTCCGGAGTGTAGGCGTCGCCGCCCGTGTGCTGGTACCAGTAGACGGTGACAGGCGGCAGGCTCCTGCGCGCCTTGAACTCGTACTTGATCGTGAACACGTCCGGGAACGTGTACGGCGGCAGCGGGTCTTTCTTGATGCACTCGACGCTGACGAGGGACTCCGGGCTCAACGCGAGCGCCCAGTTGGCGGGGCCGAGGATGTGCACACCCCAGTCACCGATCAGGCTGCTGCCGAAGTCGTAGAACCCGCGCCAGTTGAACGGGAGGTAGAAGCCGAAGTCCTCGCTACCGCCGAAGCCGCCGCCCCCCCGTGCGCCTGCGGCTCCGGGTGGTGGCTCTCCGGGCGCCCCAGGCGGCAGCGCGCCGGCCGGCGCCTCAGGGGCCGCGCCTGCGGCGCCCCGTCTTCGCGCAGCGCTGCGGGCCGTGACGAAGTCCTTGTACTCCTGATCGCCGACGGTGAACGGGCGGAACGCGGCGGTTCCCAGCCACAGGTCCCAGTCGAGCGTCGGCGGCACCGGGGTCGGCGGCGGCATCTTCGTCATGCCCTGAGGCCAGCTCGGTCGGCTCATCCACGCGTGGACCTCCCGGACCTCCCCGATCTCTCCCGCCCAGATGATCTCGCTGGCGACGCGCGTCGCTTCGTGCGAGTAGCCCTGGTTGCCCATCTGAGTCGCCACTCCATACTTCTGTGCGGCCTGCGCGAGCAGACGAGCCTCCGACGCAATACGCGTGAGCGGTTTCTCGACATAGACGCCCTTGCCGCGCTCCATGCAATAGAGGGCGGCGGCGGTGTGCATGTGGTCCGGGATCCCGATCAGCACGGCGTCGATGCGCTTCCCCTCCTTGTCCAGCATCTGCCGGAAGTCTTTGTACTTCGCAGCCTTGTCCCAGCGCTGGAATCCCGGCTCGCCGCGCAGCCAGTCGACATCGGCGAGGGCCACGATGTTTTCCGTCTCGCACTGGCGCAGGTCGCTGAAGGCCTGGCCGCCGGCGCCGATGCCAGCGATGTTCAGTTTCTCGTTGGG
>Ga0156223_110_pt1 | contig 8581 bp, 9 predicted proteins | sample RifCSPlowO2_12_FD_107871 | JGI IMG/M metagenome (GOLD analysis project Ga0156223, IMG submission 107871) | Acidobacteria bacterium RIFCSPLOWO2_12_FULL_66_21
CGCAGGGCTTGAGCCCCACCCGCCGGTGCGCGCCGCTCGTTGCGCAGGGCTTGAGCCCCGCCCGCCGGTGCGCGCCGCTCGTTGCGCAGGGCTTTAGCCCTGCCCGCCGGCGCGCGCCGCTCGTTGCGCAGGGCTTTAGCCCTGCCGATCTAGTGCACGACACGGAACGGGACCACGTGTCCGGGCTCGTCGGTCTGCAGCAACTGCGCGATGACGGCGAGGCTCTTGCTGCGCGCGCCGCGGTTCGCTTCGACGAGCGCGCGCGCGGCGGCACCCAGGCTCGCGCGCCGGATCGGGTTGCGCAGCAGCTCCACGAGCGCCGGCTCCAGCTCCCGGCCGTTTCGCACCTGGATGGCGGCGCCGTTGTCGAGGAACGTCCGCGCGATCTCGGCGAAATTCTGCATGTGCGGACCGAACACAATCGCCTTCCCGAAGACCGCCGGCTCGAGAATGTTGTGGCCGCCGGCGTCCACCAGGCTGCCGCCGACGAACACGGCGGTCGCGACCTGGTACAACTGCGCCAGCTCGCCGATCGTATCGAGGATCACGACGTCGTACCGCGGCTCGGAGTCCACGGGCAGCTCGCTCCGGCGCGCGACACTCCAGCCGGATCGCCGCGCGAGCCGCTCCACTTCGTCGAACCGTTCCGGCCTGCGCGGCGCGACGATCAGCAGCGCATTCGTGATCGTCGCCCGGATGCGCTGAAACGCCTCGAACACCGGTTCCTCTTCCCCCTTCAGGGTGCTCGCGGCGATCACGACGGGGCGGCCGGGGCTGACCCGGAAATACCTGAGCACGCGGTTCCTGCCGCGGTCCACGGCGGGCGCGCCCGGCACTTCGAGCGAATCGAACTTCAGCGAGCCGGTCACGGCGACGCGCGAGGGGTCCGCGCCGATGTCGACGATGCGGCGCGCGGACTCGTCTCCCTGCATGCAGAAGCGGTCCACGTCGCCAAGCACGCGGCGGAAGAACGGGCGGGCGAGGCGGTAGCGCGGATAGGAGCGCGACGAGATCCGGCCGTTCACCAGCATCGTCTTCACCCCGGCGCGCCGGCACGCGCGCAGGAGGTTCGGCCAGATTTCCGTCTCCATCATGATGAAAAGGCGCGGTCTCACGAGCGCGAGCGTGCGGTTCACGATGAAGCCGAGATCGAACGGGAAGTAGAACACCGCGTCCACGTACTGGAGGTTGTTCCTCGCGATTTCCTGGCCGGTCATTGTCGTGGTGGACAGGAAGACCCGCAGCCGGGGATAGCGCGTGCGCAGCTCCGGGAGCAGCGCGCGGGCCGTCAGCACCTCTCCAACCGACACCGCGTGAATCCAGATCGACTCGTCGCCGTCCAGGTTGAACGACAACGGCAGATACCCCAGCCGCTGGGGCAGGCTGCGGACGTATTTCCGGTACCGCACGGCCTGGTACGCCAGGTACGGGGACATGACGGCGAAAAACGCCACGATCAGGACGCTATAGAGGAGGTACATGGGCCGAACCGACCCACTTTAGTCCGTGGTTTGACCGCCGTGCAAGCCGTTCATTAGAATCAACTGTTCGGCATGCCCTGACAGTTCGCCACACGCGCGGAGGAGTTCTACAGAGATGGCCATCAAAGTTGGAATCAACGGGTTCGGCCGGATCGGCCGGAACATCATGCGCGCCGCGCTCGGCGCGAGCGACATCGACTTCGTCGCGGTCAACGACCTGACCAGCGCGTCCACGCTCGCGCACCTGCTGAAGTACGACTCGATCCTGGGCAACCTGAAGGCTGACATCTCCGCCACGGGGGACCGCATCTCGGTCGGCGGCGATGCGTTCCAGGTCCTCTCCGTGAAGGACCCGGCGCAGCTTCCGTGGAAGGATCTCGGCGTCGAGGTCGTGTTCGAGTCCACGGGCCTCTTCACGAAGCGCGAGGACGCGGCGAAGCACCTGGCGGCGGGGGCGAAGAAAGTGATCGTGACCGCGCCGGCGAAGGGCCCGGACATCTCGGTCGTGCTCGGCGTCAACGCCGACAAGTACGATCCGGCGACGCACCACATCATCTCGAACGCGTCGTGCACGACGAACTGCCTGGCGCCGATTGCCAAGGTCATCCACGAGCAGTTCGGCATCAGAAAAGGCTGGATGACGACGGTGCACTCGTACACCAACGATCAGCAGCTGCTCGACCTGCCGCACAAGGATCTGCGGCGCGCGCGCGCGGCGGCGCTGTCGATCATTCCGACGACGACGGGCGCGGCGAAGGCGGTCGGGGAAGTACTGCCCGAGATCAAGGGGCGCCTCGACGGCATCTCGTTGCGCGTGCCCACGCCGAACGTCTCCATCGTGGACCTTGCCGTCATCGTCGACAAGAAGACGTCGAAGGAAGAGGTCAACGCGACGTTCAAGGCGGCGGCGGACGGGCCCCTGAAGGGGATCCTCCAGTACAGCGAAGCGGAGCTCGTGTCGATCGACTTCCGCGGCAACCCCCACTCGTCGATCCTGGACGCGCCGTACACCAGCGTCATGGACGGGGACTTCCTGAAGGTGCTGTCCTGGTACGACAACGAGTGGGGCTACTCGAACCGCTGCGTCGACCTGCTCCGCTTCATGGTGAAGAAAGGTCTCTAACGCCAAATTCCAAACGCCAAACTCCAAAGAAGACCGCGGTGGGGCTTGGAGTTGGTGGTTTGGAGTTTGAAGTTTGAAGTTTGGAGTTTGGAGTTGGCAAGATCGATTACAGACCTGGCGCTGAAGGGTCGCCGCGTCTTCATGCGCGTCGACTTCAACGTGCCGATCAGGAACGGCGCGATCGGCGACGACACGCGGATCCGCGCCTCGCTGCCCTCCATCGAATACGCGCTGGAGAAGGGCGCGACGCTGATTCTCGCCTCGCACCTGGGACGTCCGAAGGGCAAGCCGAACCCGGAGTTCTCGCTGCGGCCGGTGGCGGCGCGATTGTCCGAGCTGCTGGGACGCCCCGTGGAATTCGCCGACGACTGCATCGGCGAGGTGGCGAAGGCGGCGATCGACAAGGCCGCGCGCGGCGGCAGGGTCGTGCTTCTCGAGAATCTCCGGTTTCACCCCGAAGAGGAACAGAACGACAGCGGGTTCGCCCAGCAGCTTGCGGATCTCGCGGACGTTTACGTGAACGACGCCTTCGGCTCCGCGCACCGCGCGCATGCGTCAACCGAAGGGATCGCTCATCACGTCAAAGAGACGGCGGCCGGCCTCCTGATGGCGGACGAGCTCGAGCATCTCGGGCGCGTCCTGCGCAGCCCGGAGCGTCCGTTCGTGGCGGTGCTCGGCGGCGCCAAGGTGTCGGACAAGCTCGAGGTCATTCAGAACCTGATTCCGCGGGTTGACGCGCTCCTCATCGGAGGCGCGATGGCCTACACGTTCCTGAAGGCGCGCGGCGTCGCCGTCGGCAGGTCGCTCGTCGAGGAGGAGCTGCTGGACGCGGCGCGCGACGTCGAGCGGCGCGCGAAGGAGCGCAACCTCCGGCTCGAGCTGCCCGTCGATCATGTGGTGGCGGCGAAGATCGAGGCAGGGGTGCCGTCGGAGACGCTGGACGTTGCGGACCCGGCGATTGGCGATCGGATGGGGCTCGACATCGGGCCGAAGACGATCGCCACGTACAACGCCGTCATTGCCGGCGCGCACACGGTCATGTGGAACGGTCCGATGGGCGTCTTCGAGATCGACGCCTTCGCGCGCGGCACGATCGACGTGGCGAAGGCGATCGCGGAGGTCAAGGGCACGACGGTCATCGGCGGCGGGGATTCCATTGCGGCGGTCGAGAAGGCAGGCGTCACCGATCGGATCACGCACATCTCCACGGGCGGCGGAGCATCGCTGGAATTCCTCGGGGGGCGGCAACTGCCCGGCGTGGTCGCGCTCGGCTGACGGCGAGCGCTCGTGGCTCGTGGCTCGTGGCTCGTGGCTGAGGCCTGGCGCGCCGAAGCGCAGAGCGCGAAGGCGGCGGCTCGGGGGCCTCGGCGCTCGCGACCTCTCGTCGGTTTCCTGTTGCGCAGCCCTTTAGGGCTGCCTAGAGTTAACGATCAATGCGCACACCATTCATCGCCGCGAACTGGAAGATGTTCAAGACCGTGCACGACGCGGTGGTCTTCGCCAAGGAGTTTCGCGCCGTCGTGAAGGAGGCGACCGGCGTGGAGATCGTCCTCGCGCCGCCGTTCACGGCGCTGCACGGCGTGGCCGAGGCGGTGCGGAACTCGCCTGTCGCCGTTGCCGGTCAGGACATGCACTGGGAGCGCGAAGGGGCGTTCACCGGCGAGATCAGCGCGGGGATGCTGAAGGAAGCGGGGGCCGAGTTCGTCATCATCGGCCACTCCGAGCGGCGGCGGCTGTTCAACGAGACCGACGCGACGGTCAACCGCAAAGCGGTCGCGGCGCTCGGCGCCGAGCTGACGCCCATCGTCTGCATCGGCGAGACGCTGGAGGAGCGCGAGCGCAGCGAGACGCTGGCGGTGCTGGACCGGCAGATTAAGGCCGGGCTCGACGGGCTGACGGGCGACCAGGTCGCGTCGCTCGTCATCGCGTACGAGCCGGTGTGGGCGATCGGCACGGGCCGGAACGCGACACCGCAGCAGGCCGGCGAGGCGCACGCGCACATCAGGAGCCGGCTGCGGCAGTGGTTCGGCGCGGCCGCGGCCGATCAGTGCCACGTGATTTACGGCGGCAGCGTCAAGCCGGACAACATTCACGAGCTCATCGTGTTGCCGGACGTGGACGGGGCGCTCGTCGGCGGGGCCAGCCTGGACGTCCGGGCGTTCGCGGAAATCGTCGCAAGGAGCCGCCAGAGCGCGGTATAATCCAGCGTCATGCTCTACTACCTCGGGACCGTTCTGTACGTGCTCGTCTGTCTGCTCCTGCTCCTGGTCGTCCTGCTTCAGCAGGGCAAGGGCGGGGACATGGCGAGCGCATTCGGCGGCGGCGGCAGCCAGACCGCGTTCGGCGCGCGCGGCGGCGCCACGGTGCTGACCAAGGCGACGACGGTCCTCGGCGTGCTGTTCATGATCGGCGCGATCGTGCTCGGCGTCATGGGCCAGCGCGGTCCCAGTTCGCTGATGGGCGGCGTCAAGGGCCCGGCCCCGGTCGAGCAGCCCAAGAAGTAAAGTCCGCACCCACCTCACGCGAAAGTGGCGGAATTGGCAGACGCACCAGCTTGAGGGGCTGGCGGTAGCAATACCGTGGGGGTTCGAGTCCCCCCTTTCGCACCAACACTTTACAGCGGTTTACGCACGGCAATAAATAACGCGTTGTGAAGCACGTTGTGAAGTTTCGTGCCCTCGTCCGCCTCTGCTAATCCCCCGCCGCATGCGCGAAGCTCATCCATGCGATCATGTCTCCGACGAGGTTACAGTCCATGGCACGTGTTCGGGAGCTTTCTGGTGCGGATGACGAGCTGAAAAACGATCTGTCCCGCTCGTTCCAGTCGGGTCACATCAACTTCTTGCTGGGCGCGGGAGCGTCCTATCCGGCTTATTCCCTCCGCTGGACTAGTCGAACAGGAGATCAACGCTCTTCGACTGGCTGGGGACGACGAAACCGCTGACCGCCGTCTTTGTGAAACTGCTCTCCACCGTGCAGGGACCGTCCAATCGCCTGCTGCTCAACACGGCGCTCTCTGGTGCACTCTGTTCGAGCGGGCGCCCAGACATTCTCCTCACGTGCCCATCCAGGGCTGCAGCTCGCGCAGCCGTCCGGCCCCTGTGTAGGCATCCGCTAACTTGCCACAATCAGCGCGGCGGCATGGCCAGGTTGGGTTCCATCACTCGGATGAAGAACATCGCGTCCAGCACGTTCGGCCACACCGCTCGCATGCCCTGATTCGCCAGCGGACGGCTGACGATCGGTCCCCTCAACCACTCGCCATGGACGCCGGGACTGCGAAAATCCACCAGCGCGTAGTCGAAATGGGCCGCGTTCATCAGTTCTTCGAACTCGATCGATGGATCCTGGTCCTTCTGGATCTCGCTCAGAAAGCTGCCGTCATTCTGTTTCGGGTCGCCGATGCCGTTCTTGCCTTCGTAGCAGGTGAAGCCGATCGTGAACACCTCGGGACCGAGGCGCCGCCACACGTGTTCTCCCATCGAAACCAGTCCCGTGTAGGCCTGCCGTGGTTCCTTGGGGTTGATGGTCGCCTCGATATCCGACGCGTGCCGCAACACGTGCATCGTGGCGCCCCAGACGATGATTTTCCGGCCGCGGTACTGATGATCGGCGAGCCACAGGAGATTGTCGGCGCTCTGCCGGTCGCGCATGTTGGGGATCGCCCAGTTGCGCTCGGACAGACCATGCTCCCGGATCCACCACGTCATCTCCGCAGATGCCCTCACGCTGGTCAATTCCTGTCGCCAGAAACTCGTCTCGCCTTCGTTGCCGGCGTTCGTGGCTGACGCCAGGCGGCCCCGCAGGACCTCGAGCCCGTCGTCAAACTCCTTGCGTGCGGCTGCATCCGGTGCGGGCAAGCCGTCCGTCCCGTATTTGCGTCCCAGAAGGTTCAGCGCGACTGCCCTGGCCGCAGATCCGGGGGTCGTCACGTCCGATGTGATGCCGAGCCGTGCGACGAGCGCGTCCAGCTCGTTCAGGAGACGTTCGGACGCGAGAGACGTGAACTGCAAGTCGAACCCGGCCAATTCGAGTGGATGCGGCGACCTGGAAGCCGTTCCGATGTAACGGAACAGATTTGCGACCTGGGGGCTCCGTGACCAGGCGGCATACACACCGCGCTGCGCGGCAGCAACCGGTTCCTGCCCCTGCGTGATCCTGGCATCGGCGATGCGACAGGCCGGGCTCATGCCCGGCCCGTGTGCGGCTCTGGCGCAGCAACACCGTGGTTCGCCGCCGCGAGGTCACTTCGGCGGCCGCTTGATCTCCAGCTCCGGGACCCCGAAGTGTCCGCCCAGCGCGGCCAGCTGATCGAGGTCGATGGGACCCACGATGTTCACGAACGTGAGCTGCGTGGCCTGCGCGGCGATCACCACCAGACCGACAATCTTCTCCTTTTCCAGCTTCAGGAAGACGTCGACGTCCTGCCCTTCCTTCCTGCTGCGCACGCTCGCCATCTTCGTCCACGCGGGCCCCTTGACCTCCGCCCGCAGCGACTCCACGTCGGCCTGCGAATAGTCGCCCGGCGCCGCGAACTCGAAGCTATAAACGAGTGGCAGGCCGGTAGAGGATGCAGAAAGGTGCCGAGCGCCTCAGCGGGGAGCTGGGTATCCCTCGACGGACGGGAGGATCAGATCGCGCGGCCCTGGCTCACCGCAAGACGTAACTCGCCAGCACGCTCTGCACGGCGTAGATGCTCAGTTTCTTGTTGAACTGCAGCACGATAGGAGCCGGGCTCCCCCTCAGCCACAACTTGAGCTCGGCGTCGAGATCGAACGCGCCGGCCGTCTCCACGCTGAACCTCGTGATGCTGCGATACGGGATCGACTGGTACTCCACCTTGTTTCCCGTGAGCCCCTGCTTGTTCACGAAGATCAACCGCTTGTCGGTGAACACGAACATATCCCGAATCAGCTGATAGGCCTTCTCCACCTTCTCACCTGGCGTGAGCACCTGCGAGAACTCGGCCTGCAGCGTGGCGACATCGATCTCGGACGCATTTCCCATCAACCCGCTGAGCAGTCCCATGGTCCACCTCCGCGCAGAACGGCTGCCGGCGCCTGCCGGCGGGGCGAATCGATCGCCTGCCGCCGGATGCCGTCGCGTCCGCAGCGACGTGCGCATCGTCGCTGGTTGCCGACATCGTGTCAATGCGGCCAGACTGCATCGCCTCGTGCTGCCGGACGACGTGGGCGAAGTCGTTGACGCGAGCCGCCCGCAAATCATGTGGGGTTGTAGCGTGTGTTGTACTCGCTCCTGACAAACGGCACGACAAACGGCGTTGTATATACAAGCGATCGACCGTCTGCGATCGTCAACGTGGTCGTCTGGCCGTCGGCTCTCGCGATCGTGATGACGGAGCCGGCGCGGGACCAGGTCATCGCCACGGGACCCAGGGCATCATGAACCGGGAGGAGCTTCCCGTCCCCGTCCGACATCGTGCCGTCGATGACGTACGCGTAGCTGCCGGATCCCCCGTCGGCAAACACAAGCGTCTCGGTCAGGGTGCCGTTGATGACCATGAAGCTGGAGTCCTGAAGTTGAAAGGGCTGCTGGCAGAGGAAATAGTCGAAGGGGTGGACCTCTGCCGGGAGTGACACCGGTCCGCCGACGCCGTAGGCCGTCAGGACGAATCGCCGGTGTCCGGTCACCTCCGGAATCGACGCGCACTGCCCGGTGACGTCGCCCCAGCCCTCGATGTGGAGCGTGTCCGCGTTCACCGCCTGCCACGTGAGCGTGACGGTCTGTGACGGCGTGGACGGATCGAGGATCGCCGGCGACGCGCTGAACGAGTTGATCTGCACGGCCGCCTGCTTCTCGACGTTGAGCGGCAGGTACCCGTCGTTGTAACCCGGGATGCCCGACCGCTGAATCGCGACGATCGTCGGCCCGGGCGCCAGTTTCGTGACGATGGAGTCGACGGTCAGCTCGATCGCCTCGCCCGGCTCCAGCAGGTTCGGCCGCTTCACGTTCAGCC
>Ga0156223_111_pt1 | contig 8579 bp, 6 predicted proteins | sample RifCSPlowO2_12_FD_107871 | JGI IMG/M metagenome (GOLD analysis project Ga0156223, IMG submission 107871) | Acidobacteria bacterium RIFCSPLOWO2_12_FULL_66_21
TTCAGCCCGCTGCGCAAGGGGTCTTCGCGTCCTTGGTGTCCTTCGTGATCTTCCTGAAAAGCCGTGGCCCGTTTCAGCGTGGTCCCGGGAGAACCTCGCTAAACAAAGACCTCCCAACGCCCAACTCCCAACGCCCAACTTCCAAGAAGACTCAGAGCCGATCGACTGAGATGAACTTGGGAGTTGGGAGTTGGGATTTGGAAGTTGACGGGATAGAGTGTCTCGGATGTCCCTTGACTCCCTCCAGGCCTGGCGCACCGAATTCCCCATCGTCGATACCTGCACGTATCTGGTCAGCCATTCGCTCGGCGCGATGCCGCGCCGCGCCGAACAGTACCTGCGGCAATTCGCCGACGAGTGGTCCACGCGCGGCGTGCGCGCGTGGCACGAGGGATGGTGGGAGATCGGCCGCACGACCGGCGACCTGCTGGCGCCGATTCTCGGCGTCGCCAGCGGCACGATCTCGATGCACCAGAACGTCACCGTCGCGCAGGCCATTGTCGCGTCCTGTCACCGGTTCGACGGTCCGCGGCGCAAGATCGTCATGACCGATCTGGAGTTCCCGTCGAACATGTACCTGTTCGAGGGATTCCGCAGGTATGGCGCGGAGATCGTCTACGTCGAATCCGACGGCGGGATCCGGACGAACCTCGAGCGGTTCCTGGGGGCCATCGACGAGCGGACGGCAATCGTGCCGGTGTCGCTCGTGCTCTTCAAGAGCGCGTACCTCGAGAACGCGCGCGCGATCATCGAGAAAGCGCACCGGGTCGGCGCGCGTGTCGTTCTCGACGTGTACCAGGCGGCCGGGACGGTGCCGCTCGAGCTCGAGGCATGGGGCACGGACTTCGCGGTGGGCGGATCGGTGAAGTGGCTGTGCGGCGGACCTGGGGCGGGTTATCTGTACGTGCGTCCGGACCTGGCGAACACGCTGGAACCGGCAACGGCCGGCTGGGCGGCGCACGCGCGGCCGTTCGATTTCGCCGTCGGCGCGATTGAGTACGCGGACGCGCCCGAGCGGTTTCAGAGCGGCACGCCGAACGTGCCGTCGCTCTACTCCTGCCGGGCGGGCTACGAGATCGTGGCGGAAATCGGCGTCGATCGAATCCGCGCCCATTCGCTGCGGCTCACCCGGCGGTTGATGGACGGGGCAAAAGCGGCCGGCTTCCGTCTCAATACACCGGACGACGACGCCGAGCGGGGAGGGTCCGTCGTCATCGACGTCCCGGACGGCGAAGCCGTCACCGCCGAACTGCTGCGCCGGCAGGTGATCGTCGACCATCGTCCAGGCGCCGGCATCCGCATCGCGCCGCATTTCTACAACACGCTCGACGAAATCGATCTAGCGATCGAAGCGCTGATTGAGATCGCCGCTCGCGGTTCGCATCTCGCATCTCGCAGGTCGTAATCGCTGGAAGCTGGAAGCTGGAAGCTGGAAACTGAAAGCTGGAAACTGGAAACTGGAAACTGGAAGCTGGAAACTGGAAGCTGGAAACTGAGTTCATGCCCATCCGCACAGTCACCGTTCTCGGCGCCGGCACGATGGGGCACGGGATCGCCCATGCGGCGGCGGCCGGCGGCTACGAGACGCGGATGTACGACGTCGCGGCGGAGTCGATCGACAAGGGCCGGCGGGCCGTCGAGGCGATCGTGGCCAAAGGCGTCGAGCTGGGAAAGGTCACGGCCGCGGAGGCGGACGCGATCCGCCGCCGGCTGACGGCGACGACGAGCCTGCCCGAAGCGCTGGCCGATACCGATTTCATCATCGAGGCGGCGCCCGAGCGGATCGACCTGAAGGTCGCGCTGTTCGGAGAGATCGATCGCCTCGCGCCGGACCGGGCGCTGGTTGCGACCAACACGTCCGCGTTGAGCATCACGGAGATTGCCGGCTCGACGCGGCGGGCGTCGCGGGTGGCCGGCATGCACTTCTTCAACCCCGTCCACAAGATGAAGCTCGTCGAGATCGTGCAGGCGCTCGAGAGCGCGCCGGAGACCCTTCAGGCGATCGAGGACGTTGCCCGGCGAATGGGCAAGGAGACGGTGCTCGTGCGCGAGTCCCCTGGCTTCATCACGACGCGCGTGAACGCCAGTATCGGCAACGAGGCGTTCTACATGCTGATGGAAGGCGTCGCCACCGCGCGCGACATCGACAAGGCGCTGAAGCTCGGGCTGAACCACCCGATGGGTCCCTTCGAGCTCGTCGATCTCGTCGGCCTGGACACGCGCCTCAGCATCCTCGAGTATCTGCACCGCAGCCTCGGCGAGAAATACCGCCCGTGCCCGCTGCTCGCGCAGTACGTCAAGGCCGGGCGTCTGGGACGGAAGGCCGGTCGCGGCGTCTATGAGTACTGATCACGCGCGCCCGGCGCCGGACCGCCGGGAATCCCGATGCAGCTCCAGAAAGACGTAGTCGCCAAGGCGGTTGAAGGGAAACCAGGGACCGAGGCTCGCCTCCGTCCGGCACGCCGCGCGCCGGACGGCAGATGGCAGGCGGCGCCAGCGATCCTCGCAGCGCGAAGGCGGCACGAAGACGCCAAGGCCTTCGGCGCGCCCGACGACGAACGAGGCGCCGAACACGGCCAGCACGTCGCCGACGCGATGGTAATAAGCCGGGACCTCGATGCCATCGAGGTCGATCATCGGGCGGACGCCCAGGCGGCGGAACGCCTCGCGCGGACGGCCGCGCAGCAAGCCTCGCGCTATTTCCCACGCGCAGGTCCGCGTCAGCAACCCGAGCATGACCCAGCCGCCAGGCACGAGCCGGTCGCGCGCGAGCGAGGCGACCTGGCCGAGATCTTCCACGCAGTTCAGGGCGCCGAAGTTCGACACGATGCCTTCGAACGTTGCCGGGCCGAGATGCTGGTCGAGTTCTTCGGCGCCGCACCGGATCAAGTGGGCCATGTTGTTCGTCGCTCGCAGCCGCGCGCGCGTGCGATCGAGCATCCGCGCGGACGGATCCGCCGCGACGACGTGCGCCCCCATCGAGGCGAGGAAGCCGGTGTCGAGGCCGGTGCCGCACCCGATCTCCAGGATGCGTGAACCGGGAGGGAAGCGGCGCGCCATCCGCTCGTGCGTGCGGCGCCGCATCATCGTCATGATGTCGCCCGCGCAGAGCGCATCGTACTGGTCCGCCAGGCGATCGAACGCGCGGATCGCAGGCGGCACCGCCGAGGCGGCGCGGGTCGCTGACGGTGTCACGCGGATGCCCCGGCGGCGGACGGCGGCTTTGCGGAGGTCATGAATCGACTCCCCACCGCCCAATCCAAGAACGTTGCCAGCCCGCCGGCGTCGCCAACCTCGGCTTTCACGCCATTCGGAGCGGAATGGCGCCGGCAGGACGGCGGGGGAACTTACGGCCGGTGAAACGGCCGCCGAGAGTCGTAAGCCTGGTCGCGATAGGATACCGCCATGGCTTATCGCAACATCCGCGTCGATGTCTCGGAATCGATCGCCACGCTGACCATCGACCGCCCGTCGGTCAAGAACGCGCTCGACCTCGAGACGGTACAGGAGTGTCACCGGGCCCTCGACGAGCTGGCCGGGGACGCCGAGGCCGGCGTACTGATTGTCACGGGCGCCGGCGAGTCCGCGTTCGTGTCCGGAGCGGACATCAACGACATCAAAGCGCGCGGGACGGCCGACGGACTGGCCGCCATCAACTCGTCGCTGTTCGCCAAGGTCGACCGCTTTCCGAGGCCGACGATCGCGGCCATCAACGGGTTCGCGCTCGGCGGCGGATGCGAGCTGGCGCTCGCGTGCGACATCCGCGTCGCCTCCGAGACGGCGAAGTTCGGACAGCCGGAGCTTGGCCTCGGGATCATCCCGGGCGCCGGCGCCACGCAGCGCCTCCCGCGGGTCGTCGGCCTCGGATGGGCGAAGCACCTGATTCTCACGGGCGAGATCATCGACGCGAAAGCCGCGCTCGATATCGGGCTGGTCACCGCCGTCATGCCGGCTGCGCAACTGCAGGTTCGCGCGCGCGAGCTCGCCAGGCGGATTCTCCGGCAGGGGCCGCTGGCCGCGCGGCTCGCCAAGCTCTCCCTGAACGCGTCGGCGCGCGTCGACCTCGACTCCGGGCTGCTCATCGAGACGCTCGCCCAGGCGATCTGCTACGCGTCGGAGGACAAGCAGGAAGGGACGGCGGCGTTTCTCGCGAAGCGGAAGCCGAAGTTTTCCGGCCGGTGACGCCGTCGCGGGCTTGGCGCACGGGCGTGTTTCGCCGCATAATCGCTCATCCGGGACATGCGATGCCCTTCCTGCGGCACTGAGTTCGAACCGTCGTCCGGCCGCTGCCCCTCCTGCGGCCGGCCCCTGCCCGCCGCCCCCGGCGCCGGGGCGACGCTCGACGCCTCGGCGCCGACCGGCTTCGGCACTCCCACTGGCGTTCAGCCGCCGGTCTCCCCGACAGCAAGACTCGCGGGCCCTCTCGAGGTTGGGCAGGCGTTCGGGCCGCGATACCACATCATCCGCGTGCTCGGCGCCGGCGGCATGGGCGTCGTGTACCAGGCGTGGGACGCGGAGCTCGGGGTTGCCGTCGCGCTGAAAGTCATCAGGCCGGAGGTCCTGCAGGACCCCGGATCGGCCGGCGAGGTCGAGCGGCGCTTCAAGCGCGAGCTCGTGCTCGCGCGTCAGGTCACCCACAAGCACGTGGTCCGCATCCACGATCTTGGCGAGCTGGACGGCATCAAGTACCTGACGATGCCGTTCGTCGAGGGAGAGAATCTCGCGGACGTGCTGAAGCGGCGCGGCAGGCTGCCGGTGGAAGAGGCGCTCGCGATCGCCAGGCAGGTCGCGTCCGGGCTGGCCGCCGCACACGAAGTCGGCGTCGTGCACAGGGATCTCAAGCCCGAGAACATCATGATCACGGCCGATGGCGGCGCGCTCATCATGGACTTCGGCATCTCGCGCTCGGTCAGTGGAACCGGCACGGCGACGGCGCTCGGCGCCGTCATGGGCACGCTGGAGTACATGGCGCCCGAGCAGGCGCAGGGGCAGGCGGTCGATCACCGCGCCGACATCTACTCGTTCGGGCTCGTCGTCTACGACATGCTTGCCGGGAGGCAGCGCGTCGCGCGCCGCGAGAACCCGATGTCGGAGATGATGAGCCGTCTGACGCAGGGGCCCGCGCCGCTGGGGACGCTCGAGGGGGCCGCGGTGCCTCCGGCCTTCGAGCGGATTATCACGAGGTGCCTGCAGCCGGCGGCCGATGCGCGGTACGGGACCACCGCGGAACTCGTGCGGGATCTCGAGGCGCTGGCGCCGGACGGGCACCTGCTCGTCACGTCGAAGACGGCGGCGGGATCGCGCGGCGCGATCGCCGCGCTCGCCTCGGCGCTCGCGATCCTGCTCGTCGGCGGCGGCCTCTGGGTCTGGAGGGGAGCCGGACGTGCCCCGGCGGCCGGGACACCAGCGGAGCCGGTGACGGTGCTCATCGCCAATTTCGAGAACCGCGCGAACGAACCGCTGTTCGACGGGCTCGTCGAGCAGGCGCTCGGGGTGGGCATCGAGGGCGCCGCGTTCATCAGCGCGTACCCGCGGCGCGACGCGCTCGGCCTCGTGAAGGTCGTCAAGGGCACCTCGCTCGACGAAGAGACCGCGCGCCGCATCGCGCTGCGCGAGGGGATCAGCCGCGTCGTGGCCGGCACCATCGACGCCGGCGGCGGGCGCTACAAGCTCGCCGTGAAGATCGTCAATCCGTCCGAAGGCAAGCCGCTGCTGACGTGGGACACCGAGGCCGCCGGCAAGAACGATATGCTCAACGCCGTCGGGCGCGTGGCGGCGAAGGTGCGCAACGGCCTGGGCGATCGCACGGTGGACACCAACCAGGTGCGGGACGCGGAGACGTTCACGGCGTCGTCGCTCGAAGCGGCTCATGAGTATGTCGACGCACAGGAGCTTCAGTGGGCGGGGAAGTACGAGGAGGCCATCCAGCACTATTTGAAGGCCGTCGAAATCGATCCGACGCTCGGGCGCGCGTACGCCGGCCTTGGCGCCGTGTCGAACAGCCTCGGACGCCGCCAGGAGGCGGAGCAGTACTACCTCAAGGCGATCGGCAACCTGGAGCGCATGACGGACCGCGAGAAGTACCGAACCCAGGGCGGGTACTACCTGCTCATCCGGAACTCGGAGAAGGCCCGCGAGCAGCTCGAGGCCCTCGTCAGACAGTTCCCGGCCGACAGCAGCGGTCTCGCGAATCTCGCGGTCGCGAGCTTTCTCCGCCGCGACATGGAACGGGCGCTCGAGCTCGGGCGCAAGGCGTCCGCGATCTATCCCAACAACGTGCTGCGGCGGAACAACGTCGCGCTCTTCGCGATGTATGCCGGCCAGTTCGACGTCGCGGAGAAGGAAGCGGCCGGGGTCCTGGAGATCAACAAGGACTTCGCCAAGGCCCATCTCGTCATGGCGGTCGCGCAGCTGGCCACGGGACGGCCGGCGGAGGCGGAGGCAACGTGGCTGCGGCTGCAGGCCGTCTCGGCGCCCGGCAAGGATTTCGCCGCGCACGGCCGCGCCGATCTCGCCATCTACCAGGGGCGGCTCGCCGACGCGGCGGCCGTCATCGAGGAAGCGATTGCGACGCCGACGGCGGGGCGCTCGCCGAGCACCACGGCGCGGCTCATCGCCACGCTCGCCGAGGTCCGCGAGCTGCAGGGACGTGGGGCCGACGCGGTCAAGCTGGCCGAAGAGGCGACGGCGAAGAGTGCGGAGCAGAGCGTGGCGCTCCTGGCGGGCCTGGTCATGATCAGGGCCGGCCGCGCGGAACGCGGGCTGGAGATCGCGGCGGAGTTCGACAAGAAGATCGATACCGAGGCCCGCATGTTCGGCCAGCTCCTGCGGGGCGAGGCGGATCTGAAACGCGGAGAGGCACGCGCCGCCGTGGCGGACTTCGAGGCGGCGGTGAAGCTTGCCGACGGCTGGCTGGGACGCTTCGGCCTGGGCCGCGCGTACCTCGCGGCGGGCGCCTACGATCTGGCCCAGACCGAGTTTCTGACGTGTGAGAGGCGGAGGGGGGAAGCGACGACCGTGATGCTCGACGACATTCCCACGTACCGCTTCATGCCCCCGGTGCGGTACTACATCGGCCGCGCGCAGGAAGGGCTGTTCGGCGCGGCGTCGGCGGCCGATTCCTACAAGGCGTTCATCGCCGTCAAAGAGAAGGGCGACGAGCAGGGGCTGGTGGCCGATGCCCGTCGCCGCCTGAAGTAGCTGCACAGTGTGCCTCAAGCGCACACTAACACCGCCGATCGGTCAGCTTCACCGGCCAACCCATCGCCTGCCGGAAATCCCAGATTGACGTGGCGTACTTTCGGGTCGAGAATGGCCAACGCACCCTGACACCCCTGCCGGGGACAACCCTTGACCCCACGAGACGGACCCGAATCTGTCCTCCGGCCAGCCCGTGGACCCGCCTACCGTACCCCGTCGAGGGCCGGTGCGGCAACCGGAGGGCCTGCGCAACATGGGAACCGTGTTGGTCGTCGACGACATCGCGGGCAACTGCCGATTGATCGCGGATCGGTCGCCACGTTTCTCGACCGGGTCGGCGTGCCTGACTGAGTGGTGGAGGCAGGATGCCACAGGGACAGCGGAGGGGGCCCCTCGATGAGCAGCGACAAGAACCGTCACGACTTCAAGAATCAGTTGGCCATCATCCTCGGGTTCTCCGAGATCCTGCTTGCCCAAGCCGCGGCCGGCGATCCGCGCCGCGGCGATCTCGAGGAAATCCACAAAGCGGCTACGGTCGCGCTCGACCTGCTCGCGCGCTTGTATCCGGATCAGGCCGACACGCCACGATGAAACCCGGAGGAAGTTACAACAGGCGTGAGCCATGAAGAAGTCCTCCAAGCACTCAGCCCGTGCCGCCGGGCGGCGCCGCCGCGCCGAAGATGATGGGTTGGGACTGCGCGTTCAGCAACGCACGGCTGAACTGGCGGAAGCGAACGAGGCGCTCAGGAGCGAGAGTACCGTGCACAAGCGGGCGGAGGAAGACATCCAAGACCTGTCGAAGTTCGCATCCGAAAACCCCAATCCGCTCTTGCGCATCGCCCGAGACGGCACGCTGCTCTACGTCAACGAGGCCGGCCTCACCCTGCTGCCGCAGTGGCACCTGGAAGTTGGCGAGACCAGCCCACCCATGCTGTGGGAAGCCGCCTTCCGGTCCATGGACAATGGGTCGGCGCAAGAGATCGATCTCGAGCACAACGAGCGCGTGTACTCGTTCTTCGTTGCGCCGAATGTTGCTGCCGGCTACGCCGATCTGTATGGTTTGGACATCACGGAGCGCAGGCGGGCGGAGGAGAGGATGCGGGCGTTCTCTCGCGAAGTCATCGCCGCGCTGGAGAAAGAGCGGAAGCAGGTGTCGGCCGTTTTGCACCACGATGTCGGGTCACTGGTGGTGGGGGTTGCAGCCCACCTTGACGCGATCGAAGCGGATCTCCGCTCCGGGAAGCCTTGGGAGGCGCTCAAGTGGACGAAGCGGACCAGGAAGCTGTTCGGCGCGTCGGTGGCCCGCCTGAAGGAGGTGGCCGTCCAGCTTCGGCCGCCCGAGCTCGATGCCCTCGGACTGTGCGCCGCCCTGCGACAAC
>Ga0156223_168_pt2 | contig 7705 bp, 5 predicted proteins | sample RifCSPlowO2_12_FD_107871 | JGI IMG/M metagenome (GOLD analysis project Ga0156223, IMG submission 107871) | Acidobacteria bacterium RIFCSPLOWO2_12_FULL_66_21
GGTTCACCGGGATTGCGTTGATCGATGTCCCGCTCGTCTTCGTGTGGCTGGTGGGGATCACGAACGCGCTGAACCTGCTCGACAACATCGACGGTCTCTGCGCGGGCATCGCCGGAATCGCCGGCCTGTTCTCGGCAATCATCCTCGCGGCGGCGGGAGAAACCGCACTGGCCCTCACCATGGCGGCCTTCGTGGGAGCCGTCGGCGGCTTTCTGATCTACAACTTTCAGCCGGCCTCGATTTTCATGGGAGATGGAGGCAGTTTCTTCATCGGGTCCTTTCTGGCGGGCGCGAGCGTCCTGGCGGCGCCGTCCCTGGACACCGACCTCGCACCCCTGGCGGCCGTGCCCGTGCTGCTCCTGTTGATTCCCATCTTCGACACGACCTTCGTCACCATCACGCGCGGCATGGCCGGGCGAAGCGCCCTCGTCGGCGGGCGCGACCACACCTCGCACCGGCTCGTCGCCCTGGGCGTCAGCGAACGCGGCGCAGTGCTGGCGCTCTACGCGCTTGCCGCCATCGGCGGCACCGTCGCCGTCGCGGTGCAGCAGGTGGGACTGACCTACGCGGTCGCCTTCATCGGCCTGTACGTCACGATCATCACCGCGGCGGCCGTCGTCCTCGGTCACGTGGATTCGCCGCGCGGGGCCGAGGCGAGCACGGCCGCGCCGCTGGTGTCCGACCTGACGTACCGGTATCGCATCTACGAGATCCTGCTGGATGGGGCGCTGGCCGCGGTGGCGTATTACTTCGCCTTTCGCATCCGGTTCCAGGAGCCGCAGTTCAGCGCGTTCCTGCCTCCCTTTCTCGCGTCGTTTCCGTTCGTGCTGGCCTGCCAGATCGGCGGGCTGTGGATCGGTGGAAAGTACCGCCAGGTGTGGCGCTCGGTCGGATCGGCCGAGCTCGTGTCCATCCTGCGCGGTGTGACGTTCGGCATCGCGGCGACGGTGTTCCTGGTGACCTATCTGTATCGGTTCGAGGGATTCTCGCGCGGCGTGTTCCTGCTCGACGGCGTGGTTCTCCTGTTCCTGCTCGTCGGCTCGCGCCTGACGATCACCTCGATCGACGAGCTGCTCCGGCGCGGGCGGACGCGCGGACGTCGCGTTCTGATCTACGGTGCCGGCCGGGGCGGCGCGCTGATGCTGCGCGAGCTCCAGCAGAACCGCGAGCTGGGACTGCATCCGGTCGGCTTCATCGACGACGACCGTGCGAAGCAGCGGATCAGGCTCGAGGGCCTCCCGGTTCTCGGCGGACTCATGGATCTGCAGGCGATTCTCGCGCGGCTGGACGTCGAGGAGCTCCTCGTGAGCGTCCGGGACCTGCCGCCCTCGCAGCTCACCAGCCTGCTGGGCGTCTGCCGCGATCGCGGCATTGTCGTGCGGCGCATGCGCTTCACGCTCGACGTCGTCGATCCGTCCGGGCGGCCGGCGATGCGTGTCATCACCCATGGACGTTGACACGACACCGCAGGCCGAAGCCGAAGCCGTCCCGGCGTCCGACGCTCCGCTCCTCGATCGCGCCGGGGAGCGCGATTCGTTCGCGCGGACCGTCGCCGCGATGTACGGGTATCGCGAGCTCCTGAAGAACCTCGTCGCGAAGGACCTCAAGCTCAAGTATCGCGGGTCCGTGCTGGGATTCCTGTGGTCGCTGCTCAACCCGCTGCTGATGATCGCCGTCTACACCGTGGCCTTCACCTACATCCTGCGGGTCCACGTCGAGAGCTTCGTCTTCTATCTGATGATCGGCATTCTCGCGTGGACGTTCTTCGCCAATTCGCTCGCCATGGCGACCGGCGCCATCATCGACAACGCCGGCCTCGTCAAGAGCGTCTTCTTTCCGCGGGCGATCCTGCCGATCGCCGTCGTGCTGTTCAATTTCGCCCAGTACCTGCTGACCACGCTCGTCTTCCTTCCGCTGATGCTCGTCATCTATCACGTGCCGCTGTCGGCGCCGATGCTGCTGTTTCCGGTGTTCCTGGCCCTGCAGCTCGTCTTCACGATCGGCATCGCGTTGATGCTCTCCACGGCGACGGCGTTCTTCCGCGACGTCCGGCACTTCCTCGAGATCGGCCTGGCGGCGCTCTTCTGGCTCACGCCGATCGTCTACCAGTTCGATCAGATTTCGCCGCGCCTGCGCACGGCGATTCTCATGAGTCCGATGTCGCCCTACATCGTGTCCTATCAGGAGATGTTCTTCTACGGACAATGGCCCGGCCCGGCCGTGTGGATGCTCGCGGCAGGCTATGCCCTCTTCGCGCTGGCCGGCGGCATGGCGCTGATGCTCAGGCACGAAGAGCAGTTCTCGGAGCAGATTTAGTGGCCGCGCTGGTCCCGGCGATCGAAGCGCAGGCGCTGTCGAAGCGGTTCGTGCTGCGCCACAACCGCGGCGCATCGCTGAAGGTCTTGTTTCTCGGACTCCTCGACAAGGGGCACCGCGAAGTCCTTGAGGAGTTCTGGGCGCTCCGTGATGTCTCGCTGTCGATCGCGCGGGGCGACTCGATCGCGCTCGTGGGCCGCAACGGCTCCGGCAAGAGCACGTTCCTCAAACTCATCGCCGGGATCCACCGCCCGACCGGCGGGCGCCTGCTCGTGGCGCGGCAGGCGCGGGTCGGCACGATGATCGAGCTCGGAGTGGGGTTTCACCCGGACCTGAACGGCACCGAGAACGTGTTCCTCAACGCCGCCATCCACGGCCTGTCGAGGGAGGCCATCGACGCCATCTACCCCGCCATCGTGGAGTACTCCGGGCTGCGCCACTTCATGGATGTGCCGCTGAAGAACTACTCCTCCGGCATGCACATGCGGCTCGGATTCGCGATTGCGGCCAACATGAATCCGGACATCCTCCTGCTCGACGAGATCTTCGCGGTGGGCGACGAGGACTTCCAGAAGCAGTGCATGAAGACGATGGCGCAGTTCACGGCCGAAGGGCGGACGCTCGTGTTCGTCTCGCATTCGGCCGCGTCGGTCCGGGCCATGTGCCGCCGCGTCTGCCTGCTCGATCACGGCCGCCTGCTCTTCGACGGCGGCGTGGAGGAAGGGCTGGCCGAATACCAGCGTCTGATCGCCGGATCGTCCGACAGCCCGGCCGAGCCGCCGGCGATCGCCCCCCACTCGCCGGAGGCCGCCGCGGCGGTCGTGGACTGGGACGCCCGTACGGGAGAATGGGCGCTGGCGTTCCTGAAGCGCCAGGGCCTCCAGCCGCACCATCGCGTGCTCGAGATCACGTGCGGGGCCTCGGGCAGCGAGGAGCTCGCGCGGTACGCCGGCCCGTCGCGGTACCAACATTGGGAAATCAACTCGCCCGCGTTCTCTCCGCTGCACCCGTTCGACATCGCCCTGGCCTCTCCGTTGCTCTCGCGGATCTCGTTGAACGTCGTCGCACGCTCTCTGGCCACGGCGGTCCGCGCGATGGACCCGGCGGGTCGCATCTATGCCGCGTGGATTGATCACGCCGACGCGAGCGATATCACGGACGTGCCGCCGTTTGCCTATCCCTTCGAGCTCGTGGCAGGGATCGCCGGGGCGCTCGACCTCGGCGCGAGCCGCGTGGAGGATGCGGCGCATCCGGCGGGAGAGTCCGTCCTGCTGCTCGAGCGCGCGTGATGCGGCCGCTCGCCCGCCGCGGCCGGGAGTATTGGAAGCGCCTCGCTCAGGCCGGCCGGCGGCTGCGCCGCGAGCACCGGCCGCTCCGCACGCGGGCGATGCGGTCGGTCACGAGCGATCAGAGGTCGGCCGCTGAAGCGGTTCGGTGGCTCGGCGAGATCGAGCTCGGCGCCGACAGGCGACACGCGCTCCTCTGCCATCCGTCCTCGGCGGTCACTTATGCTCTCCGCGTGCGGCCGGGCGACGTCGTCGGCGCCGGGTGCGCGCTGCTGCCCGATGCGTGGTCGAAGAACGCCGGCGGCGCCGAATTCAGCCTGACGATCGGGGACGCGGCCGGCGAGTCGTCGATCGCGCGCGCGCGCGTCGTGGATCCCGGACGCCGGCGGCGCGATCGGCGGTGGCGGCGCCTGGCGGTCCGGGTCCCGTTCTCGAGCGAGACAGCGGCGATCGTGTCGCTCGCCACCCGCCTGCGGCCCGGCGCGCGGCCGGACTTCGCGTGGGCGGTCTGGGGTGAACCCGCAATCGAGCGCCCGCGTCCGATTGGGGAAGTACTTGCCGCGCTCGGCGTGGCGATGCGGGCGCTCCCGCGCGGCCCGCGTGCGGCGTTTCGTGCGTTCGTCTCCGCGACGCTCGCCGACTATCCGACGGCGGCGTACCGGCGCTGGGCGTCCGATCGAGCACCCGATCCCGCCGCGCTGGCGCACATGCGCGCCGAGTCCGGCCGCTGGCCGAACGGTCCGCTCATCAGCGTCATCACCCCCGTCTACAACACCGATCCGCGATGGCTTCGCGCCTGCGTCGAATCGGTGCGTGCGCAGGCGTACGTGAACTGGGAGCTGTGCCTTGCCGACGATGGATCGACGGCTGAAGGCACGCGGGCGGTGCTCGGGGAACAGACCGATCCGCGCATCCGCATCGTGCGGCTCGAGCGCAACGCGGGGATCTCCGCGGCCTCCAACGCCGCGCTCGCCATGGCACGCGGCGAATTCGTCGCGCTGCTGGATCACGACGACGAGCTGACGCCGGACGCGCTCTATCAGGCGGTGCGCCACCTCATCGCCGTGCCCGACGCCGACGTCCTCTACTCCGACGAGGACAAGCGCGACGCCGATGGGGGGCTGTCGGAGCCGTTCTTCAAGCCGTGCTGGTCGCCCGAGCACCTGTTGAGCGCGATGTACACGTGCCATCTCACGGTGGCGCGCCGAACGCTCGTCGAGCGGGCCGGAGGATTTCGCGTCGGGTACGAGGGAGCGCAGGATCACGATCTGATGCTGCGCCTGAGCGAGCTGACGACGCGGATCGACCACATTCCACGGGTGCTCTACCACTGGCGGCGCACGCCTGAGTCGACGGCCAGCGCCGGCAGCACCAAGCCGTGGGCACACGACTCGGGGAAGCGCGCGCTCGAGGACTACGCGAGACGCAACGGCATCCAGGCGGAGGTCCTGTCCGGCGGCGTGCCGGGTCTGTACCGCATGAAATTCGCAATTGCCGGACAGCCGCTGGTGACGCTCGTCCTTGTTGCGGAGAATGAATCGAGTGCGGACCCCGATCGCGCCGCCGCCGCGCTGCGCGCTCGGACGGCATACCCGTACGTCAGCATCGTCGCGGCGGTCGCTCCTGCGGCATCCCTGACCTCTCGCGTGAATGCGGCGATTCGCGCGGCGGACGGCGCGCAGGTCGTCGTGGTCGACGCGGCGCTCGAGCCCGTCGACGAAGAGTGGCTCACGGCGCTGCTCGAGTACTCGCAGCAGCAGGCCATCGGGGCGGTCGGCGCGAAGATTCAATACCCGGACGGGCGCTTGCGGCACATCGGCATGGTGACGTGTGCCGCCGGAGGTCCCGCGCCGATTCTGCACGGGTACCCCGCCGACAGCTATGGGTACTTCTCGAGTGCGATCGGCGTGCGCAACTACTCGGCGGTGTCGGGTGAATGCCTCATGACGCGCCGCGACGTCTTCGACAGGCTGCGGGGGTTCGACGAAGGGCTGCCGTGGCGTGGCGCCGACGTGGACTACTGCATCCGCGCGCGGCAGCTTGGACTCCGCATCGTCTTCACGCCGTACGCGCGGCTGGTGTGCGCCAGCAGGATGCCGCCACGGCCGGCGGCCGCCGCCTGCGACGATCCGTACTACAACCTGAATCTGAGCCGCGCCTCTGCGGACTATCTGCTGGATGAGTGAGCGGGGCGCCGTAATCTCACCGCCCGCACACCCCGTCAGAAGAATTCCGCGTGCTGGTTCGAGGCGGCGGATTCGTGTCGCCTTCGCGTTCGACAGCCACTTCGCCACAGCGGGCTTCCGGATGGTCGGATGATGATCGCGTGGTTGGAATTGCGCCCCGGCTCGACAGCGGGCTTCGGGGTCAATGCGGGCTATACTCGTCACGTGGCGGCCAACCGCGAGAGCCTGATGGAAACGTTGCAACGCACCGCCGAGGCGCTGCCCGCCGTGGATGTGCTCGTCCTGTTCGGGTCGTGCGCAGGAGGATCGCCCCGCGCCAACAGCGACGTTGACGTCGCGATTGGGCTCAGCGGCCGGAGCGCCGGGATCAGACGTGCCGTCGAAGTCGCTTTCGCACGCGCCGTGGACCAGCCGGTGGACGTCTCGTTCCTGGACACCGCTCCGTCGCAGCTCCGTTTTGAGATGGCTCGATCGGGCGTGCTCCTCTTCGAGCGCACCCGCGGTGCATGGGCGCGCGAGCGGGCGAGGGCGATGGTGGATTGGTGGGACTGGGCGCCGCTGGCGCGGCGGATCCACGACCGCGCCGTCGCGCGCCTGCGCGCCGAGGCCTGACCGATGGTCAACCGCGACATCGTCGCTCGAAAGGTGGCGCGCGCGCGAAGCTGGCTTGCCGACGCCGCAGGCCGACTCGACCAGCCGCGCGACGCGTTTCTCGCCAACGCGGATTCGAGAGATCTGGCGACCTTTCACCTGTTCCTCGCGATGCAGGACGTGATCGATCTCGCGGTGCACTGGGTCGCCGACGCCGGCTGGGATCCGCCCGATGATGCCGGCGGCGCGTTCGACGTGCTGGCCAACCGGGGCGTCATCCCGCTGGCGTCGGCCACGGACCTTCGCGCGATGGTCGGCCTCCGCAATCGCATCGCGCACGGCTACGCCACGCTCGATCATGAGCGCCTGCACGAGGAAGCGAACGCTGGATTGGCCGCGATGCGGGCGTTTCTCCTCGCGATCGCCGACGCCGCGGGGCTCTGACGCGCCTAATGACGCTGCTACCAGGCCTATCGCGCTTCGGGTTCCACCACAGCGGCTCGAAATGGCGATTGCCGGCGGCTACAAGTATTAGAGACGGTTTCAAAACCTCTTGTAGCGCAGCCCTTCAGGGCTGCTTTCGCGGTTTTGAAACCATCTCTAGCGCTTCAAGATCGGCACGTCCGTGCCCAATCCCCACTGCCGCGTGAAGAACGTGGTGTAGCCGCTGCTGGATGTGAGCACGTACCACACGCCCGTCGCCGGCCGGAACACGGCCAGGTCCGTCTTGCCGTCGCCGTCGTAGTCGCCCGGCACGACGACGTCGCTCGGCAGGCCCCACTGCACGACCTGGCTGGTCGTGAAGTTGGCGCGCGACAAGCGCAGATACCACAGTCCCGACGCGGGCCGGTAAACGGCGAAGTCGGTCAGGCCGTCCCCGTCGTAATCGCCCGGCACCGGCGTGTCCGTGCTCAGCCCCCACTGCGTCGCCGTAGACGTCGTGTAGTTGCTGCTCGACGTGCGGACGTGCCAGGTCCCCGTCGCCGGCCGATAGACCGCCAGGTCCGTCTTGCCGTCCCCGTCGTAATCGCTCGGCACGGGCGTGTCGCTCGAGAGCCCCCACTGATAGACCTGGAATGTCGTATATCCGGAACTCGACGTCCGGAGGTACCAGAGGCCCGACGCGGGCCGATAGACCGCCAGGTCGGTCTTGCCGTCGCCATCGTAATCGCCCGGCACGGGCACGTCGGTGCTCAGGCCCCACTGCGTCACGGTGAACGCCGTGTAGGCGCTGCGCGAGGTCAGGACGTACCACACGCCCAACGCCGGCCGGTACACGGCCCGATCGGCCTTGCCGTCGCCGTCATAATCGCCTGGCACCGGCGT
>Ga0156223_125_pt1 | contig 7407 bp, 5 predicted proteins | sample RifCSPlowO2_12_FD_107871 | JGI IMG/M metagenome (GOLD analysis project Ga0156223, IMG submission 107871) | Acidobacteria bacterium RIFCSPLOWO2_12_FULL_66_21
AGCGCCCGCACGTCTTCACCAGTTCACGCGTGTTGTTGCTGGTCTCCCCACCGATGACGATCACGACGTCAGATGCGCGGGCCAGCTCGACCGCGGCGTCCTGTCGCTCTTTGGTCGGCTTGCACACCGTGTCGAGGAAGCGGACATCCGAGCGCGGGAACCGCCTCCGGATCGACGCGACCAGACGCCGCACCTTCTCGATCGACTGCGTCGTCTGCGCGGCGATGCCGATGCGTGGGTGCTCCTCGAGCGCCAGCACCCCCTCCTCATCGAGCACCACGTCGAAGTCGTCGAGATCGCCGGTCACCCCGCGCACCTCCACGTGATCGCGCTGCCCGATGATCACCACGTGGTACCCATCGCGGACGAGTGCCGCCACCGCCCGATGGGCCACGTGCACGAGCGGACACGTCGCCTCCACGACGTTCAAGCCGAGCGCCCGGGTGCTGGCGAGGGCCCGCGCCGACGCACCGTGCGCGGTGACCATCAGGGTGTCGGTCGTCACCTGCGCGACATCGGTGGCAACGGCGATGCCCCTGGCCGCGAGCGCGCCGAGAACGGTCGGGTTGTGGACCAGGTCACCGAGGATGGTGAGCGGGCCGGCTTCGGCGCTGGCGAGCGCCAGCGCGATCGCGTCGCGCACGCCGAAGCACATGCCCAGATGCGTCGCTCGGATGATTCTCATTGTGTGACGGCCCTTGTCTTTGTCTCCGAGCGGAACGGCTCGGCCTCGAGCGGGATCTCCCCCCGGTCGATGATGGCCACCCTGGCGCACAGCTCGCTCCGGAGGTTGAGGAATTCCCATCGCTCCGCTGCAGGATCCTCGTTCGAGCCGCCCGAGTCTTCAGCGTTCGGTGAGCATCGCGTGAGATGTAGGTGAGAAGAGGCCTATTTACGACGCGGAGTGAGTCCGAGCGAGAGGCCGCTGATCGCGCTCGACAGCGGGCCGAAATCGGGCTCGCCCATGAGCCGGCCGAGCGGGGTCAGCGGGCTTGGGAGCTCCGCTCGATAAGAAATACGATTCCACGGTGGGCCACGTGGCCGTATAATATGGGCCAGGTGGCCCACATGGCAATCGGATCGGTTCCACGCCCCGGCATCGACACGGCAAAGACGGACCTTGATCGTTTCCGGCAATATTTGCAACGAGGCGCTCCTGGCCCGCACGCGTACGTGATCCTGCTTGGTCTCGAGGCGTTTGATTACCCCGACCTTGTACGTGCGCTGACGAAGGGATTGCCTTACCGCGCGTTCGAGCGCTTCCGCCGGAACACGTCCCTGTCGTTCGAGCGGATCGCCGACCTCATCGACATACCGCGGCGGACGATGACGCGCCGTAAGCGCGAGGGCCGCTTTCTTCCGGATGAGTCCGACCGACTGCTTCGGGCATCGAGGCTGCTCGGTAAGACGCTGGAGCTCTTTGAGGGAGACATGGACGCCGCCGCTGAGTGGCTCACGACGGCCCAGCCCGGCCTGGGCGGGTCCGTGCCTCTTGACATCGCGAGAAGCGAACTCGGAGCGCGAGAGGTCGAACGACTCGTCAGTCGCCTCGAACACGGCGTGTTCTCGTAGTGATCGTCACCACCTGGCGCATCGTCAAGGCGAGGCACGCCGCCGGCGCTTTTGACGGTGAGGGCGCACGTTTGGAGGGTGGACGTTGGAACTCGCCAGGAACGCCGGTGGTGTACACATCCCAAAGCGCTGCGTTGGCTGCGCTCGAAATGCTGGTGCACCTTGGGCGAGGCTCGATTCTGCCGGCCTACGTCGTGATCCCCTGCACATTTGACGATGCGCTTGCATCCCGGCTCGATCGAAAACGTCTGCCCAAGAACTGGCGATCGTATCCGGCGCCACCCGAGCTGCAGTTGATCGGTGACGAGTGGGTCAACCGCGGCGCGTCCGCGGTCCTCGAAGTCCCGAGCGCTGTGATCGAGACGGACTCGAACTATCTGCTGAATCCGCACCATCCGGACTTCAAGGCCGTTCGCGTCATGGATCCGCAAGGGTTCGAGTTCGACCTTCGCCTGCTGAAGCCCTGAAGCCCCGTTGTCATATGAGTCAATCTTCGAGGAGACCGAAGAGTAAGAATCGAGCCAGGCGTGTTCATCTTGCGCCGACCCGGGCAGTAGAACTCGACTTGCATCGGCAAACGCGCACTTGCCCCGGATCTGGGCAATCTGTCACGCGACGGAGAGCTTCCTACCCGTCGCGCAGTACGGCCGCAGGATCAAGCCGGGCCGCGCGCCGCGCCGGCAGCCAGGCGGCCAGCACCCCTACAGCAACCAGCACCCCAGCCGCGCCCACGAACGTCGCCGGATCGCGGGTTTCCACCTGAAACAATAACGGCCCCACAAACTGCGCCGCCCAGAGGCTGCCTGCCAGGCCGAGCGCGAGTCCGACCACGATCAAGACGCCAACGCGGCGAAGCACGAGACGCACGATCCCGGCGGGCTGCGCACCCAGCGCCATGCGGAGACCGATCTCGCCCTGGCGCGTGCGCATGGCTTGCGCGACGATGCCGTAGAGCCCGATGCCGGCCAGCAGGAGCGCGAGTCCGCCGAAGAAGCTCGAGAGCATGGCGATGAGGCGTTCCTGCGTGACGGTCGCGTCGATGAACTGATCGAAGGTCCTGAACGAGAAGGCAACGGTCGGCTCGGTCCGCGCGAGTGCGGCCGCGACATCGCGCTCCACCGCGGCTCGCTGGCCGCGAGCCGCGTTGATGGTCAGGACAACGGTTTCCCCGAAGGCCGTTGGCCCGAGCTGCGCGAGCGGCACGTACATCGTTGCCATCATGCCGTCGCGCGGCGACGTATAGACGCTGTCGCCAACCAGGCCGACGATCTCGTAGCGCCTCTCACCGCTCGACAAGCCAATGCGCACGGTTCGCCCGATGGGCTGCTCGCCAAGCCGGTACCGGCGCACGAACGCGTGGTTGACGATGGCGACGAGCGGTGCGCCCACGCGATCGCCGTCGTTGAAGTCCCTGCCGTTTACGAGCGGCGTCCCCATGGTTTCGAACCAGCCCGGGGTTGTGGCATTGCGCCAGAGTCGCTGAGCGCTCCGATCCTCAATAGGCATGGGCCCATCGTCGATGGCAACGCGGTTGGCTCCCCAGCCCCCGCCGGTGAGCAGCGACACCCTGGATAGCGATGCCGACCTCACACCGGGCACGGCCGCCGCGGCGGCGCGCAGGCGCTCGGCCCGCGGACCGCGTTGTTCAATCGGCGCATCACTCGACAGCAGGTCCAGCTCCGCGACCAGCAGAGGCTCGGGCACGAAGCCGAGCGGCAGTTGGCTGAGCGACGCGAACGAGCGGAGAAAGAGCCCGGCGGCCGTGACCAGCATCAGCGACACGGCAATCTGCGCGACGGCGAGCGTGCCGCGGACGGCAAAGCGACGGTCGCCGGCAAGACCTCGGCCTGCATCCTTCAGCGCCTCACCGGCGGCAACGCTCCTCAATCCGAGCACCGGCGCCACGCCGGCGACCATCACTGACGCGCAGGCGAGCGCCGCAGTGAATCCGAGCACGCGCCAATCGAGCACGAGCTCCAGCGACACGTTGCTCTCCCACGTGGTCAACTGCCGCACGAGGAGGGCGCCGCTCCAACCCGCGAAGACCAATCCGAGGGCCGCACCGGCCATCGCCACTATCAGGCTCTCGGTAAAGAGCAGCCGCGCGAGCCGCCCGCGCGAGCCCCCAAGCGCCATCCTCACGCTGAGCTCGCGGCGCCGGGCCAGCGCGCGCGCGACGAGCAGACTGGCGATGTTCGTGCACGCGACGAGTAGCAGGAGCCCGACGGCCACGACCATCGCGAAGAGCGGGGTTTCGAATTGTGTGCGCAGCGACGACCTGCCGGTCGTGGCCGAGGCCAGGGTCAATGGACTGGTGAGATAGCGCGCGGCTCTTGCTCTCACCACACCGGTCACTGTCGCGGCGCGGATCTGCGGCTGCACGCCGCGGAGCGCGGCATTCGCCTGCTCGAGGCTCTGGCCTGGCTTCAGCCGCACCATCACCTCGAGCCACGACGAGTCGACGGCTGCCAACCAGCTTTCCTGACCTTTGATGAGTGGTTCGGCGGCAAAGGGCAGCATCACGTCCGTCATCCGCCCGACGTCCACGCCGAAGAACCCCGGCGGCATCACGCCGATGATGGTGAACGCTCTGCGTTGCACCGTGACCTGGCGTCCGACAACGTCGTCTGCGCCAGCGAAGTGCTCGCGCCGGAATCGATGGCTGATGACGGCCACGCGGCCATCCGCCGCGGCGGTGCTGTCATCGGCCGGGGTGAGCATCCGGCCGCGCACGGCCGACACGCCCAGCACCTCGAAGAAGCGTCCGCTCACGTATGCACCGTCCACAATGGCGCTCTCCCCCCCGCGAGACAGATCGAATCTCTGGGGAGACCACGCCAAGGCGCCGTCGAACAGGTCGTTCTCACGAGCCTTGATCTCCGCCCAGACCGGGTAGGACCACGATCCATCGGTGAGCAGCGCCAGACGGCCCGGATCGCGCACCGGCAGCGGGCGCAGGATGAGCCCGTTGAAGATCGAGAACAGCGCCGTATTGGCGCCGATGCCCAGCGCCAGAGTACCGATGGCGACGAGTGCGAAGACCGGGTTCTTGCGCAACCCGCGAACCGCGATCCGGATGTCCTGCCACAGCTGATCGACGGCGCCCGACACCCACACGTCGCGCACGTCCTCGACGGCAAGCGTCACGTTCCCCATGGCCCGTTGGCTCGCCCGCGCCGCGGCTTCGGACGCGAGGCCGTCACGCTCGAGCGCGTCCTGACGATGAGCGCGGTGCGCCTCTATCTCGTCACGAAGATCGGCGTCGTGACGCGAGCGACCGAGGAAGTACATCAGGCGGCGAAGGAGCGCGCTCATGAGAAGGACCTTTCATGTCCGATGGCCGGCAGGACTCATGTCGATGCGAGCACGCGTTGGATCGCGCTGACCATGCGGTCGAACTCGGCGTGTTCGGCCGTCAGTTGCCTGCGGCCGGCGGCGGTCAGCGTGTAGTAGCGCGCGCGGCGGTTGTTCTCCGACGTGCCCCACTCGGCCTTCACCCAGCCGTTGAGCAGCAGCCGCTGGAGCGCCGGATACAACGCACTCTCCCCGATCCTGAGCACGTCGTCCGACGCCACTCGCAGGTGCTCGACGATGCCGTAGCCGTGCTTGGCGCCTGGCCTGAGTGCCTTCAGAATGAGCAACTCGAGCGTGCCGGGAAGGAGATCGGACGGCGTGTTCGTGAGTCCCATCAGTGATTGATGGGAATATACAGACTCCACGCGGCCCGGTCAACTGCCATCAGCGCTTGAGGGAAGCACGGGTGCGATGGACGGCTGTAAGGTTTCGACGCCGCTCCGCAGCCGTGCGCGCAGGTCAGTCACCGCGCAGCGCCTCAATCGGATCGACCGATGAGGCGCGGCGGGCCGGCAGATAGCTCGCGAGAAATGCGACGACGAGCATCAGCGCCGACATCGCGGCGAACGTCGGCACGTCGAGCGCCTTCACGCCGAACAGCAGCGATTCGAGCACGCCCGTGAGGCCGAGCGCGGCCAGAATGCCGAGCGCCACACCAAGCATCGTGACCCGGCTGCCCTGCATCACGACCATGCGGCGCACGGACGATGCTTCCGCCCCGAGTGCCATGCGCACGGCGAGCTCGCGCGTTCGCTGCGCGACTACGTAGGAGAGCACGCCGTAGACGCCGACCGCGCCGAGCACGATCGAAAGCACGGCGGCAATGATAATCATCAGCATCGTGAAGGACAGCTGCGCCATCGAGCGGGCTGCAAGCCCTTCCATCGTGAAGATCCGATACATCGGCGCGCCCGGCGCGTACTGGTGCACCAGGTTGCGGACGTCCGCAATGGCACCGGCGCGCGCCGTCTTGACGACGTACGCAGGCGATCCGACGCCCCAGCTCCGCGGCTGCGGGCCGGCCATCGGAAAATAGACCATCGGGTCCGGCTTCTCCTGACGAGAGCTTTGGAGCCGGACGTCGCCGACGACACCAATGACGGTCTGCCAGAGGCCCGTCGCCGGCGCGGCGCCGAAATTGAGACGCTTGCCGATGGGGTTCTCGCCCGGCCAGAACAACTCCGCCGCCGCGCGGCTGACCAGAATGTTGGTCGACCCCGTCATCTGCTCGCCGCTGTTGAACAGCCGGCCGCCAATCACGGGGATCTTCATCGTCTGGAAGTCGTCGCCGCCGACAGGCACGAAGTTGACCTGCATGGGCGCCGTGTTCGCCGCAATGGTGGCCTCCGTCGAGAACCTGCCGAGCGCGGCGCCCTCGTCGAGCGGCAGTTCGAGGACGAGGCCAACCAGTTCGACGCCAGGCAGCGCGCGCAGGCGGTCCATCAGGCCGTGATGGAAGCGCGAGAACGCGTAGGCGTCGCTGAAATCGGGGCCTGATGGCGCGACCTGGAACGTGAAGATGTCCCGGGTGTCGTACCCGAGCTCGACGCGATTGAGACTCCAGAAGCTGCGCGCGAGCAGGCCGGCCGCGACGAGGAGGACGAGCGCCGATCCGGTCTGCACGACCACCAGCGCGTTGCGCGCGAACCGGCCCTGCGCCGAGCCGACGCCGCCGCGGCCGGCCTGATGCAGATCGCTGACGAGTTTCGGGCGAGAAAGGCTGATCGCGGGCGCCAGGCCGAACATGAGCGCCGCAAGGATCACCAGACCGGTCGCGAAGAGCAGGGACGTGTCGTTGAGCGCGACCAGGTCGATGTTCGGAATGCCTTCGGGCGCCGCTCTGACCAGCGCAGGAACGCCTGCCCAGGCGAGGAACGCGCCCAGGATGCCGGCGACGGCCGGCGTATCCCAACGCGGAACGCCTCGTTTCGATCAATGCCACGGCACCCGGTTCGGAGCTGCGCTCCTGTTGACGCGGGCCCTTACTTCGATTTCGTCGCCTCGACCTTGGCTTTTGCCCTGACGACAGCGGCTTCGCGCCGAGCGTCGTGAAGACCGAAGGGGTGACGAGGACCATGAACAGGCGATCGACGCGATCCGCCGTGCGCGCGGTCGACTGCACGGTCGTAAACATCCCAACGTCTTCGAGCTTCTCGGCATCATCGCGATACGCGACATAGAATTCGGCGCCGACCCCCACCACGTGGCTGCAAGTTTTCTCATGGGCTGCGGTGTGCTCGTTCGCGACGCCCAAGTCCTCAGCGTTCGCTGAGCATCGCGTGAGATGTAGGTGAGAAGCGCGCCATTGCGCGAATTGTCTAGCGTGAGCAGGGTCGGCCGTTCGGTCGGAGTCCGCCTTCGCGGCTGCGCCGCTCCGGCGCGACAGCCTTCGCCTGTCAGTGAGTCGCTCGCTCGAGTGGGATCCTCGCAGGCACCAGTCTCGGCTTGCCGAGCCGAAGCTCGCTCCAGGTCAGGCGAGCG
>Ga0156223_140_pt1 | contig 7137 bp, 5 predicted proteins | sample RifCSPlowO2_12_FD_107871 | JGI IMG/M metagenome (GOLD analysis project Ga0156223, IMG submission 107871) | Acidobacteria bacterium RIFCSPLOWO2_12_FULL_66_21
CGTCCACGCGCTCGCGGATGCGGTTGATCTCGGTGTTCTCCTGGACGCGGTCGCCGGTCCACTCGGTCTCGAAGCTGCGCTGCGCGCCTCTCTTGCGCGGGCGCGCGATCGGGATGAAGTACGCGCTCCGCCGCCGCTTCTCGACGACGTCGTTCGTAATCCCGTCGTCGTCGAAGCGGAAATGGCGCGTCGGCGCCGAGAACGGGCCGTTCAGGATCGGGTTGTCGATGGTGACCTGTGGCACGGGATTGACCTGTATGTTACCGCAGGACCGCACGTCCGAAAGGGCTTCCGCTCGCGCTGCGGCTCCGCGTGGCGGCGGCGCTGACTGGCCACGGCCGTTGGAGCGGGTCGACGCGCTGCGCAGCCGGAAAGCGGGCGCGGCGATTCATCGCGCCGACTTCGGCCTCTGTGATCCGCGTAGCGTCAGAAGACCACCGGCGCATCAGTGCGCCTGACATATGTCGGCCAAACGCATCCGTAGTCGGCGCGGGAGCGGACGAGTATGAGCCGCGACCGCTTTCCCGGCCCGCGGAAGTCGGCCGAGGACAGACAGTGCCGCCGACACGCGGATTCGCTCGACGATGAGCTGAGCCTAGGCGACAGCACCCCACGCGACACGGATCCGCGAGCCGCGAGACGGTTATAATCCGCGCATGAAACGACGTGACTTTCTCTCCGCCGTTGCCGCACCTGGGCTCCTCGCCGGGCTGGCGCCAGCACTCGAAGCGGCGTCGAGGCTCGGCGCCTTCCAACCCGCGCCGGACGATTCCGACGCGGCGGTCTTCGCCGAAGCGCGAAAGCACTTTCTGATTGCGCCGGGCGTCGCGTACTGCAACACCGGCACGCTGGGCGCGTGCCCGATCGAGGTCGTCACGGCGCTGGTCGAGGGGAATCGCAACATCGAGCGGTTCCTCGCGGACTGGCCCTACGAGAAGGCGGACGGCGAGCCGCTCACCGGGTACCAGGAACTGAAGGACGTCCGCGCGCTCGCGGGATCGCTGATCAATGCGACGGCCGACGAGATCGCGATCACGCAGAACGCGACGATGGGCATGAGCATGGTGGCGAACGGTCTCGAGCTGTCGGCGGGCGACGAAGTGGTGAGCACCAACCAGGAGCACGCGGGCGGCATTTCCGGCTGGCGCCTCCGCGCGAAGCGCCATGGCGTCGTGGTCAAGGAAGTCGCGCTGGAAGGGCCGCTCGACTCGGGACCTGACGGCATCGTCAAGGCGTTTGCCGCGGCGATCACGCCCCGGACGAAGGTCGTGATGTTCAGCCACATCACATCGGGCCTCGGCGTGCTGATGCCGGCGAAGGAGTTGTGCGCACTCGCGCGCGAGCGCGGAGCGCTGGCGATCATCGATGGTGCGCAGGCCGTCGGCCAGATTCCGGTGGACGTGAAGGCGCTCGGCGCGGACGCCTACGTCGCCAGCCCGCACAAGTGGCTCATGGCGCCGAAAGGCACGGGCATTCTCTATATCAGCCGCGACGTGCAGGATCGTGTCTGGTCCACGCTGGCGAGCTCGCACTGGGACGACCATGCGAGCGGCGCGTTCAGGTTTATGCAGTACGGCACCGGCAGCGTGCCGGTTTCGGACGGCCTGGTCGCGGCGCTGAGGTTCGTGCAGAAGATCGGCGTGGAGCGCATCGCGCGATGGGACCGCATGTTGACGATGCGCCTGCGCGACGGCCTGGAGAAGATCCCCGCCGCGCGGCTGTCGTCGCCGTCCGATCGGCGGCTCGCCACGGCGATCACGACGTTCCGCGTCGAAGGGATCAAGGCCAAGGCGCTGCAGGACGCGCTGTGGGCGCGCAAGATCCGCGTCCGCGCGCAGGGGGACGCGCGCGGCGTTCGCCTCTCGGCGCACATGTACGTCATGCCCGCCGAGATCGACGCCGTTCTCAGCGTCGTCGGTTCGAGTGCGCCGGGGCGTCAGGTGGCGGTCGCATAGAGGCGACTGGCCGATGGCGGCGGGACAGCAGCCCGGCGACGAGAGCGCCCACTGAGACACTGACCAGCGTCGCGGCCACGTCCAACCAGTCGAAGGTGTACCACACGCTCGCAAGCGGCGCGGGCCGCGGGAGCAGTTGGACGAATTCCAGAGCGAGCGCGATGGCCCCTGCCACCGACGTCGCCTGGGCCAGGGTGAGCCGCGCGAACCGGCGCTCGCTCGACAGGATCACGAAGAGCAGCCCGCCCGGACCCAACAGGCTCGGCGCAATGTCGATGGCCGTTGAACCGATCGCGGGGCTGAATGCCCGTACCGCCTTGACCGGGACGATCAGCACCCAGCAGATCGCGCCGATCCAACCGAACGTCCGCTTCAATTCGTGAGCCTTCGCAGGCGTCGCGCTCATACTTTCCTAAAATCACCGTCAGCTTCCGCGCTCTGACTTCCTCGCGTGCAATCCCGGGATCGACGCCCGGATGATGAACCCCGCCGCCAGCAGCACCAGCGCGGCGAGCGCATTGGAGCTGTCGGCCGCGAGCGCGCCGATGAGAAACGCGGCCGCGCCGATCACGACGATGGCCGCGGACCAGGGATACCCCCACGCGCGGAACGGGCGCGCCGCCTCCGGCTCGCGACGCCGCAGCACGATCAGCGCCAGGCAGCAGACGAAGTAGTTGGCCGCGAGGAAGAACGACGCGACGGCGACCAGCTTCTGGAACGTCCCGCTCGCGACGAGCACCACGGCCACCGCCGTCGTCACCACCATCGCGACGGCAGGCGTACCGCCCGCGTTGACCACGGCCGCCCGCGACGGAAGCAGGCGATCGCGGCCCATCGCGAACAGGATGCGCGTGCCAATCATCAGGATGGCGTTGAGGAGCGGCGCCAGAGACACGATCGAGAGCACCGTGATCGCCCGGCTCCCGTTCACGCCCAGGACGATGCGTGCCGCGTCGGCTGCCGGCAACGTCGACCGTGCGAGATCCGAGACCGGCAGGACCGCCAGCAGCGCAACGTTGACGAGGACGTAGACGACGAGGACCGCAAGGACCCCGCCGATCATGGCGCGCGGCAGGTTGCGATGCGGGTCGCGATCCTCTTCAGTGAAGTAGAGCGCGCTCTGCCACCCGCCGTAGGTGATGACCACCGATTGCAGCGCGACGATCGCGCCGGCAAATGTCGGCGTGACGCCGGCTGAAGTCCCCACGCCAGCCGAGACGGGAGCGAGGAACAGGCAGGCCAGCACGAGGGCCACGAAGGCGAGGAACTTGATCGCCGTCGCCGCCTCCTGAAAGCGGCCGCTCACGCGGACGCCCACCCACTGCAGCGCCACGAACCCGACCAGCGTGGCGATCGCGATGGGCTTCGCCACAGGAGCCAGGCGCGGCACGAGCACCGCCACGAACTCCCCGAGACCGATGGAGATGTAGCCGAGGACCGCGCAGTAGGTCAGCCAGTCGGTCCAGCCGACCGCGAAACCCACCGTCTTCCCGAACGCGCGCCGCGCGTACACGTAATACCCGCCCGCCTCCGGCACCATCGTCCCCAGCTCGGTCAGGCAGACGGCGCCGACGAGCGTGTAGAGCCCGCCGGCGATCCAGGCGGCGAGGATCGCGGCCGGCGAGCCGAGCTGGCCGGCTACCAGGCCCGGCGTCCGCAGGATGCCGATCCCGATGGTGCTGCCGATGATGACTGCGAGGCCGAATCCGACACCGAGGATGCGATGAAGCCCCGTGGGCGCGCCGGGACGGGCGACAGCGGTCACGGGACGGAGTACTCTCTGACGCCATGGACTACCGGCGCCTGGGATCGACCGGCCTGAAGATATCGCGCCTCATGCTCGGATGCGGCAACTTCGGCGGCGTCGGATCGGCGTCCGCCTTCTACGGCATGGGCGAGAACGAGGCGCAGGCGTTCGAGCTGATGGACCGGGCGCTCGAGGCCGGCATCAACGTGTTCGACACCGCCGACGCGTACGGCGGCGGGCGCAGTGAAGCGTTCATCGGGCGGTGGCTGAAGGCGAAGGGTGGCCGCATCCGCGATCATGTGGTCCTCAGCTCGAAGGTCTTCAACCCGGTCGGGCCCGGCCCGAACGACCGTGGGCTTTCGCGAGCCCACATCCTACGACAGATCGACGCCAGTCTCGCCAGGCTCCAGACCGATCGCCTGGACATGTACCTGATACACGAGCCGGACCCGGGGACGCCGCTCGAAGAAACGCTCCGGGCGCTCGACGAACTTGTCCATGCGGGCAAAGTCCTGTACGTCGGGGCGAGCAACATCGAAGCGTGGAGGCTGGCCCGCGCGCTCGGAACGAGCGCGGCGCACGGCCTGTGCCGATTCGAGTGGGTCCAGAATTCCTACAGCCTTCTCGACCGCGCCCAGGAACGCGAGATGTTTCCGCTCTGCGCGGACGCGGGCCTCGGGTTCACGGCGTTCAGCCCGCTCGCCGGCGGCTGGCTGACGGGCAAGTACCGCGCGGGCGGCGCGTACCCTGAAGGATCGCGCATGACCCTCAGACCCGAGCCCTACCGGCAACTGGAGCGCGCCGAGGTGTTCGGAGCGCTCGACACGCTCGCGGACGCCGCACGGGCGCGCGGAGTGGAGATGGCATCACTCGCGCTCGCCTGGGTCCTCCATCATCCACGGATGGACGCCGCGGTGATTGGCCCGCGCCGCCCGTCGCACATCGAGACCGCCCTCGCCGCGCTGGATATCGCGTTGTCCGATGAGGAAGCGGAGCAGCTCTCCGGTCTGATCGCGGTTGCCGGAAGTCCCTGACACGCAATTCACCAACTCACGAATTCACCACCTCACGAATTCACCACCTCACGAATTCACCACCTCACGAATTCACCAACCCACGAATTCACCAACCCACGAACTCACCAGCTCACGAATTCACCAACTCACGAATTCACCAACTCACGAATTCACCAACTCACGAATTCATGAGGAGCCGTGCGATATCGTCGTGCCCGCGCCGAGTGGCCCAGGCGAGCGGCGTGGCCCACTCCGGGTCATCCGGCAGCCGCGGCTTCGCGCCGGCGCGCAGCAGCCATTCCACCATCGCCGCTTTGCCGGCCCGTGCCGCGAACGCCAGCGGCGTGGACTCGTCTTCGGCGTCCCGCGCGTGGATGTCCGCGCCGTGCTCGAGGAAGAGAGCGGCGCTTTCCATGTCCCCGTGGCTGGCGCAATGGTGCAGCGGCGTCCTGCGCACCCAATCCGGGCGATTGGGGTCCATGCCGTGCGCGAACAGGAGCTCGGCCATCGCGCGCGGGCGCGACCCGGTCACCCGCTTCGCGATCCCCGGTTGATGGCGCAGCAGCAATCGTACGAATGGGCCGTGACCGTTCGCGGCGGCGGCCTGGAGCGCGTCGGGCGCGTCGGCGAGCGATGGGTCGGATTCGACGAGCGGCGCGGCGGCCTCCACGTCGCCGAAATTCCCCAGCACCGTGAGCGACGGCCGCAGTCCCATCGCCACGATCTCGTCGTAGGTGAGGCCGTGGTCGAGACGGTTCGGGATTGTCCACGTGGCCCCATGCGACGCGAGCAGCGCGATCATCCGTCTGTCGCCGCTGCCTATCGCGATCCAGACCGCATCAGCCGAGCTCTCGACGGGCGCGTCGGGGTTCGCGCCGTGTTCGAGGAGCAGTTTGGCGATCTCATGGTGACCGTTGTACACGGCCGAATACAGGGCATGGCCGTTCGGCGCGATGTGTTCCTGCGGGAGGTTCGGATCGGCGCCGCGCTCGAGCAGGAGCCGGACGACGTCGATGTGGCCGCCGGCGGCGGCATTCTTGAGCGGCGAGCCGCAGCCCGGATAGTAGGAGTTGTAGCCGTTGTTGCGGTTCACGAGCGACGGCTCCGTGTCTATCAGCTCGCGCACGCGCCCGAGATCCCCGTTCCACGCGGCCATCCACACGTCCACGATCGCGCCACGCGCGAGGAGGTGCGCGTACACCTCCGCGGCCGTCGTCGTGACGCGCTCCGGCACGTCGCGCCACCCGCGATATCCGTAATCGCCGTTGGCAAGGTGGATCGGGCGCGCGCCGTCGAGACGCGGCGCGTTGATGTCCGCGCCGCGATCGAGAAGGTCGTCGATGACGTCGATCTGGCGCGTCATCGTCGCCCAGTGAATCGGCTGGCTGGAGGACCGATCGCCGGCGTGAACCAGGTGCGGCGAGCCATCGAGCAGCTCGCGCACGCGTGACGGGTTGTACTGGCGGATCGCGGCCGCAACGGGTTCGCCGGCGGGAGACGCTCCGTACCGCTCGGCGAACTTGCGCGCGAGCAGCCCCTCCATCTCCTGGTACCCGCGGTCGCGGGCCATTTCGAAGGGATCGCCGAGGCTCACGCGCGCGGCGTCGCGGTCCAGGAGGAACTCCGCAACCGCGAGCTGGTTCGCGCGCACGGCAAACGACAGCGGGGTGCGGTACTCGTAATGCGAGCGGACGAGTGACGGGTCCTTGTCGACCAGTCGCTTCACGCCGTCGAGATCGCCCGTCATGCAGGCGACGAACATCGCCCACACGTCGGTCCCGTTGCCCGGCGACCAGAGCCAGGGCGTGTCCTTCTTCAACGCCTCCGGCTGAATGAACCGGCGGACCCGTTCGGCGTTGTCCATGTCGTGGCTCCTCCCCAGCCGCGACGTCGGGCGCTACGTCACTTCGGTTCCCGCGCCGTCTCCTTGTCAAGGAACCGCACGCCGTCGGTCAGCCACTTCGGCGCCGGCGCGCCCTTGAGGTAGTGATCGAAGAACTGGAAGTACCGGATGGTCAGATCCTTTTTGTTGGCGACGCCGCGCAGGCCATGCCCCTCCCCCGGGTACGCCAGGAGGACGGCCTTCTTGCCGTTGTAGCGGAGCGCGTTGTACATCGCAAGCCCGTTCGTGAACGAGACCGTCGGATCCGCCGTGCCGTGCATGATGAGGAACGGCGAGGTCACCTCGGGCACGTGCGTCAGCGCGGACTCGAACATGTACATGTCGGGCTTGTCCCACGGCGACACGGCTTCGCGTCCCTGCGAGAAGAGGTAGTAGTCGAACGCGTCGTTGCCGCTGCCTCCGGTCACCTGGTACGACCATCCCCAGTTCTGGTTGAAGTCGTAGTAGAGATCGACGACGCCGGCGCCCATGCCGACCGCCGCGAAGAGCCGCGAGCGCGTGCCGATGAAGGCCGCG
>Ga0156223_131_pt2 | contig 6762 bp, 6 predicted proteins | sample RifCSPlowO2_12_FD_107871 | JGI IMG/M metagenome (GOLD analysis project Ga0156223, IMG submission 107871) | Acidobacteria bacterium RIFCSPLOWO2_12_FULL_66_21
CCGCAGGCGACGACGGCCGCCGACTGGGAAAAACAGTACGCGTCCAACCTGGATAACGCCAGCCTCAAGAAGGGGCTGAAGCTGTTCTGGTTCGCAACGGGAAAAGACGACGGCCTGATCACGACGACCAACGCCACCGTCGAGCTCTTCAGGAAGCACGGCTTCAGCCCGATCATGAAGGAATCGTCGGGCGGTCACACCTGGATCAACTGGCGCGACTACCTCAACGAGTTCGCGCCAATGTTGTTTCGATGAGCCACCGACCGACGGATCACACGCGAGTCGGCGCACGCGACAGCATCTACATCGGGACCGACGGCGGCGCGACGACGACGAAGATCGGCGGGGTGTGGGCGGATCGTTCCACCCGCCTGGCCCTGGGCTAGGAGCGGAACGCCTGACGGCCGATACCCTGCGCGGGAATCCCCTGCGATGACAGGACCTCGTGCTGAAGCGCGAACATGGCGGCGGCGGCGCGATCGATGTGGCGCACGAACGCCACCGACCCCTGGAGAATGGGTGTGAGCCTGGCGCGGTCCTGGATGCGGGCCTTCGGGTACTCGTGCTCCACCACCAGGTGTGTATTGGCCACATCGAGCGAGAGGAGCTCACGCGCGGCCAACTGGTGATCGAGCCAGTCAACGGTGCGATTCTGCAGGTATGCCAGCGGATCGTGCCTGGCCGTGCCCGGCAACTCGTGCTCGCAGAGAATCACCTGCTTCTTCCACGCGTTCAGGTGATCGGCCGGGTTGGCCGACCTCTGCCCGTTGATCCAGTCCCCGCGCTCGACGGTCTGCCCACCGTAGCCCCAGGCCGACACGCCGCGTGCGTCGATCACCTGGCCCTTGACGTGGAAACCGCCAATCAGGAATCCGTAACCCTCGTCCTTCAGGTACTGGAAGATGGACCGGGTGTCCTGACCCATCAGAATCGCGTGCGACGGGTCGTAGTGAATGCGGAAGTTGTCGCCGACGCCGTGCTTCTCGCAGATCCGGTGAAGCGCGATCCACGTGCCGGGCGTGTACGCGATGTTGTTGTGGAAGTTGTCGCCCGTGGTCCACCCGGGCATCGGACACTGCTCGACGCGGTAGGTGATGCCCCGGGCCCTGGCGGCCTCGAGCAGCGGGATGAAGTGCTCCTCGAAATCGAGGAGGTTCTGGTCCATGCTCCGTTCCTGGTTGCGGCCGACGAAGCCGCACACGGCATCGACGCCAAGCAGGGCGGCCGCGTCGAACATCCGCATCATGAAGTCGTGTTTCTTCTGCCGGACCGCGCGATCGTGGTGCAGGAGGTTGTCGAAGTAGCCGATGTCCGAGAGTCCGATGCCCGTCGCGGTGAGCGCCGCGCGAACGCGCGTCGCGCGCGTCTTGTCGAACGGCGCACGCAGGTCCAGCGTATTCGCGACCGGATCGAGCATCGCCTCGGCCGGCACGTCCGACTCGGTCGGATGAAGCGCGGAGGCGAGCTGAATGTAGCTCGCCCCGATCTCCCTGGCGAACTCGAGCCAGTCTTCGATCGCGCGGTCCGGATCCGGGTCGCGTACCTCTCGCGGAGTCAGTTCCTGGTACGCGGCGGTGAGAATCCCCACCTTCATGAACTTGGGATCGAATGCTCGGGTGCTCATGGCTTAGTGCTGCCTTTCATAAATACGGTGACGCACCGAGGGCGCCGAGGCGCCCGCCCCGCAAGGCGCGAGGAGGGAGAATACCGGGAGTATTCGACCGACGAGCAACGCCGCGGGGCGGGATGCATCGGCGGCCGAATGCCACCGTATTTATGAAAGTCAGCACTCAGTAGGTCACCTCGGTCCACACGCCACCGGCGCGCGAACTTTTGAGGATTGCGTCAACGAGGGCGTTGGCCCGGAAGCCATCTTCGAAGGTCGCAAACGCGGGCGGCAGCGGGTCGGTGGGCTTCTTGCCGGCCGCGATGGTGCCGTAGATATCGCGCATCACGTTGCTGAACGCGTCGGCCCAGGCCTCCTGATGCCCGCCAGGCAGGTGCGCGTAGCCACGGACGTCGGCGTCCATGAGACCCGGATCCTTCGGCATGACCTCGTTCGCCGTGTCGCGATGACCGATCCAGAGTTCGTTCTGTTGCTCCTGCCGCCACTTGAGCGACGCCGTGCTACCGCAGACCTCGAAGACCAGGTCGTTCTTGTGGCCCGCGCACACCTGTCCGGCGGTAAAGACACCCCTGACACCGCCGTCGAACCGCAGGAGAACGGACGCCAAATCCTCGACCTTGATGTCGACCACCTCGACATCCTCGTCGGCTGACGCGGCGGCGAACGCCAGGCGCCGGGCCTTCGGACGCTCGCGCTTCGGTATGACGGTCGTCAGATCGCCAAGTACGTGCCTGATCCGCATCCCGGTTACGTGCTGCACCAGATCGAACCAGTGCGAACCGATGTCGCCGAGAGCCGACGCCTCGCCGCCCTTGTCGACTTCCAGACGCCAGGAGTAGTCGGTATCCTTCAGCAGCCAATCCTGAAGGTAGTGACCATGGACGAAATGCGGCCGGCCGATTCGGCCAGACGCGATCGCCTGTCGGGCCTGCTGCACGAGCGGGTTTCCGCGATACCCGAATGTGACCGCGTGAAAGACGCCCGCTTTGACGGCTTGATCGCGGAGCTGCCTGGCCTGGTCGCCATTGAGGGCGAGCGGCTTGTCGGACACGACGTGCTTCCCTTTGGCGATGATGGCGGCGTTGATCTGATAGTGCAGGAAATTGGGCGTGGCGTTGTGGACGACCTGAATCGCCGGATCGGCGAGCATCGCCTCGTAACTGCCGTACGACTTGGGGATGTGAAGAGCCGCGGCCTTGTCCCTGGCCGACGCCTCGTTCCTGTCCGCCAGGGCGACGACGTCGACGAACCCCAGTCGCCGGACAGCGTCAATGTGGTGAGGCCCGATGAAGCCGGCCCCGACGATCCCCATTCCGATTCGTGCCACGGGTCCCTCGCTTTGTTTGGCCGCCACGGCACGTATCGCCGCGCGGAACCAGCCGCAACCGATCCGCTTGCGATTTCAGGGCAGCCGATTGTAGTCCACTCGGAGAGACCTCGTGTCACTGCTGCAGTTCGCGGATCCAGATGTTGCGGAAGCGCACCGGATGCGCATGGTCCTGCAACGAAATCGGGAGCCTGTCGGCGTGGGGCTTGTAGGGCGGCCTGGCCTTGTGCGCGGTGGGCCCGGTGAGCGTCTCGTTGTCGTGGACCAGGATCCCGTTGTGGAAGACCGTCATGCGCGCCGGGGTCGCCAGGGCGCCCCGCCCGTCGAATCGCGGCGCGTGGAACACGATGTCGTACGTTTGCCACTCGCCAGGGCCCCGGCTGGCGTTGACCAGCGGGGGAAACTGACCGTAAATAGCCGCCGCCATGCCATCAGCGTAGGTCTTGCTCTTGTACGAGTCGAGCACCTGGACTTCGTACATGTTCATGAGGAACACGCCGCTGTTGCCCCGATCCTGGCCCGAACCAACGCCCGGCGCCGGCGACGCCCATTCCACATGAAGCTGGCAATCACCAAACACGCGCGTCGTCTTGATCGCCCCGGACCCTTTCACAGCTTCCATGTAGCCGCTGCGGACCTGCCACGCGGCGGCTCCGCCCTTCGCGTTGGTCCATCCGGAGAGATCGCGGCCGTCGAACAACACGATCGCGTCGGCGGGGACCGGCGCCGGCGGGCCGGCCGGGCCCGGGTCCACGACTGGCGGCATCGGGCGGCTCTCGTCGTGAACGGCCCACTTCTGGAGTTCGGCGGCTCGAGCGTGGGGCTGGATCTGGGGGGTCACAGCGGAGAATTCCAGCGCTGTCGCAGCCAGCACGCCGAGCATCGGCGTTGTCTTCACGGTCCCTCCATCGTCTCCGTTTAGCGGAGCCCACAGACGACACGACAGTCACCTGTCTGAATACCGGTGTCGACGATTCTACGGCAAAGAGTGAAGACCTCGTGAGACGATTGCGGCCGCAGCCCGACCTGTGACAGTGTGACGTGCGGCTTGGCCGGATCACGGCGGCTCGTCTGAGCGATGTTCCTCTTGCAGCACACGGCGATGGCCACGGTGTTCGAGATCCGGTGCGCGTCACCAGACGAGCGCCTCGCCCGGCAGGCGGCCAGCGCCGCGTTCGACGTGGTCGACCGGCTCGAGCAGCAACTGAGCAAATTCATTGGGAACAGCGACATCTCGCGCATCAATCACTTGTCGGCAGGCGAATCAACCGTCGTCGGCTACGACACGATGCAATGCCTCCAGCTGGCAAGCCTGATCCATGCCGAGACGGGTGGAGCCTTCGACGTCGCGATCGGGACGGGTTTCGACGACCTGGTGCTGTTCCCCGGTGAGTCCGTCGTGTTCGCCCGCGCCGACAACGTGCGTCTCGATCTTGGCGCCATCGGCAAAGGGTACGCGGTGGATCGGGTCGCGGACACGCTGGAAGACTGGGAGGTCGATCGGGTCCTGATCGACGCGGGGCTCAGCTCGGTGCTGGCATTGGAGCCGCCGTCGGGGTGGGAGTCGTGGCCGCTGACGTTGAGCGAACCCGGGGACACGGGCGTGGTACTCGCGCAGGTCGCCGCTCGACAACGCGCGCTCGGCGCCTCCGGCATCCGGAAGCGAGACCACATTCTGAATCCTCGGGACCACACCGCGGTTCGAACCCGATCGGCGGCCTGGGTCTCGGCGCCCCGCCACGTCCTGGCAGCGATCAGCCGTCAGGCAGGTGTCGATGGATCGCCCACAGCCGCGGCGGACGCGCTCTCGACGGCATTCATGATCAACGAGGTCGGGGACATTGCCGCGTATTGCCGGAGACACCCGGAACTGGAGGTCTGGATCCTGGAGGACGCGTTGAGACACTTTTCTGCGATGCCGGGAGCCACTCCCGGATAATATCTGCCCCAACGAGATGCATTCGTATCGCGTCGCCGGGATCTTTCTGGCAACCGTCCTGCTGGCGGCCGGACTGCGCTTTCCGAGTCTCGGCCGGCGACCCATGCATGGTGATGAGGCGGTTCATGCCGCGAAGCTGGGAACGCTGCTCGAGCAAGGCCGCTATGCATATGATCCTGAAGAGTTCCACGGCCCGACCCTGAACTACCTGACCTTGGTGCCGGCTCGGTTGCACGCCGCTGTCCGCTACGCCGATCTCGACGAACGCACCCTGCGCAGCGTCCCTGCCGCGATGGGGGTCCTTCTGGTCGCCGCCTGTGCTCTCCTGATTCCCCTCGTCGGCGTTCCTGCTGCCGCCGCCGCCGCATTGCTGACGGCACTCTCTCCGGCCATGGTCTTCTACAGCCGGTACTACATTCAAGAAACGCTGTTGGTGTTCTTCAGTTTTGGCGCGCTGATTTCGGTCTGCCGCTACCTGCTGAGGCCCTGCGCCGGCTGGGCTGTCAGTGCCGGCGCATTCGTCGGACTGATGCACGCCACGAAAGAGACATCCGTCATCGCGCTGGCTTCCCTGCTGGTGTCGTTGTTTCTGACCCTGGCGTTCGAAGGGCGGCGCGGCAAAGCCGTCGTACCGCCAGGGAAGCTATGGCGTTGGCAGCATCTACTTTCGGCCGTCCTCACGGCCATGCTGGTCTCGAGTCTGTTTTTCTCATCGTTTCTCAGGCATCCCCGTGGGATCGTCGACGCCGTCACGGCCTATCGGACCTATCTCGAGCGGGCGGGTTCCAGCTCCTTGCACACGCACCCCTGGCATTATTACTTCGACCTCCTCCTCTATTTCCGTACTGATGGAGGTCCTGTCTGGACCGAGGGTCTCATTGTCGGTTTGGCTCTCGTTGGGTTTTTCGCCTCTCTGACGGGGAGCAGCATTCCTGGGGTGGACCGGAGGATGCTGCGTTTTCTCGGCTTCTATACCCTGTTGATGGCGACCGCCTATTCGGTGATTCCCTACAAGACGCCCTGGTGCCTGCTGGGGTTTCTTCATGGGATGATCCTGCTGGCGGGTATCGGCGCCGTGCGGCTGCTCCATGCTTTCGGCACGGCCCGAATCAGACGGACTCTGGTTCTTGCGTGCCTCGGCGCCGCGGCGGTGCATCTCGGCTGGCAGGCATGGGCCGGGAGCTTTCGTTATGAGGCCGATCCCCGTAACCCCTATGTCTATGCTCACACCAGCACGGATGTTTTCGTCATCGCCGGGCGCATCGAACGACTGGCGCGCGCCCATCCGCTGGGTCCTGCCATGCCGATCCAGATCATCAGTCGCGAGAACCTCTGGCCCCTGCCCTGGTATCTGCGCCGATTCTCAGCGGTTCAATGGTGGAACGGGGTTCCCGAGGCGGGTGCCAACGCTCCGGTCATTCTCGCCACACCGGATATGGAGGACGCGCTCGTGCGAAAGCTCTACGAACTGCCGCCGCCCGGCCAGCGGGAGCTGTACGTGAACATCTTCGACCGCCGGCTCGAGCTCCGCCCGCGGGTCGAGATCAGAGGCTATGCGGTCACGACGCTGTGGGACGATTACCGCCGATTGGAGGCGCAGGACGCGGTGCGCCGCTTGACGCGCCCAACGCAATGACGATAATTCAGCGGTCAGCGGCCGGCGGCCTTGGGCCACGTGGCCGCACTCACTCGATTCGATGGACCTCTTAGTACGGGCTGTCCCCCACCCGTGAGGTAAGAGACTGTCTGCCAGCCACGCTCAGGAGAATCGCCGCAGCGGCTCGAAGAGCCCTGAGCAGTCATAGCATCTTCCCTGCGTTCTCTGTGACTCCGTGGTTGGAAGCAGTTTCTGTCTGGCACGGCAAGGAA
>Ga0156223_149_pt1 | contig 5163 bp, 5 predicted proteins | sample RifCSPlowO2_12_FD_107871 | JGI IMG/M metagenome (GOLD analysis project Ga0156223, IMG submission 107871) | Acidobacteria bacterium RIFCSPLOWO2_12_FULL_66_21
GCTCCTATCTCGGACGGATCACCTACATCGATCTGTCCGACCTGCCGGGCTACATGGACGAGTTCGTGGGCGCCAGCTTCCTCCCGCACACCGATCCGGCCGTGCTCGGTCTCTGACCCACCGGCGCGTCATGTCGGCCGCCGTCAGGCCAAGCCACCTCAGGCCGTCAGTTGTCGTGAGGCTTCCGGCGTGAATCGGAGCAGGCAGCGCCACGCAGCCTCGTGTTCCGCTCGGTTGCCCACCGGCTGCACGTAGAGCGCTGCGGCCAGATCGCGCCATCGGAGCAGCTCGCGGCGGGCCGCCCGGCGCGGCGATGTCCGGATCGTGAGGTCGGTGAGCTGAAGCACGCGTTCGTACGCATTGGCGCGGCGCTCTCCATCGTCCGCCCCGGTCAACTTGCCCGCACGATGCATCTCGTTGGCGATCATCAAGATCTGCTGGTCGAATGAAAACGTGGACCAGCGTTCCGCCGTGAGCGCGGCATGCTGCGCCATCAGTGCTCCTCGCCCTCGCCGACGAGCGCATTCGTCAGGTTGCGAACCCGCTCGCGCAGAACCGGATCGCCGATCTCCATGCCGCGATTCCCTCTCGCCGGACTGATGTTGATCGGCGCCGTGAACTCCACGCACCCGTCGCGGCCGCGGCCCGGGTAGTAGTTGGCGCCCCAGAGATCTTCCTGCCGGCTGCCGGCGTCGAGCAGGATCTGCTCGGCGTCGGCATGCAGCTCTCCGCCGATGGCGATCACGCCGCGCCGGACGTCTGCGACCAACTTCACCATGTCACCGAAGCCGTCTTGCACGAGACGACGAAGCGTTTCGTGGTCGATTCGCCGTTCGAGAATCAGGATGTCGTGAGGATGGTCAGCCATGTCCGCCGCGTTGTGCTCACCAGCGTGGATTGGATTATATGTTGGTTCGCGTTCTCGACGGCGAGGGTCCGGAGTACTGCATCCTGCGCCGGCGTACATCGGAGGCAAACGCCGCGGCGGCAGGCCGAGCGCGTTCGGCGCGCCACCGTACCGTATGATGTGGTGGCTTGGCGGCCGTGGTGATTCGTCGAGATCAGGAGAATTCAGCATGACGGGCAAGCTGGGGTTCAGGATCCTGCCTTCGCCGCCGCGGCTCAGCCGCGATCTGGTCGAGCGCTTCCGCGGTCTCGCCAGTACCAACCTCGCCGATGCGATGGGCCGCTTCAACTTCATGGACCCCGGGATTCAGGCACGCAGCGGGCTGACCCTGTGCGGCCTCGCCGTCACCGTGAACTGCCGTCCCGCGGACAATCTGATGGTGCACAAGGCGCTGCAGGTCGCCGAGCCGGGGGATGTGGTCGTCGTGAGCACGTGCGGCAACGTCACGAGCGCGGTGTTCGGCGAGCTGATGTGTCACACGGCCGTCGCGGCGCGGCTGGGCGGCGTCGTGGTGGACGGCGCGATCCGCGACGTCGAGGGGATCGCGCGGCTTGGCCTGCCCGCGTTCAGCCGGGCCGTGTGCCCCGGCGGCTGCGACAAGGACGGCCCCGGCGAGATCAACGTCCCGATCGGTTGCGGCGGCACCGTCGTCTCGCCCGGGGACATCGTGGTCGGCGATCGGGACGGCGTGGTGGTCGTCGCCCGCTCGACCGCCGAGGAAGTGCTCGACCTCGTCGGGCAGTTGATGGAGCGCGAGCGCGCGCGGATCGCCGAGATCGAAGCCGGCGGGCTCTTCAAACCCGAGATCGACGCGTCGCTGCGAAAGAAGGGCGTCATCGACTGATGCTGCTGATGACGCCCGGACCCACGCGCGTGCCGGAGCGGGTCCTCGGCGCCGGCGCCCGGCCGATGCTGCACCATCGCAGCTCCGAGTTCTCGGCCGAGCTGGCCACGATGCTGGAGCTGCTGAGCCCCGTGTTCGGTGCGCGCGGCGTGATCCTGCCCGTCCACGCCACCGGCCGCGGCGCGATGGAAGCCTCCATCTGCAATCTGTTCTCGGCGGGCGACGAGATCGCCGTCTGCTGCAACGGCCGGTTCGGCGAGATGTGGGCCCGCCTGGCTGAATCGTACGGTGTGATCGTGCACCGCATCTTCACACACTGGAATCAGGACATCGATCCCGTGGAGATGGCCGGGCTCCTGGATCGCCAGCCCGTGATTCGCGGCGTGGCCCTCACCTGCTGTGATACCTCGACGGGCGTCGCCAACGACATCGAGGCGGCTGCCCGGATCGCGCGCGCGCACGGCGCGCTCCTGCTGGTGGACGGCGTCTCCTCGATCGGGGGGATGCGGTTCGCCTTCGATGACTGGGACGTGGACGTCGCCATCACCGCGTCGCAGAAGTGCCTGATGTCCAGCCCCGGGCTGTCGTTCGTCGCGGTGAGCGAGCGGGCGTGGGCCGCGCAGGCCCGCGCCAGGCTGCCCCGCAGCTATTGGAACTTCGCCGAGATCAAACAGGCCGTGTCGGCAACACGGCCGGCGACGCCCGGCACGCCGCCGGTTCACATCGTGCTGCAGGTGGCCGAAGCCTTGCGGATGATGCACGAGGAAGGACTCGAGCGGGTCCATCAACGGCACGACGACATGGGCGCTCGCGCGAGGAGCGGCGCGGCGGCGCTCGGACTCTCGATGCAGTGCCCTGCGCTCCGGCGTTTCTCGTCCACGGTGACGGCGATCGCGCTGCCTGCCGGCGTGTCGCCCAACGCGGTGCGTGACGCCATCAAGGCCCGCGGCATCCTGACGGCCGCAGCGCTGGGTCCCTACGCAGCCACGGCATTCCGGATCGGCCACATGGGCGACATCCATCCAGCGGACGTCGATCGAACGCTTGCCGCGCTCGCGGGCGCGCTCGCCGAGTGCGCCTCCACCGATCGCACCGGCTCGCGATGAAACTCCACACAAAAATCTTCATCGGCCTGTTGGCTGGCCTCGTCATCGGAGGGCTCTCGAAAGCTCCCGGCGCCTCGTCCGTTCACGACGCCGTGATCGTGCTGGAACCGCTCGGCACGGCGTTCATTCGCCTGATCACGATGGTCGTGGTGCCCCTCGTCGTCGGCAGCCTGTTCGTCGGTGTGGCGTCGCTCGGCGACATTCGCCGGCTGGGGCGGATTGGCGGCAAGACGCTGGCCTACTTCCTGATCACGACGTTCGTCGCCGCGATCGTCGGCCTGGCAGTCGCACGAGCCGCGCGGGTGGGACAGGGGCTGGATCCAGCGACGCATGACGCGCTGGCCCCCCGCGCAGGGACCGTCGCCGGCGCGCCGCCGACAACCGCTGCAGCGCCCGATCTTGCGCAGACGCTCGTCCGAATGGTGCCGCAGAACCCGTTCGCCTCGGCCGCCGAGACCGATCTGTTGCCGCTCATCATCGCGGTCTGCATCTTCGGCGCGGCGGCGGCGGTCACCAAAGGGCAGTCGCGGCGGACGGTCGTGTCGTTCTTCGAAGGCGTGAACGACCTCTCCATGATCGTGATCGGATGGCTCATGCGCCTGGCCCCTGCGGGCGTGTTCGTCCTGATCGCGTCCACCGTGGCGCGATCCGGCATCGATCTCCTCAGAAGCCTCCTGGTCTACGCGATCGCGGTCGTCGCCGCGCTCGTCGTGCAGCTCGTGCTGCTCCTGCTGACGGTACGGTTCGGCGCGGGCATCGGCATCACGCAGTTCTTCCGATCCACTTCGGATGCGCTGCTGCTGGCCTTCTCGACCGCCTCGTCCAACGCGGCGCTGCCGGTCAGCATGGCGGCGGCCAGGAACCGCCTCGGCATCTCGAGCGAGATCGTCAGCTTCGTCCTGCCGGCCGGGACGACGATCAACAAGAACGGCGCGGCCGCCTACAAGGCGGTGACGGCGGTGTTCATCGCGCAGCTCTGCGGGCTCGAGCTGGGAGCCGGCAGGATGCTCATCATTGTCCTCGCGTCGACCGCCGCGGCGTTTGCCGGCGCGGGCGTCCCGGGCAGCTCGCTCGTCACCACGCTCATCGTGCTGAATGCGATCGGCCTCGGGCCGCAGGCGGCCGCCGGCATCGCGCTCGTCGCGGGTATCGACCGCCCGCTCGACATGTGCCGGACGACGGTGAACACAATCGGGAACCTGGCGGGTGCGGCGTGGATTCAGAAGAGCGAGCGCGTGTGAGTCCGGAGCCCACGTGTGTTGTCGTGTGGAAAAGGTCTTCGCGTGGGTTCAGGTGGGCATTCAGGGATAGCGTCTTCGGCCTCGGGTGGAACGTCTTCGAGCGTGCATTCCGACTATGGAGCGCCGATTACCCGCCACAAAAACACAAGGGCAAGTAGGAACGTGATTCCCGCTTCCGTGACCAACCACGTAAGTCCGCTCGCGCTCGACACCTTCCTTTTTCGATAGTCGGGTTCCTTCTGAAGACCAGCCAGAGCGCACGCTTCGTTCCGGTACTTGGTCCACAGCACCTTGTCCTCTTCCTCGGAGTTGTGGATTTTCAGAAGCCAGATACAATGAAGGACTGGTATGAGGAGAATTGACCAAACCCAATGACTCGGTCCCACGCGGAAATTGGGTTGAAAGGTCATCCAAAGCGCCGCCGTCGCTGGCGAGAATTGTTGGGTCAAACCCGCGACCAGGGGCGTCTGAAAACGTGACTCGTTCGTTCACAATCTTCTTGTTGTGGACAACAAAAACGAATATGAATCGAAAGGTGTGTTCAAGCAAGTCGCGTTGTCATACCAGAACCACGCAGCATCGAACGGGCTTCAACGACTCGTCAGAGCGAGCCGCCTGCCGGCGGGGGCTGCCGCGCCCGCGCTGCACAGCGAATCAGCCGAGCGCCTGCTGACCGGCAAAGAAGTGGCGCACGCGCAGGGCATGACCAAGAGGTGGGTGCAGCGTCGCGCGCGGCGGCTCCCGTTTGCGCGTCAGCTCTCGGATCACGCCATTCGGTATTCGGAGGCCGGCCTCAGACGGTGGATGGCGAATCGGCACGTTCACGCCGCGTGAGCCTCAGCCGAGAACTTGTTGAAGGGCCTTCCGGAGGGCGTCCGCGTCCTTCTGCTGCAACGCTCCGAGCTTTCGCAGGATCAGGCCCTCTTCGACCGTCGTGAAGACCGGCTTGATCAGGGAGGCCTTCAAGAGTCCCGCGTCGCGCCACTGCTCGATCAGCACGTCTCCGAATCTCGCCGTGAGCCCGGCGGTCCGGCTCGTGACTGCGACGACGATGACATCTGGACG
>Ga0156223_166_pt1 | contig 5163 bp, 9 predicted proteins | sample RifCSPlowO2_12_FD_107871 | JGI IMG/M metagenome (GOLD analysis project Ga0156223, IMG submission 107871) | Acidobacteria bacterium RIFCSPLOWO2_12_FULL_66_21
CTGCCGAACGGGTCGTCGCGGTCATAGAACTCCCTCCTTGTTGTGTGCCCACCGAGCACATGGCGGGGAGCTTATCGCTGCGGCCCGTGTTATTTCACAGCCGCGCGCCCGGGTGCCTACATAGCATCTATCGTCAACCGAACTGGCCGCCTGCTCGTCAGATCCCCCATAACATCTGCAGGGAGGGAGTCGTGAGGCGACGACTGCATCACGTCGCGGTCCTGGGCGTCGTTGCGCTGCTGCTCGGCGTCCGACCGGCGCCGGCCCAGGACGGGCTGACGATCTGGAGTGAGTTCGTCCGTCTCGTAAGGACCGACGGCCTGACGCTCGATCGGATCAGACCCGTCGCTCCGATGACGGCGGAATCCCAGCTCGCCCTGCTGAAGGACTTCGCCAAAGGGACGGATTGGCGCGAGTGGGAGGCCACACCCGAAGTCGTGCGGCATGGAAACCTGCTCACGTTCGTTGCGACGCTCGGGCGCAGCCGCAACAGCCCCTGGGCCTACACGTTCAACTTCGAGATCGACAACGGCCGCTGGTACTACCGTTTCCTGGAGGGGATTGTCATACGCCTCGACAAGCTGCCTTCGCTGCCCGTCGATGCCTCGGGACTTGCCGACCTGCCCGAAGACCGCAAGGCCTGGATGAGAGAGGAAACGTATTGGTCGGAGCAGGTGAGGCTCTTCAACTTCCTGACCAGGGAGAAAGGAAAGGACCTCGCATTCCGGTGGGTGGGCGAGGGCATCGGCAACGGTGCCGGCTACGTGCTGGCTGCGAGTGTCTGGATCCCGTTCTATCCGCCGAGGCAGGCGTTCATCCTCTTCTTGTGCTGGGAGCAGGCGAAGCTCCACGGCAACAACGTCACCCTGGAGAAACTCGATGACGACCAGGCCGTCGTCAGGCTCGAAGACCTGCAGTACTTCGCGCTCTATCAGCGGGCGTCGCACTTGAAGCAGCAGATTTCGTTCGAGGACTACATCAGGATCTTCGAGACGATCTGGCAGGAGCGGGCGAGGGCCGCCGGGTGGAAGCTGATGGTCGACGGGCAGGGACGCCGGATCTTCCTCCGCTTCAGCAAGTGAAGGTCGACGGGGTAGCCTGGTCCCAGAGGGTGACGCCGGCCTGCCTGGCAGCCTTTCGGAGCGCGCCATCCTTGCACCCCAGGACAAGTTTTCGCCGCTGTGCCAGTTCCAGGTACGCCGCGTCGTACACCGACAGCTGATGATCGGTGGCCAGCGCTGACAGGCGCGAAAACGCCAACTCCGACGCCTCATGATCGACCCGCAGCCGGAGCCCGCGAAGCCAGCTCAGGGCGGTCTGCCGCTCGTCCTCGGTCAACTTGCGCCGGCGAACGAGGACGGTGAGCGCGTTGGCCACTTCCAATGGCCAGAGCGCGGGCACTTCGAGCGTGGCGCCCTCGGCGATGGCGTCCAACATGGCGGCTGTCTGGGTTGTCGCCTGACCGGGATGCACCCACCCAACGGCAACCGACGCGTCCGCGATGAAGGCCCCTGTCACAACCTGCCCTCTCCGATGGCAGATCGAACCTCCCGGTCCGACAGTTTCGCCTTGGACCTCCGGCGGATCCGCTGCTGCAGTTCACGAAGTCCAGCCACCGCGCGCCGGACGTCGTCCAGCCGCTGCGCGCCTTCCGGTACCAGGCGGGCGACTGGCCTGTCGTGACGCGTAATCACCACCTCTTCGCCCCTGGATACGCGATCCAGCAACTCTCCGAAGCGGGTCTTGGCCTCGAATGCACTGACCTTTGCCATCGGGTCTCCAATGAATCAACCAGTCGTTAACTAGTCTAGCACACCAAGTCGACGACGTCCTTGTCGCGTGGGTCGAGGCATCACGTTCGTGTATCGTTGGCCGTATGCGGATACCGGCCCTCGCTCTCTGTGGGCTTGCCGTCGCCATGGCGACGGGTCCAGCGAACGGCCCTGCACAAACCGAGCTCGACGCCGCTGGCAGCGCGCGCCTCGTTCCGATCGGCCTGGGCTGGGCCGGTAACACCGTCAACGTCGTCATCTTCCGCCGGAATTCCGTCACGACGCACGATGGCAGCCAGTACGTGGCCTACTACGACCAGAGCGGCAAGGTCGTGCTTGCCAGGCGCGCGACTGGATCGACGGACTGGCAGACCCGGACCACGTCGTATACCGGAAACGTGCGCGATGCCCACAACGCCATTTGCATAGCCGTCGATGGCAGGGGTTTCCTGCATGTCGCGTGGGATCATCATGCCAGCGCGCTGCGCTACGCTCGGGGCAATGCCCCTGGATCGCTGGAACTGGGGGAAACAATCCCCATGACCGGCCAGCACGAAACCCGCGTCACCTACCCCGAGTTCTACAATCTCGCGGACGGCGGACTGCTGTTCATGTACCGCGACGGCGCGTCCGGCAGCGGCAACCTCGTCATCAACCGCTACGACGTGCGGACCGGCCGGTGGCAGCCGCTGCATGAGAACCTCATTGACGGCCAGGGCCAGCGAAACGCCTATTGGCAGGCGGCCGTCGACGACAGGGGCGTGCTCCACGTCTCATGGGTCTGGCGCGAATCCGGCGATGTCGCGACCAACCATGACCTCTGCTACGCCAGGTCCATCGACGGCGGCAAGACCTGGCTGAAGAGCACCGGCGAGAAGTACCCGCTGCCCATCACCGCGGCCACCGCGGAAATCGCGGTGCCGATCCCGCAGGGACACGAACTGATCAACCAGACGTCGATGACCACCGACTCCAAAGGCCGGCCGTACATCGCGACGTATTGGCGCGACGAACAGGCCGACATCCCCCATTACCGCGTCGTCTTCCACGACGGCGCGAAGTGGCGGGTCTCCAGCCTCGGCCAGCAGACGATCGCCTTCCGCCTCGGCGGGACCGGCACCAGGCGCATCCCCATCAGCCGCCCGCAGATCCTCGCCGACGCCACCGGGTCGGCTGACAGGGCCTACCTGGTTTTCCGCGACGAAGGCCGCGGCAACAAGGTCTCTGTCGCCATCTGCGATGACTTGAGCAGAGGGCAGTGGCGCCTGGAAGATCTGACGACCTCGTCGGTCGGCCAATGGGAACCCACCTTTGACTCGGTGCTCTGGCGGCAGCAGAAACTGGTCCACCTGTTTGTGCAGCGTGCCGAACAACGCGATGGTGAGGGCGTTGCCAACGTGCCGCCGGAAGTGGTGTACATCCTTGGATGGAAGCCGCAGTAAGTACGGAAGTTCGAAGCAGGCTCATTCTGGAGGGTTGCGATGACGCGGTTGGTCATGGCCTGTCTGGTGGCAATTGCGACGATGCAGTCCGGCGGGGATCAGGCGCGCTCCGGCGCGGTGCCCGCGCCCGATGTCCGCGACCGCCAGCTGTTTGACGGAATTGCTACGTTTGATGACTTGAGCGTTGATTCTGAACACCCGTATGCACTGAGAGCGGTGTCGGGGACTCTAGACGCAGTCCTCGAGCTCGAGGGCGAGCACGAGCTTCCGGCCGACGGCCTGCATCGTGACCGAGTCGAGCGCGCCCACGTACTTTGCGAAGCGGGCTTTTGAGACCGTCTGGACGTTGTCGAGCTGCACGAACGACTCGCGCCGCAGGTTCGCGTGCTGCCCGATCGCGACCTCCGTGGGATAGCCCTTCCCTTTCGACGTGATCTCGGCGACGGTCACGTTGGTCACGTGCGGGAGGACAGCCTGACGAGTGAGAATCACCGCCGGCCGGAGGCCCGCGCGGCCGCCCAGGTCGATCTCCCACACGTCGCCCCGGTTCACTTCCCGCTCCAGGCCTGGGTCGCCAGCCAGTCGTCAGCCCGGCCAGGGGCCTCCGGCCGCCGCTTCAGCGCCGCGATCCACGTGTCTTCGAAGCTTTCGATCGCGCGGCGGTCGAGCCACTCCCGCAGCGCCTGGCGCACGATCTCGGACCGCTTGAGTCCCAGCGGCTTGGACACCCGGTCGACCTGCCGCAGCGTCCTTTCGTCCACGGTCACTTGTATGTTTTTCATAGACATAATACGTCTATGATTATATACGGTTCTTCCGGGCGGCCCCACGAAGACCGGTTCGCGCGCCTGGGGGACCTTCGCACCGCACACGAGCCGCTGACAGGCGAGAGAGGCGAAGAACTCACGGTCGGATCTATAGTCGTCCGATGGCCGAGGCCTGCGATCTGCTCCTGACCAACGCGACCGTCCTCACCATGGACGACCGCTTCACCATCCATCCCAACAGCGCCGTGGCCGTCGCGGGCGACAGCCTTGTCGCCGTCGGCCCGGACGCGGTGACGCGGCCGGCGCGCGAGACCCTGGACTGCCGCGGCCGCGTCGTGATGCCGGGACTCGTCAACGCGCACACGCACGCGGCGATGGCGCTCGTGCGCGGCCTGGCCGACGACCTCCGGCTCGACGTGTGGCTGATGGGCTACATGATGCCGGTCGAACGAGAGTTCGTCAGCCCGGATTTCGTCCGGCTCGGCACTCGCCTGGGCTGCGCGGAGATGATCCGGTCTGGCATCACCTGCTTCGCCGACATGTACTACTTCGAGGAGACGGTCGCCGAGGCCACGGCGGAAGCCGGCATGCGCGCGCTCTGCGCGCAGACGATCCTGCGTTGCCCCACGGGGTTGTTGCTCTGTGTCATCTGACTGGCTCCCGCCGGCCTGTTTACGAACCCACAGATCGCTCGGTCTTCACCCTTCGCGCATTGGTTTTCGGGGCTGGGTCAGTTGACTAACGCGGTTCTATACGCTTGACCCGAAGCGAGATGAAATCAAACTCGTTATACTCCCCCGCCACGCTATCTGCTTCCCCGTCCACCTCTGCCTCTAAGGTTAAAGCGATGTATTCGGGCGACCCTGTGACTTGCTCTACAGCATCACTGGGAATCGTGGGCACGTAATTGGTTGGTTCTCCGATTAGGAGGTGCCCAGGTGTCCGCAGTCGCTTGACCAAGGCGCCGACGGTTGCCACGGCGACAAAGGACACCCTTCGGTAATTGACTTGACCGTCTGCACGATCCCCTCCGATGGCAATTGAGGAAATCGACTCCACAATCACGTCCGCCCACTCGATGACGTACCCCCCTGTGCCAATAATCAGTGAGACAACCTCCCGAGGAAGATTAGTGTAGGGGTGGGGAGGGTTCGATGAATGAATCATATGCCTGCGGCCGGA
>Ga0156223_186_pt4 | contig 4649 bp, 4 predicted proteins | sample RifCSPlowO2_12_FD_107871 | JGI IMG/M metagenome (GOLD analysis project Ga0156223, IMG submission 107871) | Acidobacteria bacterium RIFCSPLOWO2_12_FULL_66_21
GGGGCCGCGGATGTTCATCCGCGGAAACCTTTTCTAAGGATGGGACGAACCTGACAGGACCGGGCTTCAATGGGGCCGCGGATGTTCATCCGCGGAAACCCCGCGTTTTGAACGCCACCGCACAGCCATGACTGCAGCTTCAATGGGGCCGCGGATGTTCATCCGCGGAAACGTGCAGGCGCGGCGGGTACGCCGCCGGAAACATCGGCTTCAATGGGGCCGCGGATGTTCATCCGCGGAAACATTCACGGCACCGACGCTTACCGTCCGGTGCTATAGCTTCAATGGGGCCGCGGATGTTCATCCGCGGAAACCGAGGGGCGCCCATCGCCATACAGCTCCCAGCACGTGCTTCAATGGGGCCGCGGATGTTCATCCGCGGAAACCGTCTCGACGACCAGCCAGCCGGTGAGTAGCACACGCTTCAATGGGGCCGCGGATGTTCATCCGCGGAAACATCCTTCGGCGCGAGCTTTGCCAACTCCTCATCGTAGCTTCAATGGGGCCGCGGATGTTCATCCGCGGAAACGTCTCTTGCGCCCAGCCTCCCGCCGGGGAGAGCGCATGCTTCAATGGGGCCGCGGATGTTCATCCGCGGAAACCTGGGAGGCGTGTCGTGTGCCAGCGGTGTCCGAGTGGCTTCAATGGGGCCGCGGATGTTCATCCGCGGAAACGAAAGGAAGGGAAGGGGGAGGGAGAGAGGGAAAGGGCTTCAATGGGGCCGCGGATGTTCATCCGCGGAAACGAACCGCGGGCGCCGAAAGATTGTCGAGTTCGACCCGCTTCAATGGGGCCGCGGATGTTCATCCGCGGAAACAGTAATCATCGAGCACGTATCCGTGCCCGTCTTCGCCGCTTCAATGGGGCCGCGGATGTTCATCCGCGGAAACTCGGTGCCCAGCAGGTTCGCCTGCATGTTGAAGTAGCTGTAGCTTCAATGGGGCCGCGGATGTTCATCCGCGGAAACGTTACGCGGGCGCGACGAAGATCGCGGACGTGGCGCCGCTTCAATGGGGCCGCGGATGTTCATCCGCGGAAACCGGCTGGTTGGCGCGTTGAGCGGAAGGTTCTTGAGGCTTCAATGGGGCCGCGGATGTTCATCCGCGGAAACATGCGTACCAAGCCGGACACAGCCTCAGCACGGTCGAGGCTTCAATGGGGCCGCGGATGTTCATCCGCGGAAACTCGCGCGGCTTGGGATGAGGGCTGGTGCAGCCAGCGGCTTCAATGGGGCCGCGGATGTTCATCCGCGGAAACCCGCTCGACTTCGCGCTATGGGATCAATTCGAGCAGCTTCAATGGGGCCGCGGATGTTCATCCGCGGAAACGCTAAACACCAACTCATAACGGGATTCCCGGCGTGCCGCTTCAATGGGGCCGCGGATGTTCATCCGCGGAAACGACCCGCCAAACTGGATCATCGCTTCCGTGATCAGGCTTCAATGGGGCCGCGGATGTTCATCCGCGGAAACGGTCGTCGCCTGCGATGCAGCGATGCACAGGCTGTGGCTTCAATGGGGCCGCGGATGTTCATCCGCGGAAACCATTCGGGGCTGGAGCCATCGATGCAGCCGCCGTTGGCTTCAATGGGGCCGCGGATGTTCATCCGCGGAAACGACCTTGTTCATCGTTGTCGTGGTGCCGCCGATGACGCTTCAATGGGGCCGCGGATGTTCATCCGCGGAAACAGGTATTTACGGGCCGGTCATCGGGCCGTGTTCTGGCTTCAATGGGGCCGCGGATGTTCATCCGCGGAAACCTTTATGGAGACGCCAGGGCGCCCTAGGATCTGCACGGCTTCAATGGGGCCGCGGATGTTCATCCGCGGAAACTTCACCTTGGCGGGCCTTGGGTTCCCTTCGTCATCGCTTCAATGGGGCCGCGGATGTTCATCCGCGGAAACCCCTCCCCGAGAGGTTGGGTGCCCATCGCCATGTCTCGGCTTCAATGGGGCCGCGGATGTTCATCCGCGGAAACACACTCGCATCTCCTACGGCAACCAGAGACGCCACCGCGCTTCAATGGGGCCGCGGATGTTCATCCGCGGAAACTTTCCCACGGCCGCCGAGTTTTGCGAGCAGTTCAAGATGCTTCAATGGGGCCGCGGATGTTCATCCGCGGAAACGCGATGCGCTGGGGGTCCAGCGGTGGCGCACGTTCAGCTTCAATGGGGCCGCGGATGTTCATCCGCGGAAACGAGGTCGATGACCGTCTTCTCGCTGTCCTGGTCGCTGCTTCAATGGGGCCGCGGATGTTCATCCGCGGAAACGGAGGCGGCGCTGACGCTGCTGCTGATTCAGGCCGTGCTTCAATGGGGCCGCGGATGTTCATCCGCGGAAACGCCGAGCGGCGGGCGCTCCGTCTCAATCGAGAAGATGCTTCAATGGGGCCGCGGATGTTCATCCGCGGAAACCTGCTTCGGGCGCGCAAGCGCGCGGGTGGTAAACAAGCTTCAATGGGGCCGCGGATGTTCATCCGCGGAAACATGATCGGCAGCGTGTTGTACAGGTTCGTCGAGGCGCTTCAATGGGGCCGCGGATGTTCATCCGCGGAAACGGTTGTCGTCATCCTTGAGAAAGTTCCGCGCGCTCGGCTTCAATGGGGCCGCGGATGTTCATCCGCGGAAACAGGGCGATAAGGGCTACGTTCTGCCGGGTCACGCGGCTTCAATGGGGCCGCGGATGTTCATCCGCGGAAACTTCCGGTGACACCGGAGGAAACGAACCCATGAGCGACGCTTCAATGGGGCCGCGGATGTTCATCCGCGGAAACGGAGGGAGAAGGCAGCAGCATACGGAACCTGCGCCGACGCTTCAATGGGGCCGCGGATGTTCATCCGCGGAAACTTGATACCCTGCACCGGCTAGAAAGAGGCAAGATCCAGCTTCAATGGGGCCGCGGATGTTCATCCGCGGAAACCTTGCTCGGCGTGTTGAGGCCGGCTCGCTGGCTGAGCTTCAATGGGGCCGCGGATGTTCATCCGCGGAAACATCCGCGAACGCGGCTATGTGCCTGCGGCCTTCCTCGCTGCTTCAATGGGGCCGCGGATGTTCATCCGCGGAAACTGGTAGAACCGGAAGTAGTTGAGCCCCATCTCGATCAGGCTTCAATGGGGCCGCGGATGTTCATCCGCGGAAACTCAGGAGCGTGATCTCGACGTACCAACCATCGCGAGGCTTCAATGGGGCCGCGGATGTTCATCCGCGGAAACTTGCCAACTATCAAGCTCCTGCAACACGTCGAATCTGCTTCAATGGGGCCGCGGATGTTCATCCGCGGAAACAAGGTCGCCGAGACGAGGCTGACGTCCAGCGCCGGGGGCTTCAATGGGGCCGCGGATGTTCATCCGCGGAAACGCGCCGCTACCGATGGACATCCCAACACAACGGTGCTTCAATGGGGCCGCGGATGTTCATCCGCGGAAACCCTGTACCGCGTGGCGATGCTGCCGCGCTTCGCGGGGCTTCAATGGGGCCGCGGATGTTCATCCGCGGAAACTGGAGTGGCACCGGGCATCCTCCAGGTGGACGCCGAGCTTCAATGGGGCCGCGGATGTTCATCCGCGGAAACGGCGGTCGGAAAGTCCATCGTTGAAGATTCACTGCTGCTTCAATGGGGCCGCGGATGTTCATCCGCGGAAACGCGAGCCTCAAGGCGGATCGCGCAGCGCTGGAAGCGCTTCAATGGGGCCGCGGATGTTCATCCGCGGAAACAGGACGTGTATGACGCGTTCTGCAGGCGTGCGCTCGTGGCTTAAATGGGGCCGCGGATGTTCATCCGCGGAAACTTGCCGGTCCAGCCCTCGCGATGGGCCTTGCCGTCGGCGCTTCAATGGGGCCGCGGATGTTCATCCGCGGAAACCGATAATCTTCTTGCCGCGGAACAGTCTGCCCTGGCCGCTTCAATGGGGCCGCGGATGTTCATCCGCGGAAACTTGTGCGGCACAAGCTGCTCCGCGGTCAACTGGCGGCTTCAATGGGGCCGCGGATGTTCATCCGCGGAAACGTCGTTGCACAAGTGGTTGCTCGATCGGATCTCATCGGCTTCAATGGGGCCGCGGATGTTCATCCGCGGAAACTGAATCTCGCGGCTATGGTCTCGTAACGCTCATCGTGCTTCAATGGGGCCGCGGATGTTCATCCGCGGAAACTAGCCCTAGAACAGCCGGTGTTACCTCCAAATTCTAGCTTCAATGGGGCCGCGGATGTTCATCCGCGGAAACAACGACCGGCGAAAGGGGACGCTCAACAGCGGCAGCGGCTTCAATGGGGCCGCGGATGTTCATCCGCGGAAACGCCCTGGTCGAGACGATCCAGGCGTTGGGCGCGCTGCTTCAATGGGGCCGCGGATGTTCATCCGCGGAAACCTGACGCCACGTCAGCAAGCCGACGCTCCTCCTGATCGCTTCAATGGGGCCGCGGATGTTCATCCGCGGAAACTTGCGAAGTGGCGCGAGCGCGAACGGAGGCTCTGTGCTTCAATGGGGCCGCGGATGTTCATCCGCGGAAACGCACTCGAGGCGATCGCGTCGAAGAACCATGACGTGCTTCAATGGGGCCGCGGATGTTCATCCGCGGAAACAATCCGTGCTCCGGAGCGCGCCGGTCGTTTTCAGGCTTCAATGGGGCCGCGGATGTTCATCCGCGGAA
>Ga0156223_159_pt2 | contig 1794 bp, 1 predicted proteins | sample RifCSPlowO2_12_FD_107871 | JGI IMG/M metagenome (GOLD analysis project Ga0156223, IMG submission 107871) | Acidobacteria bacterium RIFCSPLOWO2_12_FULL_66_21
CCCACTCGCCGGACTTCCTCTGCCACAACTCGTCCGTGATCCGGTCGGCCAATCGGTCGTCGTAGGCGCGATCCAGTTTGGCCTGGACGGCGAGGTACTGCTGCTGCAGATGCATGACAGCCGAGCGGTGGAATCGCTCCTTGTCGCCTTGGCTCTCCCGAAGCGCCTCAGCGATCCAGTCCGCGACGTCGACGGGAATCTGTACCCTGCGTACAACGTCCTCGAACAGTCGCGAGAGTTCCTCTTCGCGTACGTATGTGTTCCCACACCGCCCACGACCCCCCGTGCAGTGGTAGTACACGTAGCGGCCCTTCTTGACGTCGGCGGTCATGGCACAACCGCACCGGCCGCAAGCAACCAAGCCGGCGAACGCGTGGCGGTGCTTCGTGTACTTCGGGCGGTTCGCTGACTCGAATACCTCTTGGACCGTCTCGAACAGAATTTTCGAAATCAGCGGCTGGTGGTTTCCCTCGTACCGCTTTCCCTTCCAGAGAAAATCGCCGGCGTAGATCGGATTTCGCAGGATGCGATGAATTTCGGATTTCGCCAGGCGGCGATGCGCACGCGGGTGGGTCAAGCCGTTCTCGCCGGCAAGGCGAGTCACCTCCTTGAGGGAGACGTCCCCCCGGGCGTACCATTCGAACACCTGAGCCACCAGTGGGCCGCGGACTGGGTCGATCTCGATCCGGCGCGTCTCGGAATTATTCAGGTAACCCACGTGCGCCACTGTGGGCCAGTGGCCTTGCTCGGCCTTTTCGCGCATGCCCTTCCGAACTTCTTCGGAGAGGTTGTCGATGTAGTTCTTGGCCATCAGGACCCGGATCCCGTGCATGAACTTCTCGGACGACCGAGAATCGTCCGACAGGATCACGCCTTCCTTGACCAAGTGGACCTCGAGATTGAGGTCGCCTATCGTCACCCAGTCCTTGATGTTCCGGTACAGGCGGTCTGTCTTTTCGACGAGGAGCACTGGCCGCGATGCGGAATTCTCCTGGAGGAAGGCAACCATCTCGCCGAAGGCCGCGCGCCCGGCACGCTTGGCAGTTTCGATGTCCTCGAACTCCCGAACGATCTGCAGTCCGTGTTGTATCGCGTATTCAGTGAGCAGCTTCCGCTGGGCAGGGATCGAGAAGCCCTCCTTCTCCTGCTCCTTCGACGACACCCGCACGTAGAGCACGGCTTCCCGCATGGGCGCGGGCACGGTGTCCGTCTGTTCGGAGGTCCGCTCTTTCATGGCCAGCTCAGGTAAACTCCGACTCTTCGTTGTTCTGTCTCAGTTTCAGATCCCATTCTCTCAAAATTGCGAAGTACTCGGCCAAGGTTTCTCGGATTTGTTTTTCGTCGTCGGGCGTACTGTCAACGCTCGCCTGCGTCCGACACACCTCGTCTCTGCGGTCATTCTCACGAGACCGGGTGACCTTTCTCTGCGAAGACTGTCTTCGTCCTACGTGATCAGCCATCGGCCATCAAGGCAAGAGAAACGCAATGTGGTCGCCCGGGCGCCGCCCACAGTGGGCGGCGTCCGGGACGGTCTGTCGTTTACGACGCGGCCTCTGCGGCCGTCTCCTCGTACTCGGCGTAGGCCTGCAGCACGAGATCGCGCACGCGCTCCTGTGCGCTCGTATCGGCAATGGGACGCAGCAGCGCGAAGCTGCGACGTTCACCATTGACCGAGTACTGGCGCGCGGGGAACGTGACGTTGCGCCCGTTGCCAGTGCGACGTTCCCAGACGGAGAAGCCGATCAGCTTCAAGCCGTCGAGTACGCCGTCGGTGAAATGCAACTCGGCATCGGC